>Ga0207747_1000087_pt1 | contig 102524 bp, 82 predicted proteins | sample HigsolmetaGSP11D_FD_184839 | JGI IMG/M metagenome (GOLD analysis project Ga0207747, IMG submission 184839) | High solid enriched microbial communities from the Joint BioEnergy Institute, USA - SP1-1-D (SPAdes) | ecosystem: Engineered > Bioreactor > SSF (Solid state fermentation) > Aerobic >... | reverse complement strand
TGCACCCAGCCGTCACGCAGCGTCTCGGCGGTGGCCTCCGGACGCTTCCAGTAGCCTTTGAACACCGCCGGGTTGCGCACGATGATCTGCCCGCTCTTGCCGCGCGGCAGGTCCTCGCCGGTCTCCAGGTCGATGATCTTGATCTCGTTGCCCGGGATCGGCACGCCGCAGCTGCCCCACTTGATGCGCTCCTTGGGCATGTAGGTGTCGGAGGTGTGGGTCTCGCTCAGACCGTACGACGCCTCCGTCATCTGGCAGCCGGTGAGGGCTTTCCACTCCTCGGCCAGCTTCTCAGTGACCGGGATGCCGAAGCTGGTGGCGAAGTTCTGCTTGAGCGAGCGCAAGTCGCGCTTGTCGATGCCCGGGTAGTCGAGGATGGCGCGGTTCATCGGCGCGATGCTGTACCAGACGGAAACCCGGTACTTCTCGAAGGCCTGGATCACCGTCTCCGGATCGAAGCGGGTCAGGGTGATCACCGTGGAGCGCGCGTACACCGCCGAGTACACGCCGAAGTTCATGCCAGCGATGTGGCAGAACGGCGCGATCGCCAGGCTGACCTGGCCGAAGTCCATCTCCCGCACTTGGAAGGAGGCGGCGGTCTTGTAGAGCGCGGCGCCGTAGCTGAGCATGGCGCCCTTGGGCCGGCCGGTGGTGCCGGAGGTGAAGGTCATCAGCGACACGTCGTTCCACAGATCGACCGGCACCGGCTCGGCCAGCGGCGCCTGCTCGCGCAGGATCTGGCCCAGATCCACCGTGCCCTCCGGCACGCTCAGCACGCGCGGCAGATCCGGCGGCACGGGCAGCGTCGGCTCCTCGGGCAGGTAGTCGGCGTACGAGGTGGTCACCACCAGCTGCAGCAGCGGCAGCGAGGAACGCACCGCGGCCACGGTCTCGTACAGATCACGGCTGGTGATCAGCGCCCGCGCCTCGCTGGCCTCGAGCTGATACTGCACCTCCGCGCCCTTGTACTGCGGGTTGAGCGGCGTGACGATGGCACCGCACATCTGGATGGCATAGTGGGCGACGATGTACTGCGGGCAGTTCTGCAGATAGATGCCCACCCGGTCACCCTTGCTGACGCCCTGGCTCTTCAGGAAGCCGGCCAGGCGCCGCACCGCGTCGCCCAGCTCGCCCCAGGTCACGGTCCTGCCATAGAACACGTACGCCGGCTGATCGGGAATGGTGGCGGCGTTGTTCAGCAGGTAATCGTGCATGGGCCGCTCGCCCAGCCAATAGTTGATCACCGCCCCCTGCTCCGCCGTGTTACTGTCCTGGCTCATGTGTTTTTTTCCTCGCTATCGTTTTGCTATAGCGCCCGTGCCTCAGCGCGACTTCATGGTCGGGTCCAGCGCCACGCGCAGCGACTCGCCCAGTGCGTTGAAGGCCAGAGCGGTAATCATGATCATCAGGCCGGGCGCGTACATCTGCTCCGGCGCGATCTCCATGTACAGGTAAGCGCGCGCCAGCATGGCGCCCCAGCTGACGTCGGGCGGCTGAATGCCTAGGCCGAGGAAGCTCAGGCTCGCCTCCGCCAGCAGCGCCACCGCCAGCAGCAGGGTGGCCTGCACGATCACCGGCTGAATGGCGTTGGGCAGCACGTGCCGCACCAGAATCCGGCCGGTCGACGCGCCGAAGCAGCGCGCCGCGTCGACGTACAGCTCCCGGCGGACCACCAGCGTGCGGGCGCGGACCAGCCGCGCCAGCTGCGGCGCGAACACCAGGCCGACCGCGATCATGGCGTTGGTCAGACCGATGCCCATGGCGCCGGTCACCGCCACCGCCAACACGATGGCCGGGAACGACAGCAGCGCGTCGATGCAGCGGCTGATCACCTCGTCCACCCAGCCGCCCAGGAAGCCGGCCAGCAGGCCGAACGGCACGCCGACCAGCAAGCCGATGCCGACCGCCAGGAAGGCGGCGTAGATCGACATCGAGGCGCCGTGCACCAGGCGACTGAACACATCGCGGCCAAGGTCGTCGGTGCCCAGCCAGTGCTCCGCGCTGGGGGGCGCCAGGGTATTGGCGAGATCCTGATCGGCCGGCGCGTAAGGCGCGATCCACGGCGCCAGCACCGCCGCCGCCACCATGGCCAGCAGGACCAGCAGACTCGCGGTGCCGCGCAGATCGCGCCGCATCCAGCCGAGAATGCGCAGATAAACGGGCTCGTGGCCGGGAGCCAGGGTAAGCGTGTTGCTGCTCATGTCAGTCGATCCTCGGATCCAGCACCGTGTACAGCATGTCGGTGGTGAGATTGACCACGATCACCGTCACCACCATGGCCAACACCGCGCCCTGCACCAGCGGGAAATCACCTTCGAGCACCGCGTTGACCACCGCGCTGCCCATGCCCGGAATGGCGAACACCGCCTCCACCACCACGGTGGCGGCCAGGATCTTGGTGAATAGCAGGCTGACCACGGTGAGCAGGTTGACGCTGACGTTCTTGAGGCCGTGCTTCCACAGAATCTTGGCCGGCGACAAGCCCTTGGCGTGCAGCGTGCGCACGTGCTGGGAGTGATGGATCTCCACCAGCGAGCCGCGCAGCTGGCGCGCCACCTCCGCGATGCCGCCGGTGCTCAGCGCCAGCGCCGGCAAGGTCGCGTACCAGATCGCGCCGGCGAAATCCTCGGTCGGCGAGACGAAGCCGGTCGCCGGGAACAGGTTCAGAGTCAGACTCAGCAGCAGCACCAGGATCATGCCCAGCCAGAAGTTGGGCACCGCCACCCCCAACGAGGCGACGCTCATGATGAAGCTGTCCTTGGGCGAGCCCGGCCGGCTGGCCGCCAGGATGCCCAGCGGCACGCCGATCAGCACCGACAGTACGATCGCGTACACCACCACAAACAAGGTGGTGGGGAACGTGCGGCTGACGGTCTCGGCCACCGCCTCGCCGGTCAGCAGCGAGCTGCCCAGATCACCTTGGATGGCGTGCCACAGCCAGGAACCGTACTGCACCAGGAACGGCTGATTGAGCCCGTACAGCTCGCGGATCTCGGCGATGCGCTCCTCGCTGGCGTTCTCGCCGGCCAGGGTGACGGCGATGTCGCCTGGCAGCAGCTGCATCAGCGAAAACACGACGAACGTCGCCAAAATCATGATCGGCACCGCCTGCAGCAGGCGGCGGTAAAGCATTTTCGCCTTTCTGTTCATGCCGGCCTCGTGTCCAGTGATTGCGACAGGGGGCGCGGGCCCGAGCCGGCGGCACGGGCCCGCCGCCCGCTCAGGCCTTCTTCAGGGACACGCCTTCGAACTTGGGCTTGCCAAGCAGGTTGTTGCGATAGCCCTGCACGTAGCTAGCCGCGGCGACGATGTCCATACGGAACGCCAGCGGCACCACCAGGGCGTGTTCCATGACCAGCCGCTGCACCTTCGCCAGCGCCTGCTTACGCACGGCCAGATCGTCGGTGGCGCGCGACTCGGCCAGCGCCTCGTCGAAGCCCTCGGGCGGGGCCACGCGGCCGGCGTTGAAGTAGGCGTTCTTCGAGTACATCAGGCCGTAGGCCATGCTCGGATCGGGCCGGCCGGTCCAGGCCGACAGGATCAGGTCGCCCTCGCCGCGCGCGAAGTACGCGGCCGACATCTCCGGAATGGTGCCGTTGGTGAAGCGTCCGCCGATGCCGACCTTGGCGAACTGCGCCAGCAGCACTTCCTCGGCCTGGATGGTGGCCTGGTCGTTGTAGCCGCGCATGTCCAGCTTCACGCCGTTGCCGTAGCCGGCTTCCTTGAGCAGGGCCTTGGCCTTGTCCGGATCGTACGGATAGAGCTTGGCCACCTCGGGGTCATAGGCCCAGTGCGACTTCGGCAGGTTCATGTAGGCGGGCTCGCCGGCACCGGCCAGTACCGCCTGCACGTAGGCCTGGCGGTCGATGGCGTAGTTGAGCGCCTGCCGCACCCGCACGTCCTGCAGCGGACCGCGCGAGTAGTTCAGATAGAGCTGGAAGCAGTAGATGGTCGAGTCGGTGTAGACCTGCAGCCCCTTGGCCCGCTCGATCAGCGGCAGCTGGCGACCGCCCAGGTGATAAGCGAGGTCGCTCTGGCCGGACATCAGCGAGCGCAGGCGCGTGGCGGGGTCGGTGATGATGGTGAACTCGATGCCGGCCACCGCGTAGCGCTCGGGCTTCCAGTAGTCCGGGTTGCGCGTGCAGACGATCTTGGCGCCGTCGGCCCAGCTGACGAACTTCATGGCGCCGGTGCCGACCGGGTTGCGGTCGTGGCGCTCGCCCATCTCCTTAAGGGCCTTGGGCGACACCATCATGCCGGCACGGTCGGACAGGATCAGCGGCAGCGCGGCATCCGGCGCCTTCAGGTGCAGGACCACTTCGTACGGACCGGTGACTTCCACCGACTCGACGCTGGCCAGGTCGGTACGGATGTTGGAACGGACGTCGGTGCGGCTGCGGTCGAGGTTGAACTTCACCGCCTCGGCATCGAACGGCGTGCCGTCATGGAACTTGACGCCCTGCTCCAGGGTGAGCACGAGCGTGCGCGGATCCTTGAACTCCCACGACTTGGCCAGGCCGGGCTTGGGCTGGAGGGTGGCGTAGTCCCACTCCACCAGGGTGTCGAAGATCGGATAGAGGAAGACGTGATCGCTGCCCGAACCGCCCGTGGCCGGATCCAGGCTGGAAGGGTTGGCCTGCGCCGCCACGCGCAGCACGCCGCCGTTGGCCGCGGCGGCCTGCGCCAGCGCCGACAGCGGATTGCCCAGAGCGCCCAGGGCCACGCCACCGGCCAGCATCGCCAGGAAATGGCGGCGGCTGAGCTGGATGCCCTCGACGATGACGCTGTCCTGCGAATCCAGGTTTTTCATTGTTACTCTCCTCCGGTGAACTGTGCGTGATCGAACGATAGTGGACGGTTGTCGATCAGGCCGCCGTGGGCGGGCCGTCCGGGGTTGCGAAATGGCAGGCCACCCAGTGATCCGGCGCCAGCTCGCGCCACTCGGGCGCCTGCTGCGCGCAGCGCTCGGTCGCTGCCGGGCAGCGAGTACGGAAGCGGCAGCCGGACGGCGGCGACACCGGGCTCGGAATCTCGCCGCTGAGCCGGATGCGCTTGTTCTTGTTGCGCAGATCCGACGGCAGCGGTATCGGCTCCGCCGACAGCAGCGCCTGGGTGTAGGGGTGCAGCGGCCGTTCGGTCACCGCCTCGGCCGGTCCCAGCTCGGCCAGGCGGCCGAGATACATCACCCCCACCCGGTCGCTGATGTGCGCCACCACCGAAATGTCATGGGTAATGAATGCGTAGGTCAGTCCCAGTTCGCGCTGCAGTTCCGCGAACAGGTTGAGAATGTCGCCGCGGATGGACACGTCCAGCGCCGCGACCACCTCGTCGCAGACGATGAACTTCGGCCGCAGGGTAAGCGCCCGGGCGATGTTCACGCGCTGCTTCTGACCGCCGGACAGCTCGTGCGGGTAGCGCGCGGCGATTTCCGGCGCCAGCCCGGCGCGCTCCAGCGCCTCCAGGGCGATGCGGCGGCGGCTGTCGGCGGTGCCCTCGCCCAGGATCTCCAGCGGCTCGACCATGCTGCTGAGGATGGTCATGCGTGGATTGAGCGCGGCGTGCGGGTCCTGGAAGATGATCTGGTAGTCGCGGCGCAGACGACGGTACTCGCGGGTGCTGAGGCTGCCGACGTCGCGGTCGCCGTAGAGGATGCGCCCGCCGGACGGCCGCAGCAGGCCCACCAGCGCGCGCCCGACCGTGGTCTTGCCGGAGCCGGACTCGCCGATGATGCCGAAGGTCTCTCCGGCGCGGATCGCGAAGCTCACGCCGTCGACGGCTTTCACCGTCTGCCCGTCGCGCGTGGCGAAGTGGATGCGAAGATCCTCGACCGTGACCACCGCCTCGCCGGCGGCCGCCGTCGAAAGATCGGGTTTGGCAACTTGAACGCCCATCAGTTCACCGCTCCCGGCAGTTCGAGTTGGTCATGACGCCAGCAGCGGGCCTGGCGATCGGGGCCGGCCGGCTGAATGGCCTGGTATTGCTCGCAGGCGGACACGGCGTACGGACAGCGCTCGCGGAACCGACAGCCCACGGGCATGCGGTTCGGCGCCGGCACCCGGCCCGGAATGGACGGCAGCGGCTGGCCGCGCACGCTCAGCCGCGGCAGCGAACGCAGCAGTCCGGAGGTGTAGGGATGGCGCGGACGGCGCAGCACGTCGTCGACCGGCGCGTCCTCCACCACCTCACCGGCATACATGGTCAGCATGCGGCTGCAGCTCTCGGCCACCACACCGAGATCGTGGGTGATGAGCAGCAGGGCCGTGCCGGTGCTCTCGCTGAGCTCGCAGAGCAGATCCATGATCTGGGCCTGCACGGTCACGTCCAGCGCCGTGGTCGGCTCGTCGGCGATGATCAGCTTCGGCCGGCAGATCAGCGCCATGGCGATCATCACGCGCTGGCGCATGCCGCCGGAGAAGTGGTGCGGATACTCGTCGTAGCGCCGCGCCGGCGCCGGGATACCGACCTCGGCCAGGGCCTCGATGCCGCGCTCGCGCGCCTCCTTGGCGGACATCTTGAAGTGAGTCCGCAGCGCCTCGCTGAGCTGCTCGCCGACGGTGAACACCGGGTCGAGCGCAGTCATCGGCTCCTGGAAAATCATGCTGATGTCGCGGCCGCGAATCTGGCGCATGCGGCGCGCCGGCAGGGTGACCAGATCCTGCCCTTCGAACAGGATGCGGCCCTGGATGCGGGTGCTGCGCTCGGGCAACAGGCGCAGGATCGACAAGCCGGTGACCGACTTGCCGCAACCGCTCTCGCCCACCACCCCGACACGCTCGCCGGGTCGAACGAAAAACGACACGTCGCGGGTGATCGCCACCTCGCCGTTGCGATTGCGGAAGCTGATGCTCAGCCCCTGCACGTCGAGCAAACGCTCGTTCGCCGCCGATGCCTGCCCGGACGGCTCACGCCTCGCGGTTACGGGATCTACCGCCTTGCTGCTGCACATCCTCTCTCCTCCGTCGGAAACCGCGCCTCGCCCCCCGAGGCGACCGCTTCCATGGACACCGGCCCGAACCGGCGCCGGCTCATGCTCTCTTTAGGTTCTTGTCAGGCCCGGCACGGTCCGCGCCGGGCAAGTCTTGCTTATGTGCCGTAGGCGTCGCGGATCACCTGGCGCACGGCGTTGTAATGGGCTTCGAGCTTCTCGAAGCCGCCATGCTGGGTGATGGCCGAGCCGAAATACCAAAGCGGAGCCACCAGCAACACGATGGTCCGGGTCGGCGTGTCCGGGCGGAGCTCGCCAGAGCCGATCGCCAGCCGCACCGCGTGCTCCACGTATTCCTCGAACTGCCGCGACATGCGCGCGATACCGCGGCGAATCTCGTCCGGCAGCGGAATGTTCTCGAACTGCGTGCGCGCCGACAGACTCCACGGGATGCGCCCGTTGGGGCTGTCGTTGAACTCGTTGAAGCGCCGCCGCGCATCCTCCAGCGTCAGCTCGATGCGCCGATCGAGCGTGATGCCCGGCTTGAGCCAGATCTCGCTGTAGATCTTCTCCACCTCGGCGTAGGTCTCCTGGAAGACCTCCGCGACCAGCGCGTTCTTGTTGCCGAAGTGGTAGTGCAGATTGGCGCGGGTGGTTCCGACCCGCTCGGCGATGTGGCCGTAGGTGACCTTGTGCACGCCGTGACGAATGAACAGCTCGCGCGCCACCGCCTTGATCCGGGCTCGGGTCGAACCGTTATCGACGTTGTCGTTAGCCTCTGCCGCGACCATTCCCACCTCTGCTTGCTGCGGCCGCGCGAATCGCGGACGCGGTCCTTGTGCGTTTAGGAAGCCACTAACTTACATGAAAGTCAATAATACGACCAAAATCCTGATTGACGTGTAAGTCAGTCCCTAGGTAAGGTGCGCAACACGCGGCAGCGCTTGCCGAAGGACCACGCTTGCGCCGGCCCGGAACTCCAACAAGAAATTTCGATCAGCTGGCCGTACTGGCTGAGGAAGCAGAGCAGCATGAGCATCAACAAGCTATTGATCGCGAACCGGGGCGAGATCGCCGTCCGTATCGCCCGCGCCGCCGCCGACTTGGGCATCCCCACGGTGGCGGTCTATCCGGCCGACGACGCCGAGGCGCTGCACACCAAAGTCGCCGACCAAGCCGTGCAGCTGAAGGGCACCGGCGTTCCGGCCTATCTGGACATGCAGCAACTGCTGGAGGTCGCGCGCGCCACCGGCTGCGATGCGGTCCACCCCGGCTACGGGTTCCTCAGCGAGAACAAGGCCTTCGCCGAGCTGTGCGAAGCCAACGGCATCACCTTCGTCGGCCCGACGCCGGAGGTGCTCGGCCTGCTCGGCGACAAGGCGCGCGCCCGCGTACTGGCCCAAGAGTGCTCGGTGCCGCTCATCGCCGGCATCTCCGAAGCGACCACGCTGGAGCAGGCGAAAGCGTTCTTCGACAGCCTCGGGCCGAATGCCGCGGTGGTGGTGAAGGCCATCGCCGGCGGCGGCGGCCGCGGCATGCGCATCGTGCGCAAGCGCGAGGATCTCGACGAGGCGTTCGCGCGCTGCCGCGAGGAGGCACAGGCGGCGTTCGGCAACGGCGAGCTGTACGTCGAGCAGCTGGTGCAGCGCGCCCGCCACATCGAAGTGCAGGTGATCGGCGACGGCCGCGGCGAGGTTTCCCACCTGTGGGAGCGTGAGTGCAGCCTGCAGCGGCGCAACCAGAAGCTGGTGGAGATCGCGCCCAGCCCCAGCCTGCCGGCCGAGCTGCGCGAGCGCATCATCGAAGCGGCGGTGCGCATGGCCAAGGCGGTGAACTACCGCAGCCTGGGCACCTTCGAGTTCCTGGTCGACATCGAAACCGGCAGCTTCGCCTTCATCGAAGCGAACCCGCGACTGCAGGTGGAGCACACCATCACCGAGGAAGTCACCGGCGTCGACCTGGTGCGCGCCCAGCTGCAGCTGGCCGCCGGCGAGACATTGGAAACCCTCGGCCTGCGCCAGCAGGACATCTCCCGCCCGAACGGCTACGCCATTCAGCTGCGGGTGAACATGGAAACCATGGACGCCCAGGGCAACATCCGGCCCGCCGGCGGCACCCTGCACACCTTCGAGCCGCCGACCGGTCCGGGCGTGCGGGTCGACACCTTCGGCTACGGCGGCTACCGCATCAGCCCCCACTACGACTCGCTGCTGGCGAAGCTGATCGTGCACAGCCGCAGCAACCGCTTCGCCGAGGCCGTGCGCCGCGCCTACCGGGCGCTCTGCCAATTCCGGGTCGAGGGCGTGGCCACCAACATCGGCTTCCTGCAGAACCTGCTGAACCGGCCTGAACTGGCCGACAACCAGGTCTACACCCGCTTCGTCGACGACCACATGGCGGCGCTGGCTGCCGACGCCGAGCACCCGCAGCTGTTCGCGAAGGCCGCCGGCAACGCCGGTGCGACCGCCGCCGGCGGCGCCAGCACCGTGGCCGCGCCGCCGGGCACGACCGCGGTCACCAGCCACATGCCGGGCATGCTGGCCGCCTACCTGGTGGCCGAGGGCGACACCGTACGCGCCGGGCAGGATCTGGTGGTGGTGGAAGCCATGAAGATGCAGCACGTCATCACCGCCAAGAGCGGCGGCATCGTGCGCAAGCTCACCGCCACCGTCGGCGCCACCATCTACGAGGGCGATCCGCTGCTGTTCATGGAAGAAGCGGCCGTGGGCGAAGCCGAAGTCGCCACCGAGGAATCGATCGACCTCGACGCCATCCGCCCCGACCTGGCGGAAGTGATGGCCCGTCACGCCCTGGGCCTGGACGAGAACCGCCCCGATGCGGTGGCCAAGCGCCGCAAGACGGGCCAGCGCACCGCGCGCGAGAACGTCGAGGATCTGTGCGATCCGGGCAGCTTCATCGAGTACGGCGCCCTCACCTTCGCCGCCCAGCGCGCGCGCCGCCCGGTCGAGGAGCTGATCCGCACCACGCCGGCCGACGGCCTGGTGGCCGGCATCGGCGCCGTCAACGGCGCGCTGTTCGACGAGGACCGCTCCCGCTGCGCCGTGCTGGCCTACGACTACACCGTACTGGCCGGCACCCAGGGCACCATGAACCACAAGAAGACCGACCGCGTGCTGGAGGTCGCCGAGCAGCTGCAGTTGCCGGTGGTGTTCTTCACCGAAGGCGGCGGCGGCCGCCCGGGCGACACCGACAACGCCACCAAGGTGGCCGGCCTGGATGTGCCCAGCTTCATCCAGTACGCGCGCATGAGCGGCCTGGCGCCGCGCATCGGCATCGTCTCCGGCCGCTGCTTCGCCGGCAACGCCGTGTTCGCCGGCTGCAGCGACGTGATCATCGCCACCGCCAACGCCAACTTGGGCATGGCCGGCCCGGCCATGATCGAGGGCGGCGGCCTGGGCGTGTACAAGCCGGAGGAAGTCGGCCCGGTGAGCGTGCAGGCGCCGAACGGCGTGATCGACTACCTGGTCGCCGACGAAGCGGAAGCCACCGCCGCCGCCAAAAAGCTGCTGGCCTACTTCCAGGGTGCGCTGACCGACTGGGAGTGCGCCGATCAGCGCCTGCTGCGCCGCGCCATCCCCGAGAACCGGCTGCGCGCCTATAACGTCCGCGCCCTGATCGACATCCTCGCCGACAAGGGCTCGGTCATGGAGCTGCGCCGGCAGTTCGCGCCGGGCATGATCACCGCCTTCATCCGCATCGAAGGCCGCCCCGTGGGCTTGCTGGCTAACAACCCCGAGCACCTCGGCGGCGCCATCGACGCCGACGGCGCGGACAAGGCGGCGCGCTTCATGCAGCTGTGCGACGCCTTCGACATCCCCCTCGTCAGTCTGTGCGACACGCCGGGCTTCATGGTCGGCCCCGAGGCGGAGAAGACCGCGCTGGTGCGCCACACCAGCCGCATGTTCGTCACCGCCGCCAGCCTGACGGTGCCGCTGTTCACCATCGTCCTGCGCAAGGGCTACGGCCTGGGCGCCATGGGCATGACCGGCGGCTCCTTCCACAGCACGGCCTTCACCGCCTCCTGGCCGACCGGCGAGTTCGGCGGCATGGGCCTGGAGGGCGCGGTGCGGCTCGCTTACCGCAAGGAGCTGGAGGCCGTCGAGGATCCGGCCGCCCGCAAGGCGCTGTTCGAGAAGCTGGTGGCGCAGTCCTACGAGCGCGGCAAGGCCCTGAGCATGGCCGCGTCGCTGGAGATCGACGCCGTCATCGACCCGGCCGACACCCGCAAGTGGATCATGCGCGGCCTGCGCTCGATCCCGCCGCGGCCGCCCCGCAACGGCAAGAAGCGGTCGATGATCGACACCTGGTAATCCCAGGTTCGATCGCGCCCATCCCCTCCTCTCCCGGCGTCGGGAGAGGAGCCCGGGATGGCGGCCCGCCGGGCACCGCCCGCGATGCCGAACACACCGCGTGCGATTCGACGTATGGTATTACGCCCCGCGCCCCTGTCCGGTGTGTGTCGCTCATGGCCCGTCGATTTCGCTCCCTCGCCCGCCTGGCCGGCCTCGGCCTGACCATCTGCCTCGGCATCCTCCAGCCGGCCGCGGCGGCCGAACCCCTACGGATCGCCGTCCTCGACACCCTGTCCGGGCCGTTCGCCCGCGAGGGCAAGGCGGTGGTGCAGCATTTCTTATACGTGGCGGAGACCATCAACCGGCGCGGCGGCGCCGGCGGCCACCCGATCGAGATCGTGGCCCTCGACAACAAAGGCAGCGTGCAGGAGTCGCTGGTGCTGCTGCGTCAGATCGCCGATCGCGGCATCCGCTACGTCGCGCAAGGCAACGGCTCGCACGTCGCCGGCGCGCTGATCGAGGCGATCGAGAAGCACAACGACCGCCGTCCGGACACCGCCATCCTCTACCTCAACTACTCCGCGGTCGATCCTAGCCTCACCAACGAAAAGTGCAGCTTCTGGCATTTCCGCTTCGACGCCAACGCCGAGATGCGGCTCGCCGCCATCACCGATTACATGGCGCGGCGGCCGGAAGTCAAAAAAGTCTTCCTGATCAACCAGGACTATGCCCACGGCCAGCAGGTGTCGAGCATCACCAAGCGGATGCTGGTCGAGAAGAAGCCGGACGTCGAAATCGCCGGCGACGTGCTGCATCCGATCGGCAAGGTCAAGGACTTCTCGCCGTACGTCATGCAGATCAAGGCCTCGGGCGCCGAGACCGTGGTCACCGGCAACTGGGGCAATGACTTAGCACTGCTAGTCAAGGCCGGCGCCGAGGCGGGTCTGGACGTCGCCTACTACAGCTTCTACGCCGGCGGCTTCGGCGTGCCCACCGCGATGGGCGCGGCGGGCAACGACCGCGTCTATCAGATCACCGAGTGGCATCGCGACATCCCGATCGAGCGGGACAATCCCGAGCTCGAAGCGCAAGCCCGCGCCTTCGCCGAGGCCACCGGCGGTCCCTGGTATTTCCATCGGATCGGCACGGCGCTGGAGATGCTGACCAAGGCCGTCGAGCGCAGTCGTTCCACCGCCCCGCTCCAGGTGGCGCTGGCGCTGGAGGGCATGCGCCATGCCACGCCACTGGGCGACGTGGAGATGCGCCGTGAGGACCACCAACTGCTGCAGCCGCTGTTCATCTCCCGCTTCAGTGACCGCGCCCGCCACGACGCCGAAGGCACCGGCTTCGGCTTCGTCACGGTCGCCTCCATCGCCGCCGCCGACACCGCGCTGCCGTCACGCTGCCAGATGCGCCGCCCGCGCGGCGCCGATAGCGCTCATAAGTGACGACCAATATTAAGTGGTGCAATATTTTTCTATATTCAATCTTATTCGCACCGGACCGCCACAATAGCGCGACACACGAACCAATCGACAGCAAGGCGCAAACAATTCTTTATCAGCGTTACAACAAAAACCATCAGAATTACCGAAAAAACCGCGCCCAATTAAATACACCCTTTGACTGGTCTCCCGCCGCCTGGTCCTGCCAGCCGCCCTCGCGCCCGCCTGCCGGGACTCGAGCGGCGGCCGCGAGCGTGCACTTATCCCCATGGCGCACATCTGTCAGCGTGATTTTCCGAGCGGCTTTCGACCCAGCCGCCCGGACACCGCCCTGCCTCAACACGATCGCAAGCCATTGATACAAATAAACATTCACAAACGGCCACTTTCTCATCGACTCAACAAGACCCCAGGCCTGACGCCAACTTGCGACGCTTGTTCATACCTTGTCCACAAAGTTATCCACAGATTTTGTGGATAACACCGCCAGCCTCCGCTCGGTCAAGGTGTTACGTCACCATGCTGGCAAAACGAATTAAATTCGCACAACAAGCAAAACCACTTATCATTCATTATCATTATTTTCTAATATTCAACAGCCACCACGCACCACGCGCATTGATGCCAACCGAGACCTCATTAGCTAGAATTCCACCCGTCTCGTGTAGTATCAAATGACGAGCAACGGCTTAGGATGAGCGCAATGGGCTACGCAACACAATTCCCGCCCAGCTCCCGGGACGAGCAAGATCGCTTCCTCAGCGTGATCCAAGCGGCGCTGCAGGTACGCCGGCACTACGAGCTTTTCCGCTGGCTACAGGGGGACCTGCAGTACTTCCTGCCGCACGAGATTCTGCTGGCGGCCTGGGGCGATCTCGGCAAGGGCTTGCTTTTCGTGGATGTGGCTTCGCCGCTGCCGGGCGTGCGCACCGAGGCGGCGATCGACAAGGACGTCACCCCCCTGGTGCGCGATCTGTTCCAGCGCTGGCAGGATAACGGCTGCACCGCCCTGCGGGTGGATGCGCCCCGCGGCTTCCCACTGGCCACCACCGACACCGACTGCGCCCTCACCCGCGCGTTCGCCGACATGCGCGCCTGCATCGTGCATGGCATCAAGGACCAGCGCGGCCAGCACGACTGCCTTTACATGGTGTTCACCGGCCGCAGCGATCAGCCCGCGGCAGCGGCCAGCTACATGGAGGTTCTGCTCCCCCATATCGACACGGCGTTGCGGCAAGTCATGCACTTGCCGGAGCAGCGCCCGGACGAAACCGCCTCGGACGACGACGATTACGCCGAGGACTTCGGGCTGAGCGAGCGCGAACTGGAGATCATGGAGTGGGTCCGCTCGGGTAAGACCAATTACGAGATCGGCATGATCCTGCAGATCAGCGCTTTCACCGTCAAAAACCACCTACAGCGGGTGTTCCGCAAGCTCGACGTGAGCAACCGGGCCCAGGCCGTCGCCAAGTTCGCCAAGATCCGTAAAGCCAATCCGCGGCTAAGCGGCTCGAAGGTGTGAGCCAAGAGAACTCTCATCCGGCTTTCTCGCGTGGACAGGCGTATGCGTGTCGCGCGTGGCGGCACCGGCTGGGTCAGCGGCTGTCGTATGGTGTCTCTGACGGGCACTTAGCCTTCATGCCCGCGCAAAGCTTGCCCCCGTGAAGGCGGCGCGCTGGCACCTAGACGCACGGGCCGCAGCCAGCGCTGACCATTCAGCCCGCACGCCCTGCGGAACCGGCTCTGCCGTTGTGCTTCGCAGTTGGTTTGTCCCTCTATCCCCGCCCCCCGCGAGGGGGGAGGGAACTCATGACCCACCGTTCTGCCATGTCCCGGTTACCGCACGCCAGGAAAGCGCGCGCGACCACCGTTCACGTCCAGGCGCCAAAACGGGCCGCCGCCGCATAGAATAGGCCTACGCCCGGACACCGCCGGATCAGCCCGCGAGCCGCGGCCGACGCCCATTCGGCTCTTGGCGCAGCGGCACGGGGAATTGGCAAGGATTCAGTAACACATGCACAGCGATCACAAATCAGACCCTTGTGTCGTCTACGGCATCAAGAACTGCGACACGGTCAAGAAAGCGCGCGCCTGGCTGCAGGCGCATGGCGTGGAGTACCGGTTCCATGACCTGCGCACCGACGGCCTGGAACCCGAGCGGCTACAGGCCTGGGAGGCGGCGGTGGGCTGGGAGCGGCTGCTCAACAAGAGCGGCACGACCTTTCGCAAGCTGCCCGAGGAGCGCAAAACCGGCTTGGACCGGGAGCGCGCGCTGGCGCTGCTGCTGGAGCAACCAACCCTGATCCGGCGTCCGGTGGTCGAGGCCGGCGGACGGATACTGGTGGGCTTCAAGGAGGCCGAGTTCGCCACTTTGACGGAAGCCAACGCATGAGCACCACGCTGGAACTGGCAAAGGCGCTGATCGCCCTGCCCTCGGTCACCCCCGACGACGCCGGCTGCCAGGAACTGCTGGCCCAGCGCCTGGAGCGGATAGGCTTTCGCTGCGAGCGGCTGGCGTTCGGCGAGGTCACCAATCTCTGGGCCCGGCGGGGCGACGATGGCCCGCTGCTGGTGTTCGCCGGCCACACCGACGTGGTGCCGCCGGGTCCGCCGGAGAGCTGGTCCTCGCCGCCGTTCGAGCCGCAGGTGCGCGACGGCAAGCTGTTCGGCCGCGGCGCGGCCGACATGAAGGGCTCGATCGCGGCGTTCGTCACCGCCTGCGAGCGCTTCGTCACCGCCCATCCGGCCCACCGCGGTTCGATCGGCCTGCTGATCACCAGCGACGAGGAAGGCCCCGCAGTGAACGGTACCGTCAAGGTGGTGGAGACGCTGCAAGCGCGCGGCGAACGCATCGATCTGTGCATCGTCGGCGAGCCGTCCAGCCAGGACCGCTGCGGCGACGTGGTGAAGATCGGCCGTCGCGGCTCGCTCAACGGCACACTGCGGGTGCTGGGCGAGCAAGGCCACGTGGCCTATCCGCACTTGGCCCGCAACCCGGTGCACGAGTTCGCGCCGGCGCTGCTCGAGCTTACCCACGAAGTCTGGGACAACGGCAACGTCGACTTCCCGCCCACCACCTTCCAGATCTCGAACGTACGGGCCGGCAACGGCGCCACCAACGTCATCCCCGGCGTGCTGGAGGTGCTGCTCAACTTCCGCTTCTCCACCGAGGTCACCGCCGAACAGCTGCAGCAACGGCTGGAGGCGATCCTGCGCAAGCACGGCGTGCGCTATCAGATCGACTGGCAGGTCTCGGCGCAGCCTTTCCTCACCGCTCGTGGACCGTTCATCGACGCGGTCAGCGACGCCATCGCGGCGGAAACCGGCGCCCGGCCCGAGCTGTCGACCAGCGGCGGCACCTCCGACGGCCGCTTCATCGCCCCCACCGGGGCGCAGGTCGTCGAGCTAGGCCCGGTCAACCGCACCATCCACAAGGTGGACGAGCACGTCGCGGTGGAGGATCTGGACATCCTCACCCGGGTTTATCAGGGCATTCTGGAACGGATGCTGGTCGGCCAGCCGGCCTGACGGCGCGGCGCGGGCGCATGCGCGCCCGCGCTCAGCAACGATAAGGAGAGGCATCCGCGGCGATGCCGTTCCCGCACACGACCTAGCCCTTTCCTCCTTCGCGGGAGCGGCGGTGCCGCGAATGCGCGGACCCGCTTGCCGAAAAGCCCCGGCGACGCGGGGCCTCTCGGCCCGCCCCTCCCCCACCTTCGGCGGAGAGAGGCGGGAAAAGGAGCGATCACTTCAGGCCCAGCACGTCCTGCATGTCGTACAGGCCGGCCTGCTGGTTCATCACCCAATTGGCGGCACGCACGGCGCCGCTGGCGAAGGTCATGCGGCTGGAAGCCTTGTGGGTAATCTCCAAACGCTCGCCGATGCCGGCGAACATGACCGTGTGATCGCCCACCACATCGCCGGCCCGCACGGTGGCGAAGCCGATGGTCTTGCGATCGCGCTCGCCGGTGTAGCCCTCGCGGCCGTACACCGCGCACTCCTTGAGGTTGCGCCCCAGGGCGCGGGCCGCGGCCTCGCCCATGGCCAGCGCGGTGCCCGACGGCGCGTCGACCTTGTGTCGGTGGTGCGTCTCGATGATCTCGATATCGACCTCGTCACCCAGCACCTTGGCCGCCAGCTCGATCAGCTTCAGCGACAGGGTGACACCGACGCTGAAATTGGGCGCGGCGACGATGGCGACGTCGCGCGCCGCCTGCTCCAGCACCAGACGCTGGTCGGGCCCCAGACCGGTGGTACCGATCACCATGCGCACACCGGCGCGGCGGCAAATATCGATATGCTGCAGGGTGGCGATCGGCGTCGTGAAGTCGATGACCACATCGACGCCGCGAGCCAGCACCGCATTGAGGTCGTCCATCAGCGGCACGCCCAGGTTCTGGCGGCCGACCAGAGCGCCGGCGTCGGTGCCCAGCAGGGCGTGCCCGGCGCGCTCGATAGCGCCGGCCAGCTCGGCCTGAGGATCGGCGAGCACCGCTTCGATGAGGTGGCGGCCCATACGGCCGGCGGCGCCGGTTATGGCGATACGGGTCATCGGCTGTCCTTTCTCTGTCGGTTCGGTCGGTCAGAACTTCAAATCATCGAAGAAGCGCTTGACGCCGTCCAGCCAGGAGCTGCGCTGCGGATTGTGCTTCTCGCCGCCCGCCTCCAGCGTCTCGCCGAACTTCTCCAGCAGCTCTCGCTGCTCGCGGGTAAGGTTGACCGGCGTCTCCACCACCACCCGGCACAGCAAATCGCCCGGCGGGCCGCCGCGCACCGGCGTGACGCCCTTGCCGCGGATGCGGAATATCTTGCCGCTCTGGGTACCAGCGGGAACCTGGATGCTCACCCGCCCGTTCAGGGTCGGCACCTGCAACTCGCCGCCCAGCGCCGCCAGCACGATGCTGATCGGCACCTCGCAGCGCAGATCGTTGCCTTCGCGGCCGAAGATCGGGTGCGGCTTGACCGCGATCTGCACGTACAGGTCACCCGGCGGACCGCCATTCTCGCCCGGCTCGCCTTCGCCGCTGAGGCGGATGCGATCGCCGCTGTCGACGCCGGCCGGCACCTTCACGGTCAGCGTCTTGCGCTCCTCTACCCGGCCGCGACCATGGCAGGTCGGGCACGGGTCGGTGACGATGGTGCCCCGGCCATGGCAGCGGGGGCAAGTCTGCTGAATGGCGAAGAACCCCTGTTGGATGCGCACCTCGCCGTGGCCGTGGCAGGTCGGGCAGGTATCGGGCCGAGCCCCGCCGCGCACCCCGCTGCCCCGGCAGCCGCCGCACACGGCCAGGTTGGGCACCTCGATCTTGACCTCGGTGCCCGCCACCGCCTCTTCCAGCGTCAGCTCCAGCGTGTAGCGCAGATCGGCGCCGCGGAACATGTGCGCGCCACGACGGCTGGCGCCGGCGCCGAAGATGTCGCCGAACACATCCGAGAAGATGTCGGCGAAACCGCTAGGCCCACCGGTCGGCCCGCGCCCGCCCTCGACACCGGCATGCCCGAACTGGTCATAGGCGGCGCGCTTCTGCGGCTCCGACAGAACCTCGTAGGCCTCCTTCGCTTCCTTGAATTTCTGCTCGGCCTCCGGGTCACCCTGATTGCGGTCAGGGTGATACTTCATCGCCAAGCGGCGATAGGCCTTCTTTATCTCGGCCTCGGAGGCGTTGCGAGCAACGCCGAGGATCTCGTAGTAATCGCGCTTTGCCATGATGTGGTGTTCTAGTCAGACCGCCGGTTCGGTTGGCGGATTATAGGCCCCAAACGCGCAGGCGCAGGACCGAGTCCTGCGCCTGGCGTGAGCTCGAGGAAGTCGGGACGCCGGATCAGCGCCGGTTGTCGTCCTTGACCTCTTCGAACTCGGCGTCGACCACGTCCTCCTGCCCCGCCGACTTGGCCTGCTCGCCACCGCCCGCGCTCTGGCCCTGCGAGTACAGCCGCTCGGCCAGCTTGCCGGACTTCTCGGCCAGGCTCTGGGTGAGCTGGTCGATCCGGGCCTTGTCGTCGCCCTTCACCGCCTGCTCGAGTTCGGCGATCGCATCCTCCAGCTCCTTCTTCTCGCTGTCGGTGATCTTGCCCTCGAGGTCCTTCATGGACTTGCGGGTGGCGTGAATCAGGTTATCGGCCTGGTTGCGGGCCTCCACCAGCTCGCGGGCGCGCCGGTCCTCTTCCTTGTGCGCCTCCGCGTCCTTGATCATCCGCTCGATCTCGTCCTCGGACAGGCCGGACGAGGCCTTGATCACGATCGACTGCTCCTTGCCGGTCGCCTTGTCCTTGGCCGACACGTGCAGGATGCCGTTGGCGTCGATGTCGAAGGTCACCTCGATCTGCGGCACGCCGCGCGGCGCCGGCGGAATGTCGGTGAGGTCGAAGCGGCCCAGCGACTTGTTGTCGCGCGCCATCTCGCGCTCGCCCTGCAGCACGTGCACGGTCACCGCGCGCTGGTTGTCCTCGGCGGTCGAGAAGACCTGCGACGCCTTGGTGGGGATCGTGGTGTTCTTCTCGATGATCTTGGTCATCACGCCGCCCAGGGTCTCGATACCCAGCGACAGCGGGGTGACGTCGAGCAGCAGCACGTCCTTGACGTCGCCGGCCAGCACGCCGCCCTGGATGGCGGCACCGACCGCCACCGCCTCGTCCGGGTTGACGTCGCGGCGCGGCTCCTTGCCGAAGAAGTTCTTCACCGCCTCCTGCACCTTGGGCATACGGGTCTGGCCGCCGACCAGGATCACCTCGTCGATGTCGGAGGTCTTCAGCCCGGCGTCCTTGAGCGCGGTGCGGCACGGCTCGATGGTGCGGGCGATCAGATCGTCCACCAGCGCCTCGAGCTTGGCACGGGTCAGCTTCATGTTCAGGTGCTTCGGACCGGTGCGATCGGCCGTGATGTACGGCAGATTGATCTCGGTCTGCTGGCTGGAGGACAGCTCGATCTTGGCCTTCTCGGCGGCCTCCTTCAGGCGCTGCATGGCCAGCGGATCGCCGCTCAGGTCGATGCCCTGGTCCTTCTTGAACTCGCCGACGATGTACTCGATGATCCGCCGGTCGAAGTCCTCGCCGCCGAGGAAGGTGTCACCGTTGGTGGACAGCACCTCGAACTGGTGCTCGCCGTCGACCTCGGCGATCTCGATGATGGAGATATCGAAGGTACCGCCACCCAGGTCGTACACCGCGATCTTGCGGTCGCCCTTGGCCTTGTCCAGACCGTAGGCCAGCGCCGCCGCGGTCGGCTCGTTGATGATGCGCTTGACCTCCAGACCGGCGATGCGGCCGGCATCCTTGGTGGCCTGGCGCTGCGAGTCGTTGAAGTACGCCGGAACGGTGATCACGGCCTCCGTGACCGGCTCGCCCAGGTAGTCCTCGGCCGTCTTCTTCATCTTCATCAGCACGCGGGCCGAGATCTCGGGCGGCGCCATCTTCTTGCCCCGCACCTCCACCCAGGCGTCGCCGTTGTCCGCCTTGACGATCTTGTACGGCATCTCCTTCAGATCGCGCTGGACGACATCCTCGGCGAACTTGCGACCGATCAGCCGCTTCACCGCGAACAGGGTATTCTGCGGGTTGGTCACAGCCTGACGCTTGGCCGGAGCACCGACCAGCACTTCGTCGTCCTCGGTGAAGGCGACGATCGAGGGGGTGGTGCGATCACCCTCGCTGTTTTCGATAACCCGCGGCGTGCCACCTTCCATAATGGCAACGCACGAGTTGGTCGTTCCCAGGTCGATACCGATAATTTTGCCCATTAGTCAACTCCTGATGTGGTCTAGGCTGCCGCCCCACCGACAGGTCCACAAACCGTCAAAGCCGTTAAACCAGTGCCCCGCGTTCAAGCCTGCTCGTCGATCGAGCCGCCGCTGGGTGCGGCCGCCGCTTTCGACACGATCACCATGGCCGGCCGCAACAGCCGGTCGTTGAGCAGATAGCCCTTCTGGACCACATGCAGAACCGTGTTCGGTTCGCAATCGGCCGCCTCCTGCGCGGCCATCGCCTCATGCTTGGCCGGGTCGAACTTCTGCCCTTGTGGGTCGACCTCCACGATGTGGAACTTCTCCATGCACTGCGTGAGCAAGCGCAGCGTCAACTCCAGCCCTTCGCGGACCTTGGCCACGTCGGCATTGGGCTCGGCGGCGGCCTTCACGCCCAGCTCCAGGCTGTCGCGCACCCCCAACAGCTCGCCGGCGAACTTCTCCAGCGCGAACTTGTGCGCCTGCTCCACTTCCCGCTCGGCGCGCCGCCGCATGTTGTCCAGCTCGGCGCGCGCGCGCAGGAAGTGGTTCCAGTTCTCCTCGGCCTTCTGCTGCGCCGCGGCCAGGTCCTGCTGCAGCTTCTGGATATCGGCGACCGTGTTCTCGCCGGCGTCCGCCTGGTTCTGAGCATCAGCCGCGGCGGCATTCGCCTGCGCGTCTTTGTCCGCCATCTGAACTAGTCTCCTTGCAATGGTTCGAAAAATTGCCGGTTGCACCAGGCCGCCGCGAAGTAAGCTCTCATGGTGAGGGTTTACCCGAGCTATTCAAGGCGGATCCCAGCAGCCGCGCCGTCAGATCCACGATCGGGATGACCCGGTCGTACGGCATGCGGGTCGGGCCGATCACGCCCAGCACCCCCAGCACTTCGCCCTTGACCGAATACGTCGCGGTGACCAGGCTGCAGCCGTCGAATACTTCGTAGCCGGCCTCCTGGCCGATGAAAATCTGCACGCCATCGGCCTTCAGCGATTGATCCAGCAGATGCAGGATGTCGCGCTTGCGATTGAAGGCGTCGAACAGCTCCCGCAGCTTGTCGACGTTGGCCAGCTCGGCGTGCTCCATCAGGTTGGTCTGGCCGGCCATCACGTAGTCTTCTTCGGCCGAGCGCTCGCTGAACACCTTCTCGGCCACCTCGACCGCCGCCTGCATCAGCCGGTTCATGTGCTCGCGGTGCTGCTGCATGTCCGACAGCAGCCGCTTGCGCACCACCCCGACCTCCTGGCCGGCGAACTGCTCGTTGAGGAAGTTCGCCACCTCGCGCAGCTCGCTGGCGGTGAACGGCCGGGCGGTCTCGATCACGCGGTTCTGGACTTCCTGCTCGTTGATGATCAGGATCACCAGCACCCGGTTGCCCGACAGAGGCAGGAATTCGATCTGCCGGAACGCGCCGTAATCGCGGCGCGGCAGCGTCACCAAGCCGACGTAGCGGGTCAGGCTGGAGAGCAGATTCGAAGCCGAGTCGACCAGACTGGCGGCGCCGCCGCCGGCGTCGAGCTTGATCTTCAGCCGGTCGACTTCGGGCACGCTCAACTGTTTGACCGTCAACAGGCTATCGACGAAGAACCGATACCCCTTATCGGTCGGGATACGCCCGGCCGACGTGTGCGGCGCCTGCACGTAGCCCAGATCTTCAAGATCGGACATTACGTTGCGAATGGTCGCCGGACTCAGCTGCAACCCCGAATCCTTGGTCAAAACGCGCGACCCTACCGGCTGGCCGTCGCGGATGTGCCGCTGCACCAGCACCTTCAGCAGGTGTTGCGCCCGCTCTCCGAGCTCTGAGTAATCGCTAGTGGCCATAATCCAGTCGGCGTTATCGCTACTGACCGATGGTTATCGCTGTTAGCACTCTTTGCCCATGAGTGCTAACGCGAACGCTACCAACTCGATCCCAACAATGTCAAGGCAGGCGACATTTCCGCCACCGGCCGTCGCCTAGCGCCCCGTTCCGCGCTCATGGTAAGTTTCCGGCCAGTTCAAGGGCCGGACCATGCTCAGACGATTCAACGCCATCGCCGTCACCGGCAAACCAGACGATCCCGGCACCGCCGAAACCATCTGCCGCATTGCCGACTATCTAAGCGAGCGGGGCGTCCAGGTGCGCCTGGACGCGGACATCGTCGACCCCGCCCAAGCGCACGGGTTGCCGCTGCTGACCGCCCCGGCGTTGATCGACGGCTGCGACCTGCTGATCTCGGTCGGCGGCGACGGCACGCTACTGAGCAGCGCGCGGTTGGTGGTGGAAAGGAACATCCCGATTCTCGGTGTCAACCGCGGCCGCCTCGGTTTCCTGGTGGACGTGCCGCCGAGCGACCTCTCGCAATTGGACCCCGTGCTGCAGGGCCAGTTCATCGAGGAGGACCGCTCGCTGCTGGCGGCCGAGATCCGCGACGGCGAAACGGTGCTGGCCAGCGGCCTCGCCTTCAACGACGTGGTGCTCTATAAGTGGAACACCGCGCGGATGGTGGAGTTCACCGCCCACATCGACGGCCAGCTGCTGACCAGCTACCGCGCCGACGGCCTGATCATGTGCACCCCGACCGGCTCCACCGCCTACGCCATGGCGGCCGGCGGGCCGATCATCCACCCCTCGGTGAACGCCATCCTGCTCATGCCGGTATGCCCGCACACGCTGAGCAACCGGCCGCTGGTGGTGGGCGCCGCCAGCCGCATCGAGGTGCAGGTGCACCCCGATTCGGTGGGCCGGGTAGGCGTGAGCTGCGACGGGCAACAGGATCTGGGCATGCTGGCCGACGATATCCCGGCCGACGCCCGTCTGGTGGTATATCAATACGCGCGTCGGGTGCGGCTGATACACCCGCCGCAATACCAATATTTCGACATCCTCCGCGCCAAGCTGCGCTGGGGCGGCACCAATCTCCGCTAAGGGTGTCTAGAATCGCTCCCATGCTGACCCACATCCACATTCGCAACTTCGCGATCGTCGAGTCCCTCGACCTGGAGTTCGGGCCAGGGATGGGGGCGCTGACCGGCGAGACCGGCGCGGGCAAGTCCATCCTCCTGGACGCCCTCGGGCTGTGCCTGGGCGAGCGCGCCGAGGCCGATGCGGTGCGGCCGGGCGCGGAGCGGGCCGAGCTGACCGCCACCTTCCAGATCGCGCCCGGCAGCGACGCTTGGCGCTGGCTGGAGGAGCGCGAGCTCGCCGCCGACGAGGAGTGCCTGCTGCGGCGGGTGATTCAGTCGGGAGGACGCTCCAAGGGCTTCATCAACGGCAGCCCGGTGCCGGCGCAGATGCTCAAGGAGCTGGGCGAGCTGCTGGTGGACATCCACGGCCAGCATGCGCACCAGTCGCTGCTGCGACGCGAAGCGCAGCGCCAGGCGCTGGATGACTTCGCCGCCGACGCGCCCCTGCTGGAGCGGGTGCGCGAGCTCTACGAGCGCCACGAGCGCACCCGCGCGGCGATCGCCGAGCTCGAGGGCGAGAGCCGATACCAGGACCGGCTGGAGCTGCTGCGCTTCCAGGTCGAAGAGCTGCGCGCCCTGCAGCTCAGCCGCGAGCAGATTCTCGAACTCGACGCCGAGCAGCGCCGGCTCGCCTCGGCCGGCGACCTCATCCAATCCAGCCAGCGGCTGCTGGCCGCGCTCTACGACGAGGAAGGCTGCGCCCACTCCGTGCTCAGCCACGCGGTCGGCGAGCTCGACCGGCTCACACGCATGGACGCCCGCCTGGGCGAAGCCCAGGAGCTGTTCAACAACGCCCTGATCCAGCTCGAGGAAGGCTGCGACAGCCTGCGCCGCTACGCCGACAGCCTGGATATCGACCCGGAGCGGCTGCACTGGGTCGAGGAGCGCATCAGCGTCCTGTCCAACCTGGCGCGCAAGCACCGCGTGCGCCCCGAGGAGCTGCCGGAGAAGCTCGCCGAGCTGGAAGCCGAGCTGGAGCAGCTGGAAAACGCCGAGGGCCGCCTCGAAGCGCTGCGCGCCGAGCTGCAGCGCATCCTCGCCGACTATCGCGCCGCCGCCGCCGAACTCAGCGAGGCCCGCAAGTCCGCCGCTCGGGTGCTGTCGGAGCGGGTTACCGGCCACATCCGCGAGCTGGGCATGCCCGGCGCCGAGGTGGTGGTGCAGGTCGACCACCAGCCCGACGCCGCGCCCAGCCGGCACGGACTCGATCAAGTCGAGATCCTGGTGCGCACCAATCCGGGCCAGCCGATGGGCGCGCTCAACAAGATCGCCTCCGGCGGCGAGCTGTCGCGGATCGGTTTGGCGATCCAGGTGGCGATGGCCGACACCGGCCGGATTCCGACGCTGATTTTCGACGAAGCCGACGTCGGCATCGGCGGCGCGGTGGCGGAAGTCGTGGGCCGACAGCTGCGCGAACTCGGCGAGAGCCGGCAAGTGCTGTGCGTCACCCACCTGCCGCAGGTGGCCGCTCAGGCTCACCGCCACTACCGGGTCAGCAAGCGGGTCGACGGCGGCCACACCCGTACCGAGGTGAAGCCGCTGACACCGACCGAGCGGATAGACGAGATCGCGCGCATGCTGGGCGGGGTGGAGATCACGCCGCAAACCCGCAGCCACGCGCTCGAGATGCTGGAGCGGGCCGACGCGCGCCGTCCGGCGCGCGTCTGATCAGGCCATTACGGGTTCTTCGCCTCGCCGGCGCGACGGCAGTTCTTGCACCGGCCGTAGAGAATCAGCGCGTGGTCGGTGATCTCGAAGTCCAATTCTTCGGCGGCAGCACGTTGCCGCTCCTCGATCAGCGGATCGCAGAACTCCTCGATACGCCCGCACTCCACGCACACCATGTGATCGTGGTGCTCGCCCTCGGCTAGCTCGAACACCGCCTGATTCCCTTCGAAATGGTGGCGCTGCACCAAGCCGGCGGCCTCGAACTGGGTCAGCACCCGGTAAACCGTGGCCAAACCGATGTCGTCGCCGGACTCCAGCAGGGCTTTGTACACGTCCTCGGCGGAGAGGTGCCGGTTCGGGCTCTGCTCCAGCATGTCGAGGATTTTCATGCGCGGCAGCGTAACCTTAAGGCCTGCCTTACGAAGGTCTCTAGATTCCAAGACTCCCCCTCTGGGTTAATCTGAGTCGCAAGGTAAGGTATTATCGCCCCTCCTGGCAGGAAGACCAAATGAAACGCCCGATCCGTCATCTCATCCTGTCCACGCTGCTGCTGGGCCCGCTGGCCGGCTGCTCGCCCGAGCGGCTGCCGTTCGCCTACGAGCCGGACATGCGCCAGGGCGTGATCCTCACTCAAGAGGCGGTCGATCGGCTGCGCGCCGGCATGTCGCGCCGGCAAGTGCAGTTCATCCTCGGCTCGCCGGCGATCGTCGACTCCTTCCACCCAGACCGCTGGGAATACATCCAGGGCATCCGCCCCGGCCGCGGCGAATTCAGCTCGGTGCGACTCACTGTCTTTTTCGAGGGAGACCGCCTCACCGCCGTCAGTGGCGACTTCGTCCCCGCCGACCCGGCCCTGCGCGGCGGCCAAGGCTGATCAGCGGCGGGCGCCCGCGCGACGCTTGCGCACTTCCTTGGGATCGACCAGCAGCGGCCGGTAGATCTCCACCCTATCGCCGTCGCGCAACGGCCTGTCCAGCTCGACCGGCTTGCTGAAGATGCCGACGTCGAGCCGGGCCGGGTCGATCTCCGGGAACCGCGCGAGAATGCCGCTGCGCTCGATGGCCTCGCGCACCGTCATGCCCGGCGTCGCCACCACCGTCACGATCACCTGCTCGTCGGGCCGGGCGTAGGCGACCTCGACCCGGAAACCCGCGTCAGCGTCCCTTGCCATAGAGCTCGTCGGCACGCCGCACGAAAGCATCGACCAGCGTGTTGGCGATCTGGGTGAACACCTTGCCGAACGCCAGCGTGATCACCCGCGAGGAGAACTCGAAGTCCAAATCCAGCGCCACCTTGCAAGCGTCCTCGCGCAGCGGGTAGAAGCGCCAGAACCCTTCCAAATGCCGGAACGGCCCTTCCAGCAGCTTCATCTCCATCATCTTGCCGGGCTGGAAACGGTTCACCGTGGTGAACGAGCGTTCGATCCCGGCTTTCGAGATGAGAATGCTGGCCTTCATCTCGTCTTCGTTGCGGCTCAGCACCCGGCTATCGGCGCACCAGGGCAGGAATTCGCGATACCGGTCGACGTCCGCCACCAGGTTGAACATGTCCTCCGCCGAGTGCGGCACCAAAGCGCTGCGTGAAACCGATGGCATAAAACCTCTGATCTGCGGCTCAACCGATCAATCCCAGGGCGCTCACCAGCACCACCAGGAGGGCGAGCGGCGTCACATAGCGAATCAAAAACAACCAGACCCGGTAGCCCCAGCCCTCGCCCAGCTCGCGCTCGCTGCTCAGCTTCGACACTCGCCAGCCGGCGAACACCGCCAGCAGCAAGCCGCTCACCGGCAGCAGCAGATTGGCCGCGCCAACGTTGAGCAGATCGAACAGCGTCGCGCTGCGAAAAGCCGCGAATCGCTCCAGGGGCCGCACATGATCCCACACGTTGAGCGACAAGAGCGCCGCCACGCCCACGCCCCAGACCGCCATGCCGACCAGGTAGGCGGCCAACGGCCGGTCCACGCCCCGTCGCACTAGACGGGCCACCGCGGGCTCCATGAGCGCCATGCCCGACGTCCATGCCATGAAGGTCAGCAGCAGGAAGAACAAGGTACCGAACCAGGTACCGTTCGGCATCTGCCCGAACGCCAGCGGCAGGGTCTGGAACAACAGCTTCGGCCCGGACCCTGGCGGCAGGTCGCTGGCGAACATGATCGGGAACACGATTAGACTCGCCAGCACGCTGATCGCCGTGTCCGCCGCCACCACCCAGCCGGCGGCGCGCAGAATGGGTACGTCCTGCTGGAGATAAGCCGAGTACATCATCACCACGCCCATGCCCACGCTCAGCGTGTAGAAAGCGTGGCCCATGGCCAGCAGCACCGTGTGCCCGGTGAGCTTGGAGAAATCCGGCATCAGCAGATAGGCCAGCGCACGATCGGCATGCCCGGTGGCCGCCGCCGCGTAGCCGGCCAACAACACCAGCAGCCCGCACAGCGCCGGCATGAACCAGCGCACCGCCTCCTCCAGCCCCCAGCGCAGCCCGCGCGAGACCAGCAGCACCATCACCGCCATGAACAGCGTGTGCCAGGCCAGCAGCTTCTCCGGATCGCCGACGAATATCTGGAACACCTCCGCGGCCTGGATCGAATCCAAATCCGCGAACATGCCGGACGCGGCGCGGAAGACGTAGGCCATGACCCAGCCGCCGACCACGCTGAAGGTGGCCAGCATGACCAGCGCCGCCAAGGTCATCGCCCAGCCGAGCAGCCCCCAGACGCGCCAGCGCTTTTCCTCGGTGGCGAGCACGGTGAACGCCTCCATCGGCGAGCAGGCGGCGCGCCTCCCCAGCATCATCTCCGCCACCAGCAGGGGGAACCCGATCACCGCCAGGCACAGCAGATAGACGGCGAAGAACGCCCCGCCGCCATTGGCGCCCACCATGTAGGGGAACTTCCAGACGTTGCCCAGACCGATGGCCGCGCCGGTGACGGCAAGAACGAACACGGGTCCGCTGGACCACGTCTCGTGGACGGACCGCCGCTGGGCACTCAAAAGACCGTTCTCCTAAAAAACATGAGGTATTGATGTTATGGCGCCGCCATTGTCAGCGAGCGGCCCGATCACCGCAACACCACCGCCCCATGGCCCGGCGCGCGCCGCCCTTATACAATGCTCGCATGAGCAAGTCAGCCAAAAACAAAGCCCCCGATCCGACCATCGCCGTCAACCGGCGGGCGCACCACGATTATTTCATCGAAGACCGGTTCGAGGCCGGCCTCGCGCTGGAAGGCTGGGAGGTCAAGAGCCTGCGCGCCGGCCGGGTCAGCCTGCAGGAAGCCTACGTAATCCTGCGCAATGGCGAGGCCTGGCTGATCGGCTGCAACATCTCGCCGCTGCCGACCGCCTCCACCCATATCCACCCGGATCCGACCCGCTCGCGCAAGCTGCTGCTGCACCGCGAAGAGCTCAATAAGCTGATCGGCGCCACCGAGCGCCAGGGCTATACCCTGGTGCCGCTCAACATGCACTGGTCGCGCGGCCGCGCCAAGCTCGAGATCGGCCTGGCCAAGGGCAAGAAGCAGCACGACAAGCGCGCCGACATCCGCGAGCGCGACTGGCAGCGCGAGAAGGAACGTTTGCTGCGGCGGCGCGTCTAAATGGATGTACGGGTAACGAGACAGTCTGCACCAGGTGCGGGGAACTCGACTCTGGTATAGACTGTCTAACGTTACGAACTTTGGGGGCGACATGGTCTCGACGTGGGTCGCGAAACCCGAGGTGCATGCCGAGGATGTCACTACCCTCGTAAAAAATGTGGCAAAGCAAATAGTCGCCAACGACGACAACTACGCTCTCGCGGCCTAACTCCCGCGAGCCGTCATGCAGGCAGTTGCTTGTGACTCTTGCTGGCGGTCGTAGCTCACAAGCTCGCCGTGATGCTCGCCCGAAGCTGATCGGCTAAAACGTTAAGGGCTCGCTGAACGTGTTTCCTGCCCGTCGGATAGCGTTCAGTTAAAACGTAAAGACTGGGATAAGCATGTAGAGCCAACGGCGGAGGGCTTACGGACGCGGGTTCGATTCCCGCCGCCTCCACCAAATTCCCCGAGCCGCGCGCAAGCGGCGACACAGCGAAAGGCAAGCGAATCGGACGCTTGCCTTTCTTTTTTGCGTTGCCCGCCGCGCCTGGAAGCGCTTCCTGCGCTCCATAGCCCTGTTCCATACGCTCTCCCTCCCAATGTGTGAGCCGGCCGATACCGCTTCCTGAGCGGCGCCGCTTCCGCGCTTCCCGCTCCGCTGGTACTGCTGTCCAGGTTCCGCGGACGAATGTGCTAAGGTCTGGCCCTGAGCCGCCGCGACGCGGCCGCTGTCTTCCCACTCAAGTTCTCGATAAGGAAACCAACGAGTGAACTACGACGACGTGGTGCTGGGCCGCCGCAGCATTCGCGGCTTCCTGCCAAAACCGGTTCCGCGCAAGGTGATCGAGGAGATCATCGCGCTCGCCACGCGTGCGCCCTCTTCCATGAACACGCAGCCGTGGCACCTGTACGTGCTTACCGGCGAGCCGCTGGATCGCATCCGCGCGGAGAACACCGAGCGCAATCTGGCCGGCATTCCGCACACCAAGGAAGTCCGCGGCTCCGGCCCTTACGAGGGGGTGCATCGGCAGCGGCAAGTAGAGATCGCGATCCAGCTGTTCCAGGCCATGGGCATCGCCCGTGACGACATGGAAAAGCGCCAGGACTGGGTGCTGCGCGGCTTTCGTCAGTTCGACGCGCCGGTGTCCATCGTGGTGACCTTCGATCGCTTGTTTTACGGCACCGACGTCGCGCCATTCGACTGCGGCGCGCTGGTGTACGGCCTGGTGAACGCCGCCTGGTCGCGCGGCCTGGGCTGCGTGGTGAACAGCCAGGGCATCATGCACTCGGAGGTGGTGCGCAAGTACGCCGGCATCCCCGAGGATCAGGTCATCATGATCTGCGTGGCCATGGGCTATCCCGATCCCAATTTCCCGGCCAACGCCGTGGTGTCGAAGCGCCGGCCGGTCAGCGAGGTAGCGCATTTCGTGGGGTTCGAGGAGACGGTGGAGGCGTAGGACAACCACCATCAGCGCCGAGCGGCGGCCAGAGTCCGACCATAATTTGCCTGTTGCGCGATTGCCGGTGTGACATGGAGGACACAGCAGCATGAAGAGCGACCTGAACGCGCTAATCGTCGTGACCTCGCACGATCAGCTCGGCGGTACCGGGCGCAAGACCGGCTTCTACTACGACGAGATGGCCCATCCCTACTGGGCGCTGGTCGACGCCGGCCTCAAGGTTGACATCGCCTCCATCCGGGGCGGTGCCGCACCCTACGACCCGGGCAGTCTCGCCGACGAACCGGACAAACGGCCGCCGGCCGTGGCGCGCTTCCTCGCCGACCCGGCCTCGATGGAGAAGATCCAGAACACGCGCCGCATCGACGATGTCGATCCAGACCGCTACAGCGTGGTGTTCCTGCCCGGCGGGCACGGCACCATGTGGGACTTCCCGGGAAGCAAGGCGCTGGCGGAGGTGGTCGGTCGTGCCTACGATCGGGGCGCGATAGTCGGGGCGGTCTGCCACGGGCCGTCCGGTCTGGTGGGAGCACGACGCGCCGACGGCAAACCGCTGGTGGAGGGGCTGCGCGTCAACAGTTTCACCAACGCCGAGGAGCAGGCGGTGGAGCTGGCCGACGTGGTGCCGTTCTTGCTGGAAAGCCGCCTGCGGGAACTCGGCGCCCGGTTCGAGAGCGCGCCCAACTTTCAGGCGAAGGCGGTGCGCGATGGCCGGCTGGTGACGGGGCAAAACCCCGCGTCGGTGGCGCTGGTGGCGCAGGAACTGCGGCGGGCTCTGGAGGAGCTGCGCTAGCGGCCCTGCTGCCGCGAACGAAAAAGGCCAGGTATCGCTACCTGGCCTTTTCGGTACTTGGTGGAGCTAGTCGGGATCGAACCGACGACCTCTTGCATGCCATGCAAGCGCTCTCCCAGCTGAGCTATAGCCCCGAATCCATGCAAGGGCGCGCATTATACGAAGACGCCGGCGTTCTCGCAACACCGGCGTCTCGCCATCATCCCTGCTGGGCGCGGATGTACGCCAGCGCCCGATCGATGCGGCGCAGGGTGGATTCGCGGCCCACCACGTCCAGAGTCACGTCGATGGGCGGCGACACCGAGGTGCCGCTCACGGCCACGCGCAGCGGCTGCGCCACCTTGCCCATGCCGAGCCCGCCGCTTTCGGCGATCGCGGCGACCACCTCGTGGATGGCCGGCGCCGTCCACTCCGGCAGCGCGCTCAGCCGCTGGCGCAGCTCCTCCAGCACGGGCACGGCCTCGGGCGTGAGGTTCTTGCGCGCCGCCTTCTCTTCGTACTCTTGCGGCTCGCGGTAGAAGAACTCGGCGGCGGCGGCCATTTCCGCCAGCGTCTTGACCCGGTCGGCCATCACCTGCACCACCCGCTCCGGCGCAGGACCGTTGCTCGGGTCGATGTCGCGGCGGCCCAGGTGCCAGCGGAAATGCCGGGCGACGTACTGCGGGTCGAGGGTGCGCATGTAATGCTGGTTCAGCCAGGCCAGCTTGGACAGGTTGAGGCTGGAGGCGGCGCTGTTGAGGTCTTCGATATCGAACAGCGCGATCATCTCGTCCAGGCTGAAGATTTCCTGATCGCCGTGTGACCAGCCCAGGCGCACCAGGTAGTTGAGCACCGCCTCCGGCAGATAGCCCATGTCACGGTATTCCATGACGCTAGCCGCGCCGGTGCGCTTGGACAGCTTCTTGCCCTGCTCGTCCAGGATCATCGGCACGTGGGCGTACACCGGCGGCTCCACGCCCAAAGCGCGCAGGATGTTCATCTGCCGGGGCGTGTTGTTCAGGTGGTCGTCGCCGCGGATGACATGGGTGATCTCCATGTCCATGTCGTCCACCACCACGGTGAAATTGTAGGTGGGCGAGCCGTCGGCGCGGGCGATGATCAGGTCATCGAGCTCGGCGTTCTGGAACACCACCCGCCCCTTGACCCGGTCCTCGACCACCACCTCGCCGTCCAGCGGGTTCTTAAAGCGCACCACCGCTTCCTCGCCGGGCTTGGGCACGCGCCCGAGGTCGCGGCAGCAGCCGTCGTAGCGCGGCTTGAGCTTCTGCGCCATCTGCTCTTCGCGCAGCTTCTCCAGCCGCTCCTTGGAACAGAAGCAGTAGTAGGCCTTGCCCTCGGCCAACAGCTGCTGGATGACTTCCTTGTAACGGTCGAAGCGCTTGGTCTGGTAGAACGGGCCTTCGTCGTAATCCAGCCCCAGCCAGGCCATGCCCTCCAGGATCGCGTTCACCGCTTCGGGGGTGGAACGCTCCAGGTCGGTATCCTCGATGCGCAGCACGAAGCTGCCGCCGTGCCGGCGCGCGTAGAGGTAGGAGAAAAGCGCCGTACGGGCGCCGCCGATGTGCAGATAACCTGTAGGCGACGGTGCGAAGCGCGTCTTGACCTTCATCGCAATCCTGCTCGTAAGAGGGTGGCTGGGGAAACGCGGTATGGTAGCAAATGCCGGGGCGCAGGCCGCAATGACAGCCGTCAAGCTCAGTACATCCGACACCTACCGACCGCGTTCTCCGTCGGAGACTTACAGTGGATGTCGAAAAACACCTACAGACGACGTGAGGTTAAACGGAATACTCTGAGCGTCCTTCATGGATGAAGGACGCTTCACGGACGAAGCGACCAAAGTGGCCAGGGAATGGCCCGCGCGGCAAAGGATCGCCGCAGGAACTGCCGGCGCCAGGATGGCGGTTAGATGGGCAGGATGCTCCCGGCAGTTCCGCTATTCTTCCCCCCTCTTGCAGCCCCTGGGGAAAACCTGCCGCCGGCGGCGGCAGGCTCCTCGGCTTACATGTAGATGCCGCCGTTGACGTTGATCTGCTGGCCGGTGATGTAGTCGCCGTCGGCCACCAGGAACAGCACCGCCTTCGCGATCTCCTCCGGCTTGCCGAAGCGGCCCATCGGAATCTTCGCCAGGATTTTCTCCTGCACCTGCTCGGGCACCTGCGCCAGCATGTCGGTCTCGGTGAAGCCGGGCGCCAGCGCGTTCACGGTGATGTTGTACTTGGCCAGCTCCTGCGCGGCGCTCTTGGTGAAAGCGATGATGCCGCCCTTGCTCGCCGCGTAGTTGGTCTGGCCGAAGTTGCCGGCTTGGCCGACGAAGGAGCTGATGTTGACAATCCGCCCGTATTTCTGCTCCACCATGGGCCCCTGGGCGGCGCTCACGGTGTAGTAAACGCTGTTGAGATTGGTCTGGATGACCTCGTGCCAATCCTCGTCGGTCAGCTTGCGCAGGGTTTTATCGCGGGTAATGCCGGCGTTGTTGACCAGAATATCGAGCCGCCCCCATTGCTCCACCACCTGCTTGACCAGGCTGCGGGCAGGGCCGGGCTGACTGACGTCCGCCTGGATCACCAACGCTTCGCTGCCCAGCGCGCGGATCTCGTCGGCCAAAGCGTCGGCCTCGGCGCGGCTGTTGCGGTAGTTGACTGCCACCTTCGCCCCCTCCCGGGCCAGCGCCAGAGCGATGGCGCGGCCGATTCCACGGCCCGCGCCGGTAACGAGTGTAGTTCTGCCTTCCAAACGACCCATGGTGTGCGTCCTTTCAGTGATCAATTATTGGGTTTATTGCAGAGGTGGTTACCGGCCTTGCTCCAAGGCGTAGCCGGCATGCACGGAAAAACGACCGGCCCTGTGCGGAAGATATGGTTCTTCTTCCGCAACCGTTGGCCGCTCTCTTTCGGGCGGAAACACCCGAAACGACGCTCCCTCTCGCTGAATCACATAGTCCGAAGGGAGCGGATCGACGTCGAACACCACGTCGCCCGCGCGCCGGTGATCGACCAGAAGCCAGGACTCCAGGAGCTGCGCCAATTCCGCGGCGCCAAGCAACGCCCCCGCGGTCTGCGTACGCCGGCGATGCCGTTGCAGTATCACCACCCGCCGACCGCGCCAGCCGGAAGCGACGGGCGCCCGATAAAGGCGATAAATCAATTCGGCGAGCCAGTCGGCGCCTCGGAGCTGCCCTGCCAACCCTTCACGAACAATCTCTTGCATTGTGAGCTGCATAGCGGTCCCTGCTCTTCACTGATCCAACGTTGGGCATGATCGCGCCGCCGCCGGTGGCTACACCGGCCTTCGATGCGAAAATTTCATGGCTGAGGTGGCGTCGCCGAGAAGCGTCCGCGGTTCCGGTACATCGTTCGGACAAGGTGCCGGTCTCTGCGCCTGTCAACGCTTCGAGAGCCCATTTCCGTAGGCTCTAACCGATCGGCCCGCGTTTCGTCTCCTCCTGTACCCCTTCATCGTATCGGGGTTTACCCGCGGCATTTGTAGGAGATTTCCGACATCTGCCGTAAGAAAGATACGTCACATCAGCATTCGGCGATACAGGCCCGGCAACGAGAGTTCCTGCCGCGAGCAAACAGCGAAAAGCCGCGCTCGCCACGGCTCGCCGAACGCGGTGCGATCCGATGAAGGAGCCGCCTGCACGCGCTCAGAGCAGCTCGGTGTCGTCGTGGCTGTAGGGCGGCGAACAGCAGCAGAGCACCACCAGCGTCGTGCCGCCGGTGTTGCGCAGGCGGTGCGGCGTGCCCGGCGGAATGCACACGGTATCGCCGACGCGCACGACGAATTGAGCATCCCCCAAGGTCATCACACCTTCCCCGGCGGTAATGTGATAAAGCTCTTCGCTGCGCCGGTGGAGGTGCAATTCGGTCACGGCTCCCGGCTCCAGGCGCGCCTCGGCCAGGCTTTGATTGCGATTGCCGTGCACCGCCGGGTGCATCAGCTCGCGAATGGTCGAGCCGTCCTTGGTGATATAAGGCGGTACGCTTTGATACGTCGAATGACGGATTTCGGTCATGGAAAACGCCCAGTCACTGGCCGAAGTGCCATGGAAATGCCCGACAATCTAACGAATCGACGTTAATCGTCAAATAGCGGCCGGCCGTCGGAGGCCATGTCCGCGCGCAATATATATTTATACTATTTATGGAGCCGGATCCGTGAGCCGAGCCCTGCCGTCGGGGACACCACGGTAGTGGCGACCATGGACGATTGCCGCAAGGGGAACGGCTGGTCACCCACATGAACGATATCGCGAAATCCGAGCTGTACGCGGAGCTAGGCTACGGCCCGCCGTACGAGGTCTACGAGCAGGTCGTCTGCGAAGCTGGGCTCAGTCACGTCAACAAGACCCGGATCAACCTCGCCAAGAAGCCGCAGGTGGAGGCGCTGCTGGCCGAGCGATTCCTGCCAGTCTGCCAACGCGGCGACTGCCAGCGCGAAGCGCAGGCGCGAGCGCGCCGCGGCGAGCCGCGCCTGCCGGTGGCGGCGGCCGCGCCGGGGCATTGCGCGATCTGCGGCGGCTCGGTCATCACCAGCGCGGCCAAAGCGCTGCTGCAAGCGTTCGACGCCGCCGGCTGGCGCCGGTTGTGCGTGGTAGGCGGCACGCTCACCGCGCACGGGCGGCTGCGCCGCGAACTCGGCGAACGGCTCGAACTGCGGCTAGTCGACGGTACCGCCAACCGCAACAGCACCGACGCCAAGAACGACCTGCGCTGGGCCGACTGGGTAGTGATCTGGGCGGCGACCCCGCTCTATCACCGGGTGAGCACGCTCTACCAAGGCCAAGCGCACTGCTCGACCGTGGACAGTCGCGGCATCGAGGATCTGCTGCAACATCTGCGCGACCGCGCCCTGCGGGCGGCCTGCGTGCGCTGACAGACCGGCTCGAGGCCGTCCGCGTCGCACGACGGGCAGGGTCATTCCCGACCCCGTGGCTGGGCGCGCACCGCGGGCAGGAGGCGCGCGCTACTGATCGCGGCGGCCACCGCGGCGAACAGCGCGGATGTCGCCAGAGCGGCGCCGCTGCCGCGCTGCTCGGTGAACGCGAATACCAGCGCCGCCACCGCCGCCCCCAGCGCCTGCCCGAGCACGCGCCCAGTGCCCATCATGCCGCTAGCGCCGCCGCTGCGCTCGGGCGGCGCCGAGCTGATGATGGCGCGGTTGTGGGGCGACTGGAACAGGCCGAAGCCAAGTCCGCACACCGCCATGCGCCAGAGGATGTCGGCATCGTCCGGCTGCGGCGGCAGCAGCGCCAGCAAGGCGAAACCGAGGCAGAACGTCAGCAGGCCGGCGGTGGCGACCACGCCCACCGGGTGGCGGTCGGCCAGATAGCCGGCGAGCGGCGCGATCAGCACCACCGCCAGCGGCCAGGGTGTCATCAGCAGCCCCGTCTCCACGGCGGTGCGCCCCAGCACGTCGTGCAGGAAGAACGGCAGCGACACGAAGGCCAGGGTCTGAGCGGCGAACGCGCAGACGCTAGCGGCGATCGACACCGCGAACATCGGCACCCGGAACAGATCCACCGGCAACAGCGGCATGGGTCGATTCAGCTGGCGCCGCACCAGCAGGTAGCCGAAGCCGGCCGCCGCCAGCAGCGCGGCGGCGACGCCGGCGCCCGGGAGATCATGGGCCAGGCCGTTGACCGAGGCGATGAGCAAGCCGAAGGCGAGCGCGTTGAGCAGCGCGCTCGGTGCGTCGAAGCGGTACGGCCGCGACGGGGTGCGTGGCAGCGAGCGCGTGGCGATCGCGAACGCGGTCAGGGAGAGCGGCACATGGATCGCGAACAGCCAAGGCCAATCGGCGATGGCGAGCATGCCCGCCGCGACCGACGGCCCCAGCGCCATCGACACCGCCACCACCAGCGAGTTGAGACCGATACCCCGCCCCAACAGCCGGTACGGATAGATGAACCGTAGCAGCGCGGTGTTGACGCTCATGATGCCGGCCGCCGCCAGCCCCTGCAGCAGGCGCGCCAGCGCCAGCGTCAGTAGCGAGTCGGCCAGGGCGCAGGCTAGCGAGGTGAACGCGAACAGCAGCAGGCCGGCGCGGTAGACGGTTCGGTAGCCGAAGATGTCACCCAGCGACGCCATCGGCAGCAAGGCGACGGCCAGCGCCACCTGGTAGGCGTTGACGATCCAGATCGACGCCGCCGGCGTCAGCCCCAGATCGCGCGCCACCACCGGCAGCGCGACGTTGATCATGGTGCCGTCCAGCACGGCGAGGGTAATGCCCAACGCGCTGGCGAGAATCGCCCAGTAGCGCTGCGGCAGCAGCAGCCCGTCGGTGCCGAGGCCGGCCGTGGGTGCGGTGTGACGGCGGAAGAGTTTCATGGTCTAGAGGCTTTCTGGCAGGACACCGACGACCGTGCGACGCGGCTCAGCCGCATAGCGCTGGGCCTGGAAGAACCGTCTCCCCGCCCTGCGCGCTCTCCCCGTGTGCTGTAACCGAGGCTTGGCAGGACGACGGCCAGCGACTCTCCTCCCCCTCGCGGGGGAGCGCGCAGCGAGGGGGCCGACAGGGAGAAGGGAACCGATAAACCGCAAAGCGCAACAGCTGGATAATCAAAGGCGACGCGCTTCGGGCCCCGTCCTGCGGTGCAGGCACGTTTGTCGGAACCGCCCCCGTCACGACGCCGCAAGCTGGATGCCCGCCCCCCGCTTTCGCGGGGGCAGGCATTACGCGGGTATGACGATCCAAGGGAATCTAGGCGGCTTGCGGTGAGCCGGTCGGGGTACGACGCCTGCCGCGGTACCCGGCAAAGCCGCTCCTCTGGGAGCAAACCGGCGGTGTTCCCGCCGTGGGAACCGCTCGGCCGCGAAGGCTCTTCATGCGCCGAGCACGAGATCCCCACCAGCGTGGACATGACGCGGGCGCGCAAGCACGGTTGCGCGTCGTCACCGCTCCCGCACGCGCGGGAACCCAGCTTCACGGAAACGATCCGCAGCATGGCCACCGATGCCTGGCGAATCCGGCGGCGGGCACGACCGCACGCGGCCGTGCCCGCTTCGCGGCGAACCCGGTCAGCCCGCCGCTTCCGCGGCCTTGCGCGCCTCCTCGTAGCCAGGATAGGAGTGCTTGAGGACGGCGTGGTTGAGCAGCATCTCCGCCTTGAGGTGCTTGCCGCTGGCGTCGTAGACGCGGCTGCGCACCCAGTAGAACTCGGTGCGCTTGCTCTCCGACAGGGCGACCACTTCGCGGCGGATCAGATAGTCCTCACCCACGAACAGCGGCCCGTCGATCATGCGGATCTCGAGGTCGGCGAACAGCCCCACCGCCGGCTGCTTGACCGGGAACTTGGCCTTGTAGCTGGTGTGCTCGACCAGCACGCTCACCATTTCCAGCGGAATGATGGGACGGCCCCACGGCGAGGACGCGCCGTCCGAGTACCACGGCGAGTTCTCGGTGATGCAGGCGAGCTTCTCGTTCAGCGAGAACGGATAGAGCTTGCCCATGTTCTGGTCCGGATCCATGCGCACCGGCTCGTCCTCGGCGCCGGTCATGCCGACATGCAGATCCGACAGGATCACCAGCTTGCCGGGCGGCCGCAGCTGCGCCAGCCGCTCCTCCAGCAGGGTGGTGCCGTGATCCGGCCCCAGGCTGGCGCTGGCTTCCAGCACCGGCGTGCCGTCGGCCTTCTCGGCCCAGGCGCGCAGCCGCCGCGCGCCCGGCGCCGGCTGCTCGATGAAGGCGCGTACCGACTCGCCCTCCACCACCATGTTCAGGAAGTGCGCCGAGAAGCAGCCACGCTCGAACCACTCCTTGCCCCAGACGTGGGCCAGCAGCGGCACGAACTGGCTGAAATGGGTCGGGCCCTCGATCGGACCGGCGCGGAAGCCGAGCTTCTCGGCCATGGAATCGTCATGGATCGACGCGTGGCCGGCGTACTCCTGGTCGGCCAGCATCTGCCGCGGCTGCCGCAACGGGCCGCACAGCGCAATGGGCGTATCGAAGCTCATGATCTATCGTTCTCCCCTGGAAGGCTCGCGCGGCCCGGCGACAGCCGGGCCGCTGGAAGGAACGGCATCAACCGTTCAGCTTGCCCATCAGACGCTCGCGGATGATCTGCTCGGCCTGGGCCATGATGCGGTCGATCAGCTCCTTGACGGTCGGGATGTCATGGATCAGACCGGCCACCATGCCGCAGCTCCAGGCGCCGGCGTCCAGATCGCCCTGCTTCATGATGCGCGGATAGACGCCGGCTACTTCCTCGATGATGTCCTCGAACTTCAGGTTCGGGCCGAGGCGGCGCTCCTTCTCCAGCAGCCGCTCCACCGCGGCATTGGTGAGCACGCGCTCGGTGTTGCGCAGCGGCCGCATCACCAGGCGGGTGTCGAGCTCGCTGGCGGCGACGATGGCCTTCTTGACGTTCTCATGCACCGGCGCTTCCTGGGTGGCGATGAAGCGGGTGCCCATGTTGATGCCCTCGGCGCCCAGCGCCAGGGCCGCTACCAGCGAGCGGCCGTCGGCCATGCCGCCGGAGGCGATGAACGGGATCTTCAGCTCCTCGGCCGCGCGCGGCAGCAGGATGAAGTTCGGGACGTCGTCCTCGCCCGGATGGCCGCCGCACTCGAAGCCGTCGACGCTCACCGCGTCGCAGCCGATAGCCTCGGCCTTGAGGGCGTGGCGCACCGCGGTACACTTGTGGATGACCTTGATGCCGGCCTCCTTGAGCATCGGCATCCACTTCTGCGGGTTGTTGCCGGCGGTCTCGACGATCTTCACGCCGCCCTCGATGATGGCCTTGATGTAGCCCGGATAATCCGGCTGCTTCACCGACGGCAGGAAGGTGAGGTTGACGCCGAACGGCTTGTCGGTCATCTCCCGGCAGCGGCGGATCTCGTTGGCCAGCGCTTCCGGCGTGGGCTGGGTCAGCGCGGTGATGATGCCCAGACCGCCGGCGTTCGACACCGCCGAGGCCAGTTCCGCATAGCCGACATAGTGCATGCCGCCCTGCACGATGGGATGCTCGATGCCGAACAGTTCAGTGATTCGCGTCTTCATAAGTCCTCATCCAATGTTGGCTGTTGGTGACTCGATCGGCGCGGGCGGCGCCTGCCGCTGCCCGACTCGACGCTAGGCAGGCACAGCGATCCGGTCAAGCCCGATGGAGCGCACCAAGTCGTTGCGATAACTGGTCAAACCGCGCGTAGACATGGTCGCCGCCCTCCCCCGCGCCGGGAGAGAGCGGCGACGCCGCGCACGGACACCGCCAAAGTCCCCTGCCCCGCGCCGGGCGTAAGGGCCTTCCGGCTACCGTGCGCGGCGCCAGGGCGCTCACTTGTCGCTGTAGATGCGGTTGAGCTTGCGCATGCCGCCGATCCAGCGATCGTAGTTCTCGGCCTTGCGGCGCATGTACTCCAGCACCTGCGGGTGCGGCAGGATGAGGAAGGTCTCCTGCTCGATCGCCTTCAGGCAGACCTCGGCCACCTCTTCGGGCTCGAGCATGCCGTCGATGCTGGCGACGTGATCCTCGGCGCCCTTGGTCATGGCGGTGCGCACCGCCTGCGGGCAGAGCACCGAGACCTTGATGCCCTGGTCGCCGTAGGTCAGCGCCAGCCACTCGGCCAGCGCCACCGCCGCATGCTTGGTCACCGCGTACGGCGCCGAGCCGATCTGCGACAGCAGGCCGGCCGCCGAGGCGGTGTTGAGCAGGTAGCCGCCGCCGCGGGCGATCATGCGCGGCACCAGGTGGCGCGCCGCGTACACGTGCGCCATCACGTTGATTTCCCAGATGCGCTGCCAGGCCTCGTTGGGCACTTCGGGACCGCCGCGCACGCCGATGCCGGCGTTGGAGCAGAACAGGTCGATCGGCCCCACCTGCGCCTCGACGTCCTCGATCAGCGCCTTGATCTCGTCCTCCTTGGCGACGTCCACCCGCCGGCCGATGCCGCCGATCTGCTCGGCCGTGGCCTGCGCGCCGGCGCCGTCGATGTCGGTGCAGATCACGCGCTTGGCGCCCGCCTCGGCGAAACGGATGGCCAGCGCCCGGCCGATGCCGCCGGCCGCGCCGGTAACGACGACGATGCGATCTTTGATGTTCATAGACTCAACCTTCCGTTCGTCGGACTACCGCTCGAACCCTTCGCCCTCTCTCCCGGAGGTGGGAGAGAGGGCGCGGGGAGATGCGGGCCTTAGGACCACATGCTGGTGCCGCCGCACACGGTCAGCGCCTGACCGGTCATGTAGCGGCTGGCGTCCGACGCCAGGAACACCGCCACGCCGGCGAAGTCGTCCGGCTCGCCGAAGCGGCGCAGCGGCACCTGCGAGGTGGCCCGCGCCTCGGCCTCGGGGTTGTCCCAGAGGGCGCGGGCGAAGTCGGTGCGTACCACGCCCGGGCAGATCGCGTTGGCGCGGATGCCCTTGGGGCCGTACTCCAGCGCCAGGTTGCGCACCAGACCGAGCAGGGCCAGCTTGGACACGCCGTACACGCCCAGCGTCTCGGACGGCTTGAAGGCACCGATGCTGGAAGTGAACATCATCGAGCCGGAGCCCTTGGCGATCATGTCGGGCGCCACCAGCCGCGCCAGCCACAGGTTGGCCTGCACGTTGGTGCTCATGATCTTCTCGTAGGCCTCGTCCGGGATGTCGGCGATGCTGCCGTAGAAGACGTTGACGCCGGCGTTGCCCACCAGGATGTCGATCGGACCGGCGAGCTCGCGGGCCTTGGCGACCAGCGCTTCCAGGTCCTCCTTGCGGCCGGCGTTGGCGGCCACGGCGAAGGCGCGCTGGGCGCCGCACGCCTCGTTGATTTCCGCCGCCGCCGCGTCGAGCTGATCCTGCTTGCGGGACGAGATCACCACGGTGGCGCCGTGCAAGGCCAGGGCTTTCGCCATGGACTTGCCCATGCCCTTGGAGGCGCCGGTAAGCAGCGCCACCTTGCCGGTCAGATCGAACAGCGTGGTATTCACCATAAGCCGATTAACCTCCGTTGCGCTCGCGGAAAGCCTTCACCTCGGCGCGGGCGATGACGGCATGGTGCACTTCGTCCGGGCCGTCGGCGAAGCGCAGGGTGCGCTGCTGCATGTACATTTCCGGCAGCGGCGACCACTGGCTGATGCCGGTCGCGCCGTGCACCTGCATGGCCTGGTCGATGATCTGGCAGCAGCGCTCGGGCACCATGGCCTTGGCCATCGACACCCAGATGCGCGCTTCCTTGTTGCCGAACACGTCCATCGCCTTGGCCGCCTTCAGCACCATCAGCCGCATGGCCTCGATCTCGATGCGGGCGCGCGACACCCACTCCATGTTCTTGCCGAGGTCGAGGATCTTCTTGCCGAAGGCCTGACGGCTGAGGCCGCGGCCGACCATCAGATCCAGCGCCTTCTCGGCGGCGCCGATGGAGCGCATGCAGTGGTGGATGCGGCCCGGGCCGAGGCGCATCTGCGAAATCTCGAAGCCGCGGCCCTCGCCCCAGAGGATGTTCTCCTTGGGCACGCGCACGTTCTCGAGCTTGATGTGCATGTGGCCGTGCGGCGCGTGGTCATGGCCGAACACCTTCATCGGGCCGACGATGGTCACGCCCGGGGTGTCCATGGGGATCAGGATCTGCGACTGCTGGCGGAAGGGCTCGGCGTCGGGGTTGGTCTTGACCATGCAGATCATGACCTTGCAGCGGGGGTCGCCGGCCCCGGAGATGTAGTACTTCTCGCCGTTGATCACCCACTCGTCGCCGTCCAGCACCGCGCGGGTCTCGATGTTACGGGCGTCGGACGAAGCCACGTGCGGCTCGGTCATGCCGAAGCAGGAGCGGATCTCGCCGTTGAGCAGCGGCTTGAGCCACTTCTCCTTCTGCTCGGGCGTGCCGACCCGCTCCAGCACCTCCATGTTGCCCGTGTCCGGCGCCGAGCAGTTCAGCGTCTCGGACGCCAGGGGATTCTTGCCCAGCTCGAAAGCGATGTAAGCGTAGTCGAGGTTGGACAGGCCCTCGCCGGTCTCGGCGTTGGGCAGGAAGAAGTTCCACAGCCCGGCGGCCTTGGCCTTGCGCTTGGCCTCATCCAGCAGTTCAAGCTGGCCCGGCGCGTAGCTGAAGCGCTCGGCCCGGCCCTCGCCCAGGCGATAGAACTCCTCGGTGATCGGTTCGACGTTGTCGCGGATGTGCGCCTTCACCTTCTCCAGCAGCGGCCGCGCCTGCTCGGACATGGCGAGGTTGTTGAGTTCGGGATGATCGACTAGATGGCTCACGCAAAAGTCCTTAAGGTTGGCGCGCCGCACCCTCTGGTGCGGCGCTGTGGAGAAAGTGAAGCGGGCCGGAAGACCACTGGCGGCGGCTGCCGCTCAGCGGTTCTTCCATTGCGGCGCGCGCTTCTCGACGAAGGCGTTGACGCCCTCCTTGAAGTCCTCGGTCTCGCGCAGCTCGGCCATGACCAGCCGGCTATAGAGCAGGCTGGCCTTGAGCTGTTCGAGTTCATCCATGTGGTTGAGGACACGCTTGGTGGCCTTGACCGAGGACGGGGACACGGCGCAGATCTCCCGCGCCTTGTTCATGGCCGCTTCCATGAGCTGGGCCTTGGGCACGACCTGGTTGACGAAGCCGAGCCGGTGGCCCTCCTCGGCGCTGACATGGCGGCCAGTGAGCATCATCTCCACCGCCAGCTTGCGGCCGATCTGGCGGCTCAGGCGCTGCACGCCGCTGGCGGCGGCGAACAGCCCGACCTTCACCTCCGGCAGCGCGAACACGGCCGTGTCGGCGGCGATGATGATGTCGCAGGACAGCGCGGTCTCGAAGCCGCCGCCCATGGCGAAGCCGTTCACCGCGGCGATGATCGGCTTCTCCAGGTCGAAGCGCGACGACAGCCCGGCGAAGCCGGTGGCCGGCATCGTGCCCTTACCGCCCTGGGCGGTGTACTTGAGGTCGTTGCCGGCGGAGAAGGCCTTGTCGCCGGCGCCGGTGAGCACCGCCACCCACAGGTCCGGATCGGCGGCGAACTCGTCCCAGAGCCGCGACATCTCGTGATGCATGGGGGCATGCATCGCGTTGTAGACCTCGGGCCGGTTCATGGTGACCACCAGGATGTTGCCCTGGCGCTCGGCCTTGATGAACTGGTAGCTCATGCTCAAGCCCCCCGGGCGCGGGTGCTGGCGGTCTTGAGGCCGCCCAGGTCGAGGGCGAGGAACGAACCGCCCTCGGCGGCCAGGCGCTTGAGCGTCTCGGCCGGCGCGAAGCGCGGATCCTCGGCGGCGAGCTTCTCCATGCGCGCCAGGATGGCGGGCGCACCGACCATGTCGGCGTAGTACATCGGGCCGCCCTTGTCGGCCGGCCAGCCGTAGCCGTTCAGCCACACCACGTCGATGTCGGACGGCCGCTGCGCCTTGTTCTCCTCGAGGATCTTCAGCGCCTCGTTGATCATCGGGTAGATGCAGGTCTCGATGATCTCCTCCTGCGGCATGGTGCGCGGCTCGGCGCCGGTGATCTCGCGGATGACGCGCGCGGCGACCTCGGACGGCCGCGGGTTGCGGTCGTCGTCATAGTCGTAGTAGCCGGCCTTGGTCTTCTGACCGCGCCGACCCATCTCGCACAGCGCGTCGCGGATCGGGTTCTCGGTCTTGGCGCCCTTGGACCAGCCGATGTCCAGACCGGCCAGGTCGGACATCTGATAGGGGCCCATGCGGAAGCCGAAGGCGTTGATGGCGGCGTCGATGTCCCAGGGCATCACGCCCTTGTAGAGCAACTTGTTGGCCTGCGCCTGGCGGGCGAACAGGATGCGGTTGCCGACGAAGCCCGGGCAGACGCCGACCAGCACGGCGATCTTCTCGATCTTCTTGGCCAGCGCCATGGAGGTGGCCACCACGTCGTCGGCGGTGTGATCGGCGCGCACGATCTCCAGCAGCTTCATGACGTTGGCCGGGCTGAAGAAGTGCAGGCCGATCACGTCCTGCGGCCGCTTGGTGACGGAGGCGATCTCATCGATGTTCAGGGCCGAGGTGTTGGTGGCCAGGATGGCGCCCGGCTTCATGATGCGGTCGAGGTCGGCGAAGATCCGCTTCTTCAGATCCATGTTCTCGAACACCGCCTCGATCACCAGATCGCAGTCGGCCAGCTCGGCCATGTCGAGCTTGCCGGTGATCCGGCTCATGCGGATCTCCACCTCCTCCTGCGGGAAGCGGCCGCGGTCGGCGCTGCGCTGATAGTTGGCCCGCACCACGGACAGACCGCGATCCAGGGCCTCCTGGGTGGTCTCGATGATGGTCACCGGAATGCCGACGCTGGCGAAGTTCATGGCGATGCCACCGCCCATGGTGCCGGCGCCGATGATGCCGACCCGGTTGATCGGGCGCAGCGGCAGATCGGCCGGCAGCCCAGGCACTTCCCAAGCCTTGCGGCTGGCCTCGGCGACATAGGCGGCGACGTCGGTGAGCTGGGTACGGGAAAGATCGGTCACGACTTGGTCTTCCTTACAGTTTCATCAGGCTTGTTGCGGGGCGCCGGAACCGGCGCCGCTCAGGCACTGGTTGCGCAGGGTGCGCCGGTCGAGCTTGCCGGTGGCGCCGCGCGGCAGCGGCTCGGGCCAGAACCAGATCCGCTCGGGAATCTTGAAATGGGCGATGTGCTGTGCCAGGAACTCCTTCAGTTCCTGCTCGCTGGCGCGGGCGCCGGGCTTGAGGGTGACGCCGGCGCCGACCACCTCGCCCAGGCGCGCGTCGGGCACCGGGAACACGCAGGCCTCGGCCACCGCCGGATGGCGGTGCAGCGCGCCCTCCACCTCCAGGCAGGAGATGTTCTCGCCGCCACGGATGATGATGGTTTTCTTGCGGTCGACGATGTACACCAGCCCCTGCTCGTCCATCCGCGCCAGATCGCCGGTGTACAGCCAGCCGTCGCGCAGCGCCTGCGCGGTGTCTTCCGGCCGGTTGAGATAGCAGCGCATGTTGGCCGGGCTCTTGACGATCAGCTCGCCGACCTGGCCGACCGGCACGTCGTTGCCCTCGTCGTCGACGATGCGCATATCCTGCAGCGGCGGCGTCAGCCGTCCGGCCGCCTCCGGATTGGCGACGTATTCCGGACCGCTGATGGTGATACCCAGGGCGTTGGTTTCGGTCATGCCCCAGCCGGAGCCGATCGACGCCGCCGGGAACACCTGGGCCAGCTGGCCGACCTGCGCCGCCGGCCGCTTGGCGCCGCCGGCGCCGATCTGCTCCAGGGACTCCAGGCGCACGCCGAGCCGGCGGGCGGTCTCCATGAGATCGGCCGACTGGGTCGGCACGCCGAGGAAGCGGGTGATCTGCTCGGCCTCGATGATCCGCACCGCCTCTTCCGCGTCCCAGCGGTGCATGAGCGCCATCTTGGTGCCGGTGATCAGCCCCTGCAGGAAATTGGAGTGCAGCGCGGTGACGTGGAACAGCGGCGTGATGATCAGCGACGCCGGCGGCCGGGTCGAGGGCGGCGGCGGATTGTCCAGCAGCGGCGCCATCTCGCGCAGGAACAGCCAGGAATAGACCGCCGAGATCGCGCCGCGGTGGGTGAGCACCACGCCCTTGGGGTTGCCGGTCGAGCCCGAGGAATAGAGCACCGCGAAATCGTCGTCCGGGGCGATCTCGACGTCCGGCCAACGCTCGCCCGCGGCGGAGGCGCGCAGCGCCGTATAGGTGAGCGCCGCCTGCGCCTCGGCCTCGCGCACTGCCACCAGCCGCAGCCCAAGCCGCTCCACCGACGGCAGGATGCGCTCGTAGCGGGGGCCGTCGGCGAACACCACCTTGGCGCCGCAGTCGCCCAGGGCGTAGGCCAGCTCTTGCTCGGTCGACCAGGCGTTGAGCGGCACCGCCACCGCGCCGAGGGCCGCGACCGCCAGGAGCAGGATCGGCAGCTCGGGATAGTTGCGCATCGCCAGCGCCACATGGTCGCCCTGGCGCACGCCGAGCTGGTTGGCCAGCGCCTCGGCCATACGCTTGACGTCACGGCAGAACGCCGGGTAGTCCCAGCGCTCGTCGCGATAAATCAGGACCTCCCGATCACCGTACTCCTTCTCGGCCGCCCACAGCAGGGCGCAGACATGCGGCGGCACGTTGCGGAACACGCGGTAACGGGCACCGCGGATCTCGGTCTCGCAGACCTCGAAACGGGGATCGGTGTTGATCAGGTGAAGCCGGGCCTGTTCCGGGGTCATGGCACCCCCGGCCCGCTCCGGAAGATGGAACGCGCGCGCAAACCTTTCATTCGCTCTCTCCTCCGCTCTTTATTTTTTCTCGGCAGCCCCGCCGCCCGGCGTCCTCCCGGGAAACGTCTGGCTGACGTTTGTCAGGTGCACGCTACGGCGGATGCCGAGGGGATGTCAAGTTTTTCGGCCATGGCACCCCAGTCGGCGGCGCGGCCGAGGTCATGGCGCGCGACGCGGGGAACGACCGTTCCCTCACGAAAAGGGGGGCAAGACGAAGGTCTATTCGGGCAGAGCGCGAAAGCGCGCGGTCACGGCAAGGCGCGCACGCGAAAAGCCGCTCAGGCTTTATCCCGGCCGTTTTCCTCGGCGAGCCGTTCGATCATGGCGGCCACGCCGGCGGCCACGGTACGCAGCATCAGCTCGTCGTCGACTTCTCGCGTGAGCCAGTCGCGCATCGGCGCGAACGCCGCCAGAAAGCCGATGAGGTTGGCGATCACCACCGCCCGTTGATCGTCCTCCGGCAGTCCGACCCGGCTGCGCAGCTGCGCGGCGATGTTGTCGATGAGGGAGCGATCCCGGGCGCGCATGGTGGCCCGATCGTCGTCCTGCAGATAGGGAATGGAGCGATAGGCCAGAATCGTTCCCTTGCGCTTTATGCGCCAGGCATCGCGGAAGTACGCCGCCAGCACCTCCTCCAGCGGCGCCTCGGGATTCTGCTCCAGGCGCTCGGCCAGCGTCGGCATATCACGGGCGAACCACAACCGATTCAGGAGCCGGCGCAGGATATCGTGCTTATTGGCGATGTAATCGTAGATGCTGGCCTGATTGACTCCGGATTTGGCGCAGATATCGCGAATCGTGGTCGAGGCGAACCCCTTTTGCAGGAACAGCTCCAGAGCGGCGTCCAGAATCTGCTCGCGACGCCGCTCGACCAGCGCCGGATCCTGCACGCCGTCCACGACCGCTTCGGCAAGCACCTCCCCAGGCATCCCGGGGTGCTTGGATGTGTCTTTCTCTGCTGGCAACGGAAATTCTCCAAAGGTGCGCCACACCGAAGATCCACGAGCCCCGCTGCGACGGCGTGAAGGAACGCTACCGGAATTATTCTCAGATTGTGTCAAAACCGGCTTTGGTACGTAACGCCATCCTATCCTGACAGATGTCAGCCGCGCCAGTCGTCAGCGCTCACCGCTTGCGGTTTTCCCTAGCGTGCCCCGCGCGCGCACGGTTCGCCGCACCGACGGCAATATGGTCGGGCGGAGGGCGAGAAAAGCTCGACGGGATTCCGCCGGTCGCCGCGTCCGGCCGGCTCATCCCAGCCAACCGGCGGCGAGCCACTGGCGGCTTTCCGGATACAGATCGCGGCTGGCGACATCGGCCAGGCGCCGATCGCTCACCCGCTTCGCCAAGGCCACCAGGGTTTCCGCCCGCTGCCGGTCGTAGGCGCGGCTTCCGTCGGCGGCCGGCGTCAGCAACCAGCGCGAGAACTCCGGGCTGTTGATGACGCTGCGGCCATCGGCCGACAGCTGCATCGCGGCGAACTCCTGGCGCATGCGCTGCCCCTGAGCGTTCTGCCACCGCAGCACCGTGGCCACCAACGCGTCGCCCGACAGGCCGCGCGCCGGCGCGCACAGGCCGCCGAAGCGCTCGCTCTTGGCCCTTGCCAGCAGCCGCCGTACCAGCGCCGAGTCCAGATCCAGAACGTGCACGTCGTCGCGCGTCGCGCCCCAGGCGCGGTCGAAGGTGACGCGCACCCGAGCGCGCCATCCCGGCAGCTCCGCCAAGAGCGCGGGCGGCAGCTCGATCTCCCGCGCCATGCCGTTGTGCAGCGTGCGCAGCACCTGCACGCCGAGCTGACCGAACATGCCTTCGACGAAGGCCTGCAGATGGGCGCGCTCCATGCGCAGCTCGCCGCGGGCATCGTCGCGGTCGTAACCGCTCACGTAGCGGAACAGATCCTGCTGCAGCTCCACCGCCTGGCGGGCGCGGCGCAGCGCCTCCTGGATCTCCTCCTCGGTGCGCTCGACGCCGGCCTCGCCGGCCTTCTCGAGAATCGTCTCGACGTCCAGCAGCTCCGCCATCTGGCCGAGGATCTCGTCCTCCAGGCCGGCCCGGAACTCGCTGCTGACGCCCGCCATGTCGCGCACCACCTGCTCCAGGCGCTGGTAGAGCAGATCGACGATCGACGCATCCAGCGACTCCGGCGCGTGCATGTTGAACACCGTCACCGGCCTGCGCTGCCCGTAGCGGTACAGGCGGCCGATGCGCTGCACCAAGCGCATCGGGTTCCAGGGCAGATCGTAGTTGACCAGGATGTGGCAGCGGCGATGGAGGTTGATGCCCTCGCCGCCGGCCTCGGTGGAGATGAGGAAGCGCGCCTGATCCTCGAAGCGCTGGATGGCCGCGCGCCGCTCATCGAGCGCCTGGCCGCCGTGGATGAGCTCGACGCTGCCGGGGCCGAGCTGCTGCTCCAGCGCTTGCTTCAGGTACAGCTGGGTGGCGCGGTACTCGGTGAAGATCACGATCTTCTCGCTGTCGTCCCGAGCGTGGATCAGCGCCACCATCTTCTCCACGAAGGCCCGCAGCTTGGCGTCGCGCTCCAACAGCCGCGCGGCCTTGTCGATCATCTCATCGAGCAGCGCGAGCTCGCCGGCGAAGAGCTCGCGGACGCTGCCGGCCACGAACAGCTCCTCCTGCTCGCCCCGGAAGCGGGCGTCCCGCTCCGCCAGCTCGTCGAGATCGGGCTCGCCGCCGAGACGCTGCAGCAGGCGCTCGCGCCGCCGTCGCAGCGCCTCGTGGATGGCGGCGGCGCTGGAAGCCGCCAGCTTGCGGTAGGTGGTCATCACGAAGCCGATCACCGCCCGGCGCCGACCGTCGGCACGCTCCCCGGCCAGCGCGGCGAGACGCAAGTAGCGCTGCAGCTCACGGTCGAACGCCTTGGCCTCGTCGCTGACCGGCACGGCGATGGCATGCGTCTGCTTGCCCTTGAAGATCAGATTGCCGTCGGCGTCGGTCACCCGATCCTTGCGATTGCGGATGATGATGTCGCGCAAGATCTCGGGGTTCAGCTCCAACAGGTGCAACTCATCGCGCAGATCGGGCCGGATCAGCTCCAGCAACGCGGTGAACTTGTCGCTCATACCCTGGTGCGGCGTGGCGGTGAGCAGCAGCATGTTGTCGGTGTGCGGCCGCAGCGCGGCGGCCAAGTCGTAGCGCTGCGACGCCTCCAGCCTCAGGCCGTACTGGCGGCGCGACAGGCGATGCGCCTCGTCGATCACCACCAGATCCCAGCGGCCGGCCTGCAGCAGCGATTCGAGCCGATCCTGACGCTTGAGCAGATCGACCGAGGCGATAACGCGGTCGTACAGTTTCCAGTGACGGGGCTCGTGAATCTCGAAGTCACGGCCGTAGACGCGGCAATCGTCGATGCGGAATTTCTGCGCCAATTCCTCCTGCCACTGCACCGTCAGCCCGGGCGGCGTGAGCAGCAGAATGCGCCGGCACTGATCGCGCTGGCGCAGCGCGGCCAGCAGCATGCCCACCTCGATGGTCTTACCCAGCCCCACGTCGTCGGCGATCATCCAATTGAGGTGGCCGGAACCGAGGATGCGGTGGACGAGGTGGATCTGATGCGGCAGCGGGTCGATGTCGAAGTGCGACAGCGCCCCGGTGTTCTCGTTCCAAAGCTCCAGCGCATGCGCGAGGCAGCGCAGCCGCAACCGCTCCGCGCCCCCCGCTCCACCCAGCCGACCTTGCCGCAAACGCTGCTCGACGCCGCGCAGGAAACGCAGATGCTGGTAGGGCAGCCAGTAACGACCGCCGCTTTCCCAGAAATCGACCAACACCAGCTCCTGGCCCCCGAGCGTGCGCACGCTCACGACTTCCCCGATCCCGAGCGACCGGCGCCCGATCTGATTGGGCTCGTGCTGAACCAGCATGCCGAGCATGAAGCCGCTGGCGAGATCGGCCAGACGCTCCGCGCAGCGGCCGCTCTTGTGCGGATGCTCATACCAATGGACGTCGATGATCGGCGACTCGGCGCCGCCGCGAATCTCGACCACCTCGCCGTAGTTCTTCGCTTCGCAGCGGCGGTCCCGCACCCAGGCACCACGCACCGGCACATCGTGACGCTTCGCCGCTCCCGTCATGCCGCCGCTCCCCCTTACACGCAATCCGCCGCGGGCAGATCGAGTTCGCTGCGATAGAGCAGCGGAATCAACCCGTAATTCTCGAGTTCGCGCTTCAGCAGCGTTTTGCGGACGGGATCGTCCTCCCACCGCTCCAGGCCGTCGGGCTCCGCCGGATCATCGAACAGGCAATGGGGAAGCTCATCGAGTTCACAGCCGGTCGGCAATATCCGGTAGTACACGTAATGCAGAAATAGCGGGAACCGTCGCTGCAACCGCCAACTGCCATTCCAGTGTTCGAACATCTCCAGCAGGAGATGCCGAAATTCCTCGACATCGCTAGCGGCGAAACGCCGCGCCATGGCGAGCGCCACCGGCCATGGCAGCAACGGACGGACATCCTCCTTGCGGGTCCAGCCGTCCCCGCGAAGCCAACCGCCCAGATCGATATGGAACTCGGGATTCTCCGCCCATGCCTGACGGCAGGCCTGCGCGGCGGCGACATCGTCGAGGGACGCGCCCTGCTCCAGCAAGCGCCCGATATGCCGGGCGCGCACCCCGATGCTCAGCTCCTGCCGCTTGGCCTCCGCCGCCCCTTGCAGCAGCAGCTGCGCGAGAAAGCGCATATCGCGTCGCGCTCCGACCGGGTCGTCGAGCTTGCCGGCGACCCGCAGCAATTCCAGAGCGGTCTGCTCCGCGAACCGCCAAAGCTCGATCCTGCCGGCGCTCCGCGATAGCGTCGCCGGCTCCGGCTGGTCCGCCGCCTCCACGGCCTCCTCGTCGAAACCGAGATCCGCGACGGTCTCGTCGAACACATCGGCGCCGACGGCATCGGTAAAGTCAGCGAGCACCGGCGGCTCGTCATCGATGACCTGCCACTCGTCATCGATCGCCGCGGCCGCCGCGGCGAGGCCCTCCTGCGCCCAGTCGGACGAGCGATCCTCGTCCCAAGGCTCGTCGAAGGCGGCGGCATCCCCCGCATCGTCGAACAGGCCGAGCTGCACGACGGTGGCCTGTTCATGCCGCTCCTCGCGTCGCTCCGGCGTCGAAGCCGCATCCGAGGCCTGCCGGGACGATCGCCTTTTCCAAACGATGACCGTGCCGCTTTCGGTGGAAGTGACCCGATCGGCCGCTCTGCGCGGCCGGGGTTTCGGCGGCAAGCCAGACAAAGTGAGCAGCGGACGCGGCGGCGCGTCGACAGCGGCATCGCCGGTGCGATCCGCCTCGACCGCCGGCGGCGGGGGATCGCTCGGCGGGTCGTGTTGCCAATCGACGAATTGGTCGACGTCACGAAGCATCTCCTGCTCGGCACGGATCGCGTAGGCGACGTCGGACGCCAGGCTTTGCCGATCATCCGCCTCGGCGCCCGCCGCCAGCTCCACGGCGATGACTTCCTCCAGCATCGCGGCCCGGCGCAGCAGGCTCTCCGCCCATGCGCGCCGTCCTTGCGCGAACCGAACCAGGGCGAGTTCTCGATGCGCCTCGATATCTCTGGGATTGGCGCGCAAAACGCTCGCCAACAACTCGACCGCGGCGTCGTGGCATCCGCGATCGCGCAACGCGCGCGCCTGTTCGATTCGCTCTCGAGAATCCACTAACAACACACCGCTAGCGGAAAACCCATTGGCAAGGGGTGTACGGATCGAACGATCGCGTACCGCCACCGAAAGTCGTTTTTATGTTTTTAAGATCTGCTGATTAATACCAGACCAAAGCCCCCTCTCCAAGCCGTTATCCCTTCGCCAACCCCTTCGAAAAACCGGTTATTTTCCGCCCGCTCGAGCGCTCTCGCGTTCCCGGCGCGACCGTCGCCCCGGTGGCAAGCCAAGTTTTCCCTGCGGCGAGGGGGCGATCCGACAGGGATTCCGTCTCGACGGTCTCTTGCACGAACGCCCGCAACCGCTACACTCCTGCCCATCGCCGAGTTAAACGACAACTTGCGGGGCGATTCACAAGTACTGCTAAAGCGTCGGCGGCCTGCTAGCTCCCGAAGGCCCGCCTACGCGGGATGGACGGGAGCGCGAGAACGATCGATGAGCAGGCTTTATCCCTTCACTTCCGAATCGGTGGCCGAAGGCCACCCCGACAAGGTCGCCGACCAGATCTCCGACGCCATCCTCGACGCGGTGCTAGCGCAGGATCCGCATGGGCGCGTGGCCTGCGAGACCCTGGTCAAGGGCAACAACGTGGTGCTGGCCGGCGAGCTGACCACCACTGCCAAGATCGACCCCGAGGCGATCGTGCGCCAGGTGGTGCGCGAGATCGGCTATACCATCCCCGAAATCGGCTTCGACGCCGACACCTGCCGGGTGGAGGTGCTGCTGAGCGCGCAGTCGCCGGAGATCAGCCAGGGCGTGGACCGCGGCACTCCCGAGACCCAGGGCGCCGGCGACCAGGGCCTGATGTTCGGCTACGCCACCGACGAGACGCCCGAACTCATGCCGATGCCGATTGCCCTGGCGCACCGGCTGGTGCAGCGGCAGGCGCAGCTGCGTAAGGACGGCACCCTGCCCTGGCTGCGGCCGGACGCTAAGAGCCAGGTGACGGTGATCTACGAGGACGGCGCGCCGATGGGGCTGGAGGCGGTGGTGCTGTCCACCCAGCATGCGCCGAACATCTCCCAGGAGGAGATCCACGCCCAGGTGCGCGAACACATCCTGCGCCCCGTGCTGCCGGCGGCCTGGTGGACCGACGATCTGGCGGTGCACATCAACCCCACCGGCGCCTTCGTGCTGGGCGGTCCGGCGGCCGACGCCGGCGTCACCGGCCGCAAGATCATCGTCGACACCTACGGCGGCATGGCCCGCCACGGCGGCGGCGCCTTCTCCGGCAAGGATCCGTCCAAGGTCGACCGCTCGGCGGCCTACGCTGCCCGCCACGTCGCCAAGAACGTGGTGGCCGCCGGCCTGGCCAAGCGCTGCGAGGTGCAGGTGGCTTATGCCATCGGCGTGGCCGAGCCGGTGTCGATCCGGGTCGATACCTTCGGTACCGGCGTCGTCGACGACGAGCGGCTCGCCCAGCTGGTGCGGCGGGTGTTCGACCTACGCCCTGGTATCATCAGCCGGCGCCTGGACCTGCTGCGGCCGATCTATCGGCAGACCGCCGCCTACGGCCACTTCGGCCGGCCGGAGCTCGATCTGCCGTGGGAGCGCACCGACCAGGCAGCCGAGCTGCGGCGGCTGGCGGAAATCGACTGACGGCAACGGGCGGCGGCCTCGGGTCCGTCGCCCGACGAAAGCGCGCCGCTCCCACCCCGGGCGGCGCCGCGCATGCGAATCCGGATTCCCCTTCAGGACACCACGGCCTCGGCGTAACGCTCGGCCATGGTTCTGGCGATCCGCGCCAGCTCCGCCCGCAATTCCGGCGGCCCCACCACTTCGACGCGATCACCGAAACCCAGCAGCCACCAGCGCAGCTGCTGGGTGTCGCGCACCGTCGCGCGGATGCGGATACGGCCGTCCGGCGCCTGTTCGCTGATCTGATCGTCGCTGAGCTTGGTCTCGTGCAAATGCACGGCGGCGATCGGCTCGAACAGCACTTCGAGCGGGATCAAACCGCCTTCCGGATAATCGAAGTGCGCTTCCTCGATATAGGCCTGCAGGCTGAACCCTTCCGGCCGCACGGCGGGCTCTTCCAGCAGCTCCACCGCCTGCATGCGGTGCAGCACCAGCTGCAGCACGTCCTTGTACTGGAACAGCGTGCACACCAGATAGACCACCTGGTCGCGCAGCACCAGGCCGAGAGGGTGCACCACGTATTCCTTTTCCTCGCCCTGCTTGGTGCGATAGCGGGTCTTGAACTGCTTTTCCTCCAGCAGCGCCCGGTACACGGTATCGAGCACGCCGGCCTGCAGCGCCGGCTCGCGCAGCCGCTGCCCGCGCGGGATCACCCGCACCTTCTCGGTCCAGCTCTTGAGCGGGCCCTTGGCCTTTTCCAGCACCTCCCTGGCGCGCTCGAAGTGCGGCTCCAGATGCTCGAGGGCGGAACGGGGTATCAGCCTCTCCAGATACTTTTCCACCAGCGTGAAGCTCAGCGCGGTCGCCGGGTCCATGCCGGGCAGATCCAGCACCTTGGCCGCCGGATCCCAGCGATAGCCGTAGGGTTTGGCGCGCCGGTTGACCTTGAGCGGGAACGAGTTCTCCAGCTCCTGGAGATCGCGCTCTATGGTGCGCTTGGTGGTTTCGAAACCGAGTTCGGTGATGATCTCGTGCAACTCGGCGATGGTGATGTCGCGCCGGCGCGGAATGGCTTGCAACAACGCCCACTGCCGCAACAGCGTTGAGCCGGACATACGGGCCCCTCAGTTCTGGTTATACGACCGACGTTTCGCTCATGTTAGCAAATGCTCATCTCGGCAATCCGGCATGCGCCGCGCCTGCCAAACCACCCAGTCGCCGTGCGGCACCACCGGCGCGGCGTCGGCGGCATGCGCCGGCAGCAAATAGATCCAGGCCCAGCCCCAGGGCGTGTTCAGGCGCAGGCGCTGAAACAGCTGAGGACAGCACTCGTAGCCGTCGATCGCCCGCAGCAGTTCCCGGCCGACCGCGTAAACCTCGCCGACGATGGCGGTCTCGCCGCCGCACGTCACGCCCGCGAAAGCACCCAAGTCGCGCATGGTGAAATGCGGCTCGGTGCGGTACGTGCCCAGCAGATGGGCGCCGGCCAGCCAATGGTGGCAGGGCTGGCCGCGTCGTAGATTGCCGTAGACGAAGATGCGCTCGGTATCGGAAGCGAACATGGGGTGCAGTGTCCTTACCGCTGCGACGTTCTGCGTCGCTTCCGGCATTCCCCAACCGGGATGCGTGACGGGATGGCTGCTTCCTACGTTCCCCCCGGGTCGCTGGGGCATGCGCAGCGTAGCGCGGCCGGCGACCGACGATGTTCCGTCGTCGGCCGCCGAACCGCGATGCGCCCCCTAGCCCAGCGCCATGCAAGCGCGTAGAAGGATCCGCCGATCAACGCGGGCAGGGGCCCATGTTGGCCTGGATCACCGCCAGATCCTGGGCGTTGGTCAGGCCGTCCAGGTTGAAGTCGTAGAGGCTCGACAGGCCCCACTCGGCGGCGATGCGGGCGTATTCGGCGAGATCGGTTTCATCGACCACCCCGTCGCCGTTGCCGTCGCCGGGGCAGGCATGCTGCGAGGCGAGGATCGCGTCGAGCTCGGCGCGCAGCGCCTCCAGGCGGGCGCGCTCGTGCGAGGTGAGCGGCAGCACGCGCGCCAGCAGATCGTCCTCGGCGCGGTCCAGGCGCGGCACCGGCACCGCCTGGTCGATGCGGTAGAACTCCTCGGTCACCACTTCCACCGGGCCATCGATGGCCGGGTCGTAGTCCAGGGCGCGGTTGCGCACCAGCTTGTAGTGCTCGTCGCGCACCGCCTGGTACACCGTGGCGCCCATGGTGATGCGGTTGCGTTCGTAGTTGACGCTGTCGTGGCGATAGATCGCCTGGTTGACCTCCCAGCAATGCCGCAAGTCGCCCTCGAGCACGCTCGGGTCGTCGGCGCCCGGCCCCCACCAAACGCCGCCGTTGTCCTCGCACACGCCCTTGCTGATCGGGGTGTGCGAGCAGAGGTTGCCGTTGAACACGCAGGGCGGATTGACGCCGTTGTTGGCCTGCAGGTTGAGTCCGCCCTGGGTGAAGTTGAACTGCCGGATCGCCGGTTGCGCCGGGTCGCGCAGGTAGGGCAGCAGTTCCTCGGCGTCGATGCGCCGCGTCACCGTCGCCGCCAGATCGACCACGGCGATGTCGGCGAACAGCCGGAACACGTCGGTGGCGTTGACCATGTGCTCGACGCTGCGGTCCGGCTGTTCCACCAACGGGCCGGACACGATCAGCGGCACCCACACGCCGGTCTGGTAGGCCGAGCCCTTGGCGCGCTGCGGGTCGAACGGCAGCTTCACGGTCGGCCCGAACGAGCCGTTGTCGCCGACCACCACCACCATGGTGTCGCTGGTCGCCGGGTCGTAGATCAGGCGGCCGTCGTCGGCCTGCCGGGCGATGCCGGTCTCCACCAGCAGGCGGGCGAGCTCGGTGTCCAGCGCCTCGATCATGGCGTCCGCCAGCCGGCGCTGGTTGATCGGATCGTCGCAGGCGGCGGTCAGGCGCGCGCCGATGCCGGAGCGCAGCAAATGCCCCGGCGGCGGCTGCAGCGGCGTGTGCGGCGAGCTGAAGCTGAGCGTCGCCATCCACGGCGTACCGGCGGCGCGGCGGTCCTTGATCCAGGCGATGGCGGCGTCGACCTCGATGGTGGTGCGGAAGCCGCGGCCGCGCGGGTCGGTCAGCGCCGCCTCCTCCAGCTTGCCGTCGCGGTTGACCACCAGCGGCGAGACGTAGTGCGCGTTCTCGCGCTCGAACACCAGACCGGCCGGCGGCTCCGCCTGGCAGGCGGCGTTCGGCACCAGCACACCGCCGCGGCTCAGGCATTGCAGGCCCGGCGCGTCGCCGGCGTCGTTCTTGCCGGCTAGCGCCACGCAGCCACCGCCCGGCAGGTAGCAGGCGCCAGCGTCGGCGCCGTTCGGCTGGCTGGCGTCGGGCACGAAGCCGCAGGAGTAGGTGCCGTGCGGCGCGACGCCACCGGCGCTGGTGTCGATCGAGCCCGGCAGGCCGCCGGTCCAGCCGTAGAAGTAGTGCCAGCCGAGTTGCGCCGGCGTGCCGTTGCCCGCCTCGTTGTGCTCCGGTCCGGCCAGGTGGAACTTGCCGAACATGCCGCTCTGGTAGCCGGCGGTGGCGAGCACCTTGGCGACGGTCATCTCCCAAGGGTCGACCTGGGAGTTGGCTAGATCGTTGGGGCCGATGGCCTGATAGATGTTGTTGCGCAGCGGATAGCGGCCGGTCATCAGCGCCGAGCGGCCGGGCGAGCACTCCGGCATCGACCAGGTGTTGCGGAAGCGCACGCCGTTGGCGGCGAGGGCATCTATGGAGGGCGTGGCCGGCCCTTCCACGCCGCCATAGCCCATGGCCCGCAGCTGGTCGGCGCCGACGTCGTCCATGATCACGAACAGGATGTTGGGCGTGCGCTCGGTCACCGGCCCGTCATCGTGATCGTCGCGGTCGCCGTCGGAGCCGCAGGCGGTCATCGTCAGCGCCGCCGCCAGGACGGTGGCCATACCCAATGCATTGGTTCTCATCAGTGTTTTTCCCCATGCTCCCGCTGCGGCAGCAGCGGATCCCCCGGATTCAGCTCGGCCAGCCCGGCCCACAGCGCCTGCGCCTCGACCTCCTCGCCGCCCTCGCGCAAATAAGCGATCAAGGTCTGGCGCAGCCGCCGATCGGCCGGCTGCGCGCGCAGCAGCCCGCGCAGCAATTCCACCGCCTCCCCGCGCCGGCCGCCATCGTGCAGCGCCACCGCCAGCACGTAGCCGTACTGCGGCTGCTCCGGCGCCAGCTCATGGGCCCGCCGCAGCGCTGCCAGGGCCTGCTCGCGCAGCCCCTGGCGCACCAGCGCGAGTCCCAGGGCGTGCCGCAGCGAGGCCTCCGCCGGATGCTCGCGAATCGCTTCGTTCAGCAACCGCAGGGCGCCGTCGGCGTCTCCCGCCGCCTGTTCGCGCCACTGCGCCAGCATGATCAGCGCCGGGAAGAAGTGCGGGTCTCGCTGCAAGGCGCGGCGCAAGGTCGGCTCGACCTGCTCGTCCCGCCCGGTCGCCGCGTACACGCTGGCCAAATTGAGCAGGGCTTCGGCCCGGTCGAGCATGGTCAGCTGGACCTGCTCGTACTCGGCGATCACCTGGCGCCGCGCGCTAGGCTCCATCTCCAGCGACAACAACTGCCAGGCGGCGGCCAGCCTCACCGCCCGCACCGGATCGCGCAGCAGCGGCCCGAACAAAGCCGCCTGCCGCGACGCGGGCAGCCAGCCCGCCAGCGCCTCGACGGCGGCGCGGCGCACCAACGGCGAGTCGTCGCTCAGCGCGGCGACCAGCGTCCGCAGCGCGTCCGCCGAGGGGTAATCGGGCAGCGCGCCGAGCAGCGTGGCGCGGCGGATGGCGGGCAGGTCGCCGCGCGCCAGCTGGGCGAGCAGCCCCTCGGCGGCGCCGGGGAGGCCGCGGCGCGCGGCATGCAAAGCGCGCGCATAGCCGCCGTCGCGCGGCGCCGCCTGCGGATACCACTGCCGGAACTGCGCCAGCACCCGCTCGGGGTCGCTGTCGCGGTGGCAATCGAGGCAGGCATCGGAGTGCCCCAACTCGCGCGCCTGCGCCGGATGGGGCGAGCTGAAGCTGTGGTCGTGGCGCAAATCCTTGCCCATGTACACCTTGCCCGGCATATGGCAGGCGGTGCAGCGAGCGCCGGCCGAGCCGGGGGCGTGATGATGATGGGATGGCTGGTCGTAATCCTTGGCCTGCAGCCCGGCGGCGGCGATGTCGGCGCGCACCGCCTGGCCAGCGGGGTTGTGGCACTGGACGCAAACGCCGTTGCCGCTCCCCCGCAATCGCCCGCCATGCGGCTCGTGGCAGTCGGAGCAGACCACGCCGGCGGCGTACATGCGGCTTTGCAGGAATGAGCCGTACTCGAACACTTCGCCGTCGATCTTGCCGTCGACCTGGTACAGGCCCGCGTCGAGGGTCATCGGCAGATAGTCGTCGAGCAAGGCGTTGCCGTGCTGGTAGCCGTTGCCGAGCGGCGTGCGGCGGCTGTGGCAGCGGGCGCACATCTCCACCTGCCGTCGATCGCCGGCCTCCGCCAGGGCGAGCGTGAAGCCCTTGCCAGCGTCGTCCGGCCCGCCCTTGCCCGCGGCCCAGCGCAGATGCTCGGCCGCCGGTCCGTGGCAGCTCTGGCAGCCCACGCCCGGCGCCTGCCAGTGGCTGGCGAAGCGCCCGGTGTCCGGGTCGTAGCCGCGCTGGAAGCCGGTGGCATGGCACTCGATGCACATGAAGTCGGCGTTCTGTTGCGGACCGCTCCAGTGCAGCGGGTGGCGATGATCGACACCCTCGCCGTCGTAGAGGTGATACCAGCGCCCCGCCTCCACGTCCCAGGCCGCCGCATGCGCCTGCAGGCGACCGTCGGGCATGGCCAGCAGATACTGCTGCAGCGGCTCGACGCCGAAGGTGTAGGCGACCGGAAATTCCGCCACCTGCCCGTCGGCGCCCGCCGCGCGAATCCACAGGCCTCCGTCGCGGCGCAGGAACTCGCTGGTGTCGCGGTCGCTGCGCAGCACGGCCTGATCGAAATCGCCCAGCGCGGTGAGCTCGCTGGCCGGTTGCATCGCCAGCCGGTGATGGGATTTGAGCCAGGCCCCGTACTGGGTGGCGTGGCAGCCCTGGCAGCTGGCCTCATCGACCCATCCGGCCGGCGCGGCGGCGATGACCGCCGCCGGCCGCTCACGCGCCGTGCCGTGCCACAGGGCGAGCGCCGCCAGTGCCAGCGCCACCAGCCCGACGCCGAGCATCAGTGCGGGGACGCGGCGCACGTGCTACCGAGCCTGCTCAGGATGACATCGCGGTCGGCCTGATCGGTGCGGCCGTCGTGGTTGAAGTCGTACCAGCTCGAACCGCCGCCGTTGAGCGTGCTGAAGTATGCCCAGTTCTCCAGATCCTGCTCGTCGACCACGCCGTCGCCGTTGCCGTCGCCCGGACAGGCGACTTCGCTGCTCACCAGCTCGACCAACGCCTGCCGCAGAGCGTCGTAGTGTTGCTGCGCCTCCGGCGTGAGGTGCGGCAGCGCCAGCAGGTTGGCGTGGGCGCGGTCGAGCTGCGGTAACGGCGCCGCCTGATCGATGCGGTAGAGCTCGTCGACGATCTCCGAGCCGCCGCCGGCGCAGCTGTCGCGCTCCAGGCGCACCAGTTTGTAGAACTCATCGCGGATCGCCCGCTGCGAGCGCGGCAGGATGTTCACCGGCTCCTCGCCCCGAGCCACCAGGTAGTCGTTCACCGCGCAGCAGGACGGCAGCCCTTCCGTTCCGGCGGCGCCGCCGGGGCCGTACCAGACGCCGCTTTGGTCCTCGCACAGCTCCTTCTGCGGGAACACCTGCACGCAGGTGTTGACCATGGGAATGACGCAGGGCGGCGTCGGCTCCGCGTCCGCCGCACTGATGTTGGTGCCCATCTCGGTGTAGTTGGTGGTGCGGATCGCCGGCCGGCCGGGCTCGGTGAGGTAGCTCAGCATCGGCTGCGCGTCGAGCTGCCGATTGGCCGGCACCGCCGCGCGCACATCGACACCGGCCAGCTCCCCGAACAGGCTGAACAGATCGACGGCGTTCACCATGTGCGGCACCTCACGGCCGGGCTCGTTGACCACCGGCCCAGCGACCAGCAGCGGCACCCAGACGCCGGTCTGGTACGGCGAGCCCTTGGAGCGCACCGCGTCGAACGGCGCTTTGACCGTCGGCGCGTAAGTGCCGTTGTCGCCCACCACGATCAGCACCGTGTTGGCTTCCTCCAGCCGGAACTCGAGCGAGCCGTCGGCGCCGCGCCGGGCCAGACCGGTTTCGACCAGCAGCCGGCCGATCTCCCGGTCCAGCGCTTCGATCATCTGGTCGGCGATCCGGCGCTGATCCACAACGTCCAGGCAGTTGAAACCATCGGTGGCCGCGCTCGGCGCCGACAGCAGCGCATCCGGCGGCGGCTGCAGCGGCGTGTGGATGGCCGAATAACCGAGGCTGAGCATCCACGGCCGATCCGCCGGCTGCTGCTTGATCCACTCGATGGCGCGGTCCGTCTCCAGAACGGTGCGGTAGCCGCGGGCACGAGGATCCGACGGCGGGATGAAATCGTTGCTGCCGTCCGGGTGGTTGATCACCCACTCGCCGGTGTAATAGGCGTTCTGGGTGGCGAAATCGATGTGGAACGGCGGTGAGGCCTGGCAAGCGGCGTTCGGGTCGAGGATGCCGCCGCGCTCCAGGCAGGCCCGGCCGGGCGTGCCGACTTCCGCGGCGGTGAGCACGCTGCAGCTGCCGTCGGGCAGGTAGCAGGCGCCGCTGTCGGCGCCGTGAAGCGGGTCGGCGGCGGCGCTGGGCACGAAGCCGCAGGAATAGGTGCCGGGCGGCGCCACGCCGCCGGCGGTGGTGTCGATGGGGTACGGCGCGCCGTCCAGGTAGCCGGCGAAGTAGTCCCAGCCGAGCTCGCGCATCACCTCGTGGCCGAGCGGATTATTGGCCGGGTTCAGGTCCGAGCCCGACAGGTGCATCTTGCCGATCAGGGCGCTGACGTAGCCCTTCTGCTTGAGCAGCTTGGGCGTGGTCACTTCGTACGGCGAGACCTGGGAGTTGGCGAGGTCGTTGGCCAGGATGGCGTTGAATACCTGGGTGCGGAACGGGTAGCGGCCCTCGAAGAAGGTGGCGCGAGTCGGCGAGCAGGTCGGCATGGACCAGGCGTTGCTGAACCGCACGCCTTGCCGAGCGATCGCTTCCAGCCCGGGCGTCGGCGGCGGTGTGAGTCCACCGTAGCCGAACACCGACAGCTGGTCGACGCCCAGATCGTCGAGCACGATGAACAGGATATTGGGCGACGTCGCCCGCGGCGGCTCGGGCGATGAGTCCGAGTTCGAATCGGAACCGCACGCGGCCAAGAACAAGGCCATGGTCAACGGCAAGGCGAGCGCAGCTCTGCCGCTCCGGATGCGCTGTTTGGATGTCATGGTTACCCCCCGCCTAGCAATCTCGGCCGCTCGGGCCTGGAGACTCCCGGCCCCTGCCACCCTTGCGCGGCGGGGCGCGGCGATGTCTGGTTTTTTCAGCGCTGACGCGGCGTGCGCGCCGGATGGTCGAGAGACTCGGTCATGGCGAACCTCGCGCCGGGTTCGCTCATACCATCGGAATATTTGGAAGTGTCCTGGCGGTAATCCGCCTACGCTATACCACGATTCCGGTATATTGGCCGCTAGGCGGGGTTGCCATGATTGCCCGAGCAGCGTGGCTATCCGCGCCTTCCGACACCCTATCACGCGGAAGATGAGCAGCAGGAGCCGAGCGCCGTGAGAACCAAACGGACCGCGGCGTCGACGGCGCTTCGCGGCGCGCGCCCAAGATGCCGCGCACTGCTTGGCGAGGAATAAGGCAGACCGTCCATGACCGACACCAACACCCGCGCGGGCGAAGCCGCATCATCGCCGGTACGTGTTCTGCTGCTGGAAGACGATCAACCCCTGCGCGAGCATTTCGCCGACATCCTGCGCAGCTGGCCCGGCGGCGAACTGGTCGCGGCCTGCACCACCCTGGCCGAGGCGCTGGACGTGCTCGAGCGACGGGAGATCGACCTGTTGATGGCGGACCTGCACCTGCCCGACGGCCACGGCATCGAAGCCATCCGCCTGCTGCGGCGCCGCTATCCGCAGGCCGACGCCATGGTGATCTCCGCCCTGGCCGACGACGAGACCGTGCTGCGGGCCATCGAGGCCGGCGCGGTCGGCTATCTGCTCAAGGACGCCGATTCGCTGGAACTGATCGAGGCCATTGAGGACCTGCGCCGCGGCCGCTCACCGATTTCCTCGTCCATCGCCCGCATCCTGGTCAAGCGCATGAGCGGTCCGCCCCCGGCCAACGACGCCGGCCCGGTGCTGACACCGCGCGAGACCGAGATCCTGCGCGGCATCGCCAAGGGCTTCACCTATGCCGAGCTGGCCGAGTGGCTGAACATCTCGCGCCAGACAGTGCCGGTGCACATCAAGAACATCTATCGCAAGCTAGCGGCGCATAACCGGTCCGAGGCGGTATTCGAGGCGACCAAGCGGGGCCTGATTCGCTTGTGACGCGAACGCTCGGCCTGGCCGTACTGTGGATACTCCTGGCGCTGCTGGCCAGCGTACCGCTGTGGCTCACGCTGCCGCAGCCCGACTTACCCGCCATTACCGAGGTGCAGCGCCTGGACGACGGCGTCTGGGTGCCGGCCACCCTGCCTCAAGCCCGTCGCAAGGCCGGCGGCTGGGAGCACTACCGGGTGACGTTCGAGCTGGACGACACCGACGGCCGCTACCTGTTCATTCCCGTCGTCAGCCAGCGGGCGATCGTCGAACTCGACGGCGAGCGGATCGCCGACACCGAGCATCGCACCACCATGATCGGCCTCGCCTCGGGCGTGCCGGCGTTGATCCCGCTGCCGCCCAGGCTGCTGCGAGCCGGCCACAACACGCTCGACCTGCATCTGCAGTCCATGAGCCTGGTGCCGGGCTATCTGTCGCCGCTCTACATCGGCAGCGCCAAGCAGCTCGCGCCCTACTACCGGGGCCGGGTTTTCCTGCAGGAGTACCTGCGCCTGATGGTGCCGGCCGGGCAGCTGCTGATCGCCCTGGTGGTATGCGTGCTGTGGCTGTACCGGCCGCGCGAGGCGCTGTTCGGCTGGCTGACGCTGTTGCTGCTGACGTCCATGTTCATCTACCTGGGCATGATATGGGACGTGCTGGGCTTCCCGCTTGGGCTGCTGCCCTATATGCACATGACGGGTTCGGCGGCCAGCGCCATCCTGGTGATCACCGTCCTGCTGATCGCCGGCCTGACGCCGCCGCGCTGGCTCAAGGCCGCCGCCGTGGTCGTTCCCCTGCTTTGCATGGCGGTGGGCATCAGCGGCGTGGTGCCGCCCGCGCAGCTGGTGCGGCTCGTCAATGCGCCGCTCAACATGCTCGGGCTGGGGGTCAGCACGCTGCTGGCCGGTTGGGCGGCGCTGCGTCGGCGATCGAGCGAGGCCTGGCTGCTGCTGCCGCCGCTGCTATTCACGCTGATCGCCGCGCTACACGATTTCGCCGTGATCAACGCCCGATTGGACGGCCCGTTCTTTCTGTCCGTGTACTATCGGCCGCTGCTGATGATAGGCATCGCCATGATCCTGGTGCGACGCCTGGGTCTGAGCCTCAATCAGCTCGACGACGTCAACGCCTACCTGTCGACCCGGCTGCGGGAGCGGGAGCGCGAGCTGGAGCGCCTGCACGAGGAAGATCGGCGCGAGGCCGCCCGGCGGGCGCTGAGCGACGAGCGCGCCCGCCTGACCGCCGACCTGCACGACGGCTTGTCCGGGCACCTGGCATCGATCATCGCCCTATCCGAGCGCGAGCGGTCGCCGCAGGTGGCGCACGCCGCCCGCGAAGCGCTGGACGACCTGCGGCTGGTGATTCATTCGCTGGACATCGAGGACGGGGAACTCCCCGTGGCCCTGGCCGGCCTGCGCGAGCGGCTGGAGCGCCAGCTCAAGCGCAGCGGCGTGGAGCTGCACTGGTCCATGGCCCGCCTGCCGGAGATCAGCGGCGTCACCCCCTCACACGCGCTGAATGTGCTGCGCATCCTGCAGGAAGCGGTCACCAACGCCGTCCGCCACGGCCAAGCGACCCGCATCGACGTGATCGGCGACCAGGACGATCACGGCCAAGCGCGCATCGTGGTGCGCAACGACGGCGTGTCTTTCCCGCGCCACAGCAACCGCACCGGCAAGGGCCTGCCCAACATGCGCCGCCGCATCCGCCAGCTGAACGGCGCCATCGAAATCGAACCGCTGGACGATGGCACCCGCCTGACCGTCCTGCTGCCGCTGCAGCTGCCGACGCCGGCGGAGCGGGCGGGCTGAGCGCGGCGTCGGCGCGCGCCGGCGCCCAGACCTTAGGCATGGCGCCCCTCCTGAATGAGGGGCCGGAGCGCGAAGGCAGCAGACCTTCGCGCCCGCATGGCGGATTCGCCCCCGCCCTCAACGCCGGGCGTGATCGAACAGCACCTGCGCCACGCAGGCGGTCAGGCGCTTGCCGGTCGGAATGTGCAGGAACTCGTTCGGACCGTGGGCGTTGGACTGCGGCCCGAGCACGCCGGTGATCATGTACTGCGCCGCAGGGAAGCGCGCACCGAGCATGGCCATGAACGGGATGGTGCCGCCCTCGCCCATGTACACCGCGCCGCGGCCGAAGAACGCCTGCGAGGCCTGCCCCAGCGATTCCTCCAGCCACGGCTCCAGGGCCGGCGCATTCCAGCCGGTGGCGGCTTGATCCGGCGTGAACTCGACCTTGGCGCCATAGGGCGGATCGCGCTCCAGCAGCGCCTTGAGCGCCGCGGTGGCCTTCTCGCCATCCACCGTCGGCGGCAGCCGCAGCGACAGCTTCAGCGCGGTATACGGGCGCAGCACGTTGCCCGCGTTGGCGATCGCCGGCAAACCGTCGGCGCCGGTCACCGACAGCGCTGGACGCCAGGTGCGGTTCAGCACCAGCTCGACCGCATCCTCGGCCATCGGCCGCATGCCCGGCAGGAACGGAAACTTGCCAGACACGCTCTCCCCCAGCACCCGCGCCGCGATTTCCGCCTGGGCGCGGCGATCGGCGGGGATAGGCGCATGGAACTCCGACGGCAGGATCCGGCCGGTCGCCTCATCCTCCAACCGACCGATGAGCTGGCGCAGCACCCGGAAGCTCGACGGCACGATGCCGCTGGCGTCGCCGGAGTGCACGCCCTCGGTGAGCACGTCGGCCCGCAGCGTGCCGCTGGCCATGCCGCGCAGCGACGTGGTGCACCAGAGCTGGTCGTAATTACCGCAGCCGGAATCCAGGCACACCACCAGGCTGGGACTGCCGATGCGCGCCGCCAGCGCCTCGATGTAGTGCGGCAGATCGTAGCTGCCGCTCTCCTCGCAGGCCTCGATGAGGATGACGCAGCGGGCGTGCGGCAACCCCTGCTCCTGCAGCGCCCGCAGCGCCGCCAACGAAGCGAAGGCGGCATAGCCGTCATCGGCGCCGCCGCGGCCATAGAGCTTGTCGCCGCGGCGCACCGGCGTCCACGGCCCCAGCCCGTCGGCCCAGCCGGTCATTTCCGGCTGCTTGTCCAGATGCCCGTAGAGCAGCACGGTATCGTCGCTCGTGCCGGGGACCTCCATGAAGATCAGCGGCGTACGCCCGGGCAGCCGCACCACCTCCAACTGCATGCCGCGCGGCGCCTGCTGCCGGCACCAGTCCGCGATCAGCGCCACCGCGTCCTCCATGTAGCCGTGCGCCTGCCAGTCGGGATCGAAATGCGGCGACTTGTTGGGAATGCGGATGTATTCCTCCAGCGCGGGGAGGATGCTGTCGTCCCAAAGCTGGTCGACGAAGCGTTGGCAGCGGCTGGTGTCCATGCGAGTCCTCATGCTTGGGCCGGTGCGCGGCGTTGCAGAAATGGGAGAGAACGGCAAAGCTCTCAAGCATGCACAGCCGCCGACGCCGCGCAAGCGCCACGCTCGCCGCCGTCGGCGGATTCGGGGATGATGAGCGGATCGCCGAAGACAAGATCGACCATGACGACGGAACGCCAATACCCTAACGCCCTCCTCCGCCTACTCGCCGAGCTGGGTGCGCTGCGCCTGATGCTCGCCGCGATCGCCATCGTGGCCATCGTATTCGCGCCCCAGCCCGGCGTCGGCGTCGCCCGCGACGGCATTGCACTGGTCACCACCGCGGTGATTCCCGCCTTGGGGCCAGTGGTCTTCGCGGTGCTGCTGTTCGACATGCTGATGAGCCGGGTAATGATGAGCGACACCCAGGGCGAGCGGCGCGCCCACTACCGCCGCGCGCTGATGTTCGACAGCGTCGTCGCCGGCGCTTTGTTGTTGTCCTGGCTACCGTTTCTGGTGTACCTGCTCAGCCTGTGACCGGGGCCGTTGCATGGGCCGCGAAAGGACACGTTGACAGACGCCCAACCTGCCCCTAGAATGCCGCCCCACACGCACCTCGGGCGCGTAGCTCAGCGGGAGAGCACTGCCTTCACACGGCAGGGGTCACAGGTTCAATCCCTGTCGCGCCCACCATACAGAACGAAGGGCCAGGCCAAACAGCCTGGCCTTTTTTCGTTTGCTCCGCCCTCCTTCGCTTGCACCGATCCCTGGTCTCGATCACCTCCCCCGCGACGCCCGCACCGAGGCCGAGTGCCGTGAGGGTAGCCGGGGCAGGCCGCCCGGCGCTTGCCTGGCCAGTGCTGACCGAGCCGGCGGATCACCTAATACCGACGCTTCGGCGCCTGTCATCCCCTTCAGTTGATCTCGACCGGGTTGCCGTCGATATCCACCACCGCCGAATCGATCCGGATCCTGCCGCCGGTGATCTCGATGACGCTGCCACCCACTTCGAGCAGGATCTTCGAGCCGGCCTTGATGTGCAGCACTTCGCCGATGGCGCGCGTCTCGTTGCGCTTGATGTTGGCGTTCAGGTCGCGCTCGGCCTGGATGAAGATCTCCTCCGCGCCTTTCTTGTCGTCGAAGCGCAGCTCGTTGTAGTTGCCGGTGCCGCCCTGTTTGGTGGAACGGCCGCGGATGCCGTATTGGGTGGTCTTGCCGGGACCGCCGTAGGGCGGCTTGTGGTTCTCGTGATGCAGCGCACCGATGATGAACGGTCGGTCGGGATTGCCGTTCTCGAAGGCCACCACGACCTCCTGGCCAATACGCGGAATCATCTGCATGCCGAAGCCGGGGCCGGCGAAGGCCGGCTGCATCACCCGCAGCCAGCAGCTGGTCTCGTGCTGCTGGCCCTCCTGCTCCACGCCGCGGCGATCCCAGTGGAAGCGCACCTTCACCCGCCCGAGCTCGTCGGTATGGATCTCCTCGCCCTCCGGGCCGACCACCACGGCCGTCTGCAAGCCATGGACCACAGGCCAGCTGATCTTGGCCGGGTACACCAGTTCGCCCTTGGGCACGGCGGCGAAATCGATGGTGAAAGGCGCCTCGCCGCCCTCCTGGTCGCTGGCGTGGAAGCTGATTTCGGTGAGGGTGAAACTCTTGCCCTTGCCCAGCCACTCGCCGACCTGAGCGTGCACCACGGTGAAGGTCTTGCCCACCTCCAGGAGGTGATAGGTGGCGGTGCCGCGCACCACTTGCCGCCGCTCCATGCCGCGTATCAACCAGCGCTGGGTGTCGGTGCCGGCGTCGCTGGCGCTGAGGTAGGTATCGGTATAGCGATAACGGCCGATCTTGGTCGCCAGCGTGATCTCCGCCGCCTCCCCGGTCGCATCGACAGTGGCGAACACCGGGGCATCGGGATCGCGGTAGTTGTAGGTGTTCTGCGCCGCCCTGCCGGGGACGAACTCGGCGTGCTGCGTCAAACCGACGATGCTGGAGTGGCCGGCGGTCGGCGGCTGCAGGATCAGCGTTTCCGGGGCGTGCGGCTTGACGTTCCGCGGGTTGTCGATGAAGTGCAGCGTGTGCTTGCCGTCCTCGTGCGTGAAGTAGAACGCTACGTTCTCCTTGCGCAGCCAGCGCAGCAGCACATTGAGATCGCTCTCGGCGTATTGGGTGATGAACCGGCGTTTCGGATGCGGTTCGGAAAATTCGATCTTGTAGGAAATGTGATCGGCGTAGTCAGCCAGAACGATATTTATTAGATCCTTAACGTCTACATCCTGAAATATTCGATAATCATACGTGTGACTGAGCAGCCAAAGCGCCGGCACCACCGTCATTCGATACACGCTCTCGCTGCCGACTTTGCGCCGCCCCAACGCTTCGAACTCGGACACGATCCCGTTGAAATAGCGCAGCGTCTGATCTTCCCGCACCAAGCCGATCGTGACCGGCTTGGCGATCACGTCCTTGGGCTGCAGGTCGTGTCGCTTGGTCGAATAAACCTGCAAATCGTAGCGAAACAGCGCGGACATGGCCTCGGTGCCCCGCACGCTGATCGGAATGAGAACGTCGTCGCCGAGCGTGGTGGCCAGCCGAATATGACGCTTGGTTTGGGTTGGAGCGATGACCGCGCTATCCATGCGAAACCATCCTTGTTATTAATTTTCTAATCCATTAGCAGTCTCGAGGACCGAGAACCCCGAATCCTAGGAGCCACCCCATTGATCGTCAACGGCAAAAGTACCGAAACGCCCGCTCGCAGCCGCGAAAAGCGGACCCTACGCTACAGGCCGTAGGTCAGCAGGAACAGCGCGCAGCCGGCCAGGGCGCCGACCAGGGTGCCGTTGATGCGGATGTATTGCAGGTCGCGGCCCACCTCCAGTTCCAGGCGCTCGCTGACGGTCTTGGTATCCCAGCGCTGCACTACCTCGGCGATGAAGGCGCCGATCTCGACGCGGAACGGCACGATGAAGCGGACGATGAAGTGCTCCAGCCGCTGATTCAGGCGCTGCTGGGCCTCGGGGTCGTTCTCCATGGCCCGCGCCAGGGCCTGCAGGCTGGCGGCCAGCGACTCGGACAGACCGGAGCTGGGCGTGGCCACCCGCTCTAGCAGCATGTGCCGCAGCTCGTCCCACAGCGATTCCAGCGCCGACTGCAGCTCGGGGCTGGCGAGCACGCGGCTCTTCACGTCCTCCACGCGCTCGCGGAACTGCGCGGAGTGCTGCAGCCGCTCGATGAGGTCGCGCACCGAGCGGTCGAAATCGATCCGTGCCGGGTGTTCGGGGTTGGCCAGCTCGTCGAGCAGGTCCTCGGCGCCCTCGATGATGGCCTGCGCCACCTTGGCGTCGATCGCGCGCGGCACCCACCAGGTGGTGCGCTCCTCGACCTTCTGATAGATCAGCTCCTGGTTGCGGATCAGCAGCTCCCGCACCAGCTGCAGGCTGCGCTCGAACAGGCGCTGGTGCTGCTGGCTCTCCAACAGCAGGCGCAGTACCCGCACCAGCAGCGGCACCAAGTCGAGCCGGCCCAGCTGCTTGCTGAAGGTGTCGCGGAAGAAACCGCGCACTTCCTTGTCCTGCACGGCGTTGATCAGATTCGGCAGCAGCGCCACCAGCTGCCGGGCGATCACCCGGCTGTTCTCGGGCCGCGCCAGCCAGCGGCTGAAACGCAGCGCCGGGTTGCCGGCGCGCAGCTTGGCGGCGATCAGCTCGGGAGTGAGGAAGTTGCGCTCGACGAAGCCGCCCAGGCCCTGGCCGATGCGGTCTTTGTTGCGCGGGATGATGGCGGTGTGGGGAATGGGCAACCCGAATGGGCGGCGGAACAGCGCCGTGACCGCGAACCAGTCGGCCAGTCCGCCCACCACTCCGGCCTCGGCGCCGGCGCGGATCAGCAGCAACCAGAAACCGGGCTCCGCCACCAAGTGGGTGGCGGCGAAAATCAGCGCGGCGATCAGCAGCAAGCCGGTAGCGATCCGGCGATGCCGGCGCAGGCGCTGACGCTTTTCTTCGACGGGATCGATGGCGGCGTGCGACATGGTTTCGTATCTAGGCCCGTTGCTCGGCCGGAGTGTAGAACCTAACCCGGTCGACCGCATGGATGGCAAGCTATGCGGCCGGCGCCCGACTCTGCCTATCATGGGCACCGTCGACCACCGTTGCGAGACGCCATGCCGCTGCATCGACTCCTGACGGCGCTGCTCCTGCCGCTGCTGCTGGCGGCGTGCGCGCCCCTGCGTCCCCCCGAACGACCGGCGGCGTTCGAACCGCGGCTGAACGATGACCATGCGCTGATGGACGACGGCTACCGCCTGCCGCTCGATGCCTGGCGGGCGGCGGACGAGCCGCGCGCGGTAGTGGTGGCCCTGCACGGCTTCAACGACTACCGCCGGGCGTTCGCCAGCGCCGGCCCCTTTCTGGCCGAACGCGGCATCACCGTCTACGCCTACGACCAGCGGGGCTTCGGCGAGACCGCCTACCGCGGCCTGTGGGCCGGCAGCGAGCGCCTGACGGCCGATCTGCGCGCCATGCTGGCGCTGCTGCGGCGGCGCCACCCCGAACTGCCGCTCTATCTGCTCGGCGAGAGCATGGGCGGCGCGGTGACCATCGCCGCGCTGGCGGCTGACCCGGATTTGCCGGTGGACGGCGTGGTGCTGGTGGCACCGGCGGTATGGAGCCGGCTGACCATGCCTTGGTACCAGCGTTGGGGCTTGTGGCTGGCCGGACGCCTCGCCCCGGGCTGGAAGCCCACCGGCGAGTCGCTGAACCGCTGGCCGACCGACAACATCGAGCTGCTGCGGGCCATGGCGCGCGATCCGATGGTGATCAAGGCCACCCGCATCGACACCATCGTCGGCCTGGTGGATCTCATGGATCTGGCCCTGGCGTCCGGCCCGCGACTGGCGGTGCGCGGCCTGCTGTTGTACGGCGCCAAGGACCAGATCGTCCCGGCCGAGCCCACCTGCCAGCTGCTGCGGCAACTGCCCAACGGCGACAACGCCCGCTGGCGCTCCGCCCTCTATCCGGACGGCTACCACATGCTGCTGCGCGACCTCCAGGGCGAGCGGGTCCTGGAGGACATCGCCAGCTGGATCCTGACTCCCGACCGCCCCCTGCCCTCCGGCCACGAATCACCGCCGGGCGAGATATGGGCCCTGTGCCGCGAGCGGGGGTAGCGCCGAGCGCTGGCCCCAGCGTGCGAGGAGAAACGCTCGCGGCCGCCCCGCCCCGACGAGCCGGCGCGCTGGCCCGGAACCGGCGAGGTCAATGCCCCTCGGCTCTGTCCCGCCCGATGTCCGGCTGGGCGGCGGGCCAGTCGTAATCGCCGAAGAAGGCTTCGACGATCAGGAACAGCAGCGGCTCGGCCGAGAAGTTCTGCTCGCGCTCGAACCGCAGCTCCGGGCGGATTTCGCCGAACAGCCAGTCCTTGTAGATGCTGCGGCGCCAGCCGACGTTGACGAAGGACTCGGTGACGTGCGTGTTCGGCTGGCTTTCGGCGCGCACGCCGAGCCGGCCCTGCACGGCGTTGAGCGGACCGAATTCGTAGGACAGCGAGAAGTCCTGGCTGTAGTACCACTGCTGGTCGTCGTGCAGCCAGGTGGCCATGGTACTGGAGCGGAAGAACCAGGGGCCGCCGGGCAAGGGCCGCTGCCCCAGGAACTCGGTGGTGGAGCCGACGCCCTCGGTGCGGCGCCAGAACACCGCCTCCGTTATCCGCAGCTCCCAGAGATTGACGAAGAACGAACGCCCCAAGCGCGCCTGGACGAACAGCTCGGGCGAAGCGCGCAGCCGCGCGCCGGCGCTGGTGTCGAAATTCCAGTAATCGGCGAGGTCGAGAACGTACTGCACGCCGGCGATGTAACTGGAGTTCCTCTGCGCCACGCCGTCGGCGAACACCACCGGCCCCGGCGCCTCGCCGGGGCGGCGAACGTCGTCCTCGTCCTCGCTCTCGAAGATCAGGTTGAAGCGGCGCTCGGTGTTGGGCAAAGCCAGCCGCAGACGCACCTTGGGGTCGACCGCCACGCCGTCCTCGGAGATCTCGTTGAGCAGCATCACCCGCAAGCGGCTGTCATGCGCGCCGAGCTCGTAGTCTCGCCCGCCGAACAGGCGATCGAGGCGGTGCCCCAAACTCACCACCTCGCGCGACACCCGTAGATGGCTGTCGTCCACGGTACGGGACAGGCTCCAAGGCGCGGCCGGTGCGGGCTCGGCGGTATCGGCCTCGTCCGCCGCCGGTTCCGACGGCGGCGCCTCCTGCGCCCCCACCCATGGCGCGGCGCCGAGCAGTATCGCCAACCAGAATGCAGCGCCGATTCTCATAGGCAACGCTCAATAACCGCTTGCTTCGATTGTCGTTTGTACACGGCCGCGGACAACGGAACAGCCCGCTCGTCATCCGCCATGAGCGGTTCTGCGGGCGCGGGCGCGCTCGGGCAAGGCGCCGTCCGGCCCTCCCCCCGCAAGGCTCAAGTCCGCAGCGGCGCCACCGTCCCGCTGCGCAGCCAGTTTAGATAATCGTCCAACACCTGGCGGTGATCGAACACCAGCGGCAGCGAACGATCGGCGGGATCGGCGAGGACGATGCGCTTGGCGTCATCGGCCGCCACCGGCTCGCCGTCGGCCCGGGCGACGTAGACCGCGGTCACGGTATGGCCGCGCGGATCGCGGTCGGGCGCGGAATACAGCCCCAGCAGGCACTCCAGCGTCACCTCCAGGCCGGTTTCCTCGCGCGCCTCGCGCAGCGCCGCCGCCTCCACCCGCTCGCCGACGTCGACGAACCCACCCGGAATCGCCAGCCCCAAGGGTGGATAGCGGCGCTCGATCAGCACCACCTTGCCGGGGTGGCGGTCGAGCCGGATGAGGATATCGGCAGCGATCTGCGGAGTAACGGGTCTCATCGTCGGGATTTCCTCGCTCGGAGCGGGCGGAACGGTGATCCGTTCCATGGTATGGCGGCGACCGGCCACGGTAAAACGCCTGCATGCCGAAACGTTCGTTCGTGTCGCTTCGCCTTCTCCTCGCCGCGTGCGTCCTGCCGCTGATCGCCGGCGTCGCCAGCTGCGTCAGCACGCCGACGCCGACGCCGACGGTCGCCGCCGTGATCCAGCAGCCGCTGCTGCTGGAAGACCGCGCCGTCATGTCCGACGGCTACGTGCTGCCGATCCGGCGCTGGGCGCCCGAGCAGGCGCCGCGCGCCGTGGTGCTCGGGCTGCACGGCTTCAACGATTATCACCAGGCCTTCGCCGCCGTCGGACCGAAGCTGGCCGCCCACGGCATCGTCACCTACGCCTACGATCAGCGCGGCTTCGGCGCCACCGAGCTGCGCGGCTACTGGGCCGGCGCCGAGCGCCTGATCGAGGACACCCGCACCCTGGTGCGGCTGCTGCGGCAACGCCATCCCGATCTGCCGATCTATCTGCTGGGCGAGAGCATGGGCGGCGCGGTCGGGCTGGCGACGGTGGCCGCCGAACCCCTGCCGCTGGTCGACGGCGTGGTGCTGGCGGCGCCGGCGGTGTGGGCGCGCCGCACCATGCCCTGGTACCAGCGCGCGGCATTGAGCGTGGCCCGCCGCGTGGCGCCGGACTGGCGGCCGACCGGGCGCAGCCTCGGCAAGGTCGCCTCCGACAACCGGGAAATGCTGCTGGCCATGGGCCGCGACCCGCTGGTGATCAAGGAAACCCGCATCGACACCGTGGCCGGGCTGGCCGATCTGATGGACCTGGCGCTGGACTCGGCGCCGCGCCTCAACACGCCCGCTCTGCTGCTGTACGGCGAGCGCGACGAGATCGTGCCGAAGCGGCCGACCTGCAGCATGCTCAACGCCCTGCCCGACCGACAGCGTGTCGACTGGCGACTGGCGCTCTACCCCGATGGCTACCACATGCTCACCCGCGACCTGCAGGGCGACAAAGTGATCGAGGACATCGCCCAATGGATCCTCGACCGCACCGCGCCGCTGCCGTCCGGCCACGAGGCCGTCCGCGCCGACTGGGACACCCGCGTCTGCGGCGCCGCCTGAGCGGCCGCTCAGCCCGCGCTTGCCGCATCCTCGCCGACGGCCGGTCGCGCGTCCTCGAGCAGGCGCAGCAACCGACGACAATCGCGCTCCAGCGCGGCGGCGTCCCCTTCGCCCGCCGCCAGCGCCGCGGCCTGCTCGGCGAGCCGCCGCAGGCCCTGCTCCAGCTCGTCGTGCGCCACGCCCTCGGCCGCTTGCAGGCCGAGCTGCGCCAGCAGCCGGTTCTTCTCCTCCAGATCGCGGGTGCGGGCGCGAATCTGCAGCTCCAGCTCGGCGTACAGGCGGGCGTTCTCGATCGACACCGCCGCCTGCGCCGACAGCAGCTGCAGCACCGCCAAGCGCTGCTCGGCGAAAGCGCCCTCCGCCAGATCGTTCTCCAGGTAGAGAATGCCGCGCAGCTGCCAGCGATTGAGCAACGGCAGGCACAGGATCGAGCGCGACTGCCGCAGCGCCACGTACGGATCGTGGCGGAACTCGCCCTCGCGTGCGGCGTTGGCGAGCAGCACCGGCTGCCGCGAGCACGCCACGTAGTTGACCACGGTCTGCGCCAGCTGCGGCGTGCCGTTCTCCACCAGCGGCCGCGAGCGCAGCACCTCCATGTGCTGACTGCCGGCGTCGTAGCGCGCCTCGATCCGCCACTCGCCGTTCCGCTCCAGCAGCAGGAAACCGACCTGAGCGCCGGCGGCGGCGGTGACCGTGCGCATCAGCTTCACCAGCAAGTCGGGCAGCCGGATCTCTTGTGAAATGGCCTGCCCGGCCTGCAGCACCGCCGCCAGATCCAGCGCCTCAGCGGGCGCGCCGGCGGCCGAGGCCGCGCCCGGCTCCGGCGCGGCCGCATCGCCCACGCACTCGGGGTGCAGAGCCTGCAGCTGCCGCTGCTTGGCGGCGGCGCCGTAGCGGCCCCAGCAGTAATAGGCATCCCGCAGATAGCCGCGCGCCGGCTGCACCCAGCCCAGCCCCAGGCAGAACAGCGCCGCCCGCTCATTGGCCAGCGCTTCATGGAACAGATTGTCGCAGCGGCGGGCAGCCTCGATCGCCCGCTGATAGGCGGCCAGCGCCGCGCCCACCCGGCCCTGCACCCGCAGCCGCTCGGCCACCACCAGCCGGTGCAGCGCGGCGAAACTGGCCGGCGCCATGCGGGCATGGCGCGCCAGTAGCCGCTCGGCGCGGCGCGCCCGCCGCCAAGCCGACAGCCGTCCCGTTGCCGGCAGCCCCGGCAGCAGCGCCAGTCGGGTCAACGCGTCGAAGAAGTGGAAGCGCACCGTGCTGAGCGCGCCGATCACCGTGCCGCGGTACGGCCGGGCGGCGTCGGCGTGGCGCGCCGCGGCGGTGTAATCGCGAAACAGGTAGGCCAGCTCCAGCTTGCTGTTGAGCAGACTGAACAAGGCCGTCAGGCTGCCGCGCTCGATGTATTCCGAGAGCGCGGAGCGCTCCTGCACGTACGGCCCTTCCAGCCGATCCGGAACCTCGGCGTGCATCAGGTTGTGGCGCACCTGCCGATAGCCGTTGGCCATCGCCAGCGCCGACTCCAGGCCGGTACGGGCGATGGCCCGGCAATAGCGCTCCGCCAGCTCCTCGAACTCCGGCAGCGGCATGCCCATGAACAACGCCAGGTAGACGATGCATTGCGCCAGCATCGCGGCAGCCTGCAGATCGCCGCCCTCGGCGGCGGCGCGGTGGCCATCGATCATGCGGGTCAGCAGCGTCCGGTGGTCCTCGACCCAGACGTCGATCAGGAAATGCACGATCAGCTCGGTGTGCCCCCGCCCGGCGCGCGCCTGCGGCTGCGCCGCCAGCGCCAGCGCCAGCCGCCCGAAGCGGTGCCCGCGCCGCACCTGGCCGACCCCACCGGCCAGATACAGGCCGTAGCTGGCGTAGGCGCGGCTCAGCACCGGATGGCTGCCGAACTTGAGCGCCAAGCGGATCTGGTGGCAGGTCAGCACCGGCATCAGCTGCGGCCGCGACTGATAGGCCGGCATCAGCAGCTTGCCCAGCATGCGCATGGCGACCGAAGCCCATGGATCGGTCATGGGCGGCAGCTTGGTCACGGCCTCCAACGGCCGGCGACGCAACGCCAGCTCGGTGCGGGTACGCTCCGCCAGCAGCCACGCCGCCGACGGCCGGGCCGGTATCGACAGTCCCAGCCGCTCCAGGTAGGCCAAGCCGGCCTCCAAGGCCGCGTCCAGCTGCTGACGAGACAGATGGAGATCCACCCGCAGCTCCTGGGCCGGCGCCTCCGCAAGCGGGTCGCGCGCATGCGCGAGTATCCGCTCGCACAGCTGCTCCATCCGCCCCACCGCGCCGATGCGGAAAGCCATTTGCGCCGCCTCCGTGGCCAGCGCCTGGCTCAGCTCTGGAGCGCTGCGCCAACCGTCGTCGCCGAGCGCCGCCAAGCCCGCCTCGAACAACGCTAGCGCCGTATGATGGGCGGCGGCGGCCCCGGCCTGCCGGCCGGCTCGCAGATTCAGCTCGGCCAAGCGCTGCCGCGCCTCGTCGTCGGCAAGCAGGGGCAGCGCCTTGTTGAGATGACCGACGGCATCGAACAGCCGCTCGTCCGGCTCCGCCTCGTCCATAGCCTCGAGCAGCACGTTGCCGGCGGCGTGATGGCAGGCCAGCCTGCGCCGCTCGTCGAGCAGCGAATAGGCCACTTGCCGTACCCGGTCGTGGAGGAATTGGAACTCGCCGGCGCCATGGGCATCGTTCAGCGCCAGCACCAAACCTTCGCGCACGGCCTCCTGCAAGGCCGCGGCCACGGCGGTTTCGGCGACGCCGAGCACCCGCGCCAGCAAGCGCAGGCTGAACGCGCCGCCCAGGCTGGCGGCCGCCTGCAGCACCTCCTGGGTGGCCGGCGTCAGTCGGGTGAACCGCTTGGCGAGCAGCTCGACTACGTTGTCGGTGATCGGCACGCGCTCGATCAGCGCCAGATCCCAGCTCCAGCGCCCGCCTTCGCTGTCGAAGCGGATCATGCCGCCTTCCACCAGCACCGTCAGGAACTGGCGGATGAAGAACGGGTTACCCAGCGTCTTGGCGAGCAGCAGCTCGGCCAGCGCCGCGGCCTGCGGCTGCTCGCAGTGGAAGGTCTCCGCCACCATCTGCGCGATCGCCGCCGCCGTCAGCCCCTCCAGGCGCAGCTCGCTCGGCGGCGTCACGCCGCGTCGCAGCGCTTCGAGCGCCTGCCGCCACGGCTCGTGCGCGTCCGACTCGTCCTCGCGGCAGGCGCCGATCAGCAGCAGGCGCAGCGGTCTCGGCGCCTCCAGCAGCTGCCGAATCAGCGCAAGCGACGCCGGATCGGCCCATTGCAGATCGTCGAGGAACAACACCAGCGGCTGCTCCGCACTGGCGCAGGCGACGATGAAAGCGCGCAGCGCGTCGTGCAGACTGCCCTTGTCGGCCTGCGACTCCGGCGGCGGCTGGCTGCCCACGAGCTGCTCCAGCGGCGGCACGGCGTCCAGCAAAGCGCTGGCGCCGGCGGCGCGCAGGCGTTCGCGCCAGCGCGCCAGCTCGCGCTCGGGCTCGGTCAGCAGCTGCCGCACCAGGCCCTGCAGGGCATCGAGCACGGCCGCGTAGGGCTGCTCACGCCGCAGCGGGTCGAACTTGCCGACCGCGAACCGGCCCTTGCGCGCCAGCACCAGCCGCTGCAGCTCGCCGACCAGCGTCGATTTGCCGATCCCGGCCGGCCCGGAAACCAGCCACAGCTCCACCCCGCCGGCGGCGACGCGCTCGCAGGCGGTCAGCAGCTGCGCAAGCTGCGGCTCGCGGCCGTAGAGCTTGTCCGCCACCCGCAGCGCGCCGATCCGCTCGTGCCGTCCCAGCGGGAAGGGATCGACCCTGCCCTGGCGACGCCACTGGCTCAGGCACTCGTTGAGATCGGCCAGCAGCCCCTCGGCGCTCTGGTAGCGCTCGTCGACGTTCTTGGCGAGCAGACGGGCCACTACGTCCGCCAACGGCGCCGGCACCTGCGGCTGCAGCTGATCGAGCCGCGGCGGCAGCACCGCGATGTGGCAGTGGATCAGGTCCAGCGGCCGCCGCGCCTCGAACGGCGGCCGACCGGCCAGCACTTCGAAGAACACCACGCCCAGCGCGTAATAGTCGCTGCGATAGTCGACCGGACGGTTCATGCGCCCGGACTGCTCCGGCGCCATGTACGCCAGCGTCCCCTCCAGGGCGTTGGCGCCCAGCGCCGGCGCCTGTTCGCGCTTGAACTCGGAGGCGAGCCCGAAATCGAGCAGCTGGACCCGGCCGCTGCCGCCGTCCCAGAGAATGCTGGCCGGATTGATATCCTTGTGGATCAGTCCGGCGTCGTGAACGTCTCGCACGGCGCCGGCGAGGGCGATGAACAGCTCCAGCGCCTCGCCGAGCGGCAACCGGCGGCGCACCAACTGCCGCCGCAGCGGCGCGGCGCCGCGATCCTCCAGCACCAGCACCAGCCGATGCCCGAACGTCTCCAGCGCCAGCGGGCGCGCCACCGCCTCGCTGTCGATACGCCGCAGCAGCGCGAACTCCCGCCGCAGCCGCGCCACCTGCGCCGCGCTCGGATACTCCTGCGCCAGCACCTTGAGGAGCACCGCCGCGCCATCGGCCTGGCGGCGCGCGCGTAGGGTCTCCACGCCAGGGCCGGCGCTCAGACGCTCGACGATGTCATAGCCGGGTATGCGCATGCGGGCTTGGCGGGCGGAGATCGTCGGGTGCGTCTACAGGCCTGTTGCGGTAAGTGGGCTGGGCCGCGCCAGTCGGCGCCGCGAAAGCCTGGTATGGTTGCTGCTGGTCATGACCATGGTCTATTCCTTCGACCGGATCGGCTCCAAGGATTTTCCCGAGGGTAAGCGTTAACGGCCGGTGGCGCCAGCTCATCGCCGTCTTGCCGAACGCGTTCCGTGCCGCGCGCGACGCGGACGGGTACAATGCGGCGCTTTCCGCCGGACCGTACCGGCCACAGACCGGAAGACGATGACTCTACAGATCGACCGCATTCTGATCACCTACGGCGAACTCAGCCTCAAGGGCCGCAACCGCCGCGACTTCGAACGCGCGCTGCTGGACAATCTGCGCCGCCAACTCGCCCAGCGCGGGCTGAACTGGCCGGTGGAGCGGCGTCATCAGCGCACCTATCTGGTGGTACCCGCCGGCACCGAGCCGGTGGCGGTAGACGAGGCGCTGACCGTGATTAGCGAGGTGGCGGGCATCGCCACCTACGCGCCCGCCGCGTTCTTCCCGGCCGAACAGACCCAGCAGCTGACCCTGCCGCAATGGGAGGCGGTGGAGCGCAGCCTGGCGGCGCTGGCCGAATCCTGCCATCGCCCCGGCGCCAGCTTCGCGGTGCGGGTCAACCGCGCCGACAAGCGCGTTCCGGTGAAATCCGACCAGCTGGCTCGCCACTTCGGCGGCGTGATCCTGCGCAACACGCCCTGGGACAAGGTCAATCTGACCCGGCCGGACTGCACCTTCTTCCTGGATATCTACGAGGAAGGCGTGTACCTGTACACCGACCGCCGCAAGGGTATGGGCGGCCTACCGGTGCACACCGCCGGGCGAGTGCTGGCGCTGCTGTCCGGCGGCATCGACTCGCCGGTGGCGGCCTACATGATGGCCAGGCGCGGCTGCGACGTGGACTTCATCCACCTCACCGCCACCCGCGTGCAGCAGGCCCGCGCCGAGGACGAGCTGGTGGCGCGCATCGCCCGCCAGCTGAGCCGCTACACCGTGCGCTCGCGCCTGTACCTGGTGCCCTACACCCACTTCGATCTGGCGGTCATGGGCCACAGCACCGGCTACGACGTGGTGCTGTTCCGCCGCTTCCTGGCCCGGGTGGCGCAGACCCTGGCGCAGGAGCTGGGCGCGCAGGCGCTGGTGAGCGGCGACAGCCTGGGCCAAGTAGCCTCGCAGACGCTGGAGAACCTGGTCAGCACCTCGCGCGCCGTCGACATCCCGTTCCTGCGCCCGCTGATCGCGCTGGACAAGCAGGACATCATCGACATCGCCCGCCGCATCGGCACCTACGAGCTGTCGATCCAGCCCTACAAGGACTGCTGCGCGCTGCTCAGCGAGAACCCGCGCACGCGCTCCTACCACGACGAGCTGGTGCGCATCGAGGCGGAGCTGATGCCGAACTACGACGAGCTGATCCAGCGCACCCTGGACGAGATGGTCTGCCTGGCCTTCGAGTGCGGCGAACGGGTGGCCTGATCCGCCCGCTCGCCGCTCCTGCCCGCCCGGTTCCGGCGAGCTCCCTACTCCTCGGCTCCAGCCAGCTCCCGCGGCAGAGCCTGCTCGGCGGCGGTCTCCACCAGATCCGCCGGCAGGCTCTTGCTGGCCTTGGCGCCCAGCGCCTTGATGTCCTCGGCGCTCTTCACCAGGTTGCCGCGGCCGCTGACCAGCTTCTTGCGGGCATCGTCGTAGCTCTTCTGGGTGGCGGCGAGCTTGCGGCCCACCTCCTCCAGATCGGCGACGAAGCCGACGAACTTGTCGTACAGGCGGCCGGCCTTCTCGGCGATCTCGGCGGCATGGCGGTTCTGGTACTCGAAGCGCCAGATGTTGTGGATGGTGCGCAGCGTGGCCAGCAGGGTGGACGGCGTGACGATGACGATGTTCTTCTCCAGCGCGTCCCCGAACAGATCCGGATCGTAGCGCGCGGCGTCGACGTAGGCCGACTCGATCGGCACGAACATCAGCACGTAGTCGAGCGTGCGCAGGCCCAGCCGCTGGTACGCCTTGGCGGACAACCCCTTGCAGTGGTTGCGCAGGGAGGCGGCGTGCTCGCGCAGATACAGCTGCCGCTCGGCCTCGTCCTCGCTGGCGCAGAAGCGCTCGTAGGCGGTGAGCGATACCTTGGAGTCGATGATTACGTGCCGGCCCTCGGGCAGATGCACGATCACGTCGGGCTGCTGGCGGCGGCCGTGCTCGTCGACGAAGCTCTGTTGCACCTCGTACTCGCGGCCCCGGCACAGCCCGGAGCGCTCCAGCACCTGCTCCAGTACCAGCTCGCCCCAGATGCCCTGGGTCTTGCTCTCGCCTTTGAGCGCCTTGGTGAGGTTCACCGCGTCCTGGCTGATCTTCTGGTTCAGTTCCTTGAGCCGCATGATCTCGCCGAACAGCGACATGCGGTCCTTGGACTCCTTGTCGTAGCTGTCCTGGACCTTCTTCTCGAACTCCTTGATTTGCTCGCGCAGCGGGTTGAGCAGCCCTTCCAGCTGGCTGCGGTTCTGATCGGTGAAGCGCCGGCTCTTGTCCTCCAGGATGTCGTTGGCCAGCTGCTTGAACTGCAACGTCAGCTGCTCGCGCGCCTCGTCGAGCAGGCGCAGCTTCTCCTCGCCCTGGCGCCGCTCCTGCTCCAGCTGGGCATCCAGACGCGAGATGCGCTCGCGCAGAGTGGCGTTCTCCTGCTGCAGGGCCGCGCACTGCGCCGTCTGCTCGGCGAGCTTCCGCTCCAGCTGCACCGCCCGCCCGCCGACCGCCTCGGCCTTGGCGCGCAGTTCCAGCTCGCGGCGGTGCTCGGCGCGCAGCCGCTCGAGCTCGCCGTCGCGCGCCGCCAGCTGCTGCCGCAGCAACTCCAGCTGGCCTTCGGCCTCGGCGCGCGCGCGCCGGTCGGCGGCGGCGATCTGCGTCCGCAGCACTAGCCACACGGCCACGGCCGCCACCACGAAGCCGCCGGCGGCGGCGATCAGTACGTTCAGCCCCTCCACGGGCACCTCCTCGCGATGATCGGGCGGACGTCGGTCACGACGCCGGCAGTTTCAGGCCGGCCTCGCACAACACCGCGTCCATGTGCGGCGCCCAGCCGCCGTGCGCCCGGGGATTGGCCGGACTGGGATGGGTGACACCGAACACCGGGATCGACAGCGGCGCGGCGACCTCCGCGGCGCGCTGCTCGGCGAACCGGCCGACGCCGATCACCGCACCGGGCTCCAGCAGCCGCAGCGTGGCGGCCAGCGCCCTGTCGCACACCTCGAACAAGGCAATCTGATCCTCCTTGCGCAGCTTGTCCGGGGTGCGGTTCTCGCCGCCCTCGTCGAAGAACAGCAAAGGGCAGTAGTTGAGCACGAAGAAATGCTGGAAGAACGCCTCCGGCGTGCCGAACCGCTCCTGCGCCCACCCCCAGACGCGCCGCCCGCTCACCTCGCGCCGCCGGCAGGCGAAGCCCTCCACCGGGCGCTTGGGGTGCTGCCGCGGCGGCTGGCCGACCGGCGCCTCGATACCCATCCAGTCGCGCACCGCCGGAATCTCCCCGAACGGCACTCCGCTCTGCATCATCCCGTAGGGGCCGGGATTCATGCCCAGCAGCACCGCCTGCGGCCGCCGCCGCGCGTAGCGGCGCAGATATGTCTCGTACGGCGCGAACGCGTAAGCGAGCGGGTTGTATACATAGGCCACCGGCGGCGCGAATCGCAGCGCCTCGCATTCGTCCCGCAGCCGCGCCGCGACCGCCACCAGTTCATTGCTCCAGGCCATGCCCGCTCCTTAACACAACCCCGTTCCAATAGCCGCAAGGCGCCACCCCGGTCTGGCGGGGGACGCCGAGGCGAAGGCTCTCGCTCCGACCTCAACATTCCCCATCGGGGAAGGGACGCTAGAATAGCTTGGCGTCACCGACAAGAATCCGCGGTCACACCATGGCGCCCGAGGCCCGTCCAGCGTACCGAACGCCCTTGCCATGATCCGCCCCCAATCTGCGCTCGCCCGACCCGGCGCGCAACCCGCGCGCCAATGGCTAGGGACGTTCCCGGAACCGTGCGTGGGCTGGCACGGTAGGCAAGCCCAGCCCGCCATGGAACAATCGGCCCCATCCCCCTGACGGCTGTACCCCCGATGTCCGGCAGTACTCCGAATCTCCGGATCAGGTTCGCGCTGACCTTCGGCCTGCTGACGCTGTTGCTCAGCCTGCTGTTGGGCATCGCCGTCGGCGGCGACGCGACCGAGCGCATCCGCAATGCGGTCGGCGCCTCGCTCGAACGAATGGCCGTACACGTGGCCGACCGCCTGCGCCAGGAACTCACCTGCCGCCAAGGCGAGCTGCAGCTCGCCGCCGCGGCCGGCGCCGACCCGACGGCGCTGCGCGAGCGGCTGGAGCAGCTGCGCACCCACTTTCCACACTACGCCTGGCTCGGTTACGTCGCGGCCGACGGCACCATAACCGTCGCCGCCGACGGCCTGCTGGAGGGCGGCAACGTCACGGATCAGGCGTGGTTCACGGAAGGCCTGAAAGGCCCGCACATCGGCCGGGTGGCCGCTTCGCTGCAACTGGAGCGCGCACGCCCCGCCGCGACCGGCCCCGACCACTATCTCGCCCTGGCGGTGCCCACCCACGCCGCGGACGGCAGCGTCAACGGCGTGCTCGGCGCCCAGCTCAACTGGCGCTGGGCGCGCCAGCTCGCCCAGGAAGTGGCGGCGGCCGGGCCGCCGGCGCCCGCCACCGACATCATGCTGGTCGACGAGCAAGGCTTGGTCCAGCTCGGCCCGCCCGAGCTCGAAGGCCAGCCCCTGCCGTTCCCGCGCGCGCTGCAGCGCCAGCGCTATCTGATCGAGACCTGGCCGGACGGCCAGCGCTACATCAGCGCGCTCGACACGGGTTCGAGCAACCAGCCGCCTTCGGGCTGGCGGGTGCTGGTGCGCCAGGAAGCCGATTCGGCCTTGGCCCCGGTCGTGCGTCTGCAGCGGCATATCGTGGGCTGGGGCGTCTTCGCCAGCGTGCTGTTCGCGGCCATCGGCTGGTGGAGCGGCGAGCGCGTGGCAGCGCCGCTGCGCAAGCTCACCGCCGCCATCCGCCAAGCCCGCCACGATCAGCGCTTCGACGCGCTATCGGAGCGGCACGACTACCGGGAAATCGAAGCGCTGTCGGTAGAGATCGCCACGCTGGCCGCGCAGCTCAGCGACGAGCGGGACCAGCTGCGCGCGCTCACCGGCTCGCTGCGCGAGGCCGTCGAGGAACGAGCCATGGAGCTGCGCAACGCCAGCCTGCGCACCGAGCAGGAAATCGCCGAGCGGCGCCGCTTGCAAGAGGAGCGCGAGCGCCTGATCGCCCGCATGCAGGAGCTGGCCGACATCGACCCGATTACCGAGGTGGCGAACCGCCGCTATTTCGAGCGGCTGGCCGAGGCCGAGCTGGAGCGGGCCCGCGAGCGCGCCCAGGCGCTGGCGCTGCTCGCCTTCGACATCGACCAGCTCGCCGAGCTCAATGAGGCCCATGGCCCGGCGCTGGTGGAGGAGATCCTGCGCGGCGTCGCGCAATGCGCCCGCGCCGGGCTGCGCCAGGTCGACACCCTGGCCCGTATCGGCTCGGAGGGCTTCGTGGCGCTGCTGCCGGAAACCGATCTGGCCACGGCCATGAGCGTGGCCGAGCGGCTGCGAACCGCGATCGCGGCGCAGACTTTCGACCATCGCGGCCAGCCGCTGAAGGTTACCGTCAGCATCGGCGTAGCCGACCTGCAGGCGCACAATCGCCACATCGACGAGCTGCTGAAGCGGGCCAACGCCGCGCTCTACCAAGCCAGGCAGGGCGGCGGCGACCAGGCGCGCCAGGCCTGAACGAGACCATGGACGCGATCACGCTGGGACCGCTGATGCTGCCGCTACCGCGCCTGGCCGCCCTGGCCAGCCTGCTGGTGTTCGTGATCCTGAGCGAGCGGCTGGTCCGCCGCGAGCCCGCCTTCGGCCGCTGGAGCTGGTACGGACTGGCGGCCATCGCCGCGGGCGGACGGCTGGGCCACGTCGCGGCCAACGCCGAGGCGTACGCCGCGCAGCCGTGGACCGCGCTCTACCTATGGCAGGGCGGCTTCTCCTTCGTCGGCGCGGCGGCCGCTCTGATGCTGCTGACCGTGCTCTACTTCCGCCGCCGCCCGGTCCTGCTGCGCCGCACCCTGCTGCCGCTGGCGCTCGCCGCCGCACCTTGGTTAGGGTACTGCGGGCTGCAGCCGCTGTTGCGCGGCCCCGCCCCGGCGCTGCCGGATCTGATGGTGACCCAGCTCGACGGCGCTCCGGTACGGCTGTCGGCGCTGCGCGGCCAGCCGCTGGTGCTCAACCTGTGGGCCACCTGGTGTGCGCCCTGCCGGCGGGAAATGCCCTTGCTGCAGGAAATGGCGGCGGCCTACCCGCAGGTGCGGTTCCTGCTCGTCAACCAAGGCGAATCGCCGGAGCAAGTGAGCGGCTATCTGCGGGCCGCGGGCCTGGACGGCGCGCAGCCTCTGCTCGACCCCGCCAGCGCCCTGGCCGATTACTACCGCGCCCCCGGCTTTCCCATGACCTTGATCTACGATGCCGAAGGCCGAGAAATCGGCCGCCACCTGGGAGAGCTGTCGCGGGCCTACCTGACGAAAGAGCTAAAGCGGCTTGGGCGCTAAGCGCCGGCTAGCCAGGCGAGTTCGGGCGGCGACCAAGCGGGAAAGCGCTCGCAGGCGGCGCTCCGGGCCCCGCGGGCGTTACCCAGCCACCGACGCCCTCGCCACCGAACGCAGGCGTCTGACGCCGGCGCCCGCCTCGACGATCAGCGCGGCGATCAGCGACAGCAGCCCAGCGGCGCCGGTCAGGAGCGCGACCGGCAGCGACGCCGCCGGACTCGGCCGATGGCGGAAGACCCTCAGCTCGGTTTCCGTGACTTCGGCCAGGTACGTGTCATCGGGATCGACCCGCATTTCCACCCGCACCACGCCATCGCTCGGCACCGGGAACGGATCGAAGCGCGCCTGCAAGCGTTGCGTTTCGAGCGTGCTCTTCGGCAGCCGCTCCAAGCGCAGCAAACGATCGCGCGCCGCGTCCAGCACCACCCACTGGCTCAAGATCGGCTTGCCGAGGGAATCCAGCACCTGGTAATGGATGGGCACTCGGTACAAATCCACCAGCCCGCCGTCGCCGCGCGGCGAAAACTGCCGCGCCTGGTAGCGGCTGGCGACGGTGAGCGCCACCCCGACCCGCCCGCTTTCGCCCGCGGTCAGCTCGATCGGAGCGGTGCGGAACACCCAGCCTGGCTCCATCGTCACCCGCGTATGCGGCTGCTGCGCCAGCCAGTGCTCGACCAGCAGCGCCAGCGCCCAGGTCAAACCGATGCCCACCAGACCGACGCCTAGCAGGAACAGCGCTTTGGCGGGTTGCATGACAAATCCCTCTGCACATGCGGAAAATTCGGCATCCTGCCGTACCCGCCAGCTTAACAAGCCTGGCGACGCGCCGCCGCCGCGGCATCCAAGGACTAACCCTGACCTGCCCCGCGCCGCCCGGCCACGGTCAGGCGTCGGTCTCCTGGACGACGGCGGCTCGCTCGGTGCTCCGGGGACTGTCCTCGATGAGGCGGCGGCCCAGGCTCACGACCTCGTCCTCCAGATAACCTAGCTTGCGATAGAACGCGAGCACGCCCGCGTTCGCGGTGCGAACCTGCAGATTCAGCTTCGGGCAACCGCGCTCCAGCAGCCGCCGCTCCACCTCGCGCATGAGCCGAGTTCCATAGGAACGGCCCTGGTGTTCGGGGGCCACCCCAAGGTAATACACCCAACCGCGGTGCCCATCGAAGCCCGCCATGGCGCTGGCGACGATCTCCTCGCCGATGACGCCGACCAGGAACAACTCCGGCTGCTCGGTGAGCTTGCGGGCGATGTCCTTGCGCGGATCGTTCCACGGCCGGGTCAAACCGCACCGTTCCCACAGCCGGATCACCGCGTCCTCGTCGGCCGGCTCAAATGCGCGGATCTGCATGCGGTCCCCCGATCTCAAGCGCGCCCTTGTCGCGCCGAGGCTTGCGCATCGGCTTCCAAGCGCGCCTTCAGCGCGCGATTCATTTCCTCGAACCCTCGCCGGGTGTCCCGATCCAGACTGGCACGCAACAGACCGACCAGCAAACCGCTGAATCGCTCGCTCTGCTGAAAGCGCACCCTGCACGGGCCCAGGGGCTCGATGAGAAAGCGGTGCTCGCCGTCGAACACGCCGGGCAGCAGAAGCCGTCCCAGCCAGCGCAATTCCCGCTCCGGCTCCGCCGCCAGGACGACCGGCGCGAAGCACATGAGCTTGCCGCCGCTGGGCTGGATGGCGACCCGCAGCCGCTCACCCTGTCGCGGCGCGCCCGCAATGGACCGGATGAAAGGATTCCACTGCGGATACGACGCGAAATCGGTCAGGGCAGCCCACACCCGCTCCGCCGACGCCTCGATCTCGATTTCTGTATGCAGGTGATGGACTGCCATGTATTTCCTTAGTGTTGCGCTTCTGGATAGGGATCCAGCCCGCCGGACGGCTGGAGGAAAGTGGTCGGCCGCGAGCGAGGGCGCTCCGAGCGACGCAACCCAGCGAAATCGTACCTTCGTCCGGCGGTGCACAGATAGCCGTGCGCCTACGGGAGGGAATGGCGCCCTGGTCGGCGCGACGCCGCCAGGGCAGCAGGCTGGCCCTACCTCATCCGTTGCTTACTCACGGATGACAGCGTTTCCGAGGCGGAACCGTCATAGACCCCGACCGCGGATTGGAGCAAAGGCTGCTTCTGGTGCAAGCCCGCTCGGGGCCATCGCATTCTTCATGGTGGGAGCGCTACATCGCCCGCGAGATCACCTCTTTCATGATCTCGTTGGTGCCGCCGTAGATGCGTTGGATGCGGGCGTCGGCGTACATGCGGGCGATCAGGTATTCGTTCATGTAGCCGTAGCCGCCGAACAGCTGCAGGCACTCGTCCACCACCTTGCCCTGGGTCTCGGTGGTCCAGAGCTTGGCCATGGAGGCGGTGGCGGTGTCGAGCCGGCCGGCGAGCAGATCCTCGACGCAGCGGTCGACGAAGGCGCGCGCCACGCGCGCGAGGGTGGCGACCTCGGCGAGCTTGAACTTGGTGTTCTGGAACTCGAAGATCGGCCGGCCGAAGGCCTGGCGCTCGCGCGCGTAGGCCAGCGTCGCCTCGTAGGCGCCCTCACAGGCGCCGGCGGCGCTGACCGCGATCAGCAGGCGTTCGTACGGCAGGTCGGCCATGAGCTGGTAGAAACCCTGCCCTTCCTTGCCACCGAGCAGGTTTTCGGCCGGCACGCGCACGTCGTCGAAGAACAGCTCCGCGGTGTCCTGCGCCTTCATACCGATTTTGTCGAGCACGCGCCCGACCCGGTAGCCCTGCAAGCCTTCGGTCTCCGCCAGCAGCAGCGAGACGCCGCGCGCGCCCTGGCTGGGGTCGGTCTTGGCCACCACCAGCACCAGCCCGGCCAGATAGCCGTTGGTGATGAAGGTCTTGGAGCCATTGATCACGTAGTGGTCGCCGTCGCGAATGGCGCGGGTGCGCACGGCCTGCAGGTCGGAGCCGGCGCCGGGCTCGGTCATGGCGATCGCGCCGATCAGCTCGCCGCGCGCCAGGCGCGGCAGGAAGCGGCGCTTCTGTTCTTCGGTGCCGTGGTTGAGCAGATAGTGGGCGACGATGCTGTGCACCGACACGTTCATGCCGGTCAGGCCGCGCTTGGCCATCTCGTGGTGGACGATGGCCTCGTGGCGGAAGTCGCCGCCACCCCCGCCGTACTCCGCGGGGATGTCGGTGCAGAGCAGGCCGAGCTCGCCGGCCCGCCGCCAGATCTCATGGCCGACGTGGCCGCGGCGGCGCGCCTCCTCGTCGGCCGGCATCATTTCCTTGTCCAGGAAACGGACCACGGTTTCCTGGAACAGGCGCAGGTCGTCGTCCATCCAGGACGGGTGGAAATCGATGGCCATGTAGGGACTCCTCCGGCTTAGGCGATCGCGCCGTTGCGGCGCAGCTGCTCGATCAAGGCGTCGTCCACACCCCAGTCGCGCAGGATGGCGTCGGTATGCTCGCCCGGCCGCGGCGGCGGCGCGGGACGGTCCGGCGCGGTGCGCGAGAAGCGCGGCGCCGGCGCCGGCTGCACCACGCCGTCGATCTCGATAAAGGTTTCCCGGGCGCGGTTGTGCGGATGCCGTGGCGCCTCGTCCCAGTCCAGCACCGGCGCGAAGCAGGCGTCAGTGCCTTCCAGCAGCCGGCACCACTCGTCGCGGGTGCGCGTCTTGAACACGTCGGCGAGCCGGTGTTTGAGCAGCGGCCAGTGCCGCGGGTCGAGCTGCGGCTCGAAGGCCGGATCGTCGATGCCGCAGCGCACCAGCAGCTCGGCGTAGAACTGCGGCTCGATGGCGCCGATAGCCACGTAGCGGCCATCGGCGCAGGCGTAGACGTCGTAGAAATGGGCGCCGCCGTCGAGCAGGTTCTCGCCGCGGCTGTTGTTCCAGCGCCCGGCGGCCTTGAAGCCGTACATCATGGCCGACAGCAGCGCCGCACCATCGGTCATGGCGGCGTCGACCACCTGGCCCTTGCCGGAGCGGCGCGCCTCCAGCAACGCCGCCAGCACGCCCACCGCCAGCAGCATGGCGCCGCCGCCGAAGTCGCCGATGTAGTTGAGCGGCACCACCGGCGCGTCGCCGGCGCGGCCGATGGCGTGCAGCGCGCCGCTGATGGCGATGTAGTTGATGTCGTGGCCGGCCGCCTTGGCCAGCGGCCCGTACTGCCCCCAGCCGGTCATGCGGCCGTACACCAGCTTGGGTTGGCGGGCGAGGCAGACATCCGGACCAAGACCCAGTTGCTCCATCACGCCGGGCCGGAAGCCCTCGATCAGCACGTCGGCGCGCTCGATGAGCTGCAGCACGGCCTCGGCGGCGTGCGGCTTCTTCAGATCGATAGCCAGGGAACGCCGACCGCGGGCGAGCACGTCGTACTTCGGGTCTTCCAGGCCGGGCACGGTCGTGCCGCGCGGCCGATCGACGCGGATGACCTCGGCGCCAAGATCCGCCAGCACCATGCCGCAGAACGGCCCCGGCCCGATGCCGACCATTTCCACCACTCTGATTCCCTGCAACGGACCCGCCATGTGCGAAAACCCTCGTCAGGCCGAAATGCAGCACGGCGCGATTGTCACGCCGGCCGGCCACCGCCCGCATCGTCGAAAGCGACGATGCGGGGCGCCGCGGTTTCCGCTGTCATCCGACTGCCGCCGGTGCGATTTCGACGCGCGCTGGGCGGGCGGATGGGGTTATGGTAGAGACGCCGCAACACGCTCGGACCCGGCCTGGCATCCGCGCGGCGGCAGCGGCGGCGTCGGCGCTGGGAGGAGGCCCGCGCCCCGTCGAGCACGAAACCAACGAGAACGAGTCATACCCATGAGCGAGCATTCCCCAGCCATCCCGGCCGCCACCCTGATCCTGTTCCGCGAGCGCGACGGTCAGCTCCCCGAGCATTTGATGATCGAACGGGCCGGACATCTGTCCTTCGCCGCCGGCGCGCTGGTGTTCCCCGGCGGCCGCATCGAGCCCGAGGACCACGCCTTGACGCAGCGCGAACAGCTGCTGCGCAACCGCCCCGCCGATGACGATGACGCCGCCGCCCGCGTCGCCGCCATCCGCGAAACGCTGGAGGAAACCGGCGTGGCGGTGGCCATCACGCCCAGCCCCGACGCCGCGACCATCCTGGCTTGGCGGGCGAAGCTGATCGAGGGCGTGCCGTTCGCCGAGCTGCTGGCGGAGACCGGCGCCCGGCTCGACCTCGACCAGCTGGTGCCGTTCGCGCGCTGGCTGCCGAAGTTCCTGCAGCACAAGCGCTTCGACACCCGCTTCTACCTGGCGCGGGTCGATGACGCCTGCGTGGCGCAAGTGGATGGCACCGAGGCCACCCGCCATCTGTGGATGACCGCCGAGGGCTTTCTGGCCGGCGCCGACGCTGGCCAGCATCGGGTGATCTTCCCCACCCGCCGCAATCTGGAAAGGCTGGCCGCGCACGGCCGCTTCGACGCCGTGGTCGCCCACGCGCGGACGTTCGAGGTCAGGACCATCAGCCCCTGGATTCAGGAGATCGACGGCCGCGAATGGCTGTGCATTCCCGAGGATGCGGGCTATCCGGTCACCCGCGAGCCGCTGGACCGGGCGCTGCGCGGTTGATCGGACGCACGGGCGGGGCGAGCCGCCCCGCCGTGCGCCGTCGCCGGCATGAGACTGGATGCCGCGTAAGGCTCCCGGCCGCGGAGGAGTGCGGCAGGGAGGGGACGCTACCTCGCGCGGCACCCAAAACCGCTAGCGAAAGTTAGGCTTGCGTTTCTCCAGGAAGGCGCGCACGCCTTCCCGGAAGCTGTCCTTGTCGATCAGCACCTGCTGCCGCGCCGCCTCGTATTCGAGCTGCGCGGTGAGGTCGCTGCGGTCGGCGACGGCGAAAGCGCGGCGCACCTCCAGCGCCGCGTGCGCCGGCGCCTGGGCTAGACGCTCGGCCAGCGCCCGCGCCTGCCCCATCAGGGCGTCGTCGTCGACGCACTCCCAGATCAACCCCCAAGCCGCGGCGCGCTCGGCCGGCAGCCGGTCGCCGAGCAGCGCCAGCCCCATGCTGCGGGCGCGGCCGATCAGCCGCGGCAGCATCCAGGTGGCGCCCAGATCGGGGACGATGCCGAGATTCGGCATGAACGGCAGCAGGAAGTAGGCGGAGCGGCCGGCCAGCACGATATCGGCGGCCAGCGCCAGGCTCACACCCGCGCCGGCGGCGGCGCCGTTGACCGCCGCCACCACGGGCACGGGGAGCTGCTGGAGATCCTCAATGATCGGATTGGTCAGCTCGCGCATCATCCGCGCCGCGCCCTGGCCGAGCGTTTCGCCCTCGCCGACGCTGGCCATGCCGCTGAGATCGGCGCCGGAGCAGAAAGCGCGGCCGCTGCCGGTCAGGATCAGGGCCCGCGCCTCGCCGGTCTCGGCCTGCGCCGCCACCGCTGCCAAGGCATGTCGCAATTCCTGCTGCAAGGGGATGGACAGCGCGTTCATGTTCGCCGGCTGCGCGAGCGTGATCACGGCGATGCCGTCGGCGATCTCGAGGCGGATCTTCTGGTAGTTCATGGCAAAACCTTCCTGTTGCCCAACGCTGGCCGGCACTCTAACGCGGGCAGCCAGCGCCATACAGCCGCCCCTCCATCCAGCGTAGATGGCCCGGCGCGGCAGGCCAGGATCGAGCCCGCCGCGCCGGGCGACGCGGAGGCGATCGCCCCCACATCCCCCTCCCCGCTGCAGTATCCTGATCTTCCGCGGCGGCCGCTTCGTCGGAACCGACGATTGTCACGCGCGAGCCGCCGCTCCAAACATGACACCCGCGATTCACACACGACCAACCGATTGGGACATCGTTAACCATGACTGCCACCCGCATGAGCGTCACCGAGGCGGTGCTTTCGCGCCAATCGGTGCGGGCCTTTCTCGATACCCCCGTGGACGGCGAGCTGATCCGGCGCATTCTCCAGACCGCGGCGCGCGCGCCCTCCGGCGGCAATCTGCAGCCGTGGCACATCTATGTGGTAGGTAACGAGGAGCTGGAGAAGCTCAAGGCGATCATGCGGGTCCGGGTCGAGGAAGCGCCGGACGGCGAACCGACCGAGTACGACATCTACCCGCCCAAGCTGTGGTCGCCGTACCGCGAGCGCCGCTTCCAGGTCGGCGAGGACATGTACCGCCTGCTCGACATCCCGCGCGAGGACAGGCTGGCCAGGCGGCGCTGGTTCGCTCGCAACTATCAGTTCTTCGGTGCGCCGCTGGCGCTGTTCTGCTACGTCGACCGGGGCATGGGCCGGCCGCAGTGGGCGGACCTGGGCATCTTCCTGCAGACGGTGATGCTGCTGCTGCGCGAAGCGGGACTCGACAGCTGCCCGCAGGAGGCATGGTCGGTCTATCACGAGACCGTCAGCCGCTTCCTCGGCACGCCGCCCGAGCTGATGCTGTTCTGCGGCATGGCGATCGGCTACCGCGATCCGGATCACCCGGTCAACCAACTGGTGACGCAGCGGGCGCCGCTGGAGGAGTTCGCGCAGTTTCGCGGGATCTGAGCCGCGACGGCGCGACGCACGAACGAGCCCCTCTTCCGCGGCGCGGAAGAGGGGCTTCGTTCTTTCGGGCTTACGCCGACTTGCTCTGGGCCAGCTTCCAGCCCTGCTCGGCGATGATCTTCACGTAACCGCCCACCAGATGGGCGTTGGCGTTGCTGGCGTTGCCCTGCAGCGCGCGGGCGTACACGCCCTGGGTGATGGCCGCCGAGCGGAACAGCGAGAACGCCAGGAAGAAGTTCCAGTGCGGGATGTCCTCGCGCCCGGCCTCGCGGCAGTAGCTGCGCAGGAAGCTCGCCTCGTCGGGAATGCCCTGGGCGGCGATGTCGATGCCGATGAAGCCGCGGATCTGCGGCGGCATGTGATACGGCAGGCAGCAGTAGGCCAAGTCGGCCAGCGGATGCCCCAGCGTCGACAGCTCCCAGTCGAGCACCGCCACCACCTCCGGACGCTCGGGGTGGAACATGGCGTTGCCCAGCCGGTAGTCGCCGTGGGCGATGCTGGTTTCCTCGATCGCCGGGATGTTCTCCGGCAGCCAGGCCATGAGCTTCTCCATGGCCGGAAGATCGTCGGTGCGCGAGGCCTGGTACTGCTTGGTCCAGCGGCTGATCTGGCGGGCGATGTAGCCCTCCGGGCGACCGAAGTCCTCCAGCCCCGCCGCCCGCCAGTCGACCCGGTGCAGCCGCGCCAGGGTGCGCGCCAGCGCGTCGAAGATCGGCGCGCGCTCCTCGCGCGCGAGTTCCGGCAGCAAGGTATCGCCAAACACCCGGCCTTCGACGAAATCCATGACGTAGAACGCCGTGCCGATGATCGACTCGTCCTCGCACAGCAGGCGCACGTTCGGCACCGGCACGTCGGTATCGCGCAGCGCCGCCATGATGCGGTACTCGCGCTCGATCTGGTGCGCCGACGGCAGCAGCTTCCCAGGCGGCTTCTTGCGCAGCACGTAGCGGCGGCCGCCCATCTCCAGCAGGAAGGTCGGGTTGGACTGCCCGCCCTGGAATTGTTTGATGCGAAGGTCGCCGCCGCCGTCCAGGCGGCCCGCCAGATAGGCGGCCAGCTTGCCCTCGTCGAAGCGATGGGCCGGCAGCACATCGACCAGAATCGGCGCATCAGCCATTAAAACTACCCCTTGCTCGTCATGGAGCGGCCGGTACCGGCGGGCTATCCGCGTCCCGTACCGGCCGCAGGTTCTTGTGCGTTGGCGAAATCCCGTTCAGCGACCGGTGAAGTTGGGCTTGCGCTTCTCCACGAAGTGCGCGACACCTTCCTTGAAGTCCTCGCTGTCGAACGATTTCACCATTTCCTCATCGGCTATCCGCCACGCCTCGGCCAGGCTCTGGAACATGCCCTCGAACACCTGGCGCTTCATCACGCCTATCGAGCGCGGCGAAGACAGCGTGACCAGCTCGATCGTCCGCCGCCGCACCTCGTCGAGGAACCCTTCCGCCGGCAGCGACCGCACCAGCCCCATGCGCTCCAGCTCCGCGGTCTCGACCGTGCGGGCCGAGTACAATAGATCCAGCGCGTTCATGGTGCCGATCAGACGCGGCAGCATCCAGGAAATGCCGTGCTCGGCGATCAGGCCACGGCGGGCGAACGCCGTGGTCAGTTTAGCGTTGTCCGCCATGTAACGCAGGTCGCAGAACAGCGCCATGCACACGCCGATGCCGGCGATCGGGCCGTTGATGGCGGCGACGATCGGCTTGGGCACGCGCAGCAGGTAGCTGAACTTCTGCGCGAAGTTCGGATCGGTCTCGGACTCCCGTGTCTCCTCCTCGGCCTGGCCGCCGCCGCGTTGGCCGTCGGCGGCGCTCTGCAGCAGGCTCATGTCGGCCCCGGCGCAGAAGCCGCGGCCGGCGCCGGTGATGATGATGGCCCGCACCTTGTCGTCGGCGGCGGCGCTGGCGATGGCGTGGCGCACCTCGCGCTCCATCGTGCCGGTCCAGGCGTTGAGTCGCTCCGGCCGGTTCAGGGTGATGGTCGCGACGTAGTCGGCGACCGTGTAGAGAATCTCCTGGTACTGCATGAGCCGCATCCTCGTTGATGTTCCGTGCCGGCGGCCTCAGGCCTCGCCGCCGATGGTGGCACCGCCGTCGACCACGATGGTGGTGCCAGTGATGAAGCGGCCGGCCGGCGACGCCAGCAGCAGCGCCGCGCCGGCGATGTCCTCGGGCTCGCCGATGGTGTTCAGGGGGCTGCTGGCGAGCGCCTTGCGCAGGGTCTCGGGGTTATCCCACAGCGCCTTGGCGAAATCGGTCTTCACCAGCCCCGGCGCGATGCAGTTGACGCGGATGCCCTGCTTGCCCCACTCCAGCGCCAGGTTGCGGGCCAGCTGGATGTCGGCGGCCTTGGAGATGGCGTAGGCGCCGAGCATGCGCGAGCCGGTCATGCCGGCGATGGAGCTGATGATCACGATCGAACCGCCGCCGCGTTCGGCCATGCCCGGCGCCACCCGATTCACCAGCCAGACGTTGGAGCGGATGTTGACGTCCAGAACCTTCGCGAACGCCTCGTCCGGGATGGTCGCCATCGGCCCGTAGTACGGATTGACCGCGGCGTTGCATACCAGGATATCGACCGCGCCGTAGACCTTCTCGGTCTCGTCCACCAGGCGCTCGATCTGCGCCTTGTCGGAGATGTTGCAGCCGATGGCGATCGCCTCCCGGCCGCGGGCGCGGATCTCGTCGACCACCGCCTGGCAGGCGTCGACCTTGCGGCTGGTGACCACCACCCGCGCCCCGGCCTCGGCGAACAGCAGCGCGATGGCGCGGCCGATGCCGCGCGAGGAACCGGTAATGAGCGCGGTCTTGCCGGACAAATCGAAGGCTTTCAGCGCAGACATCGTGAGTCCTCTCGTTATTTTTCGCAGATGCCGGGGACGGTGCGGCGGGCAGCCGCCAGCTGGCGACGGCCGCGCGGCGGGGCGTGGCGAACGCCCGGACGACGGGACGCAATCATTCGACGCTTGTTTCTTAATTTTTTATAAAACACATAATATAGAACGGTCAAGCAAGCCCACCGGGACGGAATTCCCCATTCGGCGCCGTTCATTCAGTAGAATCTGGGCGGCGATCGCGCGAGCGCCAGGGCGGATTCGAATGCAAAAAAGAGGCTTTTCGTTGACATGACCACCGAACGGGCCAGCGGTCTGACGACCGACAGTCTCACCATCCAGGCGTACCGCCATTTCCGGCAAGCGCTGATGAGCGGTCGCTACCGCCCCGGTGAGAAGATCAAGCTCAAAGACGTGTCCGAGGAGCTGGGCATCAGCCCCACGCCCATCCGGGAAGCGCTGGGGCGGCTGGTGTCCCAGCGCATCCTCTCGCAGATCGACCGGCGCTCGGTGTGCGTGCCGATCCTGCAGCCGGAGCAATACAAGGAAATCCGCGACCTGCGCTGGATGCTGGAAGGCGAGGCGGCGGCGCGCGCCGCGCAGCTGGCCTCCCCCGAGGACATCGCCTACATGCGCGAGATCCACGAGCGCATGTGCGAGGCGCGCGACCGCGGCGACTCGGCGGCGATGATGGCGGAGAACTCGCGCTTCCATCAAAGCCTGGGCGACATCGCCCAGATGCCGATCCTGGCCGACATCGTCCGCAATCTCTGGCTGCAGTGCGGCCCGATGATGAACGCCTTCAAGGCCCGCCCGTCGTCCAAGCCGGGCCGCCGGCACCCGCACCTCGACGTGCTGCGCGGCCTGGAGACACGCGACAGCGAGCTGGCCAGGCGCAGCATCCAGGCCGACATCATGGCGGCCTCCGACCACATCCTGCGCTATCTGGAACAGCAGCGGGCGGAAAACGACGCCAAGGGCTGAAACGCTCCCGCCGCTCGCCGGCCCTTAAAAGCGCCCTCGGGAAGAATAAAGAGCGGGGCGGAAACCGTAAGCCCGACGGAGCCGGTTTCCGCCCCGAAGCGTCGCGCCAGATTGGCGGACGGTTGACGGACCTTTGCGCCCGCCGCCGCGGCGGGCAAGCTGCGGCTTCGGCGATAGCGACGAAGCCCTTTCTCCCTCCCCTCCCCCGACACCGGGAGAGGAGACGGAATTACACGTTCTCGAACGCCGCTCAGTTGGGTCGCTTCATGTTGCAATGGGTAGCGACGGCCGATTCGGACGCGGTCAGCGCCCGCTCACCGACGTAGCCCATGCCGGACTTCTCGACCTCGTTCTTGGCCTTGGAGCTGAGCTTGCTCAGGAACATCGGCTGCAGGAACTGGTGGTCGGACTTGCGCAGCCGCGCCTCGCCGAACAAGGTCTGGAACGGCTTGTCCTCCAGCAGCGGCATCAGCTTGGCGGGGTCGATACTGTCGACCTGCTCGGCCGCCTGCTTGATCATCTGCATGAACGACACGATCGACATGTAGTACCAGTAGTACTGCTCGGCGGCGTAGCGCTGCTCGAACGTCTTGACGAAGTCCTGGAACCACTGCGGCGCACCACCCTCGTCCGGCAAGTCGCGGTAGTAGGGGCTGGAGACGAACACCTTGCCGTCGCCGGCCTTGCCGATGCTGGACGGCGCGCCCAAACCGCCCGCCGCCTGGGTGAAGTACATGGCATCGACGCCGACGTCGGCGCCGGCGCGGATCAGCAACGTCAGGTCGTTGCCCCAGTTGCCGGTGAGCACCGCCTGGGCGCCCGACTGCTTGATCTGCAGGGCGTACTGCGAGAAGTCCTTGACCTTGCCGATCGGATGCAGGATGTCGCCCACCACCTCCACGCTCGGCGCCATCTCCGCCAGCATCTTGCGCGCCTGGCGCGACCAGCCCTGGCCGTAGGCGTAATCCTGGTTGATCAGGAACACCTTCTTGATGTCGGGCCGCTCGGCGATGTAGCGGACGATCGACCGCACCCGCATGTCGAGGCTGGGATCCAGGCCGACGTGCCAGTAGCTGCACAACTCGTTGAACAGCGAGTTGTCCTGGGCCGCGAAGTTGATGTACAGGATGCTGCGGTCCGGATTGCGCTGATTGTGCTTCTCGACAGCCTGAATCAGCGCGCCGGCCACGTGCGAGCCGTTACCTTGGGCGATGTAGCGGATGCCTTGGTCGACGATCTGGCGCAGCGCCAGCAGCGACTCCTGCGGGCTGGCCTTGTTGTCGAACGGCACGATCTCGATCTTGCGGCCGGCGATACCGCCCTGGGCGTTGAAGTGCTCGGCCAGGTACTGCCAGTGCTTGACGCCGAAATCGCCGACGTTGGCGAACGCCCCCGACAATGGATCGATGAAGGCGATACGCAACTTCTCCTCGGCCGCGGCGCTAGCCGAGCCGAGCAGCGCGCTGCCAGCGGCCGCTGCGATCAGGATGGTTCTCAGCGCTTTTTTTATTTGCCTCATGAAAGGCCCTCCTCCGGGTTTTTGTTGTTGTGCTACATCCCGCTCATGCGCGGTGACGATGTTGCGCTGTTACCCGGCGGCGTCCGAGGAAACGCGGCGCCGCCGTTGAAGTTCTTTCCTGCCGCTGCCGCCGGGCGGCTGTCCGGGTCGATCGCGGCCACGGCCCGTCCCCTCCCACGACGGTCCGTGGCGAGTGGTCAGGGGCCGATCAGGCGGAAGCGCACGCCGCCGATGTGCACGCAGTCGCCGTCGACGGCGAGCCCGCGCGCCTGGGCGCGCTCGCGCACCCGCTGCGGTGAGGTCGCCCGCACGTCGATGCCGCCCAGCCCCTCGCCGCGGCCATCGCGCACCGGCACGAAGCGCAGCAGCGCGTTGTCCACGGCCAGCTCGAAGCCGTCCTCGGCCTTCGCCACCGGGCGCTGCAGCACCTGCCCCCAGCGCCGCGCCAACCGCTCGGGGTCATCGCTCTGCAGCACCGCCGCCGCCACCGACTGGGCCAGCTCGGTGCGCACGTGCGCCTGCCAGTTCGGCCCGGCCGGGTTGTACGGGCCGTCGATCGGGCCGCCGCCGCGCGTCCAGTTGATCTCCAGCAGCGCGCCGCCGGTGTCGCGCGGGTGCAGCTGCAGGCCGCGGTACTCGTCGTTGGACAGGGCCGCGGCGACCCGCACGCCGATGGCGTCGACGTGCGCCTGCCAGCGGTCGAGGTCGTCGCAGTCGAGGATCACCATGTAGCCGCCGTCGCCGCCACGACGTTCCAGATAACGCTCGGCGGTGGTGTTCGGCTGAATGGGAGCCACGATCTCGATGAAGAAATTGCCGATGGGCAGCAGCGCGTTGTGCAGACCGAACTTGCCCACCGCCGGATCGCGGTGGCAGACGCTCAGATCGAATACCGCCCGCAGGTCGTCCACCACCGGTTCGAGTTGACGGGCGACCAGACAGAGTTGACGAAGCCGAAGGAACATGTGGGTAAACCTTTCATTCAATAAGTGATCAGATAGTACCGGCCTGCCTGAGCTCGGCCAGGCGAGCCTCGGAGTAGCCGAGCCAGGCGCGCAGCACCTGGTCGGTATGCTCGCCGACGTACGGCAGGGCCGAGCGGATGGTCAGCGGCGTGCGCGACAGCTGGATGGTGACCCCCTGCATGGGCACGCGCGCCCCGCTCTGATGCTGCACCTCCACCACCTGCCGCCGGTGCCGCAGCTGCGGATTGGTCAGCACTTCGTCGATGGTGGCGACCTTGGCGCACGGGATGGAAATCTCGGTGAGCGCCGCGATGATGGCATCGGCCGGCTGCCGCCGGCACCACTGCGCCACGATCCCTTCGATCTCGTCGCGGTGGGCCACGCGCGCCGGCCGGTCGGCGAAGCGCGGATCGTTCGGCAGCTCCGGTTGCCCCATCAGCGCCGCCAACCGCACGAACATGGCGTCGTCGGTGCAGTTGATCAGCACCCAGCGGTCGTCAGCGCTAAGGAAAGTGTTGGAAGGCGCGCTGAAGCGGTCGCGATTGCCGCGCCGGGGCAGCGGCAGGTTGGCCATCGCCCGCTCGGGCAGCGCGCTGAGCAGCAACGAGGTAGCGCTGTCCAGCAGCGAGACGTCGACCATCTGCCCCACGCCGCTGCGGCTGCGCTCGAACAGCGCGGCCAGCGCGCCCATCGCCGCGTACATGCCGGTGGTGTAGTCGATGATGGTAGTGCCGGCCATGGTCGGCGGCCCGTCCGGCTGGCCGGTCAGGTCCATGATGCCGCTCTCGGCCTGGGCCACGGCGTCGAAGCACTGGCGGTGCGCCATCGGCCCGTCCTGGCCGAAGCCGGAAATGCGCACCATCACTAGCCGCGGATTGAGTCGGTGCACCACGTCCCAACCGCAGCCGAGCGCCTCCATCACCCCCGGACGGAAGTTCTCCACCAGCACGTCGGCCTGCCTGATCAGCTCGTGCAGGATCTCCATGCCGGCCGGACGGGTGTAATCGAGGGTCAGCCCCTGCTTGTTGCGGTTGACGACGAAGCAATAGAAGCTCTGGCCATCGACGCCGGGCTCGATGGCGCGGGTACGCTCGCCCTCGCCGGGGCGTTCGATCTTCACCACCTCGGCGCCCATATCGGCGAGCAGCATGGCGCAGTAAGGCCCCGCCACGAAGCGGGACAAGTCAAGTACGCGGATTCCGTCGAGAACGCCCATTGTCACGCTTGTTCTTTCTTCCTGGGCCTATTAGGTAAGGTGTTGCTTGGTGCGATCGGCCCCCGGATTCGGTGCTTTCCGGGCGCCGGAAAGGCGTAGGGACGCGCTCGACGCGGGATAGCGCACGTTTCGAAGCGGTTTTCGCCGAAAATGCGCCTTTGCCGCCGGCCGGCGGGGAATGACGAAACGCCGATTCGGTCGTAGCGATTGCGGGATGCGCCCGAATGGGCGCCCCGCTCCTCCCCCGGGTTCGGTGCGCTGTCACGGGCAGCCTGTTCGTGCGCAAACGCTTGTTCCGCCAGCACGGGCTCGTTCTCCGTTGTTTTTGTGCGCTAGCAGCGGCGATCGGTGTTTCCAGCCCCGAGCTGAGCTGCCCCGTATCTTCAATTTTTTATAGAAAATATGATATGAGGACGTCAACGACGCAGCCGCGCCAAAACGGTCCCGTCACTCGGGATTTCACCAGGACGCTCCGCCCGCCCGGCGCGACAGTGCCAAGCTGCACAAAAAACAAACCGAATGAATGATCGAGGAGTCCCCATGCGCGACGACCATTCCGCCAATGCCGTGAGCTACTGGGCCGGCGAGAGGCCCATGCACGAATACTTGCTCGCCAACGCCGAGCAGATCCCCGAGCGCACCGCCTACATCTTCTATGGCCGCGAGATCACCTGGGCCGAGCTGGCCGACGCGGCGCGGCGCCTGGCGGCCTACCTGCAAAGCCAGGGCGTGGCCAAGGGCGACCGGGTCGGGCTGTATATGCAGAACTGCCCGCAGTACCTGATCGCGCACTACGCCATCCAGATGTGCGGCGCCGTCGTCACGCCGCTCAACCCGCAATACAAAGCCGCCGAGGTCGAGTATCAGCTCGCCACCGCCGAAGCCTGCGCGGTCATCACCGACCACAACCTCGCTGCCGTGGTGGCGTCGGTCCGCGCCAACGTGCCCACCCTGCGGCTGGTGGTCACCACCCGCTACCGCGACTATCTACCGGAGCAGCCCACCTTGCCGGTGCCGGCCGAGCTGCGGGTGGCGGATGCCGAGGTCGCGGGCACCGTGGATCTGGGCCAGATCCTGCGCGAGCAGGCGCCGCTGGCCGAGCCGGTGCCGGTCGATCTGTGGAACGACGTGTCGCTGATGACCTTCACCTCCGGCACCACCGGCC
>Ga0207747_1000086_pt1 | contig 102732 bp, 100 predicted proteins | sample HigsolmetaGSP11D_FD_184839 | JGI IMG/M metagenome (GOLD analysis project Ga0207747, IMG submission 184839) | High solid enriched microbial communities from the Joint BioEnergy Institute, USA - SP1-1-D (SPAdes) | ecosystem: Engineered > Bioreactor > SSF (Solid state fermentation) > Aerobic >... | reverse complement strand
AGTATGGACTTTACTTTGTTCGGCAAGCTCATCCAATGATACCTAGCCTTGTATGAGGTTCGTGTTCCTCAAGAATCGGAGGTTTGCCGCTCGCTTCCTTCAGATTCCGCATCACTACGGACACCCTTGCGTTAGGCTATCGCTACTACTGCCTTCGCGATTCGGGACTTTCACCCTATAGAGTGCAGCCATGCCAGGCGCACCAAAAAAAATCCTGCCCCTGTTGCACAGGGACAGGATTTTTTTAATACACAATTACCGGTTCGTTTTGTTCAAGATTGTCATAAACGGATTTCATCACACTTGGCGGCGTGTTCACGCATCCGCCTGATCCGTGCTTCAAGTAGGCATCCATCGCCCAGTTTGTACGCCAGCTTGCATCGTGGAAGCCGACGCCGCCGAGTGTGAACGGAGCCCAGTATTTGACCTTGATGGAGTAATGCGGATTTCCCGCCTCGCTGCCTTCTAGGACGGACGGCGATTGCTTATACTCGATATACCAGACCCCTTTTGGCGTATCTTCATGCGTGTCATGCCTCCCGGTTACAACACGGGTTGTCACTTTCAGCTTTCCATCCTTATAAATCCAGATCCGCTGGTCATTGATTGACACTTCCGCATATGTATCGCCAATGCCGTTATTCGTTAAAACGTGGTACCCGACACCGATCGTGCTGTAGCCTTCCCCGTAAATATAATAAGCTTTTACCGATTTTCTGCCGTTTTGGAAAGCTTTCGCGATCCGTTCCGCTTCTTTATCGGTATCGATCGCCCAGCCGTATGACTGCCCTTTCACCGAAATGACAGAGCCGGAATGCGTTTTAAACGTATAGTTTTTATGCAGCGTCGATTTCTCCTTGTTCAGTTCCTTCAGTTTTGTTTTGATGCCGGATGTATCGATGGTGAGTTTCATATTTTTCGATACCGAAGCATTTTTGATCAGATCGCTTGCTTTAAACGGAAAATTCTTCTCCTGCAGCACGTAATTGACCGTCTGCTGCGATAGTTCCTCAAGCTTTTGCTTTTCCTGTTTTACTGTCTGGCTGTTTTCGCGGACCGGCTGGAGTCGGGCGGCTTTCAAATGGATTTCGCTGTTGTATTTTTGTTTGTCATATTCTTTTAAAATTTCCGCAATATCATATTGGTTTCCTTTTTTGCTTTTGGATACGCTGATTTTGCCATCTTCCATATAGGCCTGCGCGTCTTTCGGAGCCTGTAGATTTTTGTTCAATTGCTTCAATTGGTTTGATACTTCCTGCTTCAAGGTAACACTCCGGTAACGGTCCGCCCGCTCAGGCATGATCGTGTAGTTCTTTTCTTTAAAGGACGGGACAAATGTGCGCTGTGAATGGAAAACGCGTTTCACCTCCGCAAGATCACTGTCTGTAAAGCTTGCTTTTGTATCTTTACCGTCCACCAAAACTTTGTTTCCGACATACACTTTATTTGTTAAATCCATGGACTTTAATTTTTTCAAGGCCTGTTCAGCGGTCAAACCGCCCACTTTGACGCCGTTGATTTTGATATGCGGATTGAAACGGGTGGCCTGGTAATAGCCCGCCCCGCCTAAAAGTACGAGAATAAGTGCGGCAATGCTGCCAACGAGAATGGCTGTCTTCCTGCTTATGGCCGATCACCCCAATAAAAATAATTTCTATTACGAATAGATTGCGTGATTTACATATAACATATATGAATCGGCCGGATTTCACAAGAAGTTTTTCTCATTTAAGAAAACGTTCACGGCCCGCATGAAGTTTGCTGTATAAGTAAAATGCAGGTTTCCGCCATTTTTCTGCACTGGGCGAATTACTTCTTCAAAAATTTCGTAGATCGACTGGAGTTTCCCAGCGAGCACCTCTAAATCTGACAGATCGTGAACTGCCTGAATGCAATCTGCAATTTCTGTTTCATACGCGTCCGGCCCGTAACCGAGCGGATCCCATGAAAATCATTCACGTAATTTTACATTGGTTTCATGCATGTTCATGTCCATCACCTGAAAACAATGCTATGGGCTTTTTCCTATAAAAAATGCACTAATGCAGAAAGCGGTTTTTCTTCAGGATTTCATCTTCTATTTTTTTCGCTTTCTCCATCTGCTTCCGGTTAACCTTTTGAATGGCGAAAAAGGCGAGCACCGCGAGTATCACAAAAAAGGACAGCGAAATAAAAGCCGGAATGTAATATTTTTTATCGTGCGGAAACTCAACTAAAAACCCAAAAATAAAAGGAACCACGGCATTTCCCCCTTTGGCAGCGATTACCCCCATTATAACAGCCAGTGTACCCGATTGAAAACGCTAAAACAGCGCCGCATTCAATTGCTGCGGCGCTTCCCTTTTTTTACCGGACTGTCATTTTTTCAATCATGACATCGTGCAGCGGCTTATCGTACATGCCGGTCCGGACACTTGCAATTTCGTCCACGACATCCATGCCTTCAATGACCTGGCCGAACACGGTGTGGCGGAAATCAAGCCACGGAGTGCCGCCTTTTTCCATATATGCTTCCACGATCTCAGCCGGATAGCCTGCCTGTTCCATCTGCCCTTTCAAACTTGGATCAACCGTTTTGCTTTGGACGATGAAAAATTGGCTTCCGTTCGTATTCGGGCCGGCATTGGCCATCGACAACGCGCCGCGGATATTAAACAGACGTTGCGAAAATTCATCTTCAAAAGGGGCGCCGTAAATGCTCTCGCCGCCGGTCCCGTTTCCTTCCGGATCGCCACCCTGGATCATGAACCCGTTAATCACGCGATGGAACGTCAAGCCGTCATAATATCCGTTTTTGCTGTGCTGAACAAAATTTTCAACCGTCTTCGGCGCGAGTTTCGGAAATAATTTGATCGTGATCGTCCCCATATTCGTCTGCATGTCGACGACCGTTTCGTTTTCCTGCACTTCCGCCGTTAATTGCGGATATATCGTTTCTTCTGTCATAGATTGATAAACCTCCATCCGTTTCATTCACTGCTCTTGTTTAACTTTACTAAAATCAGCCCGAAAAGTCCAAAGGAAAAAACGGATTTTTTTCTTTTGCTTCTTTCCCGTATTTTTCCCATAATGATATATAGAAAAAAGCAAGGGGGAATTGGAGTGGACATTGGCGATTTCATCGTAACAACAAAGAAAACGGGAAAATATATCGGGGAAATTACGCAAGTATTCCCCGACCATTACGTGTTTAAAACGCTGGCCGTTTTGAAACATCCCGCCCAGGGGGATCTGCATCATCCGAATGAAGGGGACGTGCCGTTTTTCCATGAGCGGAAAGCGCTTGCCTACGGGGAACAGGCGAATATCCCGTTGAAAACAGCCAAACCTTACAGCGGCGAAATCCCGGATTACACCGAGTCGTTAAGAACGGCTGTCCACGGGCTCGTGGAAAAACTCGAAAAAGAAGATACACTCTACAGCCAAAAAAGCATCGCAGCATTAAAAAACTTGATGAAAGAATATGGGATTTAAGCTGGCAGCCGGGATCTTTCGGAAAGGTCCCGGCCTTTTTTATCGTTGCCCGCGGCTTCTTCGTATATCGGGAAGTAAAATAAACATGATTTTTGTCAAAAATCCTTCAAGTTTCCGCAAGACGGTTTTGTTGAACTTTCCGACATAGGTTTTATAATAATATTTAGGTGAACGAAATATTAATACAATACACTTTTAGTGTGCTTATATATATGAAGGAGGCGGTTACCCATCCAGATGACTCAGGAAAAGCGTAACTTGTATATTATGCTCGTTTGTAATTTTCTCGTTGGCGCAAGCATGACGATGATTATTCCATTTTTATCGCTATATATTAAAACGTTCGGACATTTCAGCGATGTGTATGTCCAACGGTGGGCCGGCTATATTTTCGGCGTCACCTTTTTGGTCGCTTTCATCATGTCTCCGGTATGGGGCAGAATCGGCGACAAGTACGGCTTTAAACCGACACTCGTCATTACCGGCTTCGGCATCGCCGCAAGCATTTTTTGCATGGGGCTGGCCAATAACGTTATCTCCCTGTTTATCACCCGCTTTTTTATGGGGATTGTGACCGGTTTTATCCCGACTTCGATGGCTTTGATTTCCGCGCAGACACCGAAAGAAGAGGCAGGGAAGGTGCTCGGCACATTGCAGATGGGCAATGTTTCCGGCAGTTTGTTCGGACCGATGATCGGTGGTTCAATCGCCGACAGCTTTGGCTTTAAATATACGTTTATCATCACAGCCGCCACCATTTCTATTGCCGCGCTCGGCGTTGTATTCGGCATTAAAGAAAAACGCCGCGAGCCGGTACAGAAAAAAGCGGCGCACGTTTCTTCCATCGACGTGCTGAAACGCATTGTCAGCCACCGCATTTTGATTACCGTTATGGTGATTGCCCTTTTGATCCAGATGGCCAACTTCAGCGTCCAGCCGTTACTGGCACTGTATGTAAGCCATTTAACAAGCGCCGGCAATGTCGCGCTCCTTTCCGGCATGGCGTTTTCCGCAACCGGATTCGGTAATCTCCTTTTGACAAGGCAGTGGGGGGCGCTTGGCGACAAATTCGGGCATGCAAAAGTGCTACTTGTTTTGCTTGTTTTAGCCTGTGCCTTTATGGTTCCGCAGGCGCTTGTGAACAATTTATGGGAACTCATTATTTTGAGATTCCTGTTTGGGATGGTGGTCGGCGGCATGAACCCGAGCATCGTCGCATTTATCCGCCTCGAAGCGCCGCTCAGTATGCAGGGGGAAGTACTCGGTTATAACCAAAGTTTCCGTTTCCTCGGCAATGTGACGGGGCCGCTGCTTGGCGGTTATGTATCCGGCATTTCCGGCATTTCGTCCGTTTTCTATGTCACCGGGATATTGTTTATTTTTGCGTTTGTGCTCCTCTTTTTCAGCGTAAAATCCGAGCAGCGCCGCCAGCTGCAGGAAGGGCTCAACCAATGACCGAAAAGTCAGCATCATCTATTTAAAAGGCTGCAGGCTAAGCATACCTGCAGCTTTTTTCATTTTTCTTTTTTCGGCACAACCGCAATCGTGCACCGCGATAAGCAAATCAAATTTTCTTCTTCATCCATGATTTTAATTTCCCACACTTGGGTGTTTTTGCCCCGGTGCACAACTTCTGCAACGGCCTTCACGGTGCCGTCCCGTTTGGAGCGGATGTGGTTCGCATTGATTTCAAGTCCGAAGCAAACCTCTTTTTCCAAATCAATCAGCATGGCTGCCCCGAGGCTTGCCGCCGTTTCCGCCAATGCGACAGAAGCGCCGCCGTGCAGGTACCCGAGCGGTTGCCTCGTTTTTTCGTTCACCGGCATGGTTGCCACCACTTTTCCCGGCTCCATTTTTACAAGTTTGATCCCTAAAGCACCGATCAATGTGTTTTCCAGTTCCAATTTCTCGTTCCTCCTTTGTTTCGGATTGTCCATACATCTTCCGCGCCTTCTTTTCATAATATGTAAAAAATTTGTTTTCCGCCAAAGAAAGAAGGTGAGAGTATGTACCCCAATCCGTATCATCGTTACCCTTCCATCCTTTCATACTATTCCATGCCTTTCCGCCAATATCCTGCCGTACGCCCGAAAAAATTTATGGATACCGCTTTGCATATGAATGAACTTTTATCCGATGCACAGCTGGTTACAAACCGCATTTTACGATCTGCCCCTTTTGCCGGCCAGCTGATGGAAGCGGCACAAAAGTCCAATATGGCACAGATCGGGCGCCTCCTTGCAGGAACGGGCATCAAACATACGCCGCGCGTTTTCTATTCGCCGGACGGACTCGTGCTTGAATTTGCCCATCAAACCGGCCACGATCCCGAGCCATGTTGTGCCATTCAGATGAAAATGCGCTGGTCATAACAATTAACCCCGCTTTCAATAGACAAAGCGGGGTAAAAAATTTAATACGGATAGTAAGGAAATGGCGGGTAGGCATATGGAACCGGCGGATACAGAAAGAACGGGCGCGGCCTCACCAGTGCGCCGCCAAGCAGCCCGCCGAGAAAACCTCCTAAAAGCGGGGCCCCGAAAAACGGCGCGAGACGGGAAGGATAATGTACATGTGAATTCATTCAACTACCTCCTCTCTTTCTTGTTTTAATTTATGCATCCCGCTTAGGTTGGACTGGGCGCTAGGCAGGCGATGCTTTTTGCTGTTTCTTTTTCTTACGCCTTTCTTTCCATAAAATAATAAGAAGGCTGAGCAGCGGAAATGCCACTTGCGCCGGAAAATGGAACAGGATAGGAACGACTTTGAGCCCTTCATTGATATGTTCCGCATAAGTAGATGCGATCATAAGAGAAGCGCACAGCATAATGAAGCCGAGCGGATACACGGTTTTCTGGTAACCATCCACTTTAAATAGCTCCGTAAAAATAACACATGCCGCATAAAAGAAAAGGGTGACTTTAAAAAAACCGCCAACAATTAGCGCAATCATAAAAAATACGTCGAGCCTTTCCAAAAAATGGGCAAACTGTATTTCCCGGATGGTCGAAAGAAGCGGAAACGGGGAGCGCTGGATCGTCTCTGCGCCAATCACGGAAATATTGATCAGCATGGAAAATACCAAATTCGTCCCGCTTAGTAATATTGCGGACAGCCCGGCAATTTTGACTTTCTTCGAATGGTTTACAAGTGGGAGAATGCTGAAAAATACAATCGTTTCCCCAAAAGGGACATAAATCGTTTCCGTGATCATCGATTTTAACACGGGCATGACTCCGCTTTCAAGTACCGGCTTCAGATGATTCAGATTAATGAGCCGGGATACGATGATCAACACAAATCCCGTGATCGCCATGATATAGTAAAATATGAAAAAAATTTCCCCGGTTCTTGCGATCACTTCAATTCCTTTTTTTACGGCATAAATGATGCAAAAAGCCATAATGGCGTTAATAATAAACAGCGGAAATTCCGGATAGGAAGTAATGATCAGCATTTCCCCGAAATCGCGCAGTACCCTGGCCGACAAATACAAAAAATATATGCCAAAATTAAACCCGAATATCCATCCAAGAAACTTCCCATATACGGCTTGCAGGCTTTGGACCGGGGATAGATCCGGGTAAAAGGTAAAGATTTTATAATAAAGATAAAACAGGAAAAAGCCCATGCACATGCCGCCGAGAATGGCCAGCCATGCATCCTGTTTTGCGCCGCTCCCAATTGCAAGTAGAAGCGCGCTGCCAAGTTCAAACATAAAAATCATCACAAATAATTGGTAAGGTGAGATTTTTGCTTTTTCCATATATCACCAGGCCTTGCTATTTTAAATTTGAATGGAACGGATCCGTCCTTAGTTCCGAATTGCTGATGATCACATTCGAATGCACGTTTACTTTTAAGTTGGCAAACCCTTTTTCATTCCAATGGTTCTTCATTTTTTTCCATTGCTTCGGATACTGCTGGTGGATCATTTGCCCAAACCCGAATACATCACATTTTTCCTGCTGCATATAGCGGATTCCCGCGTAAATTTGCTGCTCGGCTTTCTTTTCATAAGCTTTTTGAAGACGGTCGATCACTTTCATATCCATTACTTTCATGGGCACATCCACTTCATAAAGCTGCCCCTGAAATGTAATATCGATATTCATTTCCGGTTTGCCGTTTTTCATCACCGGCTTTATGTCTACATTTGTTTTTATTGTCCGGATATCAACCGCATCCGGATGATGGTTCCAGTCGAGCGTCAGGGAAGTGATATTTGTCTTCTTGAGCAGCCATGTAATGACGCGTGCTTTGTTTCCGTCAACCCAGCCAATCAATTTGCCGTTTTTTATGATGCCGATTGCCGAGCTCATTAAATATGCCGATAAAGCGGTCTGGTTTAAGCTATCCTGCATTTTCCCTTTTTCCGGATCCCCGATTAGTTTAATGCTGCCAACTGCCGCTTCTTTTCCCTCTGTGGTAAAATCGGAAATGAGGTCCGACATACTTATTTTCAGCCTCCCCCCAGAACCTTCCTGGGCATATTCCAACGTTTTGTTGATTTTATTTGCCGGAACCCGGTCAATTGGGGTTAATACTTTAAGAATATCTTCCGCTTTACAATTACGAGCAATGACAAAAGTGGCCGTATTGCGGAATTCTTTGTGCCTGTCCAGGACATCAAGGATGGGATAAATCCCTTCCTTGGCTGTTTCTTCACCAACCATTAATACGTTTGCATGCGAAAAATATAATCTCCTTGAAATTTCCTGTCCCCCGTTTCGGAATGCTTCTTGGACTGTTCTGCCTGTAGCCTGGTAAATGGTGACGGGTGGCCCCTGTCCCCCGCCCAATTGCATGCCGTTCGGGATGTTTAAAGAATTGACAATTTGATAGGTGACCAAGTATTTGCCATTTTCAAGGCGGTCGACTCCGATCGCGCTGACAAAGGCAATATCCGTCAATTCTTTATGGCTCCAGCAGCCGGTAAGCATAAAGATAGAAAGCAGCAGCACCGCCGCCATTTTTATTTGTCTTTTGATCATGAAGGCTCACCATTTTTTTTTGGCGGCATCGGTCGTTGGTTTTCACCTTGCCGGACAATATTTTTCTGGCTGAGGAGCCGCGGCCTGGCGCTCATCGACCATATCGGCGCACGGAAGACGGTATCTCCGATATTCTGACGCACAAGCGGCGCAATCGGGGTTGTATACGGAACGCCGAACGACCTTAAGCTGCACAAATGCACGACCAGGGCGATCATACCGATAATAATGCCGTAAAAGCCGAACGTCGCAGCCAAAAGCATAAATACGAAACGGAAAAGCCGCGCTGAAATCGCAATTGAAAAAGAGGGTGTTGCAAAACTGGCAATCGCCGTAATCGACACGACAATGACCATTGCTGCCGAAACAAGCCCGGCCTGGACGGCTGCCTGCCCGATCACAAGCGCGCCGACAATTGAAACGGTCTGCCCGATCGGCCGCGGCAGGCGGAGCCCGGCTTCCCGCAAAATTTCAAAGGTAATCTCCATGACGATCGCTTCTACAAATGCCGGGAACGGAATCGCTTCCCGCTGCCCCGTCAAAGTAAAAACGAGCTGCGTCGGGATCATTTCCTGATGGAAGGTGGTGGCCGCCACATATGTGGCCGGCCCGATCAGTGATATTAAATATCCGAGTACACGCAGAAAACGGATGGCCGTCGCAATGTCAAAACGCATATAATAATCATCCGCCGACTGGAAAAATTGAATAAAAACGGCAGGAGCGACTAATGCAAACGGGGAGCCGTCGACAATAATGGCAAAACGGCCTTCCAATAAGTTGGCAGCAACGACATCCGGCCTTTCCGAATGGTAAATAGTCGGAAAAATCGTAAACGTTTTATCTTCAATCAGCTGTTCAATATAGCCGGATTCTAATATCGCATCGATTTTAAGCGTTTGCAGCCTTTTGCGGGCTTCTTCGACCACTTTATCGTTTGCGATCCCTTTTATGTACATGAGCACCACGTCGGTCCGGGTGACTTCGCCAATTTTATATGACTCAAGCCAAAGATTCGGATTTTTAATCCGTTTGCGGATCAAAGCCGTATTAACGCGCAGCGATTCCGTAAACCCTTCACGCGGCCCGCGGACGGTGACTTCCGTTGACGGTTCTTCAATGGAACGCTGCTCGCCGCCCCTTGTGCTGATGCTTAATCCGCCATAAACCCCGTCAATGAGCAGGATCGTCTGGCCGCTTAAAAGCTCCGCAAATAAATCATTCCAATTCATGACCGTCTTGACCCCGCCGATTTTGATGGCATGCTTCATTAAGTCATCCAGGACATTGTCGCTGTCTAAATACGGATCAATTTTTGGATTTGCCATCAGTACTTCAAGCAAATTTTCATTGATCATCAGTGAATCATCAAGACCGTCGACACAGATGACAGCAGCCGGCACATTTGCCTTACTTCCCATTTTGATTTCATGGATGACAATATCGGAACTGTTTCCGGTCGTTTTTTTCAACTGTTCGATCTGCGTTTTCAGATCCGTTCCCATCGTTTGTGCCGGAATATTTGCTGCAGTGCCGCCCGTATCTTCCCCGTGCGTTGGATTTTCCTGTTCACCCTGATTCTTTTTTACAGATTTCAAATATTTGCTCCACCAAAACGGCATACCGATTCCCCTTCTTTTTCCGGATTCCCGCCATGAATGGCCGCTTACGGCGGGGTGCAAACTAATTTAAAAAACAGCTCGCTGTTAGTATGTTTCCGTTTGAACCAAATTATGAAAGGGATTGAAGATCCGTGAAATTGGCGATTTTAATCGGCATCGTTGCGTTTTTTCTGTATGCATTCATTGCTGGGATTGATTTTTATCTGAGTCGTTCCCTGTTTGTAGCACTTAGCCATCCGTTTGAATTATTCGGCTCTTTTTCTTCAATTGAAAAAATTATGCTCTCCCTATTCATCGTTTTGCTCGTCTTAAAAATTACAGCAGGCCTTTTAATGCAAAAGGGGATTGTGAAGAAAAATTATTATTAAAAAGGCTATGAAAACGAACCATGTTGATGGTAATATCCGCTTTACGCAGCGGCAATCGCTTAACAGAACATTAAAAAAAGGAAAGCTTAAGCTGCTCTCCTTTTCATCATTAGATTCTTGCCGCCATTCTTTCGGCCAGAACAGCCAAGGTCCTCACCATCACACCGGTTGCGCCGGCAGGACCGAGTTCCGTGTCTTTGCCGGTTGTTGCTGTTCCGGCAATATCAAGATGGACCCACGGCGTATTTTCTGCAAATTCGCCGATAAAAGCGCCCCCCATAATCGCATGGCCTTCCCTGCCCGGCGTATTGTTTAAATCGGCAATTTTACTGCTTCTGACCCTTTCTTTGTCCGCTTCCGTAATCGGCAGGCGCCAAATGAATTCGCCCGCTTCACGCGAGGCTTCCAGCACTTGTCCGAAAAACGCGTCATCATTGGCCATGGCGCCGGTTTTATCCAGCCCGAGCGCCGTGACCACACCGCCTGCCAACGTTGCGACATCGACAATATAATCGGCGCCGTGGTGTTTTGCGTACGTCACCGCATCAGCCAAAATCAGCCGCCCTTCCGCATCGGTATTCAACACTTCAATCGTTTTACCGCTCAGGCTTGTAATCACATCATCCGGTTTAAAGGCGCCTCCGCTGACCATATTGTCGGTAGCAGGAATCACGGCAACGACATTTTGCGCAGGCTGCAGTTCCCCGATCACTTCCATTGCGCCCAAAACGGCCGCCGCCCCCGCCATATCAGTTTTCATGCCGACAATGCCGGTTTTCGTTTTCAGCGAGTAGCCGCCCGTATCAAACGTCACGCCTTTTCCGACAAGGCCGAGCACATCTTTCCATTCTGTTTTTCCTTCGTATTTCAGGACAATCATTTTCGCAGGTGCATTGGAACCTTGATTTACGGCCAGCAGCGCCCCCATCCCGAGTTTTTCCATATCCGTTTTCTCAAGGATTTCCAATTCAAAACCATATTTTTCGGCAAGACGCCGGGCGAATGCCGAAAGTTCCTCTGCCGTCAATAAATTCGATGGCATATTGACAAGCGTCCGCGCCGAGTTTACCGCTTTTCCGTACACATAGCCGGCGTGCAGGGCAGCCATCAATTCTTCTTCATTGCAGCCGGAATACACAACTGTTTTTTCAATCTGCACATCCGGAATGTTCGGCTTGCGTTTATAGCCTGGAAATTGGTATACCGCCATTGGCAGGGCTTCGCCGAGCGCAGCAGCCGTACCCACCGGCCCGATTTTCTCTGTTATGAACGTGTCCAAAAAAATCCCGGCCGATGACCACCTCATTTTCCGGACATGTTTAAACACTTTCCCGAACGCTTTTTTCAAGCCTTCTTTTTTCATTTCTTTCGGTTTGCCAAGCCCGATAAATAACAGCCGCTTTACAGGAAGCTTGCCGAGTGTGTGGACGGTGGACAAGCTGCCGAAGTGTGCCGAAACATCACCCGATTTCACCAGTTCCTTCAGTTCCCCTTCAAAAATCTTGTCCAGTCCGGAAAGCCGTCCGCCGAATTTATCCGGGATTTGTTTAAGTCCGATAATCAAGCAGTCTTCGCCACATTCAAAAGGATTTCCGTTATCGATGGTAAACATATTCATCACCTCTGTTCCATTATAACGGCCCGGAATGCGGAAACATAAAAAAAAGCGCAACCGGCGATTTGCGCTACTCTTCCGTTTTCGATTTGATATACTGCTGTCGGAAAACCTGCATCGCTTTGTTTTCGTTCATTTCGGCAAGTTCCTTTTCAGTCAGGGTGCCGTCCCCCATTTTAATGATATACACATTCAGCGTCTGCTTTCCCCACTTCCGGTAGACATCCGAAACAGTCTCAAAGTAGAGGTCGAGCCGGTCCCCTTTAATCGCCGAGCCCGTATCCGCCACAACGCCGAAATCATAGCCCGGAATATAAAGAACCGTGCCGATCGGAAAAACGGACGTGTCCGCTGCAATCGTCGAATATAAATCCCGCTTCACCTTCACCCCCGAATACGTAATGCCGTATCCGGGATGGCCAGGATTTTTTCCGGTGGATTCCGCCCCTGCCGTGTATCCTGTTGCGGTTACTTTCTTTTTCGGGTAAACGCTCCAGTCGTATGCGTCAAGCGAAGGCAGCGGATGTTTGACCGCTTTTTTTGCCAATCCTTTATCCAAAGGTTTTAGGTTTTTCCACACCGGTACTGCCGGCGCTTCTTCGCGGAGCCCTGCCGCTTTAACCCCTGAAATGGATTGGAAGGTGGATAATATCGCCCATATGAACAAGATCGCCATCAATAAGCGGATCATCCATTTTTTTATGTCCAATGGTTTTCACTCCTCCTACAAGTATTGTTTCCAACCCCTTTTCGGAATATGCGGCAGCCCGCACGGAAAAAAGTACTGATATAGGAAATCACCGCGAAATTCGCGGGATTCCTGCGGGAAAAGCAGTCCAGGCGGGTCCCCTTAACACGGAATCGTGAACGAAAGCCTAGATGGCCCCGCGGAATGCGGATGAATTTCAAGGTGATGGAATCATTGGCGCAAAAAAACTGCCCTTAAAGGCAGTTTTAAAACATGCGGTATCCGTTTTTTCTGAGCATTTTAATGGCAATGCCGGCCAAGAGCGCACCGGCCAAGCCGCTTGATAAAATCAGGGCATCGGATAAATGGATCGAAGCAAGATGGCGGCCCAGCTGCCGGAATGCCGGCCCGGGATTTGTAAAATACTCCAAAAACGCCACCCGGTTAATCATCATGAGCGCAATGAACGGATAAATAAAACAGAGGATCCATGTCATGCGCAAAAGCATATTGGCGATAAAACCGATGCCGAAAAACAAAACGAGAAAAAGGACCATAGAAATCATCAACACCGGTATACTCATAAAATCCCCCCGCATTATCGTTACATACAGTTTACGGAATAGAGTGAATTTAGTCAATATTGTTAAGGTACAGGGCAATGCCGCCGTTACCGGCACCGGGAAGCGGGGAACGGTTCTTTCCGCAAACCTCCGGTCTCCGTCTGGCCTCTCGAATACTTTAAAGCTTTTCCTTTTTCTATATAAAATTAAATTTTCCTTTCTTTAACACCAGCCTTGGACCGCCGATCAAAAACAGGGCGCGGTCATCGACCACTTTTTTCATAAATGATGCGGAAGTGCCTTTCAATTTTTTGCCGAATACGATGCCGATTGCATTGTCTTCCCCGAGCGAGCAGACTGTGCCCTTATCGTTGAAGACAAATGCTTCGAGCTCCTGTTCTCCGCGGATCTTTTTCACGAGATTGCGCGCGCACACTTCACCGTGCTGCATTGCAATTTGGGCGGTCGGCGGATACGGCCGGTTTATTGCTTTGTTTATGATCATAGCACAGTCCCCGATCATAAAAATATTTTCGTATCCCGGGACAGTCAAATCCGGATTCACTTTCACCCGGCCGCGCACATTTTCAAAGCCGGACGCATCAATAACCGCATTGCCGCGCACGCCTGCGGACCAGATCACCGTACCGGCATTGATTTCATACGGCTCTTCACCTTTTTTGCCGACCCATACCCCTTCCCGCGTCGCTTTTTTCACCGCCGTGCCGATATGGAACTCGACGCCTTTGCTTTCCAAATAGGATAGGGCATAATCGACAAGCTCACGGTCAAACTGCGGCAGCACGACAGGATTCGATTCGACGGAAACAATCCGCACTTTTTCGCGCGGGATCCCATATTCTTTGCAAAGCTGCGGAATCCGGTTGACGAGCTCGCCGAGAAACTCAATCCCCGTAAAACCCGCACCACCGACGACAATGGCCAGCCGGCTGTCATCCTTCACTTTTTCAGACCGGTACGTCGCAAATTGGCGTTCAATATGCTCCCGAATCCTTTGGGCAGCGCTTACATCTGTAATCGAAAAAGTGTAGTCTTTCAAGCCTTCAATTCCGAATGTTTCCGCGTTTGAGCCGAGCGCCATCACAAGATAATCATACGCCACTTCCCCGTCATTTTTCAGCACAACTTTATTCTCGTCTTTCTTTACCCGGACGACTTCCCCTTGAATGAATTTCACTTTGTTCCCATTCAGCACATTCTTGATCGGATAACGGACCCGGTCATGGTGTAATGTGCCGGCGGATGCTTCATGGAGCCATGTTGTTTCGTAATGGTAATCGTCTTTATTAATGAGAACGATTTCAGCTTCGGCTTTGGAAATTTGTTTTTGCAGCCGCGTCACCGTCATTAAGCCGCCGTATCCGGCACCCAAAATCACAATTTTTGGTTTCCCCATTTTTCTCACTTCCATCTTTATATTTTGAATAGGCAATGCCTATATCACAAGCGATGTAAGCCTTGATGGTTCTATATCTTAACATAATTCTTTGTGATTTCGATCACGTTGTTTTTCGTTCGATTTGTCACAAATTGTACATAGAAATGTCACAAAAAATACACGTTTTTCCCTACTCAATCATATGCTTTTTGCACTGATTTTTCAATCAAAAACTGTACTGAAATAATAATAAAAATATTCAAATATATTTACTTTTCTCCTCATTTTCTTATTGTTTTTTAACGGTTTCCGCCTGTGCGCCTGTACACGAAATGTGCTATGATGGTAAAGAATGAAGAATATTGGAGGGGTTTCGTTGAAGGAAGATCAAACCGTTTACGATATAACGATCATAGGCGGGGGGCCGACCGGCTTATTTACGGCATTTTACGGCGGATTGCGCAAAATGTCCGTGAAAATTATCGAAAGCCTGCCACAGCTTGGCGGGCAGCTGGCCGCGCTTTATCCCGAAAAATATATTTATGATGTTGCCGGCTATCCGAAAGTAAAAGCCATTGATCTGGTGAACAATTTAAAAGAGCAGGCTTCCATGTTTAAGCCAACCGTCTGCCTCGGCCAGTCCGTGGAAAAGCTTGAAAAAGGCGAAGACGGCCTTTTTACGCTGACAACAGACAAAGAGGTCCATCATTCAAAAGCGGTCATTATCACTGCCGGTGTCGGCGCATTCCAACCGCGCCGCCTGGAAGTCGAAAATGCAGCCCAATACGAAGGAAAGAACCTTTATTATTTCATTAACGGCATAGACCAGTTTGCAGGCAAAAAAGTTGCGATTTTAGGCGGCGGCGATTCTGCTGTGGACTGGGCGCTTAGCCTCGAACCGATCGCCGAAAAAGTGACGCTCATCCACCGCCGTGATAAATTCCGCGCCCATGAGCACACGGTAGAACAGTTGAAACAATCGCGCGTGGACATCAAAACACCGTTTGTGGCAAGTGAAGTTATCGGTGACGGGGAAAAGATTTCGCAGCTTGTCATTGAAGAAGTGAAAGGCGATGCGAAAGAAACGCTCGATATCGATGCTCTTATTTGCAATTACGGCTTTGTTTCCTCACTCGGCCCGATTAAAGACTGGGGCCTTGAAATCCAGAAAAATTCGATCGTTGTCAACTCCAAAATGGAAACGAACATCCCAGGCGTTTATGCTGCGGGCGATGTTTGCACGTTTGAAGGAAAAGTGAATTTGATTGTGACCGGGTTCGGGGAAGCGACAACCGCCATCAGCAACGCCAAAACCTATATTGACCCGAAAGCGCGCGTCCAACCGATGCACAGCACATCTCTGTTTGAATAAGCAACGGGGCTGTCCCAAAAGTCGGTAGATTGACCTGGGGGCACCCCCTTTTTTATGTAATGTCATGTTATCTGAGAATGTTGATGATCGCGGAATTCACTCGCTCTCCGCACGCGCCGCGGGCCTCCCCGCTCGATACCTCACTGCGGGGTCTCTTCTTGTCCGCTTATCCCGCATGAGTCTCAGAAATTAGCGGCCCTCAACATTGATCAATAACATAGCCTTACAAAAAAAGAAGCGCATCATGATGATACGCTTTTCCCCCATTAGCATTTTTCAGGCGTGCCTGCCTTTGTTGCCGTTTTAAATGAAGAACCACAACCGCATGTGGCAATGGCATTCGGGTTATCGATCGTAAACCCGCCGCCAAGTAGCGACTGTTTATAATCGATCACCGTGCCGGTTAAAATCGGGGCACTTTCATTGTCGACGAGGATCCGGATGCCGTGCTGTTCGCTGACCGTGTCCCCTTCTTTTATGTCATGGTCGAGCGACAGTCCGTACGACAAGCCGCTGCAGCCCCCGCCGTTCACCGCCACGCGGAAATAAGCGCCCTGTTCATCGTTTTGCTCCATCATATCTTTAATTTGGTAAGCAGCCGCTTCCGTAATGGTTACCACTTCACTCATGATCCGAACCTCCTTTAATTCGATTATAAACATTTATACCGTACGAAACAACGATTGCGCATTTGAGGGAGTATACCCGTATTGTTCCATTTTGGCGTAAATCTTTTTTAATGTGGGATTACCTTCCGCGGCCACTTCGCCTTCAATGACGACAACCGGGTAAAACAAGTCCTCATCGAGCACTTTTTGCGCAAAAGCTTTCTCATCCGGGTCATCGCCAGGGCTGAAAATGTCGATGTACCGCATGTCGAACGGCTGGCCCGGGTATTTGCGCGACAACGCCGCCCCTAGCCATTCAAACGTATCTTTTGATGACGGGGCGCCGACGCAGCTTGCACAAACTTGTTCCGCCCCGTATACTTGAATCGTCACCTTTTTTGCCAATGGTCCCACCCCTTTTCTCTGCCGCACGGTTTTAACGGAGTCTTTATCTTTATTGTACACAACAGCGTTGCAAAAGGAAAACACTATATCCCGTTTTTTAATATTCTTTAATAGATTTTTCCGCAAATCCTGATTATAATGGGAATAAAGAAAGGAGCGATCATATGCCTGCAGATACGATTACAGAACAAGTTCAGGAAGTATTGGATAAACTGCGCCCATTTTTGCTTCGCGACGGCGGGGACTGCGAGCTGATCGACGTGGAAGATGGCATTGTTAAACTCCGCCTTCTGGGGGCTTGCGGCAGCTGCCCGAGTTCCACCATTACACTGAAAGCCGGCATTGAACGCGCATTATTTGAAGAAGTTCCTGGCATCGTGGAAGTCGAGCAAGTATTTTAATGGGCACATCAGGATAAGGGCGGTTTCTATAAGGAGCCGCTCTTTTTATAACTGCTAACTTTTCAGCCACGCAATCCGGGGGATGTTGTACTTTCTTGCCGGGACTTCCGCGAGCTCGTAAAATTCCGCCAAAAAAGCTTCATACTGCCCTGTGCCCCGCAATATTCTTTCCAGCTTTTCCTCATGCATTTTTTGCTCTTTTTCCGAGCGGGACAGGAAATACGCTTCCACACATTCAAAATAATGGAGCGGAAACAGAAGGCGCGCATACACAAGCCGCCATGCAAACGGGGAAAGCGGCGCAAGCGACTCGTACTGCCGCAAGAAAGCCCGGACATCCGGCCGGTATGTGTGCTGTTTTTGGAGATACTGCCATCGAATCCATTCGGCAATATCCCGTGCAGCATGGTCAAACACCCAGTCAAACGGGTGATGGATGATATATTTGCGCCCCCAAACCCCGTCTGAAAAACGTTCATGGCATATGGTGCCCGCATCGTTCTCCGCCGATTGTTCATCCAATTCCGTATCGACAACATACTGGATCGCATTTTCGCAAAGCCCCATGTAATAAGGGAAAGACTCCACAAACATCTGTTCAAACGGATGGTCCGGGTGTTCTTCCACTGTCCGGTACCACGCCTGTTCCATCTGTTCTAGGCGCTGCTCCCAATATTTTTTCCATTCCCCCATCCGGTTGGTTTCTGTGATATTCGCGGGAATCGTCCTGCCGCGCAGGTGGAATTTCGCCAGTTTGCGCCCCGTCCGCATATTTCCGAACGCTTTTTTATAACGGTTTTCCAGTAAAACATAATCATATTCTTCATCCGTTACGAGAAATTTCTGTTCTTTTGACGGATAAAAAGCGGAAGCATACCGGTCCCCGTTCGTCACGAGATGGTGGGACATTTCATATAATTCAACAAGAACGTTTTCAGGGATGCCTGTAACGGGAACAAGTGTATAGAGGTTGCCGTTTGCTTCATAGCGCACCAGTTTTCCGTCAAAAAAAGAATGTTCAGCGTCAATCCCGTAATATTTTTTCAGTATAGCTTGAGCCAAAACCGTCCCCCCTTGAAAATGTACCGCGCCTGCTCTTGCCTTTTTCATTATATGTGAAGGAACGTGTATTCTTGCTTGATCTCATAAAATCAATTAGAATGATCATGCTAAAGAAAACAATGAATTGATAATGGAAACATAGAGGTGAGAAAATGGAAAACCAAAAAGAAATGAATGTTTCAGAACAAATTGCGCGCCAATGGCTGAAAGAGCGGGGCGTTAAAGTCGAAGATATCGCGGAACTTGTCCTTTATTTGCAAAAAAAATATTTTCCGGATATGACCCTGGAAGACTGCATCGAAAGCGTCAATGCAGTGCTTTCCAAACGCGAAGTGCAAAATGCGATTTTAACCGGCATCCAGCTTGACATACTGGCCGAAAAAGGGATGCTCGATGAACCGCTGCAAAGCACGATTGCGGTGGACGAGAGCCTTTACGGCATTGATGAAATTATGGCTTTATCGATTGTAAACGTGTACGGTTCAATCGGATTTACGAACTACGGTTATATTGATAAGCAAAAGCCGGGCATTTTGGCGAAACTTAACGACCATTCGGATGGGACGTGCAATACGTTCCTCGATGATATCGTCGGCGCCATCGCCGCTGCAGCCGCCAGCCGCCATGCACACCGGGCGGCGCATGTCCAGCCATGAAAAAAAGCGGTGGGGCACAATCATGCCCCACCGCTTTTTCTGTACATTTTTGATTACCGTGAAGTTCCCCTGGACACCTAGCGGGAAGGGTAAATTTCACGATCATGAACATGATTAGAGCTTTTCCGCTAAAATGATTAAAACCTGCCCTTTCACACTTTCCACTGGTCGAGGGAATCAATCGTGTAAGTCGGCTGGATTTTTTTCGTTTTCAAAATTTCCTTTGTCGTTACCCCAGTGTGGACAAGCAGCGTGTCAATGCCGGTGCGGATGCCCGCCAAAATATCGGTATCATAGTTGTCCCCGACCATAATCGTTTCCTCTTTTTTCGCGCCGAGATAGGCAAGAGCCTGCTCCGTAATAATCGGTTCCGGTTTTCCGATAAATACCGGCTTGGTCTGCGTCGCCACCGTGAGCACCGACGTTAAAGACCCGTTCCCCGGCAAAAGCCCGCGCTCGGTCGGGATCGCAATATCACCGTTTGTGGAAACAAATTTCGCCCCGTTGCGGATGGCAATACAGCCGATTGCCAGCTTTTCATAATTGATGTCTCGGTCGATGCCGAACACAACGTAATCCGGATGGTCTTCTGTCACCTTAAACCCTTTTTCTTTGATTGCGGCCTGGATCCCTTCTTCGCCGATCACATATACCGAAGCGTCCGGCTTTTCATCATAAATGTACTGGGCGGTTGCCATCGAAGTCGTAAATACCTGCTCCGTTTCCGCCGGGACGTCAAAACCGCGCAGCTTTTCCGCAACCTGGGCAGGCGTCCTCGAGGAGTTATTCGTGACAAACAAATACGGGATGCCCTTTTGCTGCAACCGCCGGACAAAATCGCCGGCTTCCTCTATTTTTTCCGTACCGCGGTACATCGTCCCATCCAAGTCAATCAAATACGCTTTATACTCTTTCATGTTGCAATTCCTCTCTCTATTATGTTGCTTTCCAAAATTATTCGCTTTTAAAGGCGTTGACCGGGCCGAGTTCATTCGCCAAATAGGACCGCACATCTTCCGGAAACTGTTCGAGCGCATTGAGGCTTTCTAAAAGCACCAGCCCGAGCTTTTTATAATCAATGCGCGTATATTCACGGACAAGATGCTTCCGCAACGAAATCACTTCTGTCAGCTGCTTCGCCGATTCGGCAGAAATGACGTTTTCATCGTGCAAAATGTCGATAATGTCTTCATAACTGCCCGGATCACGCATAATGAAGCCGTCAATCATCGCATTCCCGGCATCGAGAATCGACTCGATGATGGTTTCGGCGATCCTTTCCAATGCCGCCTTTTCAATATCCGCCTGCCAACCCGGCTGTGCCTTGAACAGTGCCAGCCGTCCTTCCATAAACCGAAGCGTCTCTTCTATTTTATCGCGATCCACAAAATACATATCGTCACCTTCTATCGAATCTATTCAACATTTTATCAAAAGGCTGTGTTCGTGATCAATGTTGATGATCGCGAAATCCGCTTCGCTCATGACACGTCCGCGGTCCTCCCCGCCCGATACCCCAACACGGGGAATCTCAGAAATGGGCGGATCAACAATTAAATAAACAGATCCTCTCAGAAAGAAGCGCCATTTGGAATGATGGCGCCGTTCCTATTTCAAATCGACTTTTTTTGCGACAAAATATGCGCACCCAAAGTTACAGTATTCATAAAGATATTCCGTGAGCGTACTGATTTTTGTATCGAAAGTGGATTTCGGGTTGCGGTCGTCGAAAAACCCGCGCAGCCGCAACTGGCCGTAGCCCCAATCCCCAACGATATAATCGTACTTTTCTAAAATCTCGCTGTATCTGCTCCGGAATGCCTCTTCATTATAGCCGTTCCGGTAATTGGTGATAATTTCGTATGTATGGCGATGGATGGTTACCAATTTCATCCCTCCATTTTTTCCAGCCGCCCATGCGGACTTCTTCCCTTTCAATTATAGCGAAAACTTGTGCAAATTCTAAGCCGGACAGGTAAAAATTTTGAGGAAAGATCCGGAAGAAACAGAAAAGCTGCGCCCTTCCGGATGCGCAGCAAAGATTCCCTTATACTTCCTGTGTCTCTACGTTCCCTAAAATATGCTTCGCTTTTGCGACGGCGTTCACCTGTTCATCCGCATGGTAGGAAGAGCGGACGAGCGGGCCCGATTCGCAGTGGCTGAAGCCTTTTGCAAGCGCAATTTTCTTTAATTCCGCAAATTCATCCGGATGATAGTATTTGACGACTTTCATATGTTTTTTCGTCGGCTGCAAATACTGCCCGATCGTCAGAATGTCCACCTTGTTTGCACGCAGATCGTCCATTGCTTCCGCCAGCTCTTCCTTCGTTTCACCGAGGCCGACCATAATGCTCGATTTCGTCGGGATATCCGGCTGCATCTCTTTCGCGCGGCGCAAAAATTCAAGCGAACGGTCGTATGTTGCGCGGGCGCGGACTCTCCTTGTCAGCCTGCGTACGGTTTCAATATTATGATTTAAAATATCCGGTCTTGCATCCATAAGCGTTCTCAAACTTTCGTAACGCCCCTGAAGATCGGATGGCAGCACTTCAACCGTTGTAAACGGGTTTTTACGGCGGATTGCGCGGACTGTTTCGGCCATTATTGCAGCCCCTCCGTCTTTCAAATCATCGCGGGCCACCATCGTGACGACAACATGCTTCAGGTTCATCTTTTGTACCGATTCAGCAACACGTTCCGGCTCCTGCCAGTCAAGTTCGGAAGGCAGACCGGTTTTTACGGCGCAGAAACGGCATGCTCGCGTGCATACATCGCCCAAAATCATAAAAGTGGCAGTCCGCCTTGTCCCCCAGCATTCATGGATATTCGGACATCTTGCCTCTTCACAGACGGTATGTAAATTTTCCGCGCGCATCAATTTCTTTAATCCCGTATAGCTTTCATTTGTATTTAACTTAATTTTCAGCCATTCGGGTTTGCGCAAAACATCTTCCTGTTTCTTCATTTTCTCATCTCCCACTCGTTCGCCCGGGTTTGTTCTTTTTCACTTTAACATATTTGGCACATTTTTTAAAAGAAAACGCAACCGGTTTTCCAATATTTTATATTTATGAAAATACTCCTCCTTTCCCACACTAAACTTATGAGATAGACAGAAAGAGGGGTTTCACTTTGCGATACATTTTGCTTTTTTGCATCGTGATAGGTCTCGGATTTTCTGCAATTCCCGCCTATGCAAAAGAACGATCCGACGGGGAAATTTATAAAAAGCGGATGGAACTTTACAAAAATATGGAAACGTTCACGCAAATCCCGTGGTATGTTTTGGCTGCCATTGACCAATATGAACGGAGCATCCGTTTTGCCCGTTCCGATTTGCCAAAACCGTCCGGACTTATTTCCATTTATTTTTCCCCTGAAAAATGGGCGGGGATTGCGAACCCGGACCGAAATGACAACCGGCCGCTTACGATTACCTTATTTGGGGGGATCGGTAAAGACGGGGACGGCGACGGCAAAGCTGACCGCAACAATGATTTAGACGTCCTGTACACGATGAGTGATAATTTGCTAAAGTACGGCACGGATGACGATAATATCGAGATTGCGCTCTGGCATTATTACAAACGGGATAAAGCGGTACAGCTGATTACGGAAAAAGCAAAAATTTACAATACGTTCGGCACGATCGAGTTAACAGACCAAGCTTTCCCGCTCCCGCTAGGGTACAATTACAACTACCGGAGCACATGGGGCGACCGCAGGGGCTGGGGCGGCCGCCGGATCCATGAAGGCACGGACATTTTTGCCGATTACGGCGTCCCGGTGCGCGCCACCTGCTACGGGGTTGTCGAGATGAAAGGCTGGAATAAATACGGCGGCTGGCGCATCGGCATCCGTGATTTAAACAATACGTACCATTATTTTGCCCATTTGAGCGGCTATGCAAAAAATATCCATGTCGGCCAGGTCGTGAAACCCGGCATGGTAATTGGCGGCGTCGGCAGCACCGGCTACGGCCCGCCCGGCACATCCGGCAAATTTCCACCGCACTTGCACTACGGCATGTACAAAGACAACGGGCGCAGCGAATGGTCTTTTGACCCGTACCCATATTTGCAGAGATGGGAATATCTCGAGAAGCAGAAAAAATAACGGTGCGGGTACTGCAATCATTTCGCCGGCACATATAGCGCAGGCGCTGCATATTGCACCGGGAGCTGGCCCGCACATCTGGCACCGGGCAATCAATACGGTTTGGAATGGGGGAGGGAGCCACTACCCATCACATTTGTGTACCGGGCGAAAAATACTCAATCAACAATGAGGCGCTACAATGCGGCTGCAGCGCCTGTTATTTTGAGCTTTTCGGCAGCTCGATCAACGGCGCCGCGGTACTGCCATTTCCGTTGTAAAACTGCGGTACATCGCCGTTGTAATTTCCCATTGCCAGCGGCACATCACGCGTATACGTAATGACATCAGAAGCAAATGGAATAATGACCTGCATTTTGATTTTTAACTGCACATAAATATAGAAAAAAGCGTTGTTAATCCCGTACTCTTCTTTTTTTACCTTGATATTGGAACTCTCAACATCGCCAACCATTTGAAAAGTGACCGGAATATCAGGACCGATGTTCCCGAGCAAAGCAATATTGGTCACTTTTCCAAGCGGAACAGAAAAAATTTCGGCTTCCGATTTTTTCTTTCCATCGAGCATCTCGTCATTTGAAATTTCTTCAAGAGAAGTAATATTCCCTTTTTCCACTTCTTTAAACTGGCGGATGATCTGGTTTTCAATTTCTGACTGGACAAGCGCCAGTTCCTGCGGATCAATCGTATCCAGCTTGCTGTTTTTGCCGCCTCTTACATGGTCTTCAATCGCCTGATTTGTAACATAAGCGGCAATTTTTTTCGTTTCCGATTCGGCGTACCGCATTAATGTCGGTTTAATGCCTTCGTCAATAATAATGATACTGACGATGGTGGCCACTGTAAAAAACACGCAAGAAAGTAAAAGTACATACCGAGTCGGCAAAGGCCCCCGCCGCCGGAAGTTAGAGGTGCGGAATTTTCCCATCAAAAATCCCCCCTGCAAGCAATTCTATGCTGCTTTTGGGGGATTATGATGGTTTTCCGTCCTGATTGGTATGATGCTGTCCTTTAAGATAACCTTGATAAAGGACATTTCGGCACACAGCCCGCACGCTTTTTTTGTCTATTTCTGCCGCATTAAACCATTTTCAACAGGGCGTCTTTCCCGCGCATTCCCGCTGTTACGCCGATTTTTTCCGCTTCATATGTGACCGACTCAAGCGGCGCTTCCAATAATTGTTCAATTGTTTTTACGCCGACCGCCCTGCCGGCAATAATATGGCGATCCTTTAACTTTTCATTCAGCAGGCCGACATCAAGCGCCCCGCACATAATATAGCCTTTTTCGTTTGAAACCGTTAATAAGGTCGTTTTCGGCAGCCGGACAGTTGTCGCGATAAACGTATGCCCTTCGATTTCAACCGGTGATACGGTTACCAATTCCATTCGCCCCTTTCTCAAGTCTTCTTCCATACTTTATGAAAAGGGCCGTGAAAGGTTCCTATGGCCGTACCTTGTAAAGTTCCACCAGTTTCCACTCGAGCACATCCCGCAAAAACTCCGGCATGAAATAATGAATTTCGGCCTCCCGGATATGCGGAAAAAAGTTTCCGAACGTATACATGTCAATCGTGCCCAGCTTATAAATACGGTCCGGGGCAACTGGCTGCCCGTTAATGTATATTTTGCGCAGTGCATGGTTGAACTGAATTCTCCGGTATACAAACTGCCCCATGATTTTCCCGCGGAAGCCGAGCCCTTTCAATTCAAGATGTGGCCATTTCGGATCCAGCGTTGCCAAAAGCACCTCCTGAAGCTGGGCGCCCGTCAGTTCGATCAGGCACGGGTTGATCGGATGCGGGAGGATGCGGTGCAGGTCGAATTTTGTTACCGGTCCTTGTTCTAGGCTGCCAAGCACCAGGCCGGCATTTAAAAAAGCGCAGTCCGCGCCGCACCATTCCATCACCGCTTCGCAAAGCAGTCCCGCGAGGCAGTTATCTCTGAACCAGTCCGATTCCAATGTTTCCGGCAAATACACAAGCTTTTTGTCCAATAATTTTTTTCCCTCAAAATAATAATGTTCAATTTCGCTTGCTTCATCATGCGGTTCCTGAAAGTTGCCGGTCGGCAAAGCGCGCGCCGAGCGGTGAACGATTTTTTTGGCGCCCGGATCGATCTCCAGCTTCACATGGCCGAGATAATAACCGTATTTCCCAGCAGCTGCCAGCAGTGTCTGCCCGTCCGTTTCTCCTTTTTCCAGCACATGGTGCGTATGCCCGCCTAAAATGAGATCGACTTCCGGATATAGCTTTGCAACGATGAGGTCTTCGTGAATCCCTAAATGCGAAAGTACGACAATAATATCCGCCTGTTTTTTTAAAAAATCAATCTGCGTTTCGAGTTCTTTAAGCGGGTTGGAGATTTGCCAGCCAAGCAGCCTGTACAATTTATAAAACGGCGCTGTCACCCCGGTAACACCGATTCTTACGCCGCCTTTTGTAGTGTAAATTTTCCGCGGCACTGTCCACTTTGGCCGTTTAAAATTATCATCGTACAAGTTGGCAAGGATAATATCGAATTGGGCCTCCTGGTACAGCGTGTCCAAGGCGTCGTGCGGCATCGTAATCCCTTCATTGTTGCCGATCGTGGCAGCCAGGTATCCAAGTTCGTTCAAGAGCCGGACGTTCGCTTTTCCCATCGTCCCTTCTGTATATGGATGACACCTGTCCACATGGTCACCGAGGTCAAAAAGCAGCATTTCTTCATTGTTCCGGGCATGCTGCTCCTTTTTCCGTTGTAAAAAATGCCGGATCTTCGGCCAGTTTTCAAAATGACTGTGAATATCATTTGTATGGTATATATGTAAAATTTCGTTCATTGCCGGTCCCCTTATCATGGTGAGGGTAATGTACAGACAGCCGTTTGAAACAGCCGCCCTGTATCCTATATGCTTATGGATTTTATTTTATCACGATTTTAAAAACGGTGCGGGCTTTTGGATAACGTATTTGCAAAACCCCTCCTGAAAATTGCCCGTAAAGCAAAGAATGAAAAAACATCCGCTACAGACTTACTGCAGCGGATGTTTTTTACTGTTAACCAATGGAGCCTTCCATCTCGAATTTGATGAGGCGGTTCATTTCAACGGCGTATTCCATCGGCAGTTCTTTTGTAAATGGCTCGATGAAGCCCATGACGATCATTTCCGTCGCTTCCTGTTCGGAAATACCGCGGCTCATCAAATAGAAAAGCTGTTCTTCCGATACTTTCGATACTTTTGCTTCGTGTTCGAGCGAAATATTGTCGTTCAAGATTTCGTTGTACGGAATCGTATCGGATGTTGATTGGTTATCCATAATGAGCGTGTCGCACTCGATGTTGGCGCGGGCGCCGTCCGCTTTCCGGCCGAAATGCACCATACCGCGATACGTCACTTTGCCGCCGTGCTTCGAGATCGATTTTGACACGATCGTAGAGGAAGTATTTGGTGCCAAATGGTACATTTTTGAGCCGGCATCCTGGTGCTGGCCTTTTCCGGCGATTGCGATCGACAGTGTCATGCCGCGCGCGCCTTCCCCTCTCAGCAGCACGGATGGATATTTCATCGTTAATTTCGAGCCGATGTTCCCGTCGATCCATTCCATCGTCGCATTTTCATCACACACCGCACGTTTCGTAACGAGGTTGTAGACGTTGTTCGCCCAGTTTTGGATCGTCGTATAGCGGCAGTATGCATTTTTCTTGACGATGATTTCAACAACGGCGCTGTGGAGCGAGTTCGTCGTATAAACCGGTGCCGTGCACCCTTCGACATAGTGGACGGACGCGCCTTCATCGACGATAATCAATGTCCGTTCAAACTGCCCCATGTTTTCCGAGTTAATCCGGAAATAAGCCTGCAGCGGCGTGTCGACTTTTACGCCAGGCGGAACATAGATGAAGGAACCGCCCGACCATACAGCCGAGTTCAAAGCCGCAAATTTATTGTCTGTCGGAGGAACGACTGTTGCCCAATATTTGCGGAAAATATCTTCATTTTCCTTTAACGCGGAATCCGTGTCTTTGAAAACAATGCCGAGTTTTTCCAAATCCTGTTTCATATTATGGTATACGACTTCCGATTCGTATTGCGCAGAAACGCCTGCCAAATATTTTTGTTCCGCTTCCGGAATACCGAGTTTATCAAACGTATTTTTGATTTCCTGCGGCACTTCATCCCAGGAACGGCCGGCATGTTCGGTCGGCTTTACATAATACGTAATGTCATCAAAGTCCAGCCCGGAGAGGTCCCCGCCCCATTGCGGCATCGGTTTGTTGTAAAAATGCTCCAGGGATTTCAGGCGGAAATCAAGCATCCATTGCGGTTCCTCTTTCATTTTTGAAATTTCTTCCACAATTTCTTTCGTTAATCCGCGATTCGCACGAAAAATGGAAACGTCTTTATCCCGAAAGCCGTACTTATAATCTCCGATTTCCGGCATTTTTTTAGCCATCAGCCATCATTCCTCCATTCCTTTTTCTTCTTTGACCCCTTTTTCCATCGCCTTCCATGCCAACGTCGCACATTTGATCCGGGCAGGGAATTTCGAAACGCCGTGCAAAGCTTCAATATCACCGAGGTCAATATCATCTTCGTATTCTTTTCCCTGCACCATTTCCGAGAAAATATGGGAAAGCTTCACCGCTTCCTCCACCGTTTTTCCCTTTATCGACTGCGTCATCATGGAAGCGGACGCCATCGAAATTGAACAGCCCTCGCCGGTAAATTTCGCGTCTTTGATGATGTCGTCTTCCACTTTCATCGTCAAATGGATCCGGTCGCCGCAAGTCGGGTTATTCATATCGATCGTCAGGCTTCCATCTTCCAAACTGCCCCTGTTTCGCGGATTTTTATAGTGGTCCATAATCACGCTGCGGTACAGCGCATCAAGGTTATTAGAAGACATTTGTGAAATACTCCTTTGCTTTGACGATACCGGCAACCAGTTTGTCAATATCTTCTTTTGTATTGTATAAATAAAAGCTTGCACGCGCAGTGGCGGAAACATTGAGCCATTTCATCAAAGGCTGTGCGCAGTGGTGACCGGCGCGGATCGCGATTCCTTCCGCATCGAGCACGGTCGCCACGTCATGCGGGTGCACATCTTTCAAATTGAACGTGACGAGCCCTGCCCGCTGATCGGCTTTTTTCGGGCCGTAAACCGTAATGCCTTCCACTTTGGAAAGCTGATCCAGAGCATAGGCGCTCAAATTGTGTTCATACGCCTGGATTGCATCGAGCCCGATTTCCTCGAGAAAATCGATGGCTTCCCCGAGCCCGATCGCTCCGGCAATGATCGGCGTGCCCCCTTCAAATTTCCACGGGAGTTCTTTCCATGTGGAATCATAGAGGCCGACAAAATCGATCATTTCCCCGCCGTACTCGAGCGGTTCCATATTTTCAAGCAGCGCTTTTTTCCCGTACAGGACGCCCACACCGGTCGGGCCGCACATTTTATGGCTGGAGAAGGCTAAAAAGTCGCATTCCAGATCCTTCACATCGATTTTCAGATGCGGCGCGCCTTGGGCGGCATCGACAACCATATAAGCACCGTGGCTGTGTGCGATTTTCGCAATTTCCCTGACCGGGTTAATCGTTCCGAGCACGTTGGAAATGAGCGCCACGGCAACCATTTTGGTTTGGTCCGTAATCGTTTTTTGTACATCTTCAAGCCGTAATGTGCCATCTTCTTGCATCGGCATATATTTTAAAACGGCGCCTTTTCTTTTCGCAAGCTGCTGCCACGGAATCAGGTTGCTGTGGTGTTCCATATACGTAATGACGATTTCATCGCCTTCCTGCACATGGTCGTTCCCGAAACTGTGCGCAACCAAGTTTAACCCGGCTGTCGTCCCTTTCGTGAACACCACTTCTTCCGTCGACTCAGCGCCGATAAATTTGCGGACTTTTTCGCGCGCGCCTTCATAGCGGTCGGTCGCTTTTGTCCCGAGTGTATGGACGCCGCGGTGGACATTCGAATTGTATTCACGGTAATACTGATTGACGGCTTCAATGACACGGAGCGGCTTTTGTGAAGTCGCAGCACTGTCTAAATAAACAAGCGGATGGTCGTTTACTTCCTGGTCCAATATTGGAAACTGCCGGCGAACTTCTTTGATATCCATTATCGCACTTTCCTTTCAATGACTTCCGTCAATTGTTTTTTTACACTTTCAATCGGCAGCTGCGTGACAACCGGAGCGAGGAAGCCGTGGATGATCAGCCTTTCCGCTTCGCTTCTTGTAATGCCCCGGCTCATCAAATAGTAGAGCTGCACAGGGTCAACGCGCCCGACAGATGCGGCGTGACCGGCCATGACATCATCTTCGTCAATGAGGAGCATCGGGTTGGCGTCACCGCGCGCTTTTTCGCTCAGCATCAACACACGCGATTCCTGTTCCGCATCCGATTTGGACGCGCCATGCTCAATTTTGCCGATGCCGTTAAAGATCATCGTTGAGGCGTCTTTTACAACGCCGTGTTTTAAAATAAAGCTTTCTGTATTTTTTCCGAAGTGGGCTATCCTTGTTGTAAAGTTTTGGATTTGTTTTCCGCAGCTCACGACAACTGTTTTGGAATGGGAAACGGATCCGTCGCCCATCAGGTTGGTTGTATTGTCGGAAATCGTATTACCGTCGTTCATCATGCCAAGCGCCCATTCAATCTGTGCATCGCGTCCGGCGTAGCCCCGGCGGTTAACATAAGTGGTGACGCCTTCCGCAAGCGCGTCAACCGCACCATATTCGATTTTTGCGTTCGCTTCGGCAATGACTTCCGTAACAATATTGACGATGCCTTTTGCATTGTCGTTTGTCGAAATATAGTTTTCAACGTAAGTAACCGTACTGTTTTCATCCGCCACCACCAGCACATGGTTGAAAAGCGGCGCCGTTTCATGGTCGTGCACATAAATGGCCTGAACCGGTTCTTCCAGCACTACATTTTTCGGCAAGTATAAAAATGTCCCGCCGTTCACCAAAGCTGCATGGAGGGCGGTCAAACGGTGTTCATCCACTTTTACTGCATCTGTCATGAAGTACTTTTTCACGAGGTCAGGATGTTCTTTTACGGCTGTAAAAATATCTGTCAGGATGACCCCTTTTGCTTTTGCGCCTTCCGATAGGGAAAGGTAGGCCCGCGTCTGGTTATGCTGGATATAGAGATTCTTTTTCGCATTTTCGAGATCCACGAGCGCTTTTACTTTCTCAGGCAGTTCATTTAAAGAACTGTACGCCGGGCTTGCCACACTGAAATCCGTAAACTGTGTAAAATTCCATTTATTCAGCTTCGTCTTATCCACTTCCGGCATCGGAGCGGTTTCGGCCCGGCCAAGTGCATAGAGGCGGAGCTCCTTAAACCATTCCGGTTCGCCGTTTCGGTCGGAATAAGAGCGAACATCCTGTTGAGTCATCGATAATTTTGTTTCTACCATCATGTCTGCTGCTCCTCCCTGCTTAAGCTTCCTGGCCGACAGTTTCGTCTTCGATCCCAAGCTCCTGCTTAATCCATTCGTAACCTTCCGCTTCAAGTCGGGTTGCCAGTTCAGGGCCGCCGGATTTCACGATGCGCCCTTGCATCATAATATGGACAACATCAGGTGTAATGTAGTTGAGCAAACGCTGATAGTGGGTAATGATGATGCAGCCGAAATCATCGCTGCGCATTGAATTAATTCCTTTAGCAACAATTTTCAGCGCGTCAATATCAAGGCCGGAGTCGATTTCATCCAGAATTGCGATTTTCGGTTGAATCATCAGCAGCTGCAAAATTTCGTTCCGTTTTTTCTCGCCGCCAGAGAATCCCTCATTTAAATAGCGCTGCGCCATGTTCGTATCCATTTCAAGAAATTCCATCTTCTTATCCAGTTCACTGATAAATTTCATGAGTGGAATTTCGTTACCTTCCCCGCGGCGGGTGTTGATTGCCGAGCGCAGAAATTCCGCATTGGTGACGCCACTGATTTCGCTCGGATATTGCATCGCTAAAAACAGGCCTGCCCTTGCGCGTTCATCTACTTCCATTTCTAGCACATTTTTCCCGTCGAGCGTGATGCTGCCTTGTGTTACAATGTATTTCGGATGTCCCATAATGGCGGACGACAACGTTGATTTCCCGGTCCCGTTCGGCCCCATAATGGCATGGAACTCACCGCTGTTTACTTCCAAATTGACCCCTTTTAAAATTTCCTTTCCTTCTACTTCGACGTGAAGATCTTTGATTACAAGTTTTGATCCTGCCATTAAAAATTCCTCCGTTGATTGTATATTTCGTTCAGTTCATTCTCAGTTCATTCTCAATTTATTCTCATTATTATTTTATAGCAAATGAAAACTATGCGCAACTAGTAAAAACCTGTGGATAAACGGGCAATACCGAAGTTTTTCCGTTCCCGCTTATTCTTTAATAATAGCACAAACTCGACTTGACATAAAATTCTTGATTCAGATTTATTGAATTTCCTTATATTTTCATCGCTGCCCTGTCCATGCCGCGAAAAATGGTTAAAAAAAAGCCGGGATTTTCCCAATTCCCGGTTCATTTTGTGATTCTCATTTTCATCCTGTTATTTGATAATCATAAGCGGCTGCCGTTTTCCCAAATCAGGATGGGGGCTGCCTGCGAGCCAAAAAAGGGACTCAAGCAACAAAAAATGCCGGTACGCACCCTTAAATTGGAGTTCGTCCATTTTCAGAAAGGTGCTGAGACGGTCCTTTCGGGATAACAGCAGTGGAAAGTTTTTATCCGGCATCACCAGTTCAAAATCCGCTTTACATGCGCCGGCTTGCAGCTGCTCCGCCCGCTCCTTGCAAAAAGAGACAAAGCAAACATCCTTTTCCGAGCGGAAAGACACCACAAACGGCGCAGCCGGCAAAAGCATCCGCAAATGTTTTTTTCGTACAAGATTACATAGAAAAGCCTCGATGATCTGTTCCATCTAGACACGCTCCATCCGTCCGTTTTACTTTACTATTTCCGTACGGACCGTGCCTTTCCTGCCATAACCGTTCAACAAATCGCCCGCTTTTCCCCCTGTTTTTGACGGTAAATGAGGCGATACCGTCGAACATTGTCAAATTAAGTGGGAAGATAGTTTTTCAAACAAATGTGGAACGGAATGGAAAGCATACACTTTTTCTTTCAAATTTCCTTTTTCAAATAGGAGCAGGCATGGCACACTTTCGATTTGGTATATTTCCGCCATTTTCGGCACATAGTTCAAATTGGCTTTCGCATAGGTAAACTGTTTGGCAGCCTGCTCCACAATGTCCAACATTTTCCCCGCCAACTGGCATGTCCCACATAACGGGGTGTAAAAATAAAGGGCCAATTTTTCTTCCTGCATAATCCGTTCGCTTAAATGTTTTTCTTTTGTCCAGTCATCCATAAGCACATCCATTCCTTTATCATTACGAAGGCACCGCATCCGGGATGCAGTGCCTTTTTCATCTGTTACGCTTCTTGAATCATTTTCTCATATTGTTCGGCCGTTAACAATTCATCCGCTTCGCTCGGGTCGGACGGTTCAACAACGATCATCCAGGCTTTTTCATACGGGGATTCATTGACAAATTCAGGGTTGTCGTTCAAATCCGCATTGACTGCAACGACTTTTCCACTGACCGGGGCATATAATTCCGAAACGGTTTTAACGGATTCCACGCTCCCAAAAGGTTCATTGGCTGTCACTTCATCGCCTTCTTCCGGCAATTCGACAAACACAATATCCCCAAGTTCAGATTGCGCAAAATCGGTAATGCCGATCCGGAAATTCCCATCCTCTTCTTTGACCCACTCATGATCTTCCGAATACCGCAAATCCTCTGGTACCGCCATCACATATCCCTCCGTTGTATGTATCTGTTCAAAAATTCAACCTTTCAAGTCTAAAATTACATAAAAATACAGCTTAAATCAATCATTTTATAAGTTTTTTTCATAATCTTCTTCATTAAAGCCGAACAGCGCAAATGCATCGCCGGCCAAAATCGGACGTTTGATGAGCATGCCGTCAGATGCAAGCATTTCGAGGAGTTCATCTTCGGATAAAGCCGGGATTTTATCTTTCAAACCGAGTTCACGGTATTTTTGCCCGCTCGTGTTAAACAGCTTCTTGATCTCAAGCCCGCTCTTTTCATAATAGTCTTTGAGTTGCGCTTTGGAAGGCGGGTTTTCCACAATGTGCACGGCTTCATAAGCAATTTCGTGTTCGTCCAGCCATTTTTTCGCTTTCCGGCATGTGCCGCATTTCGGGTACCAGTAAAAAGTCAGTGCCATCTTGTTCACTCCTTGGCAAAATATCGTTACCTGTATGTTATGCGATTTTGCCCGGATATGCAAAGAAAGAAGCAGAGCTGCAGGCTGCTTCCCGGGCTTTTTGAATAGACGTGACATTCACTTCGTTTTCCGTTTGCGGACCGCTTTTTTCGCAGAAGTCTCGTGAATTTCGCGTATATCAAAACGGGGATTTAGAACGGACACTCTTTTAACAAGGGGTTTTGGGGATAAGATTTGCCACGCCAGCACATTCATGAGCAACCTTTTTCATGCGGAGTTCTTTTGAGTTTTTAGCTTTTCAAATAAGGTTCAAGCATATCGATCGCTTCCTGTAGCTTCTTGGCATTTTTTAAATACATTTTTTTCGCTTCATCTGAATCCGTCTGTAATGCGAAAGATTCCAGATCAGACTGGCTTTTTTTTATCATTGACATTAATAATGGTTTTTGTTGAGACGTTGGTAATTTCAATTGATCATCATAAACATCCACGGTTAATTGCCCGTAAGAATCGACTTGGGCCATAAATACATTGTCAAGGGCTACACCAAGCTTATCCAGTTCTGTTTTTAACCATTGCCGGGTTTTGTTTGCTTCCGCAAGAGGATCATCTAAAATTTTCCCATCCATGATAACCGTCTGGGGAACTTTTTCGTTTGCTACTTTGAGATTCAAATCTTTTGGGGTTAACGGCCGGTTCTCTTTTTTCAAAAATACGCTTAGATCCCCATTTGGTTCTAATACTGCGAACTCTACGTCTGCTGCGTTAAATACATTCTTTTTCCTTAATAATGAATTTAAATCATCAATGGTATAGTGTTCTTTTCTCAAACTATCTTCCATAATTTTTCCATCTTTAATAAAGACGACTGATTTTCCTTCCGCAAAGTCCCTGAATTTTTTGCTTTTTAAAGAAAGAACGTCAACACCATAGGTTATGCCGCAAAAAAGCACGAGTACAATTAATCCGTGGATAATATTTCCATCTACACCTGTGATTACTTCAGCAGCGACGCTTCCGATTGTAATACCTGAAATATATTCAAAAAAAGAAAGCTGGGAAATTTGTTTAGATCCCAATATTTTTGTCATTAAGAATAAAACGGCGATAAACAAAATGGATCGTAATACAATCTCAAACCACTCAGGCACATTGATCACCCCGATTAATTTGGTTTATATTGTGGTTCTTCGCGTTCCATTTGATGAATGCGGATTTGCAAGTCTTGTTTTATTTCTCCGACTAACAGCATCGCCTGATGAAAAGCTTGTTGGGCTTTTTCATCCATAGCATTTAAAGCCAGGGTTGAGAGTTGGGTCTCAATCCCCTTAACAGTCGCTAAGCTTTGCTTTACATTGGAGTATACAGTCAATTATCCTCCCCATCCTTCCCTTGTCTTTAATTTGATCTAAAAGTAAGTTTTTATTTGAAAAAGGTTGGCAAAAGAGCCAACCCGCAACTTCAAAGGACGACATTATTGTTGCTTATACTGGGGTTCTTCAGTTTGAATGGCCTGAAGACGCGGTTCTAAGCTATCAATAATTGCTTGCGTTTGTTGTGCTGCATTTTGGTAAAGTTGTTTCGCCTGTTGATTTTCAGTCTGCAAAGCAAATTGTTCAAAACTTGCCTGTGCACTTTTTAACCCTACTAAAGCTTGAGTAACTTGAGTTGCGACTGTCATTTTTGTATCCCTCTTTCGTCAAAATGATCGCTTGCGTAATGTATTATTTCTTCATTCGTTAGCAATATATGTGGTAAAATTTGGCGTAACACAGCGATCTTTTCTCTACATCGAAACATCAGGAATCTCAATTTTAGAAGATAGAAATTATTTTAATAACTGATGCCAATAAATTATAAAAAATGGTTATTATTCCAACAGTCTCTGATAACATTGCTTTGCATTAAAAAAGGGGTGCCCCCGGGTCAGCTCACTGACTTTGGGGACAGCCCTTTTTCTTTCATATTACAGCACATAACGTTCGGCTTCGATGATTTTGTCGGCGGCTTCGCGTTTTTTCGAAATGACGTTTATCGGCGTGTGGCGCGTTAATTTGCGGAGCGCGGACAGCGTCATTTGCAATTGGTCGCCCTCCAGGCAGGCTGCAAGCGATTCTTTTGCAATTTGTTCTGACTGGTTGAACGCTTCTTGTGTGAAAATTTGCGTGTACAACAGTTTTTGTTGATGTTTGTCTACGCCTTCTTTGTTGATCGCTTTTTCTGTCCGGAGCACGCAGGACTCGGCTGCATATACATTCGAAACGAGGTCGGCCACATTGGCGAGCAGTTCCTGTTCGTTTTCGAATTTCTTACCGAAAGTTTGCAGCGCCGTTCCTGCCACAAGCAGCGCAATTTTTTTCATGTTCCTGACCAAATATTTTTCCTGTTCAAGCGGCTCATCGCCCACCTGGTCCGGCATCATCATCATCAATTCTTCCTGCAGGCTTTGCGCTTTCTCGAGAAGTGGCAGTTCCCCTCTGAAAGCTTTTTTCACATACGTACCCGGCACGATCAGGCGGTTGATTTCGTTCGTTCCTTCAAAAATCCGGTTGATGCGGGAGTCGCGATAAGCCCTCGATACTTCGTATTCATCCATGAATCCGTATCCGCCGTGGATTTGCACTGCTTCGTCGACAATATAGTCAAGCACTTCGGATGCAAAGAATTTGTTCAGCGAGCATTCAATCGCGTATTCTGCGATCGCATTGGCCACCGCGCGCCCGTCTTTTTCTTCTTCCGGCGTAAAGTGGCTCATTCTTTCATCGAACAATCCGACTGTGCGGTATACAGAGCTTTCGGCTGCATACAATTTCGAAGCCATCGTGCCGAATTTTTCTTTCGTCAGGTTAAACTGGGAAATCGGCGTTTTGAACTGCTGGCGGCCGTTCGCATATTTTACGGCAATTTCCAATACATATTTGCTGGATCCGACTGCGCCGAGCCCTAATTTATAACGGCCGATATTTAAAATGTTGAACGCGATCTTATGCCCTTTGCCGATTTCGCCGAGCACATTTTCCACCGGAACCTGCACGTCCTCAAGAATAAGGGTTCTCGTGGAAGACGATTTGATCCCCATTTTCTTTTCTTCCGCACCGGTCGAAACGCCCGGGAAAGTGCGTTCCACGATAAAGGCCGTGAATTTGTCGCCGTCCACCTGCGCATAAACGGTGAAGACATCTGCAAATCCCGCGTTCGTGATCCATTGTTTTTCCCCATTTAAAATATAGTGGGTACCGGCTTCGTTTAATCTCGCCGTCGTTTTGGCGCTGCGTGCATCCGATCCGGAGCTTGGCTCAGTTAAGGCATAGGCGGCAATCCATTCTCCCGTTGCCAGTTTCGGCAAATATTTTTTCTTTTGTTCTTCGTTTCCAAATAAAACGATCGGAAGCGACCCGATGCCGACATGGGCGCCGTGGGAAATTGCAAATCCGCCGGCCTTGGCGATTTTTTCGGAAATCAAAGCGGAGCTCACTTTATCAAGGGCAAGGCCGCCGTATTCTTCCGGGACATCGGCGCTTAAAAGCCCGAGTTCGCCGGCTTTTTTCAATAATTTGACGGAACGGTCGAATTCATGGTTTTCCAAGTATTCCACTTGCGGTATGACTTCATTGTTCGTGTAGTCTTCCGCCGTTTTGGCAATCATTTTTTGTTCTTCGGAAAGTTCTTCGAGCGTAAACACTTGTTCCGGTGTAATGTCGTCGATTAAGAAACTGCCGCCTTTTACAAATTCTTCAGTTTGGTTTGCCATTTCAAATTCCTCCCTTTTCGTATTTCAAATTCGAATGCGGGATGCGGCTCCGGCCCCTTCAAGGGATCAAACTTGCCGAAAGTTTCCGGACCGCCCCTTTTATGAAACGAGTTCAAACACGCCGGCTGCGCCCATGCCGCCGCCAATACACATCGTGACGACGCCGAACTGCACATTTCTCCGCTTCATTTCATGCGCAAGTGAGAGGGTTAATTTTGCGCCTGTGCAGCCGAGCGGGTGGCCAAGGGCAATAGCGCCGCCGTTGACATTGACAATATCTTCGTCAAGGCCGAGCTGGCGGATGACCTGGATCGACTGTGAAGCGAATGCTTCGTTTAATTCAAACAGCCCGATATCCTCAAGGTTTAAACCTGCCAGTTTCAAAGCTTTCGGTACGGCTTCCACCGGGCCGATTCCCATGATTTCAGGGCGGACACCTGCAACCGCAAATGAGCGAAATTTCAGAAGTGGCTTCAGGCCAAGGGATTCGGCTTTTTCTTTATCCATTAGCATGACCGCGGCGGCGCCGTCGCTTGTTTGCGACGAGTTGCCGGCCGTAACGGTGCCGTTTACCGAAAATGCCGGACGCAGTTTTGCGAGCGTTTCCAAGTTTGTATCCGGACGGACGCCTTCATCCTGCGAAAATACAACCTTTTTTTCAATGAGTTCGTTATCGTCGTTCACCGTACGGATCGTGACATCGACCGGGACGATTTCCTCATTAAATTTGCCTTCCGCAATGGCTCTCGCCGCTTTTTGGTGGCTACGCACGCTGAACGCATCCTGGTCTTCGCGGCTGACGCCGAATCGTTTCGCGACTTCTTCAGCCGTATGCCCCATACTCATATAATATTCCGGCGCCGTTTCCGCGAGCCTCACATTCGGGCGGACAACATGCCCCATCATCGGGACAAGGCTCATCGATTCCGCCCCGCCGGCGATAACCGTATCGGAATGGCCGAGCATAATCCTTTCCGCGCCGTAAGCGATCGCCTGCAGCCCGGATGAGCAGTAGCGGTTAATCGTGATTGCCGGCACCGTTTCCGCGAGCCCCGCCAAAACCCCGATATTGCGCGCCATGTTCATGCCTTGCTCCGCTTCCGGCATGGCGCAGCCGATAATCAAATCATCAATATTCCCTTCATAGTTGCCGGCGCGTTTTAACGTTTCTTTTACGACCAACGCGCCCAAATCGTCCGGCCTGACTGTTGCCAGCGTCCCTTTTTTTGCTTTGCCGACCGGCGTTCTCGCACCTGCCACAATGACAGCTTCCCTCATCGATTTCCCCTCTTTCCGTGTTTTTGCCAAAAAATTAGTTAAAATTAGTTTCTTAACGGTTTTCCTTTTAGCAGCATGTGCTGCATCCGCTGCTGTGTTTTCGGCTGGGCGATCAAGCTTAAGAAGGCTTCCCTTTCCAAATCCAGCAAGTATTGTTCATCTACTTTTGTCCCAAATGGCACTTTCCCGCCCGAAAGCACGTATGCAATCTTTTTCGCGATCTCCAAATCGTATTCAGAAATATAACCGGACAGATACATCTGCTGCGCCCCAAGCAAAAGCGCCGCATAACCTGTTTCCCCGACGACCGGGATTTTTTCGCGGACAGGCGGTCTGTAACCGGATTCAACCAAATGCAGCACCGCCCGTTTTGCATCGTAGATCAGGTGGTCCGGATTGGAACTGATGCCGTCCGTCTGATCGAGGAAGCCGTTTTCGCGCGCTTCTTCGGCGGATGTGGACACTTTTGCCGTCGCGATCGTTTCAAAGACTCTGTTGGCAACATTTTGCAGGTCAAACTGCACACCTTTCGGGATATTTTTCAAGTGCTTCATGTACAGCTCTTTATTGCCGCCTCCGCCCGGAAGCAGCCCGACCCCGGTTTCCACAAGGCCCATATACGTTTCACTTGCCGCCTGGATGTGCGCCGTGTGCAGACAAACTTCAGCACCCCCGCCGAGCGCCATCTGGAACGGCGCGGCGACAACCGGCTTCCAGCTGTATTTGATTTTCATCATCGTATTTTGGAACTGGCGGACGACCATATCGAGTTCAAAAATGTTGTCATCCTGCGCTTCCATAAGCATTAACGCCAGGTTCGCCCCGACGCAGAAGTTTTTGCCCTGGTTGCCGATGACAAGCCCTTTGTAATTTTTCTCCACTTCATCTATCGCAAAATTGATCATTTGCAAAATATCGAGCCCGATGGCATTGCTTTTCGAATGGAATTCAAGCAGGAGCACCCCGTCGCCGATATCAATCAGGCTGGCGCCGGCATTTTCTTTGATGGTTTTACCTTGTTTTTTCAAAGCTTTCAGGCTGATTTCTTTCGGGTTCGTTTCCACGGCTTTGTATTCGCCGTTATCGTAATAGAAAACAACGCCGTTTTCTTCTTTGTAAAAAGAGGTAAAGCCTTTATCGAGCATTTCTTTTACCCAGCCCGGCACCCGGATGCCGTCCAGCTCCATTTTCTGCACGGATTTTCCAACGCCAATCGCATCCCATGTTTCAAACGGCCCGTAGCTCCAGCCGAACCCCCATTTCATCGCCCGGTCGATCGAAACGATATCATCGGCAATGGTGCCGGTCAGTTCCGCCGTATAAGCGAGACACGGGGCGAGGATGTTCCAGAGCAGCCGGCCGGCGCGGTCATCTGCGTAGATGATGGTTTTTATTTTATTGGCAGCGCCTTTTACCTGCTGGGCCGCTTTTAAAGAAGCCGCTTTCATTTTTGTGCGCTCTCCGTATTCCATTGTTTCAGGATCCAGTTCATAAATGTCTTTGCCTTTTTTCACATAAAAGCCCTGACCGGTTTTGCTGCCGAGCCATCCTTTTTCAACGAGTTTGTGCATAAAATCCGGTACTTTAAAGATTTCTTTTTCTTCACCGCCGACTTTTTCATATACGTTTTTTGCAACATGGACAAACGTATCGATGCCGACGACATCAAGCGTCCTGAACGTCGCGCTTTTCGGGCGCCCGATAACCGGGCCCGTAATGGAATCGACTTCCCCGATCGTATAACCACCTTTTATCATTTCGCGGACAGTGACAAGCAGGCCATATGTGCCGATGCGGTTGCCGATAAAGTTTGGCGTATCCTTTGCGATGACGACGCCTTTTCCGAGCACGTCTTCACCAAACTGTTTCATAAAAGCAACGACTTCCGGATCGGTATCGGCCGTCGGAATCACTTCCAGCAGTTTCAAATAGCGCGGCGGGTTGAAAAAGTGGGTGCCGAGGAAATGCTTTTTAAAATCTTCGCTCCTCCCTTCCGCCATTGCTTCGATCGAAATTCCGGACGTGTTCGAGCTCACGATCGTGCCCGGCCGGCGGTATTGGTCGACTTTTTCAAACACGGATTTTTTAATGTCCAAACGTTCCACAACCACTTCGATGATCCAATCCGCTTCTTTTAAACGGCCGATATCATCTTCCAAATTCCCCGCTTCGATCAAAGACAGGCTTTTTTTTGAAGTGAGCGGGGCCGGTTTCTGCTTCAGCAGTTTTTTGAGCGCGGTTAGGCTGAAGCGGTTCCTGACATCTTTGTCTTCCAATGTTAACCCCTTTGTTTTCTCCTCTTCTGTCAGACCGTTCGGGACGATATCCAGCAAAAGTGTTGGGATCCCGATGTTTGCCAGATGTGCGGCAATTCCAGATCCCATTACGCCGGAACCGAGAACGGCCGCTTTTTTAATGTTATACCGCATAATGCATCCCCTTTCGACAATCTTTTGAATGAATACTCATTCATTATACTTTTTAAAAAAATAACGCTTTCAGCTTTTCTAATAATAATATATACGAATTTTTCCGTCCTATCAATCACTTATTCTCAAAAAATGACCATTTTTTAAAATTTTTTATGTTCCGCGCCGATTTGGACAAGATAAACCCGCAAGCCGATGAGGAGGTGGAAACATGGCAAAATTAAAGAAAAACCCATCTAAAGCAGGCGTCAGTGCAGCAAGCGTAAAAGGCAACGCCGGACCGACAATCAAAGCGGACGGCGGTGGTAAAGTGAACAGCCAGAACAACCAGTACAAAAAATAGCAGCCCTGCCCTGCATAAGATGCGCTACTCTTTCAAACAATAGGAAAAGACATGTAATAAAGGAGGAACAATCATGCAACAGCAGCCTTTTTCACAGCAGCAAAACGCGCAAATGAATTACAGCGCTCCACCACAGGTAATGTCGACAAAAGATTTGGCATATGTGAATGATATGCTGGCATGGAATCTGCTTGCAATGAAAAAAGCGCATGATGCCGCCATGCGCTGCCGGGACATTGAATTAAAAACGGTTTTTGAAGCGTGCGGGCAAATGCACCAGCGCCATTACCTGCAGATCATGGGGCATTTGAACAACCACCTGCAGCAGTAACAGGCGGCCCTTAATCCACTAGATGAGGAGGCATGAAGATGGACAACCAGCAAAAAATTCAAAACCCGAAAACGCAGGTCCCCGAAACGCCGGAGATGAACGACCGCGACCTCGCTAATGACCTGCTTTCCATGGAAAAATACATGACGGCTTCCTATAATACGGCAATGAATGAAGCGAGTCACGAAGCGCTGTACCGCGATCTCCTTTCCATTTTCACGGAAACACAAAACCAGCAGCGCAAACTGTACGAATTGATGTTCAAAAGAGGATGGTATAGTCTTGAAGCGGCGGAGCAGCAGAAACTGCAGCAATCTTACCAGCAGCATCAGGGCTACGCGTCGCAGTTCCCGTACGGAGGCCAGGTGCAGTGATCAAAAGCAGGCGGGGCCATAAGCCCCGCCTGCTTTTTAATTCTCGCTCGAAAACATATATTTTTTATAATGGTAACGGATGGAAAAAATAAACCCAACCGAGAGCATATTGCCCATCAGCGAGCTGCCCCCGTAGCTGATAAACGGAAGCGGAATCCCGGTGATCGGCAATACCTGGATCGTCATGCCGATGTTTTCGAATACGTGGAACGTAATCATTGAAATGACGCCCGCGCAAATGTACGTGTAAAAATCATTTTTCGTTTCAAGCCCAGCTTTGATAATATGGTAAATTAACATAAAAAACAAGCCGATGACGATGCTTCCGCCAATGAAGCCGAACTGTTCCCCGATGACGCTGAAAATAAAGTCCGTCTGGTTTTCCGGAAGATTGACTTCCGTCGTGCCGAGCCCTTTCCCAAATGTCTGCCCCGACCCGATCGCCATTAAAGACTTGATCAAATGGTAACCGTCCGTCGTAGAATAGTTGTACGGATCAAGCCAGGCATAAATCCGGCCGAACTGGTATTGGCGGACGCCGAGGTAGGTTTCAAGTATCTTCGGGTTCCAGAGGACAAAATAAAAAATGACCGCAACAAGTGCCGCACCGCCGCCGAAAATCGGAAGGAGCAGTTTCCACGTGATCCCCGACACAAAAACGAGCCCGAAAAAGATGGCAATAAACACCAAAGTGGTTCCCAAATCCTGGGAAATAGTCAGCATCAGCGGCACAAAAAGACATAAGCCGAGCTTGATAAACAGCCAAAAATCGGATTTTACTGTCCGGTTCAGCACTTTTTGGTTATGGTCCGATATGAGCCGGGCCATTGCCAAGATCAAAAACGGCTTCATGAATTCCGACGGTTGGAACGAACCGATGACCGGAAACACGAACCAGTTTTTTGCCCCTTTAATCACAGGGGCAATGGAGGCCGGCGCAATCATCAGCAAAACCAATAGAAGAATGCCAAGCCCGTAGCCGTACCAGGAAATTTTTTTCAGCTGTTCTGAATCCAGTCTGATGACAAGCGCAATCAGGCCGACGCCAATCATATAGAAAAGCGCTTGTTTTAATACAAAGCTGTGATTGGCAGTGTATATCGACACAAGGCTGACAATGCAGAACAACATCAGCGTCAGGACAAGGCCGTAGTCAATTCTGGAATTATTATCGTGTGAAGCCATTCAAATATCACCTATCTGCGTGCTTTAATGTCATAGCAAAAGAAAGCAGCCGGCCTGTAAAATCTATTTTTTAATGCATAAGGCAGGCGCGCAAAACGGAAACACTCATCGTTTTTTTCATACAAACTTTATTATACATCATACCGGCATAAGCACAATCATTTTCCTTTTGGAAATATTTTTGAGGAGGCCGGCATCAGTTAAAAAAAATTGAATCCTCCTGTTCTGCCGATTAAAATAGTAGGAAAGCGAAAAAATATCGATGGAGATGGTTATGATTTATGGAACCGATCAAAAGCACAGAAGCGTTTAAAAAAATTACCAGGGGAAGCGATCCGGTCATCGTAAAATTTTATGCGGATTGGTGCCCGGATTGCAAAGTAATGAATATGTTTATCGGGGATATCATCAAGGATTACCCGCAATACAAATGGTACGAAATCAACAGCGACGAGTTCCGCAGCATTGCGGATGAAAACCAAGTAATGGGCATCCCGAGCCTGCTCGTGTTTCAAAACGGCGAGAAAAAAGCGCACCTGCACAGCGCGAACGCAAAAACACCCGAACAGGTCCGCGAATTTTTGGATTCCGTTGCATTATAAAAAAAATCGGCCGCGTGCCGATTTTTTTGCTGAGGGGCATCTCCCGCTTTGTACAGCTGCGGGCGCTATCGGCCGACGGTTCTGTCCTATGCAAGGCGGGTAATAGCCCGTCCCGCGCCTTGTTTCCTTTATCTTAGCCGAAGACAGTGAAATCCATCCCCCTGGCCGAGGCCCCTCCGTTTTTTATTGGCTCTGTTACATTATATTGTTGATTCCTGCGGGATAGCGGCAAGAAGAAACCCCTCGTGCTGAGATATCGAACGTGGCCCGCAGACGCAGGGAGCGAAGCGGATTTCGCGATCATCAACATTGATTACGAACATAACCTTTTATTAATATGTTGTCAATTTCAACATTTCCTGGAGCCGGTAAATGCCTTTTAAAAAATAGGTGGTGAAGCCTTTATGTTTTTCGTACGGAACGGTGAAGGCACCATCCTTATTTGTCCATAGCCGCCCGAAATAGCGGCTGATGTCTTTTGTGACGGTTGCGTTATTAGGGGCTTTTACAAACAAATCCGTCTCTAGGTTGTAATCATCCAAATTCCTTAGCGTCAAATTGGTCGACCCGCCGAAAAACAGCGATTGTCCGGGCTTTTCGATCCATATGAGTTTTGGGTGGAATTGCTCGAGCCCAGTATTGTACCAGCGAATTTTGATTTTCCCGTCCGTTTTTTGCGCCAGCTCCTGCGCTACAGGCTGGTTCGGCAGCCCGATTTTTTTATGGCCGAACGCATTTAAGTTCGGGTCCAAAATGAGCCGGATGGAAACCCCGCGTGCCGATGCCTCCTCAAGCGCATCGACCACTCTCCTGTCCGCCAGATAAAACATCGCCATTGAAATTGTATCACCTTTTTTCGTGGCGTTCAGTTCCTTCATTAATCGGCTGTACACTTTCCCCTCGGTTAACAGCTGTACAGCAATATCGCCTTTTTCCTCCTTTTTCCCCTTATACGCAGGTAGTTTTGGCCCGTCCGACATATCGGAAGCCGACTGCTCCGATTTCAGTACATCGCTTACGATCGACCCTTTTACGAGAAAAGCGATATTCGAATGCCAGCCACTTGCATCATGGGGATTTCCGGAAGCAATGACCGCACCTTTTTCGGTTGCAAACGTTTTGCGGTGGTTCGCCTTAATATTGAACAGTTCCAAATAAGAACGGAGCGCCATTTTCGGCGCATTATCCCCGAAAGCGTTCGGCAACCAGCCTTTTCCGCCCTGCCCGAACCATTGGAAAAACATGTGCCATATCCCGGAATAGAGCGGCGTCGAGTCGCGCAGCGGATCGAGATTCGTATATACTACCTGGATGCCGTGCTTTTCGAGCCTTTTTAAAACAGGGGCTTCGTGCGATCCATAAGAAGTGTTGATCGGGTCAGAAATGATGATGATTTGGATTTGCGGCTCTTTTTCTTTTTTCTCAATGAATTGATCGGCCAATGTTTCGCTCAATAGCGGCACTTTCATTTTTTTATCATGGTAACCGTTAAAAAGGAAAAAATCGGCCACAATAAATTGATGGGCATCATCGATCATCCGATAAATTTCGGGATAAATGGATTGTTCCACTTTCCTTTTTCCTGTCCCCTTTTCCCGGTACGTCAAATCGGCAAGAAAGCGGATATCGCGCCCATTGATATCGTATGTTTTGCTTGCATACGAAATGCCTTTTGGCAGCGGTTTATAAGTATTATACAAAATCACGGCCGCATAAATGGCAAGCAGGATGAGCACAAAAGCGGACCAGTATTTCATTTTGCCTTTTTTCACACGAATCCTCCCCTTATTTGTTCATATCATGCCCCGGGAAAGAAGGGGCCAAACATGGGGCGTTTTGGAAAACGGCAGCATTGGGTACTTTAGAACGATCACGCTTAGAAAGGAATCGACTGGATATGATTTGGACGATCATCGGCATTATATTGACGCTCTAGATTTTAGGTATATTTTCCATATTGCAAGTGCATTTATCCATCTCCTCCTTGTGCTTGCCGCTATCATACTGCTGGTCAAAATTTTTACCAGCCGGCACAGCAGAAGAAGCCATTGAATGGCAGATCATATAAAAAGAAGGCCTATAGCCGCAATTTTCAAACACGGCTTTAGGCCTTCCTTTTTAAGGTAAAAGCTTAATTCCCAATGCTTCTGCAATTTTTTCACCGTACCGTCTCAATTCCGCGATCCCGTAAAAAAGGGACAGCATGCCTTGAAAAACGTATTTTCTTTTCTTTTCCTGGTACAATTCCTCTTTTAACATCAGGACAGCATTTTGCAGATCCTGCTTCTCCTCAAGTGGCAGATCAAGCTCCGCAATCTTCCTCTTCATTTCCGCAAGCAGGCTGCATATTTCGCCGGTTTCATCATTCACCGGATAAAGGTCTTCAATTTTGCGACGGACAAGGGGCGGCCGCCGTTCTTTCAAAAAGCCTTCAGCAGCGTAATCCAATTGATCCATAATAAATTCTGCGAGCTGTTCCAGATCCACCTCTACGCCATCAATGACCGTGATTTTCATGTATGCATGAACAATGCCCCCGTACACGAGAATAGCGTCCAGCACATATGGTTCAAATGCTTCCCCATATATTGAAAGCATCAGTTCTTTATAGTACTTTTGTATAGCGTAATTCTTTTTCTCGAAAAATACCCTTAAGCCCTCGTTTATAGAATGGTTTTGTTCCCGCTGCAGCATGACGATAAAATCGCGGTGCCGGATGCAAAATTGAAACAGGGAAACCAGCTGCCTTTTTTCCTTTTCCCTCGGCGTGGCTTTTTGTTTCTCGATTTCCTTCAATATTTTTGAAAGTTCATCAAAATAGTATTGGAAAATTTCTATTAATAACTCATCTTTTGAAGAAAAGTACGTATAAAAAGCCCCTTTGGAAATCCCGCAAACATTCACAATGTCCTGGACCGTTGCCGTTTGGTAGCCTTTCTCCGCAAATAATTTGATTGCCGCCCGGATTAATTCCTCTTTTTTCTGCTTCATCTTCATCACCGCATAGAATAATCAACCGAAACAAATGACATCCATCAATTTCAGCCCTGTAACCTAGGGAAATTTTGTTTTGCCCTTGCTTTGTTAGGAAAGTGGGCAAAATATCATCTCCATAAATATTACCCTGCCTTCTACATTATTTTCACAAATTTTATCTAAAAAAGGTTGAAATCAAAAATAAAGTCAGTTATATTATAACTGGAATATGACCAGTCAGTCAAATCATTCTGACTGGTCATCAATCATTTTCAAAGGAGTGTCGCAACTACCGTGAAACATATTATCCAGTTCTGCCTTAGCAACAAGTTTGCCATTTGGCTCATGACACTGATTGTTACAGGCGCAGGCATTTACGCCGGAATGAATATGAAAATGGAAACCATTCCGAATATCAATGCCCCGATTATGATGATCACGACAACCGATACCGGAGCAACACCGCAGGAAGTGGAAGATAAAATCACCACGCCAATCGAAGAAAAAGTGAAAGACCTTACCGGTGTCCAAACCGTGACCACTTCATCAACCGAGGGCAGCTCCCAGATCCAGCTCGAGTATAAATACGGGCAGGATATGGACCAAGCGAAAAAAGATATCCAGGATGCGCTCGAAAAAGTGGATCTGCCGGATAATGTCGACGCTCCTGCAGTACAAAGGATCAGCATCAACGATTTCCCGATCCTTTCTTTAAGTGTTTCAAATCAGCATAAGTCTTTTCAAGATTTAACAAAAATAGTCGAAGAAGATCTTGTTCCAGAACTCCAAAGCATTGACGGTGTATCTGATGTTCAGACTTCGGGGCAGTATGTCCAGGAAGTCCAATTGACCTTTGACCAAAATAAGCTGAATGCACTGGGGCTTACTGAAGATACTGTAAAGCAGGTGATCCAAAACTCAAATATTACAGTTCCGCTCGGTTTAATTAACTTCGGGAAACAGGACAAATCGGTTGAAATCGACGGGAATATAAAATCCCTTAAATCTTTTGAAAACATGAAAATCCCGTATACCCCAACATCCGGCACAACCGGCAGCTATTCCGCATCTGCCGCTTCCGGCACCCAAAGTGCGGCGCAGGCCGGAATCCCGACTGTTGCATTAAAAGATATTGCGGACATTAAAGTTGTCGGCAAACATGAGTCGATTTCGAAAACGAACGGAAATGACTCCATTGGCATTCAAATTACAAAAGCGCCGGATGCCAACACGGTAGATGTGGCCGACGCTGTAAATGAAAAAGTGAAAAAATTTAAAGCCAACTATCCGGGTATGCAGGTCTCCACAATTTTGGACCAGGCCACCCCGATCAAAGACTCAGTGAAAACGATGCTTGAAAAAGCGGTTATCGGGGCAATTTTTGCAATTTTGATCATTCTGTTGTTTTTGCGGAATGTGCGTTCCACGATTATCGCGGTTGTCTCCATTCCTCTCTCGCTACTGATTTCTTTTATCATTTTGAAGCAGCTCGGCATCACCTTAAACATCATGACGCTTGGGGCCATGACGGTCGCAATCGGGCGTGTCATCGATGACTCGATTGTTGTCATAGAAAATATATACAGGCGCCTGAACTCCCCAAGTGAAAAACTGAAAGGCAAGGCGCTGATCCGTGAAGCGACAACCGAAGTATTTAAGCCGATTATGGCCTCCACAATCGTTACCGTTGTTGTATTCTTGCCACTGGCGTTAGTAAAAGGCATGGTCGGCGAGCTGTTTATGCCATTTGCTTTGACGCTTATTTTTGCGCTTTTGGCATCGCTTCTGGTCGCAATCACCGTCGTCCCGATGTTTGCGCACTCGCTGTTTCAAAACGGGGTGAAGAAAAAAAGCGGGGCACTGCAGAAAGAGCACGGCACGCTTGCTTCTTTATATAAAAAAGTGCTGGACTGGTCGCTCAACCATAAGCTGGTTACTTTCGGTACAGCATGCCTACTTTTAATCGGAAGCTTGTTTTTAACCCCGCTGATCGGCGTCAGCTTTATCGAAAACGAAGGACAGAAAGTGGTTTATGCCACGTATACGCCGGATCCGGGCGAAACGCTGTCTGATATAAAGAAAGTTACTGCAAAAGCGGAAGACTTTTTATTGAAACGTGAAGGCGTAAAAAATGTGCAGTACTCGATCGGCAATACAACTTACAGCACGAGCAGCAACTCCGCGGTTTTTGTCATAGAGTACAAAGAAAACACGAAGAATTTTGATAAAGAACCGGAAAAAGTCATAAAAGCGATCCAAAAACTGTCTGACCAGGGGACTTGGAAAGCACAGGATTTTAACGCCGGGTCAAGCAAAGATTTAACGATGTATGTATACGGCAACGATATGGAAGAAATCAAGCCTGTGGTCAACAAAATCGAAAACGTTATGAAAAACAATCATGACTTAAAGAATGTCGAAACAAGCCTTTCAAAAACGTATAGCCAATATACACTCGTGGCGGACCAGGACAAGTTGAGCCGGCTCGGACTAACGGCCGGGCAGCTCGGCACAGGGCTGGCGCAAACAGGCAACCAGTCCATCCTTACTACCGTTGAAAAAAACGGCAAAGAACTGGATGTATATGTGAAAGCGGCGGATTCCGATTATAAGGACATCAATGACCTGACAAAGAAACAAATAACCACTTCCCTCGGTACAAAAGTTCCATTAAAAGATGTGGTCACGGTGAAAAAAGGGGAAACCCCGAATGCGGTCCAAAAACGTGACGGGAAAATTTATGCCAGTGTAACGGGGACAATTAAAACGGCAGATGTCTCGAAGGTCACGCAGGATGTTCAAAAGAAAGTGGACAAACTTGATATCCCGAAATATATCCATGTGGAAACGGGCGGCGTTACAACAGACATCAATGACTCGTTTACAAAACTCGGTTATGCGATGGCGGCCGCAGTTGCAATTGTATACCTTGTGCTTGTCATTACATTCGGCGGGGCGCTCGCACCATTTACAATTTTATTCTCGCTGCCGTTTGCAGTGATCGGCGCATTGGTTGCGCTGTTTTGGGCGAATGAAACAATCAGCGTCACTGCCATGATCGGGGCGCTGATGCTGATCGGGATTGTCGTTACGAACGCGATCGTGCTCATCGACCGGGTTGTCCATAAAGAGCGGGAAGGGCTGTCAACAAGGGAAGCGTTGCTGGAAGCAGGGGCTACAAGGCTGCGCCCGATTTTAATGACCGCTTTTGCTACCATCTTTGCGCTCGTTCCGCTCGCATTGGGATACGGCGGCGGCGGGCTCATTTCAAAAGGGCTCGGCATTACCGTTATCGGGGGATTAACAAGCTCCACCCTGCTCACGCTTTTAATCGTACCGGTTGTTTACGAATTTTTAATGAAATTCAGGAAAAAAGGTAAAAAAATAAAAGAAGCATAAGAACAGCATTCCGGCTAAAAAGGGGGCGCCCCCTTTTTAGCTGGAAAATGATATTCCTTCACCGGCTTTGTGAAGGAAAAAGCGTCACCCATTCATTCGCTTCGCTGATTCTTCGTACCTTTCCGCCGATATTTTCGGCACTTCCGCTGATTTTTCCGGAATGTCCGCCGATTTTCCTATATCTTCCGCCAATTTCGCAAAACAAATTGCGACCGTCTTGCTGCCGAAACCCACTTGTTGGATTTTTATCATGCCCCAACGAAAAAGGAACTGCCCCACAAGCCATTCACTAACCTGAGGCACCCCTTTTTTACGCAGGGCAATATTGATTTCAAGAAAAGCGGTCATCATACATGAAAGCCTTTTACATTTTCGCAGCCAGTGCCAATTCCGGTTCCGGGGACGGTTTACCGATAAAATAGCCTTGCGCATAGTGCATGCCGATAGATTTGCAGTATTCGAGCTCTTCTTTCCGTTCGATGCCTTCCGCAAGTACAAAAATGCCGGTTGCATTCGCAATATTCATGACTTCCTGCAGGAACCGCTGCTTTACTTTATTTTGATCACAATGTGAGATGAAGAAGCGGTCAATTTTGACATAGTTTGGATTTAAGATTTTTAAAGTTTCCAGCGTGGCATAACCCGAACCAAGATCATCGAGCGCCACCTCCACCTCGAGTTCCCGGTACACGTCGAGGATGCTTTTCAAAAAATGGACATTGGAAATTTTTTCAGTCTCCACGACTTCAAAAACAAGATCCTGCGGGGAAATGTCGTGCTGTTCGATCATAGTGAACGTTTGGCGTAAACAAACCTTATAATCGTAAATCGATGCTGGCAAAAAATTAATAAAGCTTTTCACGCCGCCGGGCAGTTTCCCGGCCCGGGCTTCGAGCGCCGCTTCCCTTGCGCGCAGATCCAAAAGGGAATGCAGCCCCGTTTTGTGGGCCACGTCAAATAAAAGGCCGGGCGGGATATTCCGTTTCGGAAAGTTGGTGCGGAGCAGCGATTCATAACCGTAAATTTTGTTGTCTTTCATCCGGATAATAGGCTGGAAATAACTTGTAAGGCTTCCGGAAATGATCACTTTCACAAGCAATTCATGTTTAATCCGTTCTTTCAAATAGGGCAGCGGCAAGCTTAGTGGCATGCCGCTCCGTCCGTATGGCTGGACATTGGTGAATAGTTCGGCCGTTTCAGGTATATCATTTAGCATGTCAAATAAAGCCGCTTTTGTCGAATACGGGATAACCAAATGATCGGAATGTACTTCTTCTATGCGGAAATTTTGCATAAAGTACTCAATCACAGCAGGAGTTTTTTGTATATATAAACATCCGCTTTCCGGAATATGGAATGATGCATCGTTCTGCAGTTTCAACTTCTCATTTGGCATATTAATCCATCCTCTATCCGGTGTTTTAACTTAGTTATATCAAAATATTCTTGACATTGCCACTAAATCAATCGAAAATGTGAAATTTTTCACGGCAGATAGGTGACCGCCCTTTTTCCCAATGCATTCCATGAAGCGGTAAATTGCTTTTTATCACTTTATGCGGTTTTTTCCCGGAAAGCGGGTCATTTATTATATAGACATGGCCGGCGTCATAGCCGACGAGCACGACCGCATGCAAATCAAGCGGCGTTTTGACCACCTCATCCTTATGCTGCCACTTTTCCCATCTGTCCGGCAGCCGGTAATCCCCGGTTGTCCAAACGACAACAGGGCGCCCGTCTTCCACCTGCTGCAGCACTTTTTCGAACGGCGCGCCGGTTAAATTATACGCCCTGTGCGGCATATAGCGGTCAAGTAGCGCCGCAATTTCACGATCATATACCGCATAGCCCGGTTTTTTCCCGGAAACATCCCCGACAAAGCCATCTTCCGGATCACCCCAGCTGACAATGTCCCCGCTTTTTGTCTTTTTGAGCGGATCCGAATCTTTCTTGATTTGTTTGGCAAGCGCTGTTTTATCGGCCTTTATGCCGGCATACCGGAGAACCATCGCCAGGCTCGTCACTTCACAGCCGTATTTCAACTCGGGATTTTGCCAGATGAGCGGCACATCCAAGATTTTCTTCTCCTCTTGCTCTCCCGGGCCGGATGAGTCACCGGTTTTCAATTTTTCCACGTTCCGGTACTCCGTTTTTTCTTCCGGATACGATTTTTCTTTTGTCCCGTATCCCGGAAGAAAAGCAATGAGCATACATCCGATGCCTAACAGGGCAAACATTCGTTTCTCCATATCTTCACCTTCTTCTACTATATCTTGTTAAAGACAGTGGTTGCTTGTTCTCAATTGCCGTATCCATCTAAATGAAAAATTTATATTCATTTTTTCTCGTTTTTATTGATAATATCGTGGCTTCAAATCCTTATTTAAAATTATTTTAAATAAGAATTGATTTTTAAAATAAATATGTTATTATATAGATATCATTATTCTAAAGAGGGTGGAAGATTGATGAGCAACCAAAAAGACAGAAATAAGAAAATGACTACCGCGTTTGGTGCACCGGTTCCGAACGATACAGATTCCAAAACGGCAGGCAAAAGAGGCCCGTTATTGATGGAGGACTACTGGTTCGTTGAAAAACTGGCCCACTTCGACCGCGAAGTCATTCCGGAACGGCGGATGCACGCAAAAGGTTCCGGCGCTTACGGAACATTTACAGTGACGAACGATATTACAAAATATACGAAAGCAAAGCTTTTTTCTGAAGTCGGCAAGAAAACTGATATGTTCATCCGCTTTTCCACTGTTGCCGGTGAACGCGGCGCGGCGGATGCCGAACGCGATATCCGCGGGACCGCAATGAAATTTTACACGGAAGAAGGCAACTGGGACCTTGTCGGCAACAACACGCCGGTCTTCTTCTTGAGGGATCCGAAGCGTTTTCCTGATTTGAACCATGTCGTCAAACGCGACCCGCGCACAAACATGCACAGTGCGCAGGCAAATTGGGATTTTTGGACGCTGCTTCCTGAAGCGCTCCATCAGGTCACGATTACGATGAGCGACCGCGGTATACCGGCCAGTTACCGGCATATGCATATGTTCGGCAGCCACACGTACAGCATGTTCAACGCAAATAATGAACGCGTCTGGGTGAAATTCCACTTTAAAACACAGCAGGGGATTAAAAACCTAACAGACAAGGAAGCGCAGGAACTGATCGGACGAGACCGCGACAGCCACCAAAGGGATTTGTTTGAAGCCATCGAGCGCGGGGATTATCCAAGATGGACGATGTACATCCAGGTGATGACGGAAGAGCAAGCGAGGCATCTCCCATACAATCCGTTTGATTTAACAAAAGTCTGGTACCATAAAGATTTTCCGCTGATTGAAGTCGGTGTTGTTGAACTGAACCGCAATCCTGATAACTACTTTGCGGAAGTGGAACAGGCCGCATTTGCCCCGACCAATATTGTTCCGGGAATCGGGTTCTCGCCGGATAAAATGCTGCAGGGCCGCCTCTTCTCCTATGGCGATACGCAGCGTTACCGTTTAGGCGTGAACCATTGGCAAATTCCAGTCAACTATCCGAAAAACGCGAAAAACTTCCATCCATACCACCGTGACGGCGCGATGAGAATTTTCAACCCGGCTGAAGGAGGCTCTATTTCTTACAGCCCAAACAGCTACGGCGAATGGGAAGACAGCAAAGAACATCAGGAACCGGCACTGGATATTTTCGGTACGGCTGACCACCATAATTTCCGGGAAGATGATGACCTTTATTATGAACAGCCGGGAAAACTTTTCAGGCTCATGACGCCGGATGAACAGCAAAGATTGTTCGAAAACACGGCCCGGAGCATGCAGGGAACGACAAAAGAAGTCCAACTCCGCCATATTACAAACTGCTACAAAGCGGATCCTGCATACGGCGAGGGCGTGGCGAAAGCAATCGGCATCGCTATGAGCGAAGTCGAAGCCGCTGTGGCAGGAAAATAATGACTTAGCAAACAAACGGGCATGCCTGTTCAGCCGGACAGCCCACGTACATCTGTAATGAAAAAGCCCCGCAATGCGGGGCTTTTTCATTTATATACTTTTTTTGTAAATTTCGCGAGCACTTCATGATACAACTGGATCAATTTTTCAAAAGCCGGATTAAAGAAATGCTCCAATTTATGGATGCCATATGCCGCTACCAATGCAACAACAATACTTGCCGCGACGTCCAGCGGATAATGGTGGCCGACCCATACCCGGGAAATGCCGGTTAAAATGGCACAGACAATCATGACCGAGCCTAGTTTCCGGTTCCGCATCCATAAAGCAAAAGCGATCGCAAAGGTGCCCGATGCATGGTCGCTCGGGAACGAATCGTCTGCTGCATGCGGAATCAGGATCCGGATATGATAAGTAACAAATGGCCGAGGTTCATAGTAAACGAGCGTGATGAAATAATTGATCATCAAAGCGGCGATACCTGTTATCCCCGCATAAAGCACCATTTTTTTCATCTTGTTATTACCTAAAAGCCATACCAACAATAAAACGGCGGCAAAAAGCGGAAGAGCATCCTGTGTAAAAAATATCATCAATTGGTCTATTAAACGGTCATGCCCGGATAAATTGTGGATCATAAAAAACAATTCGGCATTCTCATTCATGAATCAATTCTCTATCCTTTCTGATACGGCCCATTTTGGCAGATGACGGTTCGGTGTTAAACATCTCGTCAATGCGGACAAACCGGAAGCCGCGTTTTTTCAATTGCGGAATCGCATGCCGCAGCCCTTTAATGGTATAATGCGGGGCATCTTCATCCGCGCCCCAGGTTACGCCGCAATCATGCAGCAAAATTACATCTCCGCTTTTTACACGGGTGGGGAGCCCCTGCGAAATTTTTTCCGATCCGCCTTTTTTGCGCCAGTCCCTGAACATCCTCGACCAGAGCACCATTTTAAACTGCCTGTGCAGGAAAAAATCAAACAGCTGGATCATCCCCCATGGCGGGCGGTAATAAGCCGGTTTTTCGCCGGTGATCTTTTCAATGATCCGCGCCGAATGTTCAAGCGCGCGCGCATTTTTCCACGGCGCCATCAGCCAGTTGCAATGGTGCACATAATTGTGGATGCCGATACAATGCCCTTCACGATGTATGCGCAAAACCAGTTCCGGATACCGTTCCGCCCTTTCCCCGACAAGAAAGAAAGTGGCCTTGACGCCTTCACGCCTTAATAGATCAAGCAGTTCCGGCGTATAGTTAGGATCCGGGCCGTCATCAAAAGTCAAAGCAATCTCCCCGTTTTTCTTCCCTTTGCGGTACACCCCGGTGCTGAACCATGTGGATAAAATATATGGAATAATAGCGTAAATGAAAAGCAGTGCAAACAAGAACATCATCACATGGACCAACAATGAAATCACCCCTTTCAAAAGCTGTTCCCCGTATGAAACGTTAATGCGGCGGATTCATCAGCAATGCTTTTTTCCGCATACGCGCATATTTTCCTTCCGCCACAAACGGCATTTGCGGGTCCGGAGCATTCAAAAGCCGTGAAACTTTAGATTGATAGATGACGGAAAGCGCCCTGAAAGCCGCTTCCCTGTTTTGGATATTCAGCGTATTTCTTTTCATTTTTTCAAGCTGTTCCTTGTTTTGGATCAAGCTGATTAAGCGGCGAATTAAATCGTGCCCGTCCGCAGCCTCCACCGCTGCGCCCGCCTGGGTTAAAAACGCTGCATTATCTTCTTCCTGGCCTGGCAGCGCCTTATACAAAATCATCGGAAGTTCCATTGCCAATGCTTCCGCCGTTGTCACCCCGCCCGGTTTTGTAATCATCACATCCGAAACGGCCATTAAATCACGCACATAATCAATATAGCCGTGTACGTACACAGCATGCCTTGTCCCTTCCAAATCGTTCATCAGCCGGACGCGGAGCTTTTCATTATGCCCGCAGACAATCAGCAGCTGCATGCGGAAAGGCACGGCGTCCAATTTTTCGGCCGTGAATAGCCCATTTCCGAATAATCCTTCGCCGCCGCCCATCACAAGCACGGTCGGCAAATCCGGATCAAGATGGTATTTTTCACACAAAGCATTTTTATTTACAGGTTTTAAGAAGCTCGGTTTGATCGGAATCCCGGTATACGAGATTTTCCGTCCCGGAATGCCAAGCCGGATCAACTGCTGGCGTACCTTGTAAGAGCCGACTAAATAATGGTCTGTATACGGATGCAGCCATGAGCTGTGGTGTGTGTGGTCGGTAATGACCGTCACAAGCGGAATGTCGGTCAGCCCGTATTCCTTTAATTTGGAAATCATGCTTGACGCAAACGGGTACGTGCTGACAATGACAGAAGGACGTACCATTTTCAGCATGCGTAACGTTTTTTTCATTCCCAATGAAAAAAAGGCATTTAATGTTTTCGAAAATGTGTTAAATTGATAGGTTTTGTAGTACATATAGCCATAGAGATTCGGAAACTTTTTAATGCCTTTCATATATACATAGTGGCTGACCGGATACAGAGCGGGATGCACCCATTCCATAAAATCAATGACAACCGGGTCGGCTTCCGGGGAACGGATTTTCATCGCCTGCTCAATTGCACGGGCTGCCTGCAAATGCCCTTCCCCGAAAGCGCCTGTCAAAATTAATACTTTATCTTTTTTCTTGTTGGCCATTCTCTTTCCCCTCTACTTTTCCGTCTATTCAATCAAAAAGCCGGCTGCGCATCTATGAATGTGCGGTTTGGCTTCAAAATCCGCAAGCCCCGGGGCCCGGACTTTTGATACAATAAAATAGACTTCCTGCTGAAATAAAAAGTTCATTACAATATTTTGCCCACGGATAAATTTTCGCGTCCGCCTATTTACGCCCGTATGTTTTTTCTGTTTTTCCATTTCTGATAAAGCCATGTCACCGTTAATCCAAGTGAGTACCAGGACAGGAGTAGAAAAATGACCTCACCGATTAATGGAATGCTGCACAGCGCGATCAGGATCGTGGCTCCCGTTAAGAGAACAAGCCATTCCGACCGCCCTTTTAAAACGGAAAATTCGCTGCCAACTTCCCGGCTGAGAAACGCCATACCGGCGATAAATGAAACAAAAATAGCCAGCAAGATCAGCACGACAAGCGGGATTCCGATGACCGTAATTGTCAAAAGCAGGCTGAGCGCGGTGAGCGCCAACATCATCAAAAATCCGGTAATGATCAATCTCCCGGGCCGCATGTAAAGCGGGTCCATCCCGCTGAAGATTTTCTTTCGTGTAAAGACGCCAAACAGTACCGTTAAAATAATGAAAACCAGGCTGGCGGCAAGCCTGAAAAACCACAGGGCAAGAAGGATCATTCCGGCGAAAATCATGCTGTCAAGTGTTTTGTTATTCATATTTACGGAAATAACGTGCTCCGTTACTTTTGCACCCGGTTCCTGCCTGATGTTCCCCCCGAGTACAAACACAGAGCCGTGGATATCGGCCGATTTTTTGATGTCCAAATTGCCGTTAATGACAATTACCGCCGTCCTTACATATCCGCTGACAGTTGCGTCATCCCCGAGCACAATTACATTTTCCACTTTCTCGTTTTCCGGGACCACCGTCTGCCGATCATGGATAATAATTCTTTTCTCTTTTGCAAGTACAGGGTGGACCGTCGCCCCCATGTATAGAAAAAGCAAAAGCAAAGCCAAAAAGCTGATCAGTATTTTTTGGGCTTTCATAATCTTCTCCTTCCCCTACTCCTTCACCGGCTTCATTTTCAAAAGGCTTATGACCAGCCATAAACAAACGGCCAAAATTACGGAAGTGGCAATCATAATGGCCGCAGACAGATTTGGAAGGGCGGAAAGAATCGACAATGCAATATGGAAACCGCTTGAAACGATATTGGCCAGCCCGGATGCAATGTCCATGCCGACATAAAACGGCTTTCTTAAAACAGGATACATCGCAAACCCTGCAACAAGGATGCAAACGGCAAAGAACCAGATAAATACGCGGTAATTCATCACCAAATTTTCCTCTGCGTAAATTTTTGACATGACCGCTTTTTCAAATTGAAAGCCAGGCAGTTCAACCGAATCGTAAAACTGCTTGATTTTCGCCTGTACCGCCTGCAGTTCTTCGAGTTCCTGCCTGCAGAGCGGGCAAACGGAAAGATGGGATTCCACCATTTTGCGTTCTTCGTTATTTAATTCGTCATCCATGAAAGCCGACAGCAGATCCTGGACATGTTCTTCCATTTCATCACCCTCTTGAAAGTTCGTTTTTTAAGGCTTTTCTCGCGGTGTTGATGCGCGATTTTACCGTGCCGAGGGGAATCCTCATGATTTTTGCAATCTCATCATACGAATAGCCTTCTATATCGCGAAGAACCAGGGCCGTCCGGTGTTCCGGCGATAATTTTTCCATCGCATCCCGGATATCAAACCTTAGATTGGCGCGTTCGATATTGGAAGCAGGCCTGGACAGCGTTTCTTCGTCCATTTCCGTTTGGAGCGCCGCCTTTTTCTTCAGTTTTTTCAGCCTGTCGTAACACAAATTCGATACGATCCTCGCCATCCAGGATGCAAATGCATAGGCATGCTCAAGCTTATCTAAAGAGTAATAGGCTTTTACAAAAGCTTCCTGGGCAATATCTTCCGCTTCCATCCTATCGTTGACCATTGCATATGCATGCCGGAACACTTCCCCTTTAAACCGGGTGACAAGTGCGGCAAACGCATCTATATCCCCGCTTTTGGCCTGCTGGATTAACCTTGTCAAATCCTGCTCCACCATGTTCAACTCCCTATAAAAACAACGAGGTTTTTTGCCGCGATCCCAGGCATGTGCAAAGCGGAAAGAACATTGCAGACTGGCGCACATCCCCGGTTTATTTCTTATTTATTATGGCTTATTTCTCTCTTTATATCATCGGGTATGCTGCCGGATTCCTCCCTTTTTTGTTTAATGGTTTGCCTTGCGCCCCATTTTAACTTTTCCGACCAGAAACCTGCCGATAACCGCCAAACAGATGAGCAGTAAAATCCCCAACCCGGTAGCCGTCATAAGCTTTGGGTCAGTTTGAAACATGTTGCCGATCTTTTTCAAAAACAGTTCATATGATTTACCAAGAAACAAGACGGCAAACGCCCAAGGATAAATACCGATAAAGGTGAGAATGCCGTATTTTAATTTCGGCACATTGCTGAACCCGGCCACATACGAAATATAATTGCCGATGCCAAACGGCCTTGTAATCGCAATGCTCCAGGCGCCGAACCGGTTGAACATTTGCCGGCCCATATGGATGCCTTTTTGGAGCTTTGGCGGTATGCGGCCATGGAGCTTGAGGGCGAGAAAATACGGGATAAAACTTGCCGCAGTATATATGACCGCCATGATGCCCGCCTGAAAAGCGGTTTCGGTCATCGACAGTTTCAAAATATACCCGTACGAAATGATAATGAAAATGCCCGGAAACGGAACGGAAGCCCCTTCGAGAAACATGACAAAATACACACCGAAAATGCCTATCCCCTGCAGAAAATCAATAAGATGTTGAAACATACAGTTTGTCCTTTAAAGCAGTTTTCAGTTTTTGGTTGGCTTTGCGCCCAAGCAGGCCGTTGATCAGCATCATAAATTCCTTGTCCCGCACCTCGATTTCACTACCGTATGCGCGCAGCTGCCGGTAAAATTCGGCCATTTGCTTTTCATCCATCAAAATCTCCATAATTTGCTTCTCGACCGGTTTTTCATAATCAAGTTCAAATACAAGCCCCCGCTCCTTCAAAAAAGCAAGGTTCACTTTTTCCTGGCCGGGAAGCACGGAATGGATAAAAATCGGGAGCTTTTTTTGGATGACTTCGCTGATCGTGACACCTCCAGGCTTCGTAATAATCGCGTCGGCTTCATCGTACAGCCGGCTCATTTCCTTTCTTGACTGGATATACGAAATCGGTATGATATTTTTCCGCCCCCAGCCGCGCAATTTGTTGAAAAGCGCTTCATTTTTGCCGCAAAGCACGTAATAATCCGCCCCTCCGGATGTTTTTAATCCTTTCAACAGGCGAGTTAAATCCCCCAGACCGCTGCTACCCCCGGAGATTAAGATTTTTTTTCTTGAAGTATGGCGGCGGATCATTTCTTCCTTAAAATCTTCATGGATCGGGATGCCGGTCACGTAAATATTCCGTGCAGGCACTCCACATTGGATCAGCATTGATTTTACATGCCGGTTCGGGACAAAATGGACATCAATTTCCTTTTTCCCCCACAAACCGTTGACGAAAAAATCGGTGTAGGCATTGATGACTGGGATGTTGATTTTTCCTTTTGACTTTAATTTACTGAGCAGCATCGACGGAAAACTGTGCGTGCAAATGACAAGATCAGGATTTTCCTCCGCCACCAGTTTTTCCATCTTCTTGATAAAGAGCTGCTGGTATAATTTTAACAGCGCCGTCTGGTCAGAATCCGCGTTGATAAAATGTTTGTACAGCCATTGGTATGTCCGCGGCGCTTTTGAAATCCATTTCAAATACGTCTTTGTGACAATTTTTTCAAGTCTTTCGCTCGTATAGGAAATCAAGTCGATCTTCTTAATTTCAAGCTGTCTGTCCATCTTTTCCAATTTATTGATTAAAGCCTCTGCGACTTGGTGATGGCCAGAAGGCATTTTCAACAAAGGCAAAATTAAGATTTTGTTCAAGCAGTCTCCCTCCTCCTTCCGGAAGCCCATTCTTCTTTACATTAAATAGACTGCCGCAAAACATCAGAAGTTCATTCGATTTATTTTTCTGCAATGGATATTGTGAAATTCGCTTCAATCATCTGGCAATAGATTCCAAATAATTGTGTAAAAAGGGGGCATCATCATGATACGAGTTAAAATGTTTTTAACAAAAAAATTTTACGAAGGATATGATGATGACCAACTCTTTTACACAATAATATGGACTTGACCTCACCTGGGCTTTTCCCGCAGAAACTCGACGGATTTCACGAAAATCAACATCATTGTATTTTGCGAAAAAGCTGTACATAAAATTGCAAAATTGAATACAGTGAATTGCAACGAAAAATACATAATCAAATCGATTTGACAAGGAGCCTCCAAGGGCATGATTACGAGCCTTAAAAGCCAGATGTCACAAGGAATCTGGCTCCGTCAGCAAAGGCTATCATGCCCACCTCTCCATGTAAAAACGTGGGTCATACCTTATGTAATTTGTTTTGCAATTTTATGTATGGCCTTTTGCACCATACAATCATCCAGTAACAAAACAACGGCCGAAATCATCAGCCGCCTATCGCTTTGTTATAGGTTAAATCGAAGTTGAAGCTTCCGTTGACGCCTTTAATTGTGCGTTTTGTATCCCTATGCTGCCACACATCCGCCTTCATCCCGAGCGTCGCATTGTAGCGGGCAATCCACAGCAGATTACCTGTTAGTTTCGATCCATTCAGGCGGGTTTTGTAAAAATTGTAATACGTATAGATGCCGACGTTCTTATAGCCTTTTCTATTCAGCTCCGTAATAAACGTTTTTACAAAATTTGTCAGCGTATCTTTGTTTTTTGATAAATTTTCATATTCCACGTCGACAAAAACAGAGCAAATCTTGGGTTTCACAGGATCCACCCTTGCTGCAAAATGGTCAGCCTCCTTTTTGGCCGTAGAGGTTGCATCAAACATATGGTAGGCATGCACTTTTAAGCCCGCATTATAGGTGTTATAAGCATCTTGCTTAAAATAATCTGCAGTCCCTGATTTCGGCAGGTCCACACCTTCGCTTGCCTTAATAATCGCAAAACTGAAACCGGCCGCTTTCACTTTTGTAAAATCAGTGCCGCCTGTTCCAGACGACTGCAAATATGATAAATCAATCCCCCGTTTCGCATAGCGGACGACGTGGGTATCATACGTTTGCGCATAGCCGTAATAGCCGTTTGCATAGCCGATCGTCAGCCAATGGCCGCTTTGCGTACACTTTGATCGACAGATAAAGCGTGTTCTTCATGGTTTTCCCTGTATTCATGTCATGCAAATAGACCGTGTCGGCAGCATAACCGGTGTACCATACTTTCGGCTTTCCGCTTGCTACATTTTTTTATACGTGTAAGCCGTCTTGTTTTTATAAACGATCTTGTAATAACTGCCTGTAGTACCGGACACAAAGACAGGGGCATTTTTCGGCAGCGTGCCGATCACTTTACTTGAACCGGACGCTTTCGCGTGAATGTTAATGGCTTTGAAAGCATGTTTGACCGTAATGCTTGATGCATTCGCTACAGGGATAAAACTTTTCATATCAAAAGCAAGCGTGAATATCATGGCAATCAGAAAGACAGAAATGATTTTAAAAAAATTTTTAGACATAGGCCCTCCTTTATTGTAACCGGCATTTAATATTCAAAAGAAAAACCCGGCACCTCTACTATGTCAGAAAAACCGGGCAAGAACAGAGATTACTAGATACAAAGAAAGGATGAATTAATCCTTTCCCTGCCGGACTGCAGCTTTCAGTTTCACCGTAAACGAACATCCGGAAGGTTCAAGGTCGCTCACCCGGATTTCACCCCCGTTGATTTCTACCAATTGTTTCACGATTGCAAGGCCGAGCCCAGTCCCGCCAATTTTGCTGTTCCTAGATTTATCGATCCTGTAAAAACGTTCAAAGATTTTTTCCTTTTCCTCATCGGGGATGGCCGGTCCCGAATTTTGGACAGACACGATGCACGCCTCCCCCTTCCTGCGCACCTCGAGGCGGACCCACCCGTCTTTCGGTGTATATTTTCCGGCATTGTCGAGCAAAGAAACAATGATGCTATGAAAATGGTCTTCTGAAATAGCTGCAACCACATCTTCTTCAATTTCGGAAGTGAATTTTTGCCGGATGACCGGCTTGAAATCTTCCGAAATATTTTTCGCAATGATCGAGAGGTTTGCCGTTTCACCGGCCGCCGCCGGCTGATCGAGTTTTGCCGCCATTAAAAGCTGGTCAATCAGCCGCTGCATCCGCTTCGATTCTTCATTAATAAAGCGGGCGGACCGTTCAATCACTTCCGGATGGTCTTTCCCGCGTCTCAGGATCAAATTGACGTGCCCATGAATGGCTGCTAGCGGCGTCCGCAGTTCATGGGAGGCATCCGAAACAAAGTCTTTCTCGCGCTGGACCTGCTGGTTGAGCCGGTCCATTAAATGATTAAACGCGATCGCCAAGTCCTTCACTTCCGCAGGACCTTTCGGGACAGCAACGTTGAACTGGAGGTTCTCCGCCGTCAGGCTTTTGATCATGCTTGTCAGGTCGGTAAGCGGTTTGCTAAGCCGGCGGGACAGCTTATAGATCACAAATGAGCCGATCAAAGCACCGGCAAGCAGGCTGAAAAAAAGCACCCGGACCATGGATTCCATAAACTCATGGACGGCCGCCATCTTGGCATAAATTTTAAACGTATAATGCCGGTAAGAAATACGATCATAGTAAACCGGCATCGTATCGCTCTTCAATAAAAACGGGAAAAACCCTTTCGCCTGCGCCATGCTGTGTTCTTTATCCCGGATACTCTCGCTGCCATCGGAATAAATGGTTTTTCCGTCCGGTGTTTCAATATGCACGTAAACATTCGGATGGTTTTCATAAATCACATTATTAATCGCACTGTCCCAGTCCGGATGTTTTTTCTTTGCTGTTAAAACCAGCAAATTCTCAATATGCCGCACCTCGGTTTTTGTGTTTTTATAAAGCTGATAACTGACAATGGTACTGACGATGATTCCGATAAACAGAACGGTAGCAAGCAAAATCAGGATGTACGAAACATTCATCCGGAACACCATTGTATTAAACCGGTTTTTGGATGCCGCCGTATGCTTCATTCGTCCTCAGCCTTCATCAAGTCAAGCGAATAACCGACGCCGCGCACGGTCTGAATGAGCGGGTGTTCTTGGCCGCGGTCAATTTTGTTGCGCAAATACCGGATATACACATCAACAATATTCGTCTGGCCCATAAAATCATAGCCCCACACTTCCGAAAGGAGCTGCTCCCTTGTCATCACTTTCCGCTGGTGTTTGATAAGAACGGTAAGCAAATCAAATTCCCTTTGTGTGAGATAAAATATTTTCCCAGCGCGCTCTACGCTCCGTTTTTCAAGGTTCACCGTCAAATCCTCAAAGTGAAATACCATCCTGTCCGATTGTTTTTCAAGATTTTTCTTATGGCGCAAACCAACGCGTACCCGGGCAAGCAGTTCCTCAATTTCAAACGGTTTCGTCATATAATCGTCGGCTCCGCCGTCAAGGCCTGCAACCTTATCCCCAATCTGGTCCCTCGCCGTCAAAATGATTATCGGGACATGGCTTTTTTTCCGGATCCTTCGGCAAACTTCCAGGCCGTCCAGCTTCGGCAGCATCCAGTCCAAAAGAATTAAGTCCCAATTGTTCTCATCGGCGCTGAATTTTCGGAGCGCTTCTTCCCCGTCATACGCCACCTCAACCGTATATCCTTCAAACGAAAGCTCGGTGTAAATGAAAGAAGCAACACTTTCTTCATTTTCAACAAGCAGGATTTGGCTCTCAGGCAATTTCGCACACCTTCTATCATACGATGTATTTTTTTCGTTCAATTTTATTATAAAAGCATGCAAGGACTCCAGCGATGAGAATTGATTAAGAAACATTAAAGAATTTTAATGTATTTCTCACAGTCTATTGATGATTTATTAAAATTGAAAAAGTACACTGAAATTGTTGCGAAAGCAAAGTCATGGAGGTATTGTGATGACGGAAACTGTTTTAACCATTGTTGTTCCATGTTATAACGAAGAAGAAGTCCTGCCCGAAACGAACAGGCAGTTATTGGAAGTGTTGCACGAGGCAGTGGAGGCCAATTTAATCTCAAGCCGCAGCCGCGTGCTGTACGTCGATGACGGGAGCCGCGACCGCACGTGGGATTTGATCACCCGCTTTTCAGAGGAAAACGGACAAGTTACCGGATTGAAATTAAGCCGCAACTTCGGCCACCAGCTGGCGCTCATCGCAGGCATGGAAACGGCAAAGGAACAGTCCGATTGTGTGATAACGATTGATGCCGACCTGCAGGATGATGTCCATGCGATCCAGCAATTCTTGGTAAAATTCCATGAAGGATATGATATCGTTTACGGAGTGCGCGGTAAACGGGATACGGATACTTTTTTCAAACGAAATACGGCGCTGGCATTTTATAAAATGATGGAAAAACTTGGTGTCCGCCTCGTGCCGAACCATGCTGATTTCCGCTTGCTCAGCAGGAAGGCCCTTGATGAATTCGCCAAATACCAGGAGGAAAATGTTTTTATCCGCGGCATTATTCCACAGCTCGGGTTCAAGAGCGCGAAAGTATATTATGACCGTAAGGAGCGCTTTGCCGGAGAATCCAAATACCCGTTAAAGAAAATGGTCCAATTTGCCCTGGAAGGGATCACTTCTTTCAGCGTCGCACCGATCCGCGCGGCAACTTATTTAGGGGCCACTTTTGTAATCATGGCATGTGTGATGATCATATATACGCTTGTCCAGTACTTTTTGGGGCATGCAGTGACGGGCTGGTCATCCCTCATCCTCTCCATTTGGCTGCTGGGCGGCATGCAGCTGACCGCCATCGGTGTGATCGGCGAATATATTGGAAAAATCTTTAAGGAAACGAAACACAGGCCACGGTACATTATAGAAAAGAACCTATTTTCCTGCGATGTTTCTAAAATAAAGCAGGAAAGCCATGACAAAATCAAGCAATGAGGTGGTCTTCCTCAATGAGTGTGAAAAAAATATCCATTGGCCTTTTTAGCATCATATTCACTGCATTCTGTGCGTTCATAACGGCAGTGAGCTTTTGTATCCCGCCGCTTTGGGCAAAAAACTACTACAAACATTTCGTATTACCGGACGGAAATTTGAATATCTCGATCGGGCAGGCATCGGCCCTGCTTCTTTTTGCTGCGGTGGCCGTTCTGTTTTATCTCGGGTTGTACAGAATTTTTTCACGGTTGGCTGAAAAATGGCTGAAGCGGATTGCAGCCATTTTATTTGCGGCCATTTTGGTCTTGGAAGCAGCCATCATCATCCTGTTCCGCGGGATGCAGCCGCCTGAAGTGGACGGCGGCCATATTTATCTTGAAGCCCTTTATATGCTCAAACACGGTACACTGGCCGGGAACCAGTATTATCTGCAGTTGTATCCAAACAACCTGCCGATTACGGTTGCCCGCTATTTGCTCTATCGTTACGTGGCGTTCGGCAATCCTGCCTGGTTCCTGATCGTTGATAAACTGGCAGCAGCAGTATTCCTCGATATTGGAATCTTTTTCCTCTGGCTGTTAATGGTAAAAGTCTCCAACCATAAAATGGGGAATATACTGCTTGTCATGACGATTACATGGCTGCCGTTATTTCTTTACATACCGTATTTTTATACGGAAAGCCTGGCTCTGGCATTTCCGTCCATGGTGGTGTATTTGTGGTACCGATACAGCCGGACATGGCGGCCGGTTTACCTTCTTTTGCTCGGTCTGGCGCTTGCAATTGGATGCCAATTAAGGGAAAATATGGTTTTATTCATTCCTGCCCTGCTCATTTATATGTTTTATGTGCTCCGCCCGAAAAAAGTGCTCCTTTGCTGCGCCGCCATTCTGCTCACGTTTTTGCCTGCCACATTCGCAGCAAAGGCTTATTACGGGCAGCTCGGCTACCGGGAAGACTTGAGCATCAAGGCCCCCATGACCCACTGGGTTGTGCTCGGCCTTTCTCATGAAGGCAAATATAATGTCCCTGATACAAAATTGTCCGAAAGCCTCCATACACAGCAGACAAAGAAACAGGCGGATATGGCCCTCATTCAAAAAAGAATCGAAGACAGGGGGCCAGCCGGATTAATCAAACTTTGGGCTGTCAAAGCCGCCCGCACCTTTTCGCAAGGCGACCAGGCTTATGCAAATTATAACAACCATCCGGACCATTACTCTGCCGCTTACCGCTATATTTACGGAAGCCAAAAACAGATGATGTACTTTATCATCCAGTTTTTCCATGCTGCAGCGCTGTTTTTGCTGACCATTTCAGGTTTGCGGTTCTTCCGGGAAAAACGGTACGACATCCATTTGCTGATGCAAATCTGCCTGTTTGGAAGTTACCTGTTTTTCGCCATTTTATGGGAAGCGGAGCCTCGTTATTCGCTCTTGTTCACACCGTATATGATTTTCGGTTCTGTCTACGGCCTGCAAGAACTGCATCATTTTTTGGAAGCGAAAAAACTGCTGCCTGAACCGCACAGATGGAAGCTGCAAACGGCCGGACAGCTGGCGGTGGCTTTCTGCCTGCTCATGATGCTGCTTGCGTGTGCCGGCCTCAATGCGAAAACTTTGACAGAAACAAAGGGAAAATACCAGGATTATGTGGTGAACCAACTGGTACAGAAAGGCAAACATTTTGCACTTGTGGATGCGCACCACAATGCAGCGCAAACATTTACTGCAGATAAGCCATTCGACCGGATTACTTTCACGCCGGTCCATTTCCATGGCAAGGCAAAATACCGGATTTCTTTGTCACAAGGAGCCGGCAGCCAACAAAAACTTGTTTTTGAACGGACATTTACAAACCATAAAAAACCGGTAAACGGCCATGATGCGTTTCTTCTGAAAAAGGAATTGCCAGGCGGGAACAGGCAATATACGATGGAGATCCGGCAGCTTTCCGGAAACCCGCACGCCCGGCTGTCGATTTATGTGAACGGGGCAGGCGGCTCCTTTGAACTGATGGATGTGTATAAAGATGGCCAATTTTACCAAAACGGCAAACCGGTCCCGAAAACTGACCTAACGTTTAGTGTCTCAAAGGAAATCATCGGCCCGTACATAAGCCGCCGCGTATATGATTTGCTGTTTGCCAGCGCCGCCCTCATGCTCGCCGTCTACTGCTTTAGCGTCCTGCCTGCAGAAGAAAGCAAAATATCTTCGAAAAAAATCCGGAAAGTTGCGGATGCATGATAAAACCCCCGGTCTTAAACCGCAGGCCGGGGGTTTTTATTTAATTTGCGGACCCTTATTAAAAATCGCTGTCATAGCTGATATCCAGATCCACATATCCGTCAATGCCGTCGATTGTGCCGGTGCTGGTATATTGCCAAACATCCGCCTCCGTCCCAAGCGTTACATTATAGCGCGCCAGCCAAATTTTTGTATCGCTTGGCCAAAATCCGGTATTGTTTTCCAAATAAGTCGTCCAGTCATAATAATCGGCGTACAACCCGACTTTCGTCTGCCCCAGCGTTTTCATTTCATTTAAAAAATAACCGATACAAACCGGGGCACTATTTTTCCACCAGGTTGCAGTAATACCGTTTGAAGTGGTTTCTTCTACATCTTCAAACGCATAACCCGTAAATACATAACCGGTTTTTGCTTTTGTTTGGCTCAGCACATTATAAAAATGCTTTGCTTCGGCAATATGCTGTGACGCTGTCGTCGTGGAATTGCCGATCATATGGTAGGCATGGACAGATAATCCTGCGTTTCTTGCATACTTATAGTATGTATAGAATTCAGGATCCGTATATGTCGTGCCTTCGGTTGCTTTGATGATGACAAAGCTGTAACCCTCACTCTTCATTTTATTAAAACTCGACTGTGTGAGCGACTGGTAGTGGCTGACGTCTAATCCTTTTAACGTTGCTGATGAGGTGCTGGACGTGGATACTGTCTGAGTTTCACTGGTTGTTCCACCAGTTGTGGTTGTCTGCGTGCTTGTCGTTTCCGATGACAATGGCTGCGTTTGGCTTGTTGTTCCGCTGTTGGAAGTAGCGGACGGTTTTGTAAAATGGCTCTTATATATCCAGCCGTTTTTATTTGTCCCGATGACATGGACATGGTACATCCCATTTGCGCTTTCTTTTACATAAACTTTCTGATTAACCGCTATGACACTTGTATACTTTGTGTGGGAGGAAGTTGTATACAATTTGGAAGATAAATAGACGGTCTTTTTCGTCAACGCGGCGGTTAAGTTATATGCTTGAATGTACCCTGTTTTTCCGCCAACTTTTACTTTATACCGGCTGTTCGATTTTCCATACGCGGCTACCGCAGTCCCGCTGTTTATTTTCTTGTAATAAGCGGTTCCGGTTGAGGATTTATACAGCTTTGACGGTGTCCAAGTATACATTGTGCCGGACGCGGCGGAAGCAGTCTTCGTATGACCAAGAGAGAACAATACGAAACCCGCAACCACCCAAAAAACAAATCTTCGCAATATGCACCTCTCCTTTTTGTTCTATTAAACAAACACTATTATAAACCCTTATAAGTTGCAAAATGATTTCAAAATGGTAACATATCAGAAAAATCCCTACTAAATGATAGAAAAGTCCTAGGGAAGCGGAATAAAATTGTAATTTTTGGAGGAAAGAAGAAGTTTCTGGATGATTTTTCCAAATTAAAAAGCCTGGCAGGGAGCCAAGCTTTCTGTTTTCTACTTTATTTTGCCGCTTCCAACACGGCGGATTTCATAAAGGCATCCAGTTCTTCACGTGTCGGAAGGCCATCGTTATCTCCAAGGCTCTGCATTTGGATCGAACAAATTGCGTTGCCTCGCATCAACGTGGCTTGATCATCCAAATTTTCTAGCATACCGGATAAAATGCCGGATACAAATCCATCACCGGCGCCGACGCGGTCAATCAAATTTTTCACTTCATATTTTGGGGCAGCCGTCTCTGAAAATGATCCGTCTGCCGTTCTTTTCTTTGTATACGATCCTTCCTCTACTAAATTGATGATGACCTGATGAACACCTTTAGATAAGTAGAAAGCTGCTACTTTTTCTTTCTCATTCTCGCCTGTTAAAATTCTTCCTTCTTTTGCATTCGGGATAACCACATCGCAAAGGCAAGCGATTTCATTTGTCCGTTTTATCATTTGCTCTTCAGAATCCCAAATGACCGGGCGTAAATTCGGATCAAATGTAATCGTTAAACCGTACTCGCGTGCTTTTTCGATCAGCGCCAATGTTGCCTCGTAACTACTTTCGCTCAAACCCGCCAAAATGCCGCCGAGATGAAGAATCTTTGCTCCTGAAAAATCAACTTGATCAACATACGCTCTCGTAAGCTTTGATGCGGCACTGCCTTTTCTAAAATAAAACGTCTCGGGATCACCAATGTCTGATAACCCTTTTAACATAAAACCCGTTGGATATTTCGGGGTTGAAAATACATATTGGGTACCAATGTTTTCTTTATTTAAGAAATTTTTCACATATACGCCAAAAGGATCTTCCCCAATCTGTGTTAAAAAAGATACCGAATGCCCCAACCGGGAAACCCCGACAGATACATTCACTTCTGCCCCGGCCATATAGCGGGTATAATGCCTGACACTACTTAAAGGCCCTTTTTCATCTGCAATAAACAGTATCAGGGGCTCCCCGGCAGTTATTAATTCACTCATTTGATTCGCCTCCTGGATTTTAGTCTTTATTTCTTATAAAGAAACATTATTTATTATTTGTATATATTTTTATTATAACCTGTTCAATTGGACAGTCAAGAAATACAAGATTCAAAAAGCGGAAACACCGCAGTGTTCCGGTTTTGTAAAAAAAGAAAGCCCCTATCATTTATTGTATGAATATGAGGCTTTCTGATGTGGAATGAGAGTATCTTATTTTAGATTTTCCATCGGCACAAAATCCATATCGTCATATGTGATGTTTTCCCCGCACATCGCCCAGATAAAGGTATAATTGCTTGTCGCAACCCCACAGTGGATTGACCAGCTTGGGGAGATGACTGCCTGCTCCGAAGATAAAACAAGATGCTTTGTTTCATCCGGTTTTCCCATAAAGTGGAATACCCTTGTATCCGGTTCCATATCAAAGTATAAATATGTTTCCATTCTCCGTTCATGCGTGTGGCACGGCATCGTGTTCCAGGCGTTTCCCGGCTCCAGCACCGTATATCCCATTTGCAGCTGACAGCTTTCACAAATATTCGGATGATGTATTGGTAAATTTTCCGTTTATTCATCGACACATCTTCACCCGTTTCCCTCGGCGAAATCTGATCAATGCTGATTTTGACGTTCGGATATTTATGATGGGCCGGCACCGACACACAATAAAATTTTGCCGGGTTTTCGGGATCATCCGATTTAAACACTACGTCTTTTGTCCCTTTCCCTATGTAATAGCCGTCCTGTTTTTTCATCGGCTCTTCCTTGCCTTCAATGGCGATGCTCCCCGGCCCTCCGATGTTGATGACGCCCAGTTCCCTTCGCTCGAGAAAATAGTCAACACCTAGCTCTTTCGAAAGCTGAATGCTTAAAGGCTCATTTATCGGGGGCACCCCTCCGAAGATTTGCCGATCACTATGGGTATACGTAAGCACAATATCTCCCGGTACAAAAACCTTTTCGACTAAAAATTCTTTCCGCAATTGTTCAGTCGAATAATGCCGGATGTCCTCCGGGCTGTGTGTATACCTTGTTTCCATTGTTTGAGCCATTTTAACCACTCCTTCATTTGAATATTTCTAAACAGGGGGCTTACCGCACCAGCCAGCCTCCATCTACCGCGAGAATATGGCCTGTTACATAGTCGGATGCAGCGCTTGATAAAAAGATAACAGCGCCCATCAAGTCAGAAGGGACACCCCATCGTCCGGCCGGAATTCTGCTTAAAATTTCCCGGTTCCGGTTTTCATCCTGCCGAATCGGGGCTGTATTGGCAGTTTTGATATAACCCGGGGCGATCGCATTGACTTGGATATTGTACGCGCTTAATTCATTTGCGAACGCTTTTGTCAGCCCTGCAACACCATGCTTGCTGGCCGTATAGGAAGGGACAAATTTCCCGCCCTGAAAGGAAAGCATGGAAGCAACATTAATAATTTTTCCGCTTCTCAGTTTGGCCATTTCCTTAGCGGCAGCCTGGCTTAAATAGTAAACAGCATTTAAGTTCACATTTAGGACGCTTTCCCAGTCTTCATCTTTATACTCCAAAAGCGGCGCCCGCTTGATGATGCCGGCATTGTTCACTAAAATATCAATTCGGCCAAAGGTTTCGATGCAACCTTTAATGACTTGCTTCGCGGCTTCTTTCCCGCTTAAATCCGCTTTTACAAGCACCGCTTTCCTGCCTTGTTTTTTGATCAAAGCTTTCGTTTCCTCGCCGCTTGACCGGTTGACCGGCAAATACAAATCCGCACCCGCTTTCGCCAAAGCGACGGCATACGCCTGACCAAGCCCTGTCGCTGCTCCGGTCACAACCGCAACTTTTCCTTTTAAACTGAAAAAATCCATGGTGAAATCGTCTAAATCCATAAACTTCACTCCTAAAACTATCATTTGTTGTATTATAAAAGATGGAAAGCGTTCATCAAGGTATTCAAAAAAAGAAACTAAAAGCTGATATCAGCAATTTCAATTTAAAAAACGAGAGATTAATCATAATCTCCCGTTTTAGGACTTTTCAACTTATTCTATTAACCTTGAATAAAGGTTCCATTTTCCCAGCGCCCATTTTCCAAATCACTTGCAATACGTTTAAATTTGTCATCAGGTAGATTATATAAAAATGTAATAATGACCGCTGCAAGCAGTAAGGCAATTGCAGGATAAATTGTCATAGCACCTTTAATTCCAAGTAGAGTAGTTGAAGTTTGGTGAGCATTCGCAACATAACCTGTTGCAGCAAGAATGCCCGCAGAAACTAATGCTGCAATTGACTGGGCAATTTTTCGTGAAAAATTAAATGCCGCATAGGTAATACCTTCTTTGCGCACTCCAGTGTGCCAATGCCCGTAGTCTATCGTATCTGAAACGAAAGCCCAAGTAATGCCATTTGGAATTGCCAGAGCCACATAACCGATCGTAACTAAAATGATAAATGTATAAATATTGGTAGGGATAATAAAGTTCAACCCATCAGCAACTACACCAATAAGAAGTCCGCCAATAGCTGTTCTTTTCTTTCCAAAGCGGCGCACCAAAAAAGGAATTAACGTAATCCCTGCAACAGAACAACCCATCATAACAAAGTTAATAATTGGCTGTAATCCGATATTGCCGAGATTATATTTGCAAAAATAAATCATCATTTGATTATTTGTATTCATTGCAGAAATTGTAAATAGAGTCATTAAAATCAGGCTCCATAACGGCCGATTCGTAAATACCACGCGCAGATAATCTTTTAACGTTTCCCGTTCCTTACTTCTTGAATTTTCAGCTTTGATATGCTCTTTTGTATTGATATAACAGATAAAGAAACCACATATTCCAATGAAAGCCATAATAGCCGCAGTAATAGCATAACCGATTTTTGTACTTGGAAACATCAGCATGATCGGAACAAAGGCAACGCCTGTTACCAATTGCGCGCCAATTGATCCAGCCTGCCGAGTCGAAGCCATAAATGATCTATCTTCTACATTTCGTGTCATAACAGAGGCCAAAGAGCCATACGGTACATTTGTAAACGAATACAAAATACCCCATGCCATATAAGTGGCATAAGCATAAATAATTTTTTCCGTCGGTGATAAACCGGACGGCATCGTGAATGTAATGACTGTCATAATGGCCAATAAGATGGAAGATATCATCATTACAGGCCGAAACTTCCCGCGTTTCCCCGGTTTTCTCGCATCAATGATTGACCCTGCTAAAGGATCCATAAATGCATCAAATATTTTGGTTATGGAAAAGATGCCAGCAGCAGCTGCTGCACTGATTCCAGCAATATCTGTATAAAAATTGGTTAAATATGCTTGCCCTAAGTCAAACATGAATCCGTTTCCAAAGTCACCAAAACCATAACTCACTTTTTCTTTTATAGATATTCGATTTGATGCATGTTGAGGATCAATATTTTTTTCTGCTGCACTGTTTACAACATTTTCAGCCATGGTTAGCCACCACCTTTTTAAAATATATATTTCATATTTAAACCAGCAGAAGCTTTATGATTTAAGAAGTTTCTTAACTCTAATCAAAAAATCCGAAATAGCGGTAAGCATTATTATAAGCAATATCTTCTACTATTTTTCCGATTTGTTCCTCGTCATCCGGAATCTGGCCGCGTTCCGCCCATTCGCCGAATAATTCGCATAGCACCCTGCGGAAATATTCGTGGCGCGGATAAGATAGGAAGCTGCGCGAATCCGTCAGCATGCCGACAAAATTAGGCAGCAGGCTCTCTTCAGCAAAGATTTCCAATTGCCTGCGCATTCCGCTTCTCGTATCATTAAACCACCATGCACACCCGAGCTGTAATTTTTGTACGGTGTCTTTTTGGAAGCATCCCATGATGGTGACAAGCGGAAACCAGTCATTTGGATTGAGCGAGTACAGGATCGTCTTTGGTATAATGTCTTCATTTTCCGCGCTTGCAAATAGTTTTGCAATTGATTCTGCAATATTCTCATCTATCAAAGCATCATAACCTGTATCCGGACCAAGTTTGTTAAACATCAGTTCATTCAAGTTCCGGTATGCATGGATATGATATTGCATCACCCAGTTCTTTTCATGATAAATACGCATCAATTCTTTTAATAGAGCAGTTCGGTACTGGATGATTTCAAGTTCGGTTAACGTTTCTTTTGACAAAGATTTCCTTACAATATGGTTTAATTCTTCCGGTGTTGCCTCAGCATACGTAAAAGTATCCAAAGCATGGTCAGACAATCGGCTCCCTAATTCATGGAAATATTCAACTCTGTGCTGGATTGCATCAACTATATCATCAAAGTTTTGAATCGAAACGCCGGATACTTTTGACAATTGATGAATATAGTCTGCGTATTCTTCCTTTTGAATATTTAATACTTTGTCCGGGCGGAAAGCCGGTAATACTTTAAAACCATTTTCCGTTTCTGATTCTTTAAGCAATTTGTGATAATGAAGATCATCCACCGGATCATCTGTTGTACAGACGACTTTGACATTGCTATTTTTTATAAGATTTCTAGGTTTAAAATCTTCCGTTGCCAGCAACTGATTCGCTTTTTCCCAAATTTCCGGGGCGGTTTGACGATTCAATATCGTTTCAATTCCAAAAAAGCGCCTTAATTCCAAATGGGTCCATTCATAAAGCGGATTGCCCACTGATTTTTCAATGGTTTCTGCCCATTTCAAAAATTTCTCGTAAGGTTCTGCATCACCCGTAATATATTTTTCCGGAACACCGTTTGCACGCATCAGTCTCCATTTATAATGGTCTCCGTAATTACCCTCATTAATCCAAACTTGGGCAAGATCGCGAAAATTTTGATTTTCATAGATTTCTTTAGGATTTAAATGGCAATGGTAATCAATAATCGGCATTTTTTCCGCATGGTTATGGAATAGCTTCCGAGAAAAATCTGTCGTTAATAAGAAATCTTTATCTAAAAACATATTGGATCCCTTCTTTAATAAAATGTTTATTGAATTCATCATTCTGTAACACCGTTTTTGAAAATCGCAATATCATGGATATGGCGGAGTTCATTTTTTGTCTTTTTGCCGCTCGCAACCTCGATAATAAATTGGATAAATTGCTCAGCCACCTCATCCATCGTTTTATCCAGCAGCTGCCCGGCGTTAAAATCTATCCACTGCTTTTTAGTTTCATAGAGCTGGGTATTCGTAGATACTTTCACCGTTGGTACAAAAGTTCCAAAAGGTGTACCTCTCCCTGTTGTAAACAAAACCATTTGGCAGTCTGCCGCAGCAAGTGCTGTGGAAGATACAAGGTCATTTCCAGGTGCCTGAAGCAAGGACAAACCTTTTTCTTTAATTTTTTCTCCGTATTCCAATACATCCACCACAGCCGACGTACCTGCTTTTTGGGTACAGCCGAGAGATTTGTCCTCCAGTGTTGTAATCCCGCCTGCTTTATTTCCAGGAGAAGGATTCTCATAAATAGGCTGGCCGTACGATGCAAAATAATCTTTAAAATTATTGATAAGGGTTACGATTTTATTGAAAACGTCTTTATTTTTCGCGCGTGCCATTAACACTTTTTCCGCGCCAAACATTTCCGGCACTTCTGTTAGAACAGTAGATCCGCCTTGAGAGACGATGTAATCGGAAAACCGTCCCAGCAAAGGATTGCCGGTAATGCCCGAAAAGCCGTCCGAACCGCCGCATTTTAAGCCGATTTTTAACTCAGATAAAGGCAGGTCGACTCTTTGGTCATTTTTCGCTGCATCATTCAATTCTTCCAATAAGCGGACGCCTGTTTCCACTTCATCTTCAACATTTTGGCAAATCATAAATTTTACACGCGCTTCATCAAATTCACCCATTTGTTTTTTCATCTCATCCAGCTGGTTATTCTCGCAGCCAAGTCCAAACACGAGAACCCCGCCGGCATTTGGATGTTTAGCTGCATCGATTAAAATTTTTTGGGTATTCTCCAAATCATCTCCCAACTGTGAACAGCCGTATGGGTGCTTAAAAAGAATAATCTCATCAAATGCACCGTTATCCGGGTGATTTTGCTTAAATTGTTCAACGATCAAATCTCCGATCATATTGATACAGCCCACGGTTGGAATGATATATAAATCATTGCGGATCCCGGCTTTGCCGTTTTTTCGCAAATACCCTTTAAATGTGCGGCTTTCTTTCGGATAAATATTTGGGTTTAGTTCCGGATTGTATTCATATTCTATTTTTCCTGATAGATTTGTACTGACATTATGGGTATGGACCCAGCTGCCCTTTGAAATGGATTGCGTCGCATATCCAATCGGCGATCCGTATTTAATAATGTTTGTATTTTCAGAAATATCTTCTGTTGCGATTTTATGTCCTCTTTTTACAACCTCATTCACCATCAAGGTTTTGTTCCCCAATACTACGGTTTCACCGGGCTGCAAATCTTGCAGGGCAACAATTACATTGTCTCTCGGATGAAGCTGAATCGTTTTATTTTTCAAAAGACAATTCCTCCTCGTTGGCCATTTGGACTGCTTTACGAGCGCCTTCGTTTTTGATCAATTTTATTCCTTTGTGTACTTGTTCCAACAGGCCATCTATTTTTGTCAAATCTTCGCCCCACAAAGATTCATTTGCTAATATTGCTTTCACATAGTGATCAGTTTTGTAAGCATTCTCAAAAGTTGTTAATACATCTGGAAGATCAATTGCTCGTGCAAGTGTATGGTCTTGTTTTCCATAAATTACAAGCAACCCGGATAGAGCTAATGAAATTCTCATTGGAATTTTATGAAAGCGCTCAATATATTTTTTCAACGTTGGAAGAAGTCGGGCTTGAAATTTGGAAACACTGTTCAAAGCAATGGAATCCAACTCATGCTCCATAAATGGATTTTTGAAACGTTCCTGAATTTCAGCTGCATAACTTGTTAACTCTTCTTTCGGAAGATCCAGGGACGGTATTATCTCCTCGTACATTTCCCGGTCAATAAACCGGTAAAAATCCGGATCATCCATTAATTCCCCGACGGTTTTGATGCCGGCTAAGCGTGCCAGACAAGCCATTGTCGTATGCGGTCCGTTTAATAAGTAAACCTTGCGATCGCGGTACGGTTTTAAATGGTCTGTGACAACCACATTCAGTCCCGCTTTTTTTAGCGGTAGCTCCTCTTCCAATTCCCGCGGCCCTTCAATGACCCAAATTAAAAATGGTTCCGCTTTCGCAATCATTGTATCTTCATAGCCCCATTCTTTCCAGAGCGCCTCTGCCCGTTCTTTTGGATAACCGGGGACGATCCTATCGACCAAGCTGGAGCAGAAAGTATTTTCCGATTCTAGCCAGCCGGTAAATGCTTCACCAAGTTTCCACTCATCTGCGTAACGAAGTACAATATTTTTTAAATGTTTTCCGTTATCTTCAATCAGTTCACATGGGATAATATAAAATCCCTTTTTGCCAGCTTTAAACCTCTCATAAAGCAAAGCTGTCAGTTTTGCCGGAAAGCTTACCGGCGGCCGGTCGGATAATGCATCTCCTTCATGATAGGCAATGCCGGCTTCCGTTGTATTGGAGAAAATAAACCGGACATTTTCATCTTCCGCCAAGCGTAAATAGGCATCATAATTTTCATAAGGATTGATTCCGGTATTGACGGAAGAAATAATTTCATGGGTTTGTATATTTTCTCCATGGGATTTTCCTTCAAGCAATACAGTAAATAAATAATCCTGTTCTGCTAATTGCCCGACTCTGCCGGTTGGTAATGATTGAACAATCGTTACACCACCTTCAAAAAGACCTTTTTTATTCATTTGCTGTATCTGCCAATCGACAAAAGCACGGAGAAAATTTCCATCTCCAAATTGAATGGCTTTTGTTGGATAACGGGGCAAGTCTTTAAAATATGAATTGGATAACTTGATCACCTTTATCCCTCCTATATTTATTATTTGGAAACCATGTTTCTCATTCATGCTTACATTTTTTATTATAGTGCGCTTACAAATTTATTCAATAGCTTTTTATTATTTTTTTCCTTATTCAACAAATAGACAAACAATAATCAGCGGACGACTTCCCGGCCGGGAGTATCGAGCCATGATTTGACATCCCTTTCTGTCAGCGGCAGCATATCCCCATTGATGGAATGTTTTAGGACGGACGCTGCGGTAGCAAATTGTACGGTTTGTTCCGCTTCCATTCCTGTTAATATCCCGTGGAGGATTCCTGCAACATATGCATCGCCGCCGCCGATCCGGTCTACGATCGGAAAAAGGTGATACCGCTCAGATTTTTTAAACTCCCCTTTAATCCATAACATTCCCTGCAATTCATTACAGGACGGGGAGATGACATACCGATCCGTTGCGTAAAGCGCACGGATGTTAGGGTAAATTTGGCTGATCTTCCGGTAGCATTCCTCCATATTGCCGGGCACCGCAACAGATGCGTCAATCTCAAAGAAGTTACGGGCATCCATATAGTTCGCACAGCAATAGCTGACCATCGGCAAAATCGGGATAATGGCCTCTTTCGCTTCTTCAAGCGTCCACATGGCCTGCCGGAAATTGATGTCGAAACTGACCGGGATGCCGCGGTCATATGCCGCTTTTACCAGTATTTGCCCATTCTTTTTCCAAGATTCGGATAAAGCAAATGTGATACCGGAAATGTGAAAGAGCGAAACATTTTCAAAAAGCCGGTCAAAATCCCACTCATGGATATCCATTTGGCAAAAACTTGAATGTTCCCTGTCGTAAATCACTTTTGAATTGCGCAGGGTGCTCCCTTGTTCCAAAAAATAAATGCCCAGACGCTTTCCTCCAAACAAGAGATGGGAAGTATCAATCCCGTTGGCGCGGAGATTTCTTACGGCTGCCGTCCCCAAAGGCGAATTCGGCACCATGCTGGCAAAAGAAACATCATGACCGAAGTGGGCCAATGTTGAAGCGACATTGGCTTCCGACCCGCCGTAATTCACATTTAATGATTGGCTGCAAGACAATAAATCCCCTGAACAAGTTGAAAGTCGCAACAAAATTTCCCCAAGTGTTAAAATTTTAGGCATATTGACCCCTCAATTGTTGCGCTTCACGCAGCTGTTTGTATTTTTGCATGAATGCTTGGGCAGTCTCGGTAACTTTTTCGAATTGATTGGTTTCTGCGTGCTTTAATAAACTTCCGCCAACGCCAAGGATTTTGCAGCCAGCATTTATCCAGTCGCACATATTATCCAGGTTGATTCCGCCTGAAGGCATAATTTCCAATTGCGGCAACGGCGCTTTTACATCTTTTACAAATGCAGGGCCAACGATATTGCTTGGGAACAGCTTAATCACTTCCGCTCCTGCCTGCATTGCTGTTTTCATTTCATTCACGGTCATGCAACCCGGAATATAAGGGACTTGATAAAGATTGCACAAAGCAGCCGTATCAGCATCGAAGGTTGGCGCAACAATGAACTTGGCACCTGACATCAGCGCAATTTGGGCGGTTGGGGCGTCAAGGACGGTACCGGCGCCAATCAAAACATCCTGATGGTCTGTATATTGTTTTGTAATTTTTCGGATCGCAACATCAGCATTTGGAACTGTAAAAGTCAGTTCAATACTTTTAATGCCCCCGGCAATTAAGGCATCTGTGATGTCCAAAGCTTTCTCAACAGAATCCGCCCGCAAAACAGCGACAATACCGTTTTTTTCTAAAGCCTGTAATATTTCAATTTTTTTCATGATGCCACACTCCTTTTGTTTCTTTATAATAAACTTTATTTATATATAATAAACACAATTTTATTTTACATTAACGGCAACTTTGTGTAAACCATTTCATGAAAAATAAAATAAAAAAACTTGCTCCTGTTTTAGGAACAAGTTTTTCCGTAAATCAACCATTCATTTTATTTTCAATTTTTCGCCGTGCCTGTTTCACCAGGTCAATAATTTCGTTTTTCTTTTCCTCACTCATCCGGAAAATCGGGGAACTGACACTCATGATCCCTTCAATTTTGCCATTCCGCTTGATGACCGTGCTGATGCAAAAAATTTCGTCTTCATTTTCCTGGTTATCAATCGCGTAGCCGAGTTGCTTTATTTCCTTCAAATTTTTTAACAGCTCTTCAGGATCTGTAATCGTATTTTCGGTCCTTTTTTCCAATTTTGTCCGCGCCAAATAACCCCGTATGTCTTCTTCGCTTTGTTCAGCCAAATACGCTTTCCCCATTGCGGAACAGTACAACGGCAATGTATGCCCTACTTGTGAGCTTAAAATAATTTGCCCTTTTCCATTCAATTTTTTAACATACACAATATGATCGCGGTCATATACGCCCAAATGAATCGTTTCCCCAATTTTTTCATTCAGCTCTACCAATTCAGGCTCCGCAACATTTACAATGTTGAATGATTTACGGGCGGTTTCCCCGTAGCGGATCAGTGCGGTGCCGAGCGTATATTTTTTCGTTTCTTCATCGCGTTTGACAAAATCTATGGAGCAGAGCGTATTTAAAATCTTCAATACGGTAGATTTGCTTGTATTTAAAGCTGTGCAAATTTCCTGCAGATTAACCGGGTCAACCCTGTGTTCCAAATAATCCAATATGTCTTTTGCCCGAATTAAAACGGTGCCATAAGGTTTTTTGTCTGTTGTCGTTCCCACTGTCATGAACTCCCGCATGTATTTTTGTTGTATATTCATTTTACATTCTCAAAAAGTAGCCAAATAAGAAACAATTTTTCCTGACACACTCTTTATAACATAAATTTACATAGAAGTAAAATGATTATATAGCCTGGTATGTGTCAAGTTTTTCTCGACATTGTTTAAAAGTCAGTGATTTCCAGACATTCTTTTTGTACGCTTTTGGCTGTTGCACTTTGCTTGCTTCCCTAGATAAGGGGAAATTCCAAAAGCCGTTCAACCGGGCACATGGGGCACCCCTTTTTGATGATCGCGAAATTACTCGCTTTCCACACGCGACGCGAGCCTCACCGCTCGTCCCTCAAACACACTGGGTCTCTTCTTGCTCGCTTTTCCCGCAGGAGTCTCAGAAATTAGCAATCATTTATATTCTCAGCTTTTATAGGATGTTGGGATTGCCCCTTATCCAGGTGGAGTATAATGGACCAGACCCTTAAGATCGACTTCGTGCTGAAAGCAGTAAAACGGGCATTCTCAGTCGCCAGGCCAGAGATTTTAAATAGTGATCAAGGCAGCCATTTTATCAGTCCAAAATACACTGATCTCGTGCTTCAAAATAAGATTAAAATCAGTATGGACGGCAAAAAGAGAGCCCTTGATAATATCATCACCGAGAGGTTTTGGCGAACGATCAAGTATGAAGAAGTGTATTTAAAAGACTACAATTCTCCAAGAGAAGCAAGAAAAGAGATTGGTAACTATATCCATTTCTATAACCATGAAAGATTCCACCAGTCCCTGGGCTTTCAAACTCCCGCCTCTATTTATTGCCCGTGAGTAATTCATCCTTCGGGTAGGATACTTAAGCAATAAGAGTGATCTTGAACATTTTCACATAAATCCATTCCGTTTATCTAAACGTCAAGTGGGACTGCAAGAAACTTTTGCAGACGAATAATGCTAATGCCTTTATTTTCTTACATCAACAATTTCCAGCGGCGGCAAACTGTTTACCAAATCCACTGTTTGAACAGATACATTAATGATGCGTAGTAGCAAATCAAAAACATAACGTTCATCATCAGAGTACAAGTTAGGATCATCAACGATACCAGAATTCTTATCCGTCTTCACTTGATACTGGTCAATAATCCATTCAATTGCAGGACGACCATTTACCACGTACTCATATGCCTTCTCAGGAATATTCAAAATCGTAATGTCAGTATTGAACACAATTTTGTCCAATACATCTTTCTTAGGGTGTTTCATCTTTTTAACCTTGTACGAAGGATTTGCTTTAGCTTCAATTACAACGTCTGAATATGGTTCAACCATTTCGTAGTTAAGGTGTAAGTCAGCTAATTTTCGACCTATATCAACAAACTTTTCTTTATTTTTTAAAACAGGGATACGTGGCAATTCCTTCTTCAAATTATTAGCGTACTTTTCACGATACTCTTTTGAGTGTAAAACACCATAAACATAATAAAATACATCATCATCTGAGAGATTTAATTTTTTCTTGAATGAATCGTTTATGTTGCTCGTATCTAGTAATAAATCATGTGTTACGCTATTATCATACCGATAAAATCCTTGTCCCTTTTCCAATAAATCCAAGTTTGGAATTTTGTCTACAATCAAACAGGAGAAATCTCTACTAGACCCGGCACCAGTAATATAAATAACTTTGTTCTCTGATCCGAAAACATCCTTGTATTTACTAGGACGTTCAATCACATCCGTTTGATAAAACAAATATTTCTTTGTGAAAGGGCGATACATGCTTCTTATTAGTGACTTATCATCCAATTGAATTCTTGTACCTTTAGCTAGTTTCTGCTTGAGTCCTGTACTCCATTTAATAAAGTCACCAGAATTATTGGTTTGATTAATTCTCTTTTTTTCATCTTTTATATAACTCAAACGTACAACTTCTGAATTGAAATTTTCAACCATTCGTTTAGTATTGTTTATCACATTATCTCGACTGAATCCATATACCCAAGCATCACGGTTTGTGCTGACACCAATTGCTTTATTTATGAACACTCCGCCATCCATTGCGTCATATTTATCGTAATTTTGATCACGTTGATTTATCCAATCATTATTTGCGTCAGGTTTGATTTCGGTCCACTTTATGCCATCTACAGAAGCGAAATCGGAAATGATTGACAATTTTTGTTCACGAGAAAGATAGTCGCCAATATCATGATAATAAATTTTATGGTTATCTGTCCCGTCCTTCACAAGAACTGTGATCGCAATCGGGGTTCTACTTCCTGAGCCGAAAATCTTTCCGCCTTCTTGGCGAGATTTTTCACCCAATGTTCTTTGATCGCCACGTAAATTAAAAATATAAACATAGTTAAATTCATTGTACCAACACTTCCGCAAACCATCCGTGCTATTACTATCAATAAATGAACCGTTAGTAACAAAACCAATTACGCCTTTACTCCCGATACGATCGCTTGCCCAGCGAAACGCTTTAATATAGGAATCATACAAGCTCTTCTTTAAGCTAGCTGATGAATAGCGGGCATAGGTTGAATCTATGCGTTCATCTAATTTAGGATATGATTGATTTTGATTGTTGTCGTTCGCATTCGTTTGCCCTATTGAATATGGAGGATTCCCAATTATAGCAAAAATAGGCTTCCTTCGTTGCTTTTCAAGTCGCTCATTATTTTCCCCAAACAACTCGTCCTCAAATGAATCCTCTTTCTCGGTACTTTCAAACGTATCCGTTAAAACAATGCCCTCAAATGGTTTATAATCGCCCTCCATTATGGAATGGAAGGTTTCTTCAATATTGATAGCAGCGATATAGTAACTCAACAGTACAATCTCATTCGCATGAAGTTCTTGAGTGTACTTGCGCAACAAATCCTCTTTTGAAATTAATCCACTTTGCAGCAACCTCACGATAAACGTACCAGTACCCGTAAATGGATCAAGGATGTGAACTCCTTCATCGCTAATTGACTTACCAAAGTACTTTTTCAATACATCATTAACGGAGTGAATAATGAAATCCACCACTTCAACAGGGGTAAACACAATTCCCAAACGTTCGGTTGTTTCTTTAAACCCAACTTTAAAGAACTTATCGTACAACTGGACGATTATGTCCTGTTTCGCTTTTAGATTATCTATCCCCTCAGCACGCACACGCACACTTTCATAGAAGCCTTTCAAACGTTCCTGTTCTTTTACAAGCCCTTGTTCATCCATAACCTTCAACACAGCATCCATAGCTTGTGAAACGGGGTTATTGTTCACAAAGCTATATGAATCAAACAGTGCTTCAAAAACTGGTTTTGTAATCAGGTGTTGTGCCAACATTTCAATCGCTTGTTTTTCTGATATAGAATTATTGATGTTATGACGTAACCCAGAAAGAAACTTTTGAAATGCCATATACGTTTCGCTGTTGGTATCTTCCAACATTACTCGAATACGCATCATGTGTTGTTGTGCAATTTCAGCAACATCTTTTGACCAATCTTCCCAATAACGTACATTCCCAACCTTCTTTACAATTTTGCCATAAATCGCACGTTCAATTTCCGAGAAATCATCTTCATCAAGATTAAAAGCCAACTGTTCAGATACTGGTTCAGCAACAATAAATCCACCTTCGCTTTCATCAGGTGCGGAACCAACCCCAATAACTTGCAACTGGTCAGGTTTCTTTTTGTTCAATTCCAATTTATTGATCATTGCATCAAAACGTTCGTCTAACGAACGCAACGCATTTAGAACGTCCCAAACTACTTGATACTTCTCATTTTTATCTAAGACCGTATTTTCATCAACACCTGCAGGAATACCGATAGGAAGGATGACATAACCATAATCTTTTCCTTCTGCTTTACGCATAACTCGTCCTACTGCTTGTGCAATGTCAATACGTGATTTACGAGGTTTTAAAAACATAACTGCGTCCAAATCCGGAACGTCTACACCCTCTGTAAGGAAGCGTGCATTAGTAAGGATACGACAAGTATTTGGTGGAACTTCTGCCTTCAGCCAAGAAATTTTCTCATTCTTCTGCAGGGCATTCATCGAACCGTCCGCATGGTCTATTTCAATTCGAACCGGCTCTGTTTGGCCTCCTGATTCATTGATATACATATCAACAACTTCTGTAAACATTTCCTTAATCAACTTCGACTCACGAATCGTTCCAGCAAAAGCAATAGCCCGCTTCATTGGATTAGCAGAAATCACATTAGAATTACTCTTACGTTTGATCAACCCATTCCAACAGCCGATAATTTTCGTTACATCATCAAATTCAAGTTCTGTATCACGCTTATTCGCCAGCATCTTTTGAAAACGACGGGCAATTACTTCTTCATCAACAGCCAGAACCATAACTTTATAGTCCGTTAAAATCCCTTTATTTACGGCATCTCCAAATCCAATTCGGTAAAACTCTTCACCATAAATTTCTTTATCATTCATATCTGCAATAACAACAGACAATTCATCAGCTTTCTTCTTTGCATCATCACCATAAATACGAGGAGTAGCCGTTTGATACAGACGTTTTTTAGCTTTAATATTGTCATTGCTATGTACTTTCACAAAAGCACTAGCTTCTTTTCCCACTTCGGTTGCTCCGGTTGTACGATGAGCTTCATCACAGACAACCAAATCGAACTCATAAAAGCCATTTTTCTGAGCCTCAATAATTACGTCAATGGACTGATATGTTGAGAACACGACTAAGAATTTGCTTTGGTGATCCGCCGAATCAATAAGCTTCTGATGCTCCAGTAACTTGCGATAATCAGTCGTAGCCGGATAACCTAAATCTGCTGCCGCTATATCCTCAATCTCGTTTTCACCTTTTGCCTTTTTTGTAACTTTTCTATCCGAACAAACCGCAAAAGTTTCCATATCCTCACGATACTTAGAATCGGCAGTCCAGCCTCTTAAAGATTGGGAAAGCAACTGAATACTAGGTACAAGATATAATACCCTGAATGTACCATTTTTCTTCTCTGCCATCCTTTCGGCAATTACCATAGAAGTATATGTTTTTCCTGTACCGGGAGCCATAATCAACTTTCCACGGTCAGCCGTTTCAAAACCATTTACTACTGCCTCAATAGCAGGAATCTGGTGAGAACGTGGTTTCTTAGGTGACTTCAACGCAATTTTCTGCGGATTATCAAAGGAGAACTGTGACCAATCAATCTCACTCTCACGCAATTGCGACAAACCAATACGAGCAATGTTTTTGTCACGGTCTAATAAAGCGTTGTTCGCATTACTGCTCCACTTGTCCGTTGAAGTTACAATAATCCCTTCTGCATAATAGCTCTTCCCCACTTCATTTAAGAAAGAATCAATATGCGACTTTTGGATTGTCATATTTTTCGAATAATATTTACACTGAACAGCAACCAACTCACCAGTTTCCCTTTTTCGGGCAACTAAGTCTACACCTGTATCTTTCTTCGGAATTCCATATTCTTCAGGAACATCCGATAACATCCATACTTCATCAAATAACCGTGCATACATTGGTTCTTTCTTCAGATATGCTGTAACCAATAGCTCAAAAAGGGTTCCACGATCACGTTGTGCCATGTCTTCCCGTTCTAAATTGGAGATAATATCATCGAATGAATGGCTTTTCACTTGATAGCTAACTGTTTCTTCCATATTTCTCAATACCTCCAAGACCCCAAAATATTAGAGTAAAATATCATTGTCTTTCTCAATTTTACCACACCAATTTTGCTGCCCATCAATCTAATTTAATCTAACATCTAATGATTTCTTGAATACGTTTTTGACTACGGATGTTTGATATTCAATAAAATCAAATGAAATGGTAAAAATAAAAAAACCCTTGATATACAAGGGCTTTGGATCAGTTTGAAATCCATTGATTTCGTTTTATGGAGACGGTGGGAGTCGAACCCACGTCCAGAAATATCGCCACTCAAGCATCTACGAGCGTAGCCGATATATTCGCGTTTCGCGCGGCCTTTTGCCTATCGGCGGGCATCCAGCGCGCTAGCCTGATTGGTCTCTTCCTTCGTCCCCAGGCGGAGGACAGCCGGCGTATCCCACTCAAGTTGAGACCCTTACCCTACCACATGGGCGATGGAGGGAGGATCCGCTTAGCGCTTATTAGGCAGCTAAAGCGAGGTTTTGATTAGATTTGCCAGTTATATTTAGGCTTGCGTTTTTACGGGGACGTCCCCCCGGCTCGCAGCTCAAGCTCGATCTATCCCTGTCGAATCCGTAACGTCCCCGGTATAAAAAGGGAGTCTTGGATGATTTGAGCTGTCACATCTAACTGGCTTACAGATAATATTATAACATGAATTCCTTATGATGCAATTGTTAGTTTTTGCCTAATGCTGTCTTGCTTTAAAGGCGCGTTCGATCTCGCGGGCCGCTTCTTTCTTTTTCAAAGCTTCGCGCTTATCGTAATTCTTTTTCCCGCGCGCCAGGCCGATCAAAACTTTTGCATAACCGTTTTTAATGTAAATTTTCAGCGGGATTAAAGAATAACCCTGCTCTTTTACAACGCCGGCCAGTTTGTCGATTTCCCTGCGGTGGAGCAAAATTTTCCTCGGACGGAGCGGGTCGTGGTTGTATCGGTTTCCCTGTTCATACGGACTGATGTGCATGCCGTATACATATACTTCCCCTTTTTCCACCCGTGCAAACGAATCGCGCAAATTCACACGCCCTGCGCGGATCGATTTGATTTCCGTCCCCTGCAGGACAAGACCGGCTTCATATGTTTCTTCGATAAAATAGTCATGGCTTGCTTTCTTGTTTTGCGCCAGCACTTTTCCTTCGCCTTTTGGCATCTTGTTTCCCCTCCGAAGAAGGCAGCCGGGCGGGCCCGGTTACCTCCGTTTTGCTTTTTTCTTTTTCTTTTTCGGCGGCCTCGTGGACCACTCTTCATGGGCGGCATTGTGCTTGTGCGGCCGGGAAGAACTGGCAGCACGGACTTTCACGATTTTTTTCGGCCGTTCTTCTGTTCTTGCCCGCCGGTTGTTTTTCATGCCGACAATTTCAAAATCGATGTTGCGTTCTTCTTTGTTAACATTCAGCACCCGGACGCGGATTTCGTCCCCGATCCGGAACACATTCCCGGTCCGCTCGCCGATCATCGCATATTGCCGTTCATTGTAATGGTAATAGTCATCGGTCATATAGCTGACATGGACAAGCCCTTCAATCGTATTCGGCAATTCGACAAACATCCCGAAATTCGTGACCGAGCTGATGATCCCGTCGAACTCCTCGCCGATTTTATCTTCCATAAATTCGGCTTTCTTCAGTTCATCGGTATCGCGTTCGGCATCAACGGCCCGGCGTTCCATTTTCGAAGAATGGTCGGCAATTTCAGGTAATATCTCTTTCCATTTTTCCTTCGTTTCTTCGTCCATTCTCCCGTCAATTAAATAGGTCCGGATCAGCCGGTGTACGATCAAGTCCGGATAACGGCGGATCGGCGAAGTGAAATGCGTGTAAAATTTCGTGGACAAACCGAAGTGCCCGATGCATTCCGGGTCGTATTTTGCCTGCTGCATCGAGCGCAGCATGACTGTCGAAACAACCATTTCTTCCGGCCGGCCTTCTACCGTATCGAGAATTTCCTGAAGCGCCCGTGGATGGACTGAATTCGCGGTGCCCCGCACAATCAGGCCGAAATTCGTAATAAATTCAAAAAAACGCTGCAGTTTATCCGCTTTCGGCTCTTCGTGGATCCGGTAAATAAACGGCACGTCCAGCCAGTAAAAATGCTCGGCAACTGTTTCATTCGCCGCAAGCATAAATTCTTCGATCAGTTTTTCCGCAACCGACCGTTCACGCAGCACGACGTCACGCGGCTTGCCGTTTTCATCCACAAGCACTTTTGCTTCTTTAAAATCAAAGTCGATAGCGCCGCGCTGCATCCTTTTTTTTCGTAAAATGTCCGCCAGCTCGGCCATCGTTTCAAACATCGGAACAAGCGGTTCGTACCGTTTCCGCAACGCTTCGTCATGGTCGACAAGGATTTTATTGACATCCCCGTATGTCATCCGCTCTGTCGTTTTGATGATACTTTCGAAAATTTCATGATCCACAACCGTGCCGTTTTCATCAATTTCCATTTCGCACGACAGCGTGAAACGATTCACCCTTGGATTGAGTGAACATATGCCGTTTGACAGCCGGTGCGGGATCATTGGAATCACGCGGTCGACGAGGTAAACGCTTGTCCCACGTTCAAAGGCTTCGCGGTCAATCGGCGTGCCCTCGCGCACATAATGGCTGACATCGGCAATATGGACACCGAGCTTGTAATGGCCGTTCGGCAGTTTTTGCACGGTGACGGCATCATCCAAATCTTTCGCATCGGCCCCGTCAATGGTGACAATTACTTCATCCCGCAAATCGCGGCGGTTGCCGATATCATGTTCATCAATTTCATCCGGCACCCCGTTTGCCTGTTCGAGCACTTCGTCCGGGAAAGCCTGCGGCAGCCCGTACTGATGGATTATCGACAAAATATCAACGCCTGGGTCATTTTTATGGCCAAGAATTTGAATGACTTCTCCTTCCGCATTTTTTGTGCCTTCCGGATATGAAGTAATGCGCACGATCACTTTATGGCCTTCGACAGCGCCGCCGTTTGCCGTTTTCGGAATAAAGATATCGCTCCCGAACCGTTTGTCATCCGGCACAACAAAGCCGAAGTGCCGGCTTTCCACATACGTGCCGACGATTTCTTTCTGGCCGCGCTCCAAAATCCGCACAACGGTTCCTTCCTGCCGCTGCCCGGAGCTTCTGCTTGACACGCGCACGATGACCGTGTCTCCGTTTAAAGCATGGTTTGTTTCATGCGGCGGGATAAAAATATCATCCATCCCCGGTTCATCCGGCGCCACAAAAGCAAAGCCTTTCGGGTGGCCGATCAGCTTTCCGCGCACAAGATTCATTTTTTCCGGCAGGCCGTAACGGTTGCTGCGCGTGCGGATGACAAGCCCTTTTTCTTCCATATAGACAAGCACTTTGACAAATTCTTTAAACTCGGAAGAATCCTGGATGCCGAACGCTTTTTCCAGTTCCTGGACCGTAAGCGGCTTGTACGTTTCTTCTTTCATATACGATAAAATTCTGTCAACATCTTGCCGGAGTTGATCCATCTTTTTCCCTCCTTTGCGGGAAAGTTTATTCCTGCCAGTCAAGCGATTCAAGGAATTGGTAAACATCTTCATGGAGCTGTTCTTTTTCCTTATCGAGCGTAATGACATGGCCGGATTGTTCATACCATTTGATTTGTTTATGGTCCGATTCCACTTCGGAATAAATAATATTCGCGCTTTCCGGCTTAATCATTTCATCATGGCGCGCCTGCACGACAAAAACAGGCGCATAAATATGGTCCACATGATTGCGGACATCTTGGATTAAGCTTTGCAGCGATTTCAATGTGTTCATCGGTGTCTTTTTAAATTCCCGGATTTCCTTTTCAATCTGCTCTTCGCTTTTCCCTTCAAATTGTTTGTATTTACGGGCGTACTGGACGACGCCTTCGTACATCGTCTGTTCGCTTTTTATGTACATCGGCGCGCACATGGTGATAATTCCCTTTACAGGTACAGTGTAACCCAATTTTAAAGAAAATACCCCGCCCAAAGACAATCCGGCCACCGCAATTTCGTCGTACCCTTTTTGTTTTAATAAATGGTATCCTGCCATGACATCCTGCCACCAATCTTCAGGCCCGGTATGCACCAGGTTTTCCGGCGGCACCCCATGCCCTTTGTATTGCGGTGCATGGCAGGTGTACCCTTTCTTTTCAAGGAACCGGCCGAGCATCCTAACATCGGCTGAATTTCCCGTAAATCCGTGCAAAAGAAGGACGGCCCTTTTGCCGCCTTCAAATAAAAAAGGTTTAGGCATCACAATTCTCATCATCCGTAAAAAACTCCTCTTTTCCTGCTGAAAATTCACTGTCGCCCTTTGTTCAATTTTATTTGTAACAAACCATAGCAGGAAATTCCAGCATTCCGCACAAAAAAACCTGGTCCGTCATGTCCGGGCCAGGATCAGCACATTTTATAAATCCAAATATGCAAGTCCGATCGCCAGCAAGAAAAACAACACCGCCAGCACAATCGTAATCCGGTGCAAAATCAAATCAATCCCGCGCACTTTTTGTTTTCCGAAAAGCTGCTCGGCCCCGCCGGAAATCGCCCCGGATAATCCCGTACTTTTCCCCGGCTGCAACAGGATCACAGCAATTAAAAGGACAGCATCTATAACCAATAGCGTAAGCAATAATGTATGCATGGACACACACCTCCCGAAACGGACAATACCTTATTTCATAGTTTATCATAAAGCATAGTTTGGATCAATAAAGGGGTTAAAACGATCAGAGGTTTGGCATGCAACGATGAGATAGGAAAAGCAGTAAACGGTATGAGCATTTCGAGCGGCTGATGTTCGCCTTTTGTGTCTTTTTGGCTGCTAATTAGACAGTTCGGACGTGCAGCTCTCTCCTTTTGTCTTGTTGGCTGTTCTAATTAGACAGTTTGGTCGCGCGGAGCTCTTCTTTTGTCTTTTTGGCTGTTCCAATTAGACAATTCGGACGTGCGACACTCTCCTTTTGTCTTGTTGGCTGCTCTAATTAGACAGTTCGCATGCGCGGATCTCTTTTTTTGTCTTGTTGGCTGCTCTAATTAGACAGTTTGGCTGTGCTGTGCAAGCCTTTAACCTTTTCGAGCGCCGGCAAAAATATTCAATCTAAAAAAGAAAAACTGCCCGGTTCAAAACCGGGCAGCCCGCATAACGGTAATGACATTATTTTTTCAAGTTGTAGAAAGTATTTTTGCCCAGGAATTCGGCAGTGTCGCCTAATTCGTCTTCAATGCGGAGCAATTGGTTGTATTTTGCTACGCGGTCAGTACGTGAAGGAGCACCTGTTTTAATTTGGCCTGCGTTTGTCGCTACAGCGATGTCAGCGATTGTGCTGTCTTCCGTTTCACCTGAGCGGTGGGAAACGATCGCAGTGTAGCCTGCGCGTTTTGCCATTTCAATCGCATTGAAGGTTTCAGTCAAAGTACCAATTTGGTTAACTTTGATCAGGATCGCGTTACCAACGCCTTCTTGAATACCGCGGGCAAGTTTTTCAGTGTTTGTTACGAACAAGTCGTCCCCAACAAGCTGAACTTTTTTGCCAAGGCGTTCCGTCAACATTTTGTGGCCTTCCCAGTCGTTTTCATCCAAACCGTCTTCGATCGAGATGATTGGGTATTTAGAAATTAATTCTTCATACCAGTTTACCATTTCTTCAGAAGTCAAAACTTTGCCTTCGCCTTCCAAATGGTATTTGCCATCTTCATCGCTGTAAAGTTCGGAAGATGCAACGTCCATGGCAAGCAGTACTTGTTCACCCGGTTTGTAGCCTGCTTTTTCGATTGCTTCGATGATGGTGGAAAGGGCTTCTTCGTTCGATTTCAAGTTCGGGGCAAAGCCGCCTTCGTCACCAACAGCCGTGTTGTAGCCTTTTGATTTTAATACAGATTTCAAGTTGTGGAAAATTTCAGCACCCATGCGGAGCGCTTCTTTAAAGTTCGGAGCCCCTGCAGGCATGATCATGAATTCTTGGATATCAACGTTGTTGTCGGCATGCGCACCGCCGTTTAAGATGTTCATCATTGGAACCGGCAGTTGTTTTGCGTTGAATCCGCCAAGATATTGATACAAAGGAACGCCAAGCTCATCAGCTGCAGCACGGGCAACTGCAAGGGAAACGCCGAGGATCGCGTTTGCGCCGAGTTTGCCTTTGTTTGGTGTGCCGTCAAGTTCGATCATCGCTTTATCAATGCCAACTTGGTTAAATACATCATAGCCGACGATTTCTTCTGCAATGGTTTCATTTACATTTTTAACCGCCGTTTCTACGCCCTTGCCCAGGAAGCGGTTTTTGTCATTATCACGAAGTTCCACTGCTTCGTATTCGCCGGTAGATGCGCCGCTTGGCACCAATGCGCGGCCAAAACCGCCTTCTTCTGTGTAAACTTCTACTTCAACTGTCGGATTACCGCGGGAATCCAATACTTCGCGTGCGTAAATATCAGTAATCAAAGACATATTCAAATCTCTCCTTTAATGCGTAAATTTAGGACTCTCATTTTTTAATCAAGCTAGTACCTGTCATTTCTTTCGGCTGCGGAATGTTCAGCAGGTCAAGCATTGTAGGTGCCAAATCTGCAAGAATACCGCCATCGCGCACTTCAATGCCTTTTTTCGTAATAATGACAGGAACCGGGTTGGTTGTATGTGCGGTCATTGGTTTACCGTCTGGCGTAACCACTTCGTCCGAGTTGCCGTGGTCTGCGGTAATAATCGCATAGCCGCCTTTTTCAAGAATGAGGTCAACGACTTTACCCAGGCATTCATCAACAGCTTCAATTGCTTTAATGGTTGGCTCCAGCATGCCGGAGTGGCCGACCATATCCGGGTTCGCATAGTTCAAAATGATGGCATCATATTTGTCGTTCCGGATTTGTTCCAACAACGCATCCGTTACTTCATACGCGCTCATTTCCGGTTTCAGGTCATATGTGGCCACTTTTGGAGAATTGATCAAAATCCGGTCTTCTCCAGGGAATCTTTCTTCGCGCCCGCCGTTCATAAAGAATGTAACGTGCGGATATTTTTCAGTTTCTGCAATGCGAAGCTGTTTCAATCCATGCTGCGATAAAACTTCGCCGATCGTGTTGTCCAGGCTGACCGGTTTGAACGCCACATAACCTTTTACCGTTTCAGAGAAATGGGTCATGCAAACGAAATACAAATCTTTCGGATGGTTTGCGCCGCGATCAAATTCACGGTAGTCTTCGTTCGTAAACGCGTTGGAAATCTGGATGGCACGGTCCGGGCGGAAGTTGTAGAAAATGACCGAATCATGGTCTTTAATCGTTGCAACCGGCGTCCCGTCTTCTTTCGTAATGACGGAAGGAATAACGAATTCATCAAAGATGCCGTTTTTGTAGGAATCTTCCACAACCGCCATTGCATTCGGATATTTCGGGCCTTCGCCATACGCCATTGCACGGTATGCTTTTTCAACACGGTCCCAGCGTTTGTCGCGGTCCATGGAATAGTAGCGTCCGGTAACCGTTGCAAATTGGCCAACACCATATTCTTTGAATTTTTCTTCCGTTGCTTTAATGTATTTTTCCGCTGTTTTCGGGCCAACATCACGGCCGTCTAGGAAAGCATGGACATAAACGTTCTTCACGTCATGGTCGGCAGCAAGTTTCAACAGCGCAAACATATGGCGGATATGGCTGTGCACGCCGCCGTCGGATAACAAACCAAACAGATGAAGGTCTGTCCCATATTTTTTCACATTCTCAATTGCGCCAAGGAACGTTTCGTTTTTGCCAAATTCGCCTTCGCGGATCGAAATGTCCACGCGGGTTAAGTTTTGGTATACAATCCGGCCGGCACCGATGTTTGTATGGCCGACTTCGGAGTTCCCCATTTGGCCTTCAGGAAGACCTACCGCTTCGCCGCTTGCGCCAAGCTGGTTATGCGGGAATTCCTTCCAATAGCGGTCAAAATTCGGTTTATTTGCTTGGGCTACTGCATTTCCTTTTGTTTCTTTCCGGCAGCCAAAGCCATCTAAAATAATCAATGCCACAGGTGCTTTACTCATGGCTTACCGCCTCCAATAATTGCAAATAAGATTGTGGATCAAGGCTTGCGCCTCCAACTAACGCACCGTCAATATCAGGCTGTTGCATGAATTCTTTAATGTTTCCCGGTTTTACGCTGCCGCCGTATTGGATGCGCACGGCATCTGCTACATCCTGGTTGAATTGTTCCGCAATCACGCTGCGGATATACGCGCAAACTTCGTTGGCATCTTCGGCAGTCGAAGATTTCCCGGTGCCGATTGCCCAGATTGGTTCATAGGCAACAACCGTTTTTATCGCCTCTTCGTCGGAAAGGCCGGCGAAAGCAGCTTTTACCTGCGAACCGACAAGTTCTTTTGTTTCGTTATTTTCACGTTGTTCCAGTGTTTCTCCAACGCATACGATCGGTGTTAAATGATGCGCAAAAGCAGCTTTCACTTTTTTGTTAACTGCTTCATCCGTTTCATTAAACATTTCACGGCGTTCAGAGTGTCCCAGAATGACATATTCAACGTGTAAATCAGCGAGTGCAACCGGGCTGATTTCACCTGTAAAAGCACCGCTTTCTTCAAAGTGCATGTTTTGGGCACCAATTTTCACCCTGGTGCCTTTTGTGGCTTCCACAAGGCGTTCTAGGAAGAGCGCAGGAGCACAAATCACGCTGTCGACAACAGACTCGCTCGGCACCGAATTTTTCACTTCTTCGGCAAAAGCAAGCGCTTCTGGCAAAGTTTTATTCATTTTCCAGTTTCCCGCGATGATCGGTTTACGCAATAAGGACACTCCCTTTCTATATAAAATCAAACGAACTTCTTATTCTTTGTCATTTAAAGCTGCGACGCCAGGAAGCACTTTTCCTTCCATAAATTCAAGCGATGCGCCGCCGCCTGTGGAAATATGGTCCATTTTGTCGGCAAGATGGAATTTTTCTACAGCTGCCGCAGAGTCGCCACCACCGATGATGCTGTAAGTACCTGTTGCTTCTGCGAGGGCTTCGGCAACGCCTTTAGTTCCATTTGCATAGGCATCCATTTCGAATACACCCATTGGCCCGTTCCAAATGACCAATTTCGATTCTTTAATGACTTTCGCATACAATTCGACTGTTTTCGGGCCGATGTCCAGTGCTTGCCAGTCAGCCGGAATTTCTTCAATGTCCACTTCTTTTTTATTGGCTGTTTCGGAAAACTCATCCGCAACTACTGCATCAACCGGCATGTAGAAGTTGACGCCTTTTTCTTTCGCTTTTGCCATAAAGGATTTTGCAAGGTCGATTTTGTCTTCTTCCAGCAAAGATTGTCCAATTTCATGGCCTTGCGCTTTAATGAACGTATAAGCAAGCCCGCCGCCGATGATCAGGTTGTCCACTTTGTCAAGCAGGTTGTCGATGACGCCGATTTTATCTTTGACTTTCGCACCGCCAATAATGGCCGTGAAAGGACGTTCAGGGTCGGATAATGCTTTTCCGAGTACATCGAGTTCTTTTTGCATTAAAAAGCCGGATACTGCAGGAAGGTAGTGGGCGATGCCTTCCGTTGATGCATGTGCGCGGTGTGCAGCACCGAAAGCATCATTGACATAAAGGTCAGCAAGTGCAGCAAATTCTTTTGCCAGTTCCGGATCATTTTTTTCTTCGCCAGGGTAGAAACGGACGTTTTCAAGCAAAAGCACGTCGCCGTTTTCCATTTTCGCGATTTCCGCCTTGACGGATTCGCCGTAAGCTTCATTTGCTTTTTTTACGTCTTTTTTCAGCAATTCGCTCAAGCGTTTTGCGACCGGCGTCAGGCGCAATTCTTCAACTACTTTGCCTTTCGGGCGGCCCAGGTGGCTAGCCAAAATGACTTTCGCGCCGTTATCCACCAAATACTGGATAGTCGGCAGTGCTGCGCGGATTCTTGTATCGTCCGCTACATTGCCGTCTTTTAACGGAACATTAAAGTCAACGCGGCAGAAAACGCGTTTCCCTTGCAATTCAACATCCTTAATTGATTTTTTGTTCATGGCAAAACGAACCTCCTTTTTATTCACGAGCATGGAAAAAGGGAGAGGGGATTCTCCCCCGCCCCCCTGCTTTTGCTCTTCCGATTCAAATTAAAGGCCTTTAGAAGCGATGTATTCAACAAGGTCAACAACACGGTTGGAGTAACCGAATTCGTTGTCATACCAGGAAACAACTTTTACCATGTTTCCTTCGATAACCATTGTGGAAAGCGCATCGATTGTGGAAGAAACCGTTGTATGGTTGAAGTCACGGGATACAAGCGGTTCTTCAGTGTAAGCCAGGATGCCTTTCAATTCACCTTCAGCAGCTGCTTTCAATGCTGCGTTTACTTCTTCAACCGTTACGTCTTTGCCAAGTTCAGCAACAAGGTCAACAACAGAAACGTTTGGAGTCGGAACGCGCATTGCCATACCGTTTAATTTGCCTTTCAATTCAGGCAATACAAGGGCAACAGCCTTTGCAGCACCAGTTGTTGTAGGAATAATGCTTTGTGCTGCTGCACGAGCACGGCGGTAGTCTTTGTGCGGCAAGTCAAGGATTTGTTGGTCGTTTGTGTAAGAGTGAACAGTTGTCATCATACCGCGTTTGATTTCAAATTTTTCATGCAGCACTTTTGCAAATGGAGCCAAGCAGTTTGTTGTGCAGGATGCATTCGAAATGACATTATGTTTTGCAGGATCGTATTTGTCTTCGTTAACACCCATAACGATCGTGATGTCTTCGTTTTTAGCCGGAGCAGAAATTACAACTTTTTTCGCGCCTGCTTCCAAGTGTTTTGCTGCAGCATCACGGTTTGTGAAACGGCCTGTTGATTCAACAACAACTTCTACGCCGAGGTCGCCCCAGCCGAGATTTGCAGGTTCGCGTTCAGCAAGCACTTTCACTTTATGGCCGCCTACAACGATGTAATCGCCGTCAACTGTTACTTCTTCTTCAAGATTTCCATGAACAGAATCGTATTTTAACAAGTGTGCAAGCATTTTTGCATCTGTTAAGTCGTTGATCGCAACTATTTCAACATTAGGATTGTTCAATGCAGCGCGGAATACGTTACGTCCGATACGTCCAAATCCGTTAATACCAACTTTAACTGCCATTTGTGTTTCCTCCTTGAGTTCGTAAAGATTTTATATTTCAAAAGGGAATTCCCTTTTAAAAACATGGTTAGCTGCAAGCGAGAATATTTTTGGCTGCACCCTCGTCCGTAATCAGGACGGTGGATTTCGGTTTTGAATTCATGTAGGCTTTAATCGCTTTCGCCTTGGACGCCCCTCCGGCAACAGCAAATACGTGTTGAATATACGGTAAATCTTCCAGCTGAAGGCCGATCGTTTGAACCTTGTGAACGACTTCACCTTGTTCATTAAAATAATATCCAAACGCTTCGCCTACTGCATGCCCTTGTATAATTTTTTCCATTTCTTCTTTGCCGGTTTTGCGGCGCTTCGCCATGGTAATCGCTTCACCAATGCCGTGCAGCACAATTTCCGCTTGTTTGATAAGGGTAAGGACTTCTTTAATGGATGGCTCGTTCACAACCGATTTATACACTTCGGGGCTCACCTGGTCAGGCACATACAATACCCGGTGTTTTCCTCCCGTCCGTTCCGCCATCTTTGCGCAAATCGTATTGGCCTGGTTTTGCACATCTTCGCCAATGCCGCCTCTTGCCGGGACGAATAAAAGCTGCTCCGGGGCGCTGAAATCGGGAGTTAACGCATCTGCGACTGCAGCCATCGTGGATCCTCCTGTAACAGCGATTATATTGTTTCCCATTAAGACGGCTTTGATTCTATAAGCGCATGCTCTTCCGAGTTCGCTTTTTACCCACGGTTCTTCATCGCTGTTTCCCGGGACCACGACAACGTCTTCGAGGCCCAAAGCTTTTTTTAGCTTTTCTTCTGTTTCATTAATACCCGAAATTTCCCTCATCATACTTTCCAAATCCTGCAAAAGCCCGGCGCCCATTTTTGTAATCGACATTCCCGAAGGTTTAATGTCAATGAGCTTTTGGTTTTTTAAAAATTCCACTTCGCCCCTCAGCACGCGTTCCGACATGCCGAGCATTTGCGCCAGCGTCCTTCTGCCGATCGGCTCCACAAATGAGATGGACCGCAAAATCTGGTATCGTTTTTGCATAACCGCGAGGATATCGGGTAATAATTTCCTTTGAACCTCTATCAACGATCGCATAGATGATTAACTCCTTAAAAAATTATGTAGGCCGTGTTGAGTCCCACAGAGACATTTTTCGTCCCACTTACTCCAAAAAAATTACCCTCGCTACGATTTTTATTCTAGCAGGATAAATTTTGCATTTCAACTATTATGGATCAATTTTTTCGTGTAAACGTTGTCTTATGGCGAATTCGTGAATTCGCCCGTATTGAATGACTTCACCTTCAAATTCGACAACCGGGATCATCAATCCGTAACGTTCCATCCATCCATCGTTTTTTTCTATATCTCTTTCAACGAGCCGGAAAGGGATCTCCTTCTGCAAAAGATGCAACAGTTCTTTCGCCTCTTCGCAAAGCGGGCAATGTTTTCTTGTGTAAAGTGTCAGCTCCATCGGCAAATCCCCTTTCCGGCTATTCGTACCTTTTTCTTTTCGCCGAGGACGGAATCCCGAGCTGCTCACGGTATTTAGCAACCGTCCGGCGCGAAATTTCAAAACCTTTCTTATTTAATAATGTGACGATTGTCTGGTCCGAAAGCGGTTTCCGCTTGTCTTCCCGGTTCACAAGCGTAGCGATTTGATTTTTGATTTCAGCGCTCGATGCCGCTTCTTCCCTTGTGCCGGACCGGACCGGAAGCGCTGTTGTAAAGAATTGTTTTAACGGGAAAGTCCCGAACGGGGTTTCAATATATTTTTCCCTGACGGCACGGCTGACGGTCGACTCGTGCATCCCGATCGCATCCGATACTTCTTTCATCGTTAGCGGTTTTAAATGTCCTTTTCCGTATAAAAAGAAATCCCGCTGTTTTTCCAAAAGCGCTTTGCCGACTTTCAGCAGCGTTTCTTTCCGGCTTTCAATGCTTTTTTGGATCCAATGGTACTCCTGCGTTTTTTCTTTCAAATAACGGACGGCTTGGGCATCCCCGGACAGCTTGAGCATGCTTGAATAATCTTCATTAAAACGCACCCTCGGCACCTGGCCTTCTACAAGGAAAAGTTCCAGTTCCCCGCCGCTGTTTTTGACCATCAAATCAGGCACGATGTATTGCGGGGTTTCATGGGAAAATCCGGCTCCGGGCCGGGGGTTTAATGTTTGGATATAGTCGGCCGCCTGTTGGATTTCCTGCATGGAGATATCCATCTTTTTCGCAATGCCTTTCCATTTTTTCTCGGCAAATTCGAGAAAATGGCTGCCGATCAGTTCTGCCGCGTGTGTCGGCGCGTCCGGATCCCTTTTGATTTGGATTAAAAGGCATTCCTGGAGCGACCTTGCCCCAATTCCGGCCGGGTCGAGCGTTTGCAGGATTTCCAGCCCTTTTTCGGCATCTTCAACCGGGATTTGGGCGATCTGTGCCGCTTCTGGGGCGGTAATAGCCAGATAGCCGTTTGCATCCAAATGCCCGGCATAAACTTTAACAGCTTCCGCAACTGTTTTTGGCAACGATTTCGTATTCAATTGGCTGATTAAGTAATCCGGAAGCGTTTCAATTTGTTCGGGGATTTGTTCAATCCAATTTTTTTCCTGGCTTTTTTTCTGACCCTTCATGCGGTACAGCCCGGAAAAACGGGAATCGACCAGTTTAATATGGGTGTTGGACAGTTCGATGAGAGGGTTTTCCGCCGTCTTTTCCTCAAGAAAAGACATGAGCTCCTGGGATGAAAACTGAAGGACTTCAATTGCCTGCTTTAATTCCTGTGTCATCGCCAGTTTCATTGATTGCTTCTGCCATAATCCAACTTGCAGATCCATATCATTCCCCCCTTTAACGAAGCCGGTTTCATTATGAACATGTCCCGGCACTTTCGTTTTTTATTTTACAACATTTTTGTGTTTAAGTATATGCATTGGCAGGAAGTCCCATGATCGCGCTCCTGTAAATCGCGGATAAGCGGCACAGATTCACGGACATCTGTAAAAGCAGCCAAAAAGTAATGCCGGGATACGTTCTGTGAATAACCTGCCTGCATTATTTTCTTCAAGAATCGAGTAGGGCCCCCGACCTCTCACACCACCGTACGTACGGTTCCGTATATTGCGGTTCAACCAAATAAATGACGCTTTTCGCAATACTGATCATACAAGCTTTTCAGCCCTTGACGGCAATAGCTTTGTGTAAGATTGGGTTTTTAGAGATTCTCCAATATACCTTCCTCGAGTTTCTGTTTTCGCCTGTTCCAGGGTTAAGCAAAAGCGATCTTCTAAACATCGTTCAACGGTTTTTCTCATTATATACAATGCCTTTTCACTAATTTTAAGATTGTTCGACTCGCGCATTTCTGCCATGTCGTAACACTACTTTTCACTACAATAAAAACGCCACCCCGATCGGAGTGACGTCCTGCTTCAACATATCCTACGATATCTCATAACAAGTCTAAACAAAAATAATCTGTCGTCTTTCTGCCATTTTTCTATCAGAAAAGATCCATTTATAATAATTATTGGTTCTAATCTCTTCTGTCATTTTTTCTCATTAACCCGAACAGTCCTGCTAAACCAACTAAACCAATCCAACCCCAATCTGTATCGCCATCATCATTGTTATCAACAGCATCGTTATTTTGAGCCATATGAGTTATTTTGTTTGTGTTGCTACCGCTGTCAATGTTGTTATTTTGAGCATAAACAGCTATCCCACAAAGCATAAATGTAACTAATAGGGCACAAAGCGAATGAAGAATTTTTTTGAACACAGTTTTCACCTCCTTTTCTAACTGTTCACTTTAATGATGTACAATCAAAGGAACAATTATTCTTTAAGATAAAAAGGAGCCATTAGGGGTTATTTTGAAACAACTTATTCAACAAAACGAATGAGGTTAGCAACGCTTGATTACAAACGTAAGAAAAGGAGAAAAGATCGTTCTACAAAAAAAGGTAAAGTATAGTCATTATCAAAGTTCAATAAAAAAGGAAAAGCTTGCGGCATCGCAAGCTTTTAGATTAACACTCCGAACTTTTTACATTGAGCGGTGGTGGAACTAGCCAACCTTTTTCTTTGTTCATTCTAAGTAATTTGGCACCATATTGCGCTTTTTTCATGTGAAATTGCCCATACATTAAAGCAATATCTTCCCTGATGCACTGTCCCATAATTGTACTACATGCCACTAAACCGGCTGCAATATCTTTACTAAGCATTGCAGCAATTTCCGGGTCAGTAAATCTCGCACCGGCAGGAATATCTTCCAAACATGCTTTTGGCCGTTCTGGCGGTGATGGCGGAAGTGCTATTCCATTTTCTTTTAACAAGTTTTCTGTTTCTTGTATCTCCGGTTTTAGAACGTTTTCAATGCTATCTTGGATAAAACTTTTTAAATCCTCATCACCCGTATGGTTGAGTAATGTTTGATATCCGGCTAATAATCCTTTAGCTGTCAGTAAATTCGTCCATACACCAAATACTTCTCCGTAGTGCATCGGTTCTTCTTTTGGATTACCACTTAAAATTCCCATAATAACCCTCCTAACAAAATTCATATATCACCTTTTCTTTAGATAATGTGGATTGATTGAAATAAATTA
>Ga0207747_1000084_pt1 | contig 102846 bp, 105 predicted proteins | sample HigsolmetaGSP11D_FD_184839 | JGI IMG/M metagenome (GOLD analysis project Ga0207747, IMG submission 184839) | High solid enriched microbial communities from the Joint BioEnergy Institute, USA - SP1-1-D (SPAdes) | ecosystem: Engineered > Bioreactor > SSF (Solid state fermentation) > Aerobic >... | reverse complement strand
TACCCAAAACTTAGCGAAAATAAAAACAGCTTAGGGGAACCTCGAATTTCCCCTAAGCCATCCGATTACATATTACCAAATAATGTCACTAGAATTTATTCACCAACACCATTTGACAAAGAACCACAAATCTAAAAAAACATCATTTTCTCCAAGGAGAAAATGATGTTTTTTTGATATGTTATTAAAATTGATTTCCGTTCCGGGGACGCTTTCCGCGGGCCCGGCTCGAGCCTCCTCGGAGCTCATTGCTTCGCTCCTGCGGTGTCTCGAGACACGGGCTATTCCCGCAGGAGTCGCCCCGTCACTTCAATCAATTTTTAGTTATATCAAATATTTATCAAAACCCTTTCAACTACCCCTTTAATTTTTTGTTTATGTCCCAGCCCCTTTCACATTTTATTAATATTTTAGTTATATCTACGATAATTATAGTTAATATAAACTTACGCATAGGAATGCAAGCCAGCGATTACTAAGTTAACAAAGATTAAGTTAAAGATAATAATGGCAAATCCAATTAATGCAAGCCATGCAGATTTTTTTCCTTCCCAACCTTTGGATAGGCGCAAATGAAGATAGGCTGCATAGAACAACCAAGTAATCAATGCCCATACTTCTTTTGGATCCCATCCCCAGAATCGGCCCCATGCTTCTTGAGCCCAAATCATCGCAAAAACAAGAGCTCCTAATGTGAAGACTGGGAAACCAATTAATACAGAACGGTATCCAATTTCATCGGTTAAGTTGGAGTTCACTTTTCTCACTAAAGGATTCAACAGTTCGCAAATACGTTTGCGGACAATTAAACGATAAAGCAAATAAAGAATCGTACCAGCCAAGAATGACCATGTCACAGTTGTCAATTTTTTGGCATTAATTAATGCCGGCATTTCCATTAAAGGCTCCATTACGCCATCTGTTTTTAATTCATATTCATTCATACCAAAGATGGCTGGCATATTATAAACAATTTCTCTTTCCATACCCGTTTTATCAATATAAGTAAACTCAGCTTCATATCCCATGCCGCGGAAAGTAAGTGTTACAATAACGAAACCAACGACAACAACACAGAAATATAAAATTGCTTCAAGCCAAAAACGCTCTTTTGAAGGCGTTTTTGGGTCCACTTCTTTCAATAAATAAATCAAACCGGCAACGGCGCTAATGGCAAGGATGGATTGACCAATCGCAGCTGTAATAACGTGAATCGTCAACCAGTGGCTTTGCAATGACGGCACAAGCGGCGTTACATCCGTAGGGAACATCGTTGCATAGGAAATAAAAAGTACTGCGATTGGCAATGCTACTAACCCAAGTGCTTTCACACGGTAAATAAAGTAGATTAATATAAATGCCCCTACTAAGAACATTCCAAAGGCTGTTGTAAATTCAAACATATTGCTGACCGGAGCATGACCCCCATAAATCCAGCGGGTAATGAAATAACCAAGTTGTGCAATGAAACCAATAATTGAAACAACAATTCCTGCTTTTCCCCATTTTTCCGCTCTTTTTGCAGCGCCATCATTCCGTTTGATAGAACCTGCAATCAACACCGTGCCTAAAATATAGGCAAAAAATGCAATTAACAGCAAATTGCTGCTTATATCAATCAAACTCATTTGACATCGTCACCTTCCTTATTCTTATCTACATCTTCAATATCCTGTTGGTCAATATATTTCGGTAAATGCGCATACTCTGTCACAGCATCTAAATCTTTTTTAATACTAAACCAGTTTTTATTTGTATGAGCAGCAAGCAAAATCGTACCATCTTCTAGTTGTTGTACCCATAGGCGACGATGATTCCAATAAGAACCGATAGCTACCCCAAGAAGGAAAATAACTCCCCCGATAATCAATATTGGAATCGTTGAATCTTTTTTGATTTTTAATCCAGAAGCATTTCTTGTTTCCACATTTTTAAATGTCATTTTGTATTCATTTTCTCCCGCTTCAACAGGCGCAGCGCCAATCGAAACGAAGCTGATTTCCCCTTCTGGTTTGTCTGGGGTAATCATTTTAAATACGAAAGCAGGATTGTTTGGATATTGGGACGCCGTTTGTGGAACGCCATCTTTCATTCCTGAAAAATCAGGATAGTAGTTCATGATTTCAACTTTCGTATTTTTACCTAACACATACTCTTTTTCTGGATTCGTCAAATCAATTTTTACTGAACCAAGAGACTCTCCTGATTCTTTATTGGTTAAATCGAATGTCATTGTTTTTAATTCATTTAACCGATAATCCATTTGGTAAATGGAATACCCATTATATTTTAATGGATGGTTGACGCGAATGGAATACTCTTTTACAACGTCCATGTTGTCCGTATTCCCTAAAACAGCCCCTTCTGCTTGTTTATAAAGCTTTACGTCGGTCTGATAGTTTTTCGCAATGGCCGAAACACCTTGTTCAATTTGGGCCTTCGTCGGCTCATTATCATAAGTTTCTAAAATAAATTGTTTATTTTCTAGGAAATATCCTTCCATTCCTGGAACTGCCCGAACTTCTCCTTCACGGATCCACATCGCTTCATCTACGTGGAATCCAGGGATAAAACGCAGCATTAAACCAAAAATAAAAATAATAAGCCCAAGGTGATTTATGTATGGACCAGAGCGGGCAAAGCGGTTTTTTTCTGCCAATAAAGCGTTTCCATCCCGACGTACTTTGTAGCGCAGCTTCGTCATTTTCTCAGCAATTAAATCGAGCGTTTTTGAAGGGTCGCCCTCAGTTACTGGTCCATGAGCTACAATTCGCTGCTTTTTCATAAAGCTTTCATGTCGTTTTACCCGTTGATTTTTTAACGACTTATAAAGAGGAATCCCTCTGTCAAGACTTGCCACAATAATTGAAATAGCTAATAACCCAACTAAAATCTGGTACCACCAGGAATTATAAATATCGGAAAAACCAAGTTCATAATACAATTTTCCGAGAGTACCATAGTTTTGTTCATAGTAAAGTGCTCTTTCCGCTTCTGTAGCCGCTTGGATATTAAATTTCTGAGGAAAAAATGTGCCAATGGAAGAAGTAATTAGTGTAATAACGATCAACGCAACGCCGACCTTTACACTAGAAAAGAAGTTCCAAATTTTATCAATGATAGATTTATTGTATGTCTTGGAACGAATAGCTGAACCATCATACCGCATATCAAGTACTTTTTGCGCTTTCGCATCATCAGACAGCGGTCTTCCGCATTTTCCACAAATCTTTGTACCATACGGATTTTCATGACCACATACACATGAGATTTTTTCCATAATTATAAATACCCCTTATTCTGGCTTAATTGACTCCATTAATGATTGTATTTGTTCTTCTGACAATTCACCAGGAGGAATTCTTTTTACTTTTCCATCCGGACTAACTAAGAAACTAGCTGGCAATTGACCCACATTATACGCCTGCATCACACTTTTCGTTTTATCAATCACCACTGGGAATGTAAGATCATATTCATCCACAAATTTTTGCACTTCAAAATTGGATTGGGCAATATTCACAGCTAATACTTGAACGCCTTTATCTTTGAATTGTTGATATTGGCGCTCCATGGCCGGCATTTCTTTTTTGCACGGTTCACACCATGTTCCCCAGAAATTCAAAAAAACGCCTTGCCCTTTATAATCAGATAATCGATGAGTATTGCCTTCCAAATCCACGAGTTCAAAATCAGGTGCCTTATCTCCATCTGCTAAAACTTTCACTTCATCTTTCGTTGCGGAGTTGTATATTGTATAAATAATCGCACACGCCAACACAAGGAGGATAACTCCTCTAATAATCGAGCGTTTCTTTTTCTTCTCCATTTAGCAACCTCCTAGAAAAGGGAACATTAAAATCTCTTTCAATTATAGCAAATATTTCATCAACAAATATGAAATGTTTTTGAAGGTTATCACTATAGTTGTAGTACTAACCGATTTTTCCTGTTTCTGCAAGCACCCGCAATTGTTTGACTTCATGGGCGGTCAACTTGCGAAATTCTCCTGCATTAAGTCCCCTTAAATCGAGGAAGGCAAAACGTTCACGCTTTAATTTAACGACAGGCGTTCCAATCGCTTCAAACATGCGGCGGACTTGCCGGTTGCGCCCTTCATGAATGGTAATTTCACATATGGCTTTATTTGCTTTTCGATCGATTTTTTTCAACTCCACCTTAGCTGGAGCTGTCATGCCATCTTCAAGCATAATTCCTCTACGCAATCTTTTGATATCTTCAAATTGAGGAATGCCTTTTAAACGAGCTATATAAGTTTTTTCAATTTTGTATTTTGGATGGGTCATTAAATTAGCAAATTCACCATCATTCGTTAAGAGCAACAGACCAGATGTATCATAATCAAGACGGCCAACAGGGAAAATGCGCTCTTCCACGTGGTTTTTAAAATAATCTGTTACCGTTTTTCTTCCTTTATCATCGGATACGGTAGAGACAACGCCCCGCGGTTTATAGAATAAGTAATAGACCTTTTTTTCCCTTTCCACTTTCACTCCATCAACTTCCACGACATCCGATCTGGAAACCTTTGTCCCTAAAGTTTTCACAACCTCGCCGTTAACTTTCACTTTTCCTTCCAAAATCAACTGTTCTGCTTTCCGCCTTGAGGCAATTCCCGCTTGTGCAATGACCTTTTGAAGCCTTTCCATCGATGACTCACCCCTAAAACCTTAACTTTTACTGATGAAAATTATGTCATATTTCGTTTTAATATTAAAGAAAAATAACTCGTGTTAATAAATGGAAAAGCTGCCCGAGATGACCGGACAGCTCGTTTCATTTTATTGTCACCCTTGTTGAATAAATGCTTTCATTGTTTAAAAATACATGCCAAATGCCAAATTTGCTGTCTTTATTTCTTGATAAATGCAACACATTTTTCAACTGGTCTTCTTCTTCATCGGAAACAAGTAATCGAATTGGTTGTTTAAGTTCCACCGTGATATCATTAGCCGCTTTATACTTCCCTTTTTTCACCACTGTTTTTACATCGTACTCTTCAAATACCTGATTTGCAAGCTGTTTATGTACTTGCCAATCGTTGGCTTCATTCAACGTCACTACGATGATGCGTTCGTCATCTCTTTCAAAGTACGTTGCAAGCGTCCGTCCAGCCACTTTCGTATAGCCTGTTTTTCCTGCAACAGCACCAACGTTTTCTCTCAACAGCCGATGTTTGTTCAGCCAAGTTGTGCCGTTTTTCGTATTGCTTTTATATTGGATGGTGGAAGCAATTTTATAAAAATCTTTATTTTCTAAAGCGATTCTTAACATTTGAGCCGTGTCATAGGCACTAGAGAGATGCAAGTCGTGATGCAAGCCCGATGGATTCGTAAAATACGTATTATTCAATCGGTAAAGCATGGCTTTTTCGTTCATTAAATCTACAAATCCTTGAATAGAACCTCCCGCATGTTCCGCCAAAGCATAAGCTGCATCATTTCCAGAGCGGAGCATCAACCCATACAGCAACGTTTCTACAGTGACCGTTTCACCCGGCTCCAAATAGATGGATGAACCCTCGCTCATGGCAGCTTCCCGGGAAATCACCACTTCATCATCCAAATTGCTGTTCTCAATTGCGACAAGGGCCGTCCAAATTTTCGTCAAACTGGCAATGGGCATTCTTGCATGTTCATTGTTCCCGATCAACGTTCTTCCTGTATCGGCATCAATCACAACATAAGAAGCTTTCACCACCTGTTGAGTAAAAAAATAGAACGTTAATGAAACAATGAAAGCAGTTATCAACTTTGCTAGTTTCACTCAGTCACTCCTTTATTGTTCTTCTTTATGAAACACTTCCTGGAATTTTGTCATGAAAAGATCTGTCTGTTCATTTTCATCTTCTATATTTCCTTCAGGCAATGGAGGAAGTTCTGACAGGTCTTTTAATCCAAAGTAATTTAAAAACTCTTTCGTTGTTCCGTAAAGGATAGCCCGCCCTGTTCCTTCTGCTCGTCCAACTTCCCGGATCAGTCCCCGGGAAATGAGAGTCTGAATGGGCCGTTCACTTTTAACTCCGCGCAAGTCCTCAATTTCCGCCCTTGTAATCGGCTGCTTGTAAGCGATAATAGCTAGGACTTCCAACGATGCCGTTGATAAGACTTGGCTATTTGGATTTTCCACTAATTTTTTGATGGTCGTTGCTAATTCAGGTTTGGTTGTTAATAAATATGTATCCGCTAATTGTTTAATCGTGATTCCGGAAGCAGCATTGTTTTCATAATGGGTTTTTAATTCGCTTAATCCAGCTTCAATATCCACTTCCCCCACATCTAATAAATCCGCCAGTTGTTTTACCGTCAACCCTTCATCCCCTACTACGAATAACAATGCTTCAATTTTGCTCATCAACATCTTCGAGTTCACCAGATAGTTCCTCCTTCAGCAATATCACCGTTAAATCTTCAAAGTTATGTTCCTGCTCGACGAAAACAACTTGACGTTTCATCAGTTCCAATAGGGATAAAAAAGTAACAATAATTGTTGATTTATCTTCATAAGGGAAAAGGTCAAAGAAACTGGATTTGCCTCCTTTCGTTTTTAGGATATCCACCACTTTAAACATTTGTTGTTTGACAGGAATGTCTTGTTTTTTCACCGTTGTTTTTAAAGGTTTTCTCAGCTGTTTTCTGCGCAGCATTTTTTGAAAAGCATATAGCAAATCATAAACATTGACATCGGCATTAAACAAAGCCAGCTGCTCGTCCGGCATATAGTGGGAAAGGTCGCTTGGCGGTTTTGTGTAGTTTTCAGGGCGGTTTTCCTCCATCTTTTTCAATTCATTGGCCGCCTCTTTAAACTTTTTATATTCAATCAGCTTTAACACTAATTCTTCCCTTGGGTCCGGTTCTTCCAGTTCCAAATCTTCTTCTTCCATTTCTCCTTCATGAATCGGAAGCAGCATCCGACTTTTAATGGCAAGAAGTGTTGCCGCCATCACCAAATATTCGCTGGCTTCCTCAAGCTCCAGCACTTTCATAGCCCGTACATGCTCCATATATTGAGCCGTTAATTCGGCCATCGGGATATCATATATATCAATTTCCAAACGTTGAATTAAATGCAATAATAAATCAAGCGGTCCTTGAAACGCATCTAATTTTACTTCATACATATGTCACACACCTAATTCTTAAAATAAAAATAGAAAAGAGGTTTCCATTGATGCATCCTTTATGGCATCCGTCATTTATCGATTTTTGCGCATATTTCAATGGTAATCAAGATTATTTTGAATGTCACGAAGTTTTAGAGGAATATTGGAAGAAGATTGCACCGGGAAATAAACAACATCCACTTGTCGGTTATATACAACTTTCCACTGGATTGTATCATTGGAGAAGAAACAACTTCAAAGGAGCTGCTCGAATGATGAAAAGCGCTTATGAAAAATTTTTATCTAGTCCAGACCATTCTTTTTTTGATTATATCGCTTTTCAGCAATTGTGTAAGGATTGCCTTCAAAGTATAAAATCCATTGAGAATAATCAACCCTTTGCTTCTTTTCAAATTAAGCTGACAAATCCGGAGTTGGAGGAACAAGTGAAAGAAAAAATCAAGTCTCTTCCTTCGCTCTCCTATGAATTTCTTCTTCATAAGCATATGCTACGCGATCGTTCGGATATTCTTATAATGCGGGAAGAAAAAAGAAACGGCAGACGTTAATTTCCGTCTGCCTCTTGTAAACTGTGTAAGCATTTATTAACAAAAGGTTCTGTTATTTCACAAGCTTTAACTTCTGTAAATTCCCCAGAATTCATTAATTCTTTTATCATTTTTTTGGCAATTCCTTCTCCACGATAAGAAGGAACAACCGTAATATGTTGGATAGTCGCAACAGAATCTTCTACTCGAACACCTACAATTCCAACATATTCATCATTATTTTTCCATAAATATAATTGCCAATTGTCTTTTTGTTCATAGGACTGCATTGTTTCCATCAATTTTTTGACGTCCTTTTCCTGCGGCATAAATGAAAGTAATCCCATTGCAATTTTTTCGAGTGATTTTTTATAACGAACTAACATCATACATTCCCTCGTTTTCTAATCGCATACAATATCTTCGTCTATCGTACACGATTTCGATTCAAGAATCAAATTTTCATCCAATTAATGCCAATTCATCCATCAATCCATCAACGGTATTAAGATAAAAATGTAAAACAATGCCCATATTAAACAAAAAGCAACGATGATACCTAGCAATTTCCATCTTGATATTTTCACAATTGATTCACCTTATCTAGTTGATATTCCATGTCGTTTAAAATGAGGTCTTCGTAGCTTTCTCTGCGAATCGCTAATTGATGTTTGCCATTTTCCACAAACACAACAGCTGGTCTTGGTACGCGGTTATAGTTAGATGCCATAGAATAACCGTATGCTCCTGTGCAGAAGATGGCTAAAATATCTCCAGGTTCCGCTTTTTGGAGTGCAGCGTCTACAATCAGTTTATCGCCAGATTCGCAAAGTTTTCCGGCTACGGTATATTTATAATTTTTTGGTTCATTGGCTTTATTGGCAATAACCGCTTCATATTTGGCATCGTATAATGCTGGACGGATATTGTCGCTCATACCGCCGTCAACGGCAATATATTCGCGGATATTTGGAACGACTTTGCGGGAGCCGATTGTATATAATGTTGTACCTGCATCTCCTACTAAAGAACGGCCCGGTTCAATCCAAATTTCCGGCATGGATAAATTGCGCTTTGCCGTTTCTTCTTTCACCGTCTTTACCATTTCTTCTACATATACATGAGGCTCAAGAGGGCGATCTTCTTCCGTATAGCGGATGCCGAAGCCTCCTCCTAAATTGAGAACTTTGCATTCAAAGTTATATTGTTTATGCCATTCATCGATTTTTTCAATTAATTTGCCAGCAGCTAAACTAAAGCCGTCCGTTTCAAAAATTTGAGAGCCTATATGGCAATGTAAACCTAGTAAATTTAAATATTCATAATCTCCTACAAGCTGGAACGCTTCATCGGCTTGTCCGTTATTTAAATCAAAACCAAATTTGGAATCTGCTTGGCCGGTTGTAATGAAATCGTGGGTATGAGCTTCAACACCTGGGGTTACGCGCAATAAGATATTCATTGATTGTTTTCGTGATTCTGAAATCTCTTTTAATAGTTCAATCTCATAGAAATTATCTACCACGATACAACCAATCTTTGCATCAAAGGCGAGGATTAATTCATCATAGGACTTGTTGTTGCCATGGAAATGGATGCGTTCTGCAGGAAAATTCGCTTTTAAAGCTGTATATAATTCTCCGCCGGAAACCACATCAAGCGATAAATTTTCTTCTTTCATAAATTGATAGATTGCAATGCATGAGAAAGCTTTTGAAGCATAGGCAACTTGTGCGTTGACGCCATGCTTTTGGAATGTTTCTCTAAATGCACGCGCGCGGTTTCGAACCAATTCTAGATCATACACGACGAGCGGAGTTCCGTATTCTTTTGCCAGTTCAACTGCATCAACGCCGCCAATATGTAAATGACCGTTTTCTCCAATTGTTTGTGTTCCGTATAAATGCATAGATTCCCCTCCGTTTACCATTAAGCTATCCATATCAATTAAAAAGCAACTTTAATCTCCATTTTATACCTTTTGAATCAAAAGAAAATTGAAAATTTTTTTAGGAGGGCTGTCCATTCATTGATTTTTTTGACAGCCCCCTTCATAAAGATTGAATTTTGCGACAATGGATAGCTGAATTTTTTAATATTATGTTTGAACTTTAACATAGGCGCATATCTTTTCGCAACTGTATTTTGATTAAGTCCGCTTCCGCTGCTTTGCTCCAACGATATACGGCCGCAGCGCATCTTCTGCCATTGGGAATCGAATAAATACTCGCAAGAAAGCTTTTGGAAAAAATGGGACAAGCGGCCACATATAAGGAATTTGCATTGGCCGTAAAGCGCAGAAGTATGAAAAAATGATAAAGAAACCGATGAAAAACCCGCTCGGTCCAAATAATGCCGTTAACACTAACACAATAAAACGGAAATATTTAATGGAAACGCTCAATTCAAAGGTTGGAATCGCAAAAGTAAAGATCGCTACAACCGCCGAATAAAGAACCACTTCCGGCGAGAATAATCCAACATCGATGGCAATTTGCCCGATGATAACGCCCGCTACTAACCCCATGGCAGTGGATAGCGGCGTTGGCGTATGAATCGCAGCAATCCTTAAATATTCCAACCCTAAATCGGCAATAAACACTTGAAACAACAGCGGTATATTCGATTCTTCTTTCGCACCGATAAAATCAAGCGCTTCCGGTAAATATTCTTCATGGGTGGCCAGCAAATACCATATAGGCATCAATGTTAAACTCAAAATAATGGCCGAATAGCGCAACAGCCGAACAGTAGAACCGACAAGAGCCGATTGCCTATATTCCTCCGCATGCTGCATCAAGTGGAATATTGTAATCGGCAGCAAAATGACGGATGGGGAAGTATCAACAATGATGGCGATATGGCCTTCAAGGAGGTGGGCAGCAACGATGTCCGGTCTCTCAGAATATCGAACAAAAGGCACCGGATGGAATCTTTGCTTAAAAATCCACTCTTCCAATGTTTTATCGGCCATTGTCAATCCATCATGCTGGATTTCTTGGATGCGCTGTTTCACCCAATTTAAATGTTTGTCATTGACGATGTCTTTAATATAAGCAATCGCTATGTCTGTTCTCCCGTTGGACGTGATTTTATACAATTCAAAACGCAGCTCAGGACTTCGTATTCTTCTGCGAATGAGCGCCGTATTAATCATGATGTTTTCTGCAAAACCGTCACGGGAACCTCGAATCACTTTCTCATTGTCCGGCTCTTCCGGCTGACGACCTGGATAGTTTCTCAACTCTGTCAAATAGGCAAATCCATGTAGTGTTACAAAGCCTACTTGACCGCTTAAGACACCTAGCAAAAATTCTTCCTTGTCTTTCGGCTCAGATTTTCCGTAGAAATTGAAAATATTGTCGAAATAAATGTCGTCATTAATATCCTCAGCCGAAACGTGCCGATTATCATCGATATCAAAGTAAAGCGGAGCCAGTTGATCAGTAAGGGTACTTCCGTCAACAAGCCCGCTAATATACACACATAAGACAGGCAAATCTTTCACATGAACATCTTTGATACACACATCAAAAGATTCGTCTTTCCCAAATTTTGAATATAAAAACTCTTTTGCGTCCTCTATTGATGCAAAGATTTTGTTAGTCATTTATTCACCGTCTTTTTCTTTTTTTGTGTTGTCGTAGATGTATCCATCCATTCTTTCAATTGGGCCAGAATTTTCTTTTCTAGCCTTGAAACTTGCACTTGGGAGATTCCAAGCCTTTCCGCAATATCCGTTTGAGTCAGATCCAAGTAATACCGCAAGTAAATGATGGCTTGTTCCCGTTTATCAAGTTTTTTCAACACTTCTTTTAAAGAAATATATTGAAACGGCAATTCAGATTTTTCATCCTTCATTTGATCCATTAACGTAATGGAATCTCCTTCTGACTCAAACAATTGCTCATGGAGAGAGGCCGGATCTCTCATCGCATCGGTTGCCACTAAGATTTCATCTTGTGACACCCCGAGCATTTCTGCTAATTCAGAGACTGAAGGTGGCTTCTCATTGGTCTTCAAATATTCATCGGTCACTTGGCGTATTTTGTAGTTCAATTCACGGATAGAACGGCTCACTTTCACCATGCCGTCATCCCGCAAAAAACGCTGGATTTCCCCGATGATCATTGGCACTGCATAAGTTGAAAATTTAACGTCATAAGATAAATCAAACTTGTCCACTGATTTCATTAAACCGATACAACCAATTTGGAAAAGATCTTCAAGCTCAACCCCACGAGAAGCAAAGCGTTGAACAATCGACCAAACAAGCCGCGTATTCCCTTCAATCATTTGTTTGCGAGCTTCCATATCACCAGCTTGTGCGAGTTTAATCAACTCGCGCATCTTTTCCTGCGTTAACAACACATTGGACGGCTGTTCGATTGTCCTCATCCCCCTTACTTCTTCCAATACCTTTAATAGATTGGCATTCCGTTTGAAAATTATTCTTCATATAAAGGTGTTGTATTTCACTCGGTTAAGAAATTTGCTTCATTTTCATGGAGTGAAATTTTTTGGAAAAAGTAACAACCGTGCCAACACCTGGTTCAGATTCTACTTGAAGATGGTCCGCAAAACTTTCCATGATGGTAAATCCCATGCCTGACCGTTCCATGTCGGGCTTTGTGGTAAATAACGGTTCCATTGCTTTTTGAATATCAGGAATCCCTTTCCCTTCATCTTTCACAACAACTGAAACAACATCCCCCTCACGAACAGCATGGACTGTGACAATCCCTTTTCCATCCTCATCGTATCCATGAATAATTGCATTGGAGACAGCTTCTGAAACAATAGTCTTAAACTCCGAAAGTTCATCGATTGTTGGGTCTAATTGAGCGACGAAACTTGTTACAGCAATTCTCGCTAAGCTTTCATTTTCACTTAATGCTACGAATGAAAGTGTCATTTCATTATCCATTCACAATCCCCCTTGCATATAAAATCGCCTCTTCTTCTTTACCCTCCATCACAAACTTGCTTAACCCCGAGTATTGAAAAATTTTTTTCATTGTGTTGGATGGATTTAAGATGATGGTTTGTCCATTGACCGCACTTAGTTCTCTCATGCGTCCCAAGATAAGGCCAACGCCGGAACTATCCATAAAATTCAATCTTTCTAAATTCCATATAATGGTGTTCAATTTTCCTTTCATAATGGTTTTGGAAATGTCATTTCGAATTTTTTCCGTTTCATGATGATCTAATTCGCCATATAGTCGGATAATGGCAATATCGTTTTCCATATTAATTTCATAATTCATCCGTTACATCGCCTCCTCCCTTCGCAATTCCACACAGCACATCTAAAATCCTCTCGATTGACAATAGTAGAAGAAATTCGTTGAAACTAGTAAAAATACGACAAACTTTTCAGCCATCTATTTTTACTATTTCGCTTTCTTCATCCACCACCTAATCTAATGTTTTTACGAGCTTATGAAACAACGAAGGTTAGAAGGTCATAAATGATTGCAATCTCCTTGGGAAGGCAACATTTGGAGGAAATATTCTCTCTAAATGTAAGCTCGGGGTTTAAGCTTCACTATCCAACTCCCGCCTTCCTTTAAGTTTTTTGTCCATCATGAAACTGAAGAAGACATTACCTTATCAGCTTTAGTATGGAAAAATAGGAAGAATTTTAAACATACAAAAGGACTTAATGAACCAACATGGCCACTAAGTCCTTTCATTTATTAACTGATTTTCGTTGCGGATAATTCTTGACATTCCCTAAATGCGAAATGTTTGCATCCAATGCAATGATTTCGGTTGATGCAGCCTAATGAACAATTAATGGCATCTCCTGTATGCTCAAAGAAATTGTGCTCTCCAATTTCTTTTGTTAAACCGCTTTTATCAAAAAGGAGTTTCAAACTTGGCTGCACCCCAGTCACTAAAAGACGTCCACCTTGAGATTTAAAATTGCGGACAATATTTCTTAAATACGCCTCACCCGTCGCATCTATAAATGGCACTTTTCCCATCCGAAGAACGAGAATTTTCGGATGATAATGAATGGATTTTAAAATCCGCTCTTCAAAGGTTTGAGCCGCTCCAAAAAATAAGGGCCCTTCTATCGTATAAATGCTGATTTGCGGACAATCCTTCGTTTCATTGACAACATGGGATTGAACTTTTCCATTGCTTTTATGGTCAGGCAATACTTTTGACACAATCAGCATATCGCTCATTCGTTTTACAAATAAAATTACCGCAAGCAATAATCCGACAACTACCGCAATCGTCAAACTAGTAAAAACCGTCAATAAAAATGTGATGATCAGTACAAGAGAGTCGCCGGATTTTAATTTTAATACATGGGCGAAATGTTTTCGCTCGCTCATATTCCATGCAACAACCATTAAAACGGGCGCAAGGCTTGCAAGCGGAATATGGGCTGCAAATGGTGCAAACAACAGCAACGTAATAAGAACGAATAAACCATGAATTACTCCAGAAAAAGGTGAGGTTGCACCAAATTTAATATTGGTTGCGGTTCTGGCGATGGCACCCGTTGCTGGAATTCCCCCAAAGAGCGGTGTGACGATGTTTGCCACCCCTTGTCCAATCAATTCCCGGTTTGAATTGTGTTTGCTATTGGTCATGCCATCTGCCACAACAGCAGACAACAATGATTCAATGGCCCCCAACATTGCAATGACAAAAGCCGGCCCTAAAAGAGAAACCATCCGTTCAATGGTAATCTCCGGCAATTTAAATTCCGGCAAGGTGTTCGGGATTGCCCCATATGTAGAACCGATTGTTGCCACTTGTCCAGGAAAGAAAAAGGCCGCAACAATGGAAGAAATCACAATGCCCATCAATGGCCCTGGAACTTTTGGCAGCACTTTAGGTGTAATAAGAATCGTCGCTAAACAGATTAACGCAATGAAAATGCTGTAGACATTCGTCGTATGTAAATGTACGGCAATTTCATGCATGTTATCAATAAATCGTTCATGCTGTTTCAGACCTGTCAACCCTAGAAAATTGGCAATTTGCCCTGAAAAAATAATAACCGCTATGCCAGCAGTAAACCCAATGGTTACAGGACTAGGGATATATTGAATCAGTATTCCTAACCGCAGAACGCCCATTAACACAAGCATAACCCCTGCCATGAAACCGGCTAGAAGCAAATCTTCATAGCCATAGACGAGTACAACGCCTAATAAAATTGGCACAAATGCACCGGTGGGACCGCCGATTTGATATTTTGACCCTCCTAGCAATGAAATCAATATCCCCGCAATGATGGCTGTATAAATTCCATACTCGGGCTTGACCCCGGAGGCAATGGCAAAGGACATTGCCAATGGAATAGCTACAATGCCGACAATTGTACCTGAAACTACATCCCTTTTAAAAGATTGAAATGAATACCCTTCAAATCTACCCCGCCAAACTTTATCCATTTTACCCCTTCTTTTTCTTTTTTATGTCTAAAAAATTCTTTGTTAAGTTCTATAATATAGAATTTTCATAAAATTGCCACATTTTTTATGAAAAAATAATATTTTTCAAAATTTTCTTTATAAAGATTCTCCCTTTTCAATATTTATCTTAAAAAAATGAGCGTGCTAGAAAGAATAGTTCTTTTTCTAGCACGCTCTTATCGTAATAGAATCACTCGGTAATAACACCTTTAATCAGAGCTGGTTTTTCTACTTTTTCATTTGTCATGAGGATGTTGGAATAGATTTTATCTTTGATTTCTTCTATATTTTCTTTATTAGAGTGAATGGTTGCCAATGTTTCTCCTTTTTCGACAAAATCACCCACTTTTTTATTCAAAACGATTCCTACAGCCAAGTCGATCGCTGAATCTTTCGTTTCCCGTCCTGCACCTAAAAGCATCGCAGCAACGCCGATTTCATTGGCCACAATTTTTTCAATATACCCTGACTGTTTAGCAGGAATTTCGATTTTGTATTTTGCTTGCGGCAATAATTCCGGATGGTCAACAATGGCTAGATTGCCGCCCTGGGCCTTAATAAATGCCTTAAAGGTTTCTAACGCTTTGCCACTGTTTAAAACTTCCTTCAACATTTCCCTTGCCTTTTCAATCGACGGCGCTTTTTCGCTGAGGAAAACCATATAAGAGCCGAGGGTCAGGCAAAGTTCTTTCACGTCTTCCGGCCCCTCGCCTTTCAATACGTCGATGGCTTCTTTCACCTCTAAAGCATTGCCGACAGCATACCCTAACGGCTGGCTCATATCGGATAAAATCGCAATCGTTTTTCTTCCGACACGGTTGCCAATTTTCACCATTGCATGAGCCAACTCTTCTGCCTCTTTCACCGTTTTCATAAAGGCCCCTTCGCCGACTTTCACATCCAATACAATGGCATCCGCGCCACTTGCAATTTTTTTCGACATGATGGAGCTGGCAATCAGCGGAATACTTGGAACCGTACCCGTTACATCGCGCAATGCATAGATTTTTTTATCGGCAGGGGTCAAATTTCCGCTTTGGCTGACAACGGCCATTTTAATGTCATTGACTTGTTGGATAAACTGTTCGCTCGCAAGCTCCACTTGAAAGCCTGGGATGGATTCCAGCTTATCAATCGTTCCCCCAGTGTGGCCTAGCCCGCGCCCACTCATTTTGGCAACAGGCACTCCACAGGCGGCAACCATGGGCGATAAACAAAGGGTTACTTTATCACCCACTCCCCCAGTAGAATGTTTGTCACACTTGATTCCTTCAATCGGAGACAAATCAATCGTATCCCCCGACTCTACCATCGCCATCGTTAAATCGGTCCGTTCTCTTTCTGTCATATCTTGGAAGTAGATAGCCATCAATAAACTGGCTGCTTGATAATCTGGAATCGAACCTTCCGTGTATCCTTTCACGAAAAACTGAATTTCCTCCGTTGAAAGCTCTTTTCCATCCCGCTTTTTCTCAACAATATCCACCATTCTCATTTGGCTCACCCCTATTTCAAACTGGATAAAAAGCTCGTTCCATAGGCGGGAGCAGGAATATTGAAGTTTTCTGCAATCGTTGCAGCAATATCGCTAAAAGTTTCACGCAATCCCAAGTTACCCGCCTCTTTCAATTTCTTAGAATAGACGAGAAGCGGCACATATTCCCGCGTATGGTCAGTTCCTTTAAAAGTTGGGTCGTTTCCGTGGTCGGCTGTAATGATGAGTAAATCATCCTCCCGCAATAAATCCAACACTTCCGGAAGGCGCCCATCAAACTCTTCCAATGCTTTTCCATATCCAATCGGGTCTCTTCGATGTCCGTACAAGGCGTCGAAATCAACTAAATTTAAAAAGCTCAATCCATGGAAATCTCGTTTAATGGTTTCGACTAATTTATCCATTCCATCCATATTGTTTTTTGTACGGATGGCTTCGGTTACCCCTTCCCCATTATAAATATCCGAAATTTTTCCAAGGGCAATGACGTCAAAGCCATGGTCTTTTAATTCATTCATCGTCGTTCTTCCAAAAGGCTTAATGGCATAATCATGGCGGTTGGCAGTACGCGTAAAGTTGCCAGGTTCTCCGACAAACGGACGGGCGATGACTCGGCCCACTAAATATTCAGGCTGCAATGTAAGCTTCCGGGCTATTTCACAAATTTTATACAGCTCTTCTAACGGAACCACTTCTTCATGAGCAGCAATTTGAAGAACCGGATCGGCGGATGTATACACAATGATAGCTCCTGTTTCCATATGCTCTTTTCCTAATTCTTCGATAATGACCGTACCACTTGCTGGTTTATTGCCAATCACTTTCCGCACTGTTTCTTTTTCAAGTTGGCGAATAAGTTCTTCTGGAAAGCCGTTCGGATAGACTTTAAAAGGTTTATCGACACGAAGCCCCATAATCTCCCAATGTCCCGTCATCGTATCTTTACCTGCTGACGCTTCCTGCATTTTTCCAAAATACGCTTTTGGAGTGGACACTTTCTGAATGCCTTTCATTTCGCGAATATTCCCCAAACCCATCGCTTCTAAATTCGGCACATGAAGTCCGTCCATCGCCTCTGCGATATGGCCAAGGGTATCCGCTCCTGTATCGCCGAATTTTTCAGCATCGGGCGCTTCTCCAATCCCAACGGAGTCCATGACAATTAAATGAATGCGTTTAAATAATTGCATCTTTTTTCCTCCTATCTTCCCTTTTATGCACGGGGATGGAATTGTTTATATACTTCTGAAAGTCTTGTTTTACTAATATGCGTATAAATTTGAGTAGTGGAAATGTCTGCATGTCCCAACATTTCTTGAACTGCACGCAGATCAGCCCCATTTTCAATTAAATGAGTGGCAAAACTGTGGCGCAATATATGGGGTGTCATTTCTTTTTTGATGTTTGCAGCGAGGGCATGCTGTTTCAATATTTTCCAACAACCTTGCCGAGTTAAACGTTTTCCGCGGCGATTAATAAAAAATGCATCGGTTTTCATATAATTTCCCTGCAGCTCGTGGCGGGCTTTCTCCAAATATCTTTCGCAAGCGATAAGAGCGCTTTTCCCTAATGGCACGATGCGTTCTTTCCCGCCTTTCCCGTAAATGCGGACAAACCCCATTGACAAGTGTACATCTTCTAAATTCAACTCAACACATTCGCTAATTCGCATCCCTGTTCCATACAGCAATTCAATCATTGCCACATCCCGAATTCCCTGGGGTTTAGATTGATCGGGAGCTTGCAATAATGCTTCGATTTCCTCAATGGATAACACTTTCGGCAGCGTTTTCTCAATTTGAGGCATATCGATGTGAACAGTCGGGTCATGATCGGTAATTTTTTCCCTTAATAAAAACTGATGAAACGAACGAATCGATGATATGTGTCGGGCGATGGTGCGAGAAGATCTCCCAGTTTGTCTGAGATGTTCCAAATAGAGTAAAATATTTGCCCGTTCCACCGCATTTAAACGGTCCACCTGTTGCTCTTTATGTAGATGTTCCACATAATCTTCTAAATCTCTTCGATAAGAAGATAAGGTATTCTCAGAATATTGCCGCTCCACTCTTAAAAAATGGAGATAATCCAGGAGGGCTTCCTGCGCTTCTCTCATGTTTTTCACGTCCCTTCCTTATCTCAATAATAGAGATTTTTTTGACCTCATACAAGAATGAATAGAATCTCGTATTCGTGTAAATTTTCAAAATAATTCCAAATATATACAAAAATTTACTGCATTTTTCAACAAAAAACCCCTAAATAGGAGATTCCTATTTAGGGATTATTCATTTTCTTTTGTTCCCTTCTCTTGGCAGCGATGACAGATTCCATGGAATGTGAGTCGATGGTCTTTAATAATAAAATTCCATCGCTTTTCTACGACCATTTCTACTTCTTCTAGCAAATCTTCTTGTATTTCATCAACCGCACCACACTCAATACACACTAAGTGATGATGGAAATGTTTTGCTCCTTCTTGTCGGAGATCGTATCGGGATACGCCATCTCCAAAATTGATTTTATCGACAATTTTTAATTCCGTTAACAACTCAAGAGTGCGGTATACTGTGGCAAGACCAATTTCAGGCGCTTTTTCTTTTACTAATAAATAGACATCTTCTGCACTTAAATGGTCTTCTTCGTGTTCCAATAGTACTGCAACTGTCGCTTCACGCTGCGGCGTCAGTTTATAGCCAGCACTATGTAACTGCTTCTTTATACGATCAATACGGCTTTCCATATGACGCCCTCCTAAACACATTCCATTATAACAAAAGAATAAAAGCAATTACAAGAACAGGGTTAGTTAAGAACATATGAAATCACCAATATTTCCCCTAACCCCATGATGGTAAATGCAACAGCCAATGTAAAAAATAATTTCTTATTAAATACAAACTTTCGATTTGGTCCAACTTTTCGGGTTCCAAAGACAGAACATAATGCTAATAGTAAGATACAATAAATCAATTGAAATGGAAACCACCAAACACTATATACTAGAATAGATTCCTGCTGCGTCAGCAAAAAAACCGAACCAAATCCAAAAAATGTCGCTTTCACAGCTACTACTAGTTTAGCAAAAAAATGGAGGTATGGGTGGGTTGTAAAAAATAATACAAACAATCCCCATACGATAATAGGCAGAAAGATTTGCCATAGAGTGACATCGGATATTTCTAAAACTCTAGGATCTAGTAATTTAATAAGATTCATAGACTTGTCCAAAGAAAAAGCTTGAAAACATATAACGCCACTGACAAATCCAATTGCTAGTAAAAAGGCATATTGAATGAAATAAATGGAACGAAACATAAGCATTCTCCTTTCGTTGTTAACAGCTTATGCTCGTCCACTAGTATTATTAGTACGAATTTTCGTAAATTCTATCAAAAATTCGCTCTTCATAATTTTACATTTTGTTTAATTTTACCCAAAGTATGCTAAAGGCGGTTTTAGCATCATAGATTTGCTGAGTTTTCACCATTTCTTCCGCTTCTTCAACGGTTGCCTCAATGATGGAAACAAACTCATCTTCATCAGATTCCCGTTTTTCTTCAATTTCATATAGATCTTCCGCAACAAAAAGGTGAATGATTTCATTGGCAAATCCAGGAGATGTGTAAAAGGACTGAATATAAGTTAATTCCTTCGCACCGTACCCTGTTTCCTCTTCCAATTCCCTTCTTGCACAAACGGCCGGCTCCTCTCCCGGCTCGAGCTTCCCAGCTGGAATTTCAACAATGGAACGTTCTAATGCTTTTCGATATTGTTCCACAAAAACAATCTTTCCATCTTTCGTGATAGGAATGATCGCAACAGCCCCCGGATGATGGATAATTTCCCGTTTGGAAGGTTTCCCATTTGGCAAAATCACATCATCCACTGTTAACGTCACAACTTTTCCTTTATAAATCTCTGTCGAATGAACGGTTTTTTCTTCAAATTTTTTCATACCAATTCCTCGCTTGTCCTTCATACTGAATTCATTGTACCATTAGTTTTTTAAATGAAAAGGGATTGGTGTAACAGAAAACACCAAAACGGCATTAATCAACGCTTTCAAGGGCTCATCAAAGTTACAGAAATGGAAAAATAAAGAAGAAAATAGAGCGGTTTTGGAGTTTACAGGGATTTATTATAACAGAAGGCGAGTGTGTATGTAGGAATGGGAGAATTTTTGATACCTTATCATTTTAATTAAGTTAAACATATTCCCCATTATTTATAAAAATTTAAACTTTAACCAAAAATTATTAAATTCAAAAACTATATTGTATTATTGAATATGAAATAAGTAATATGTTCAAAAAGACCAATCATTTTCTTTTCATGAATTTTATCAAACCATATCCTTTTAATAATAATTAGGAAATTTTCATACAGTGCATAATTTTCTATATCGGAGGGTATTGTATTTGAAAGATATCAGCCATTGGACACGAATAGGCTATGGTGGAAAAAGTACACTTGCAAAAGAAGAATTAATACATCCCGAAACAAATGAAAGATATCTAATAAAATATCCAAGAGAAACCAAAATAGGAGTCTCATGGGAGGATATCACGGAATTTATAGCTGCAGAAATAGGAAGACTTCTTAATCTTTCTATGATGGATGTTGAAATTGTTACACGTAATGGCAAAAGAGGCTGCTTATTAAAAAATTTTATACCAAAGGGTGTTATGAATGAAGAAGGTGGAGTTTTATTAAGAAATTTATCGGGATATGATTCATTATTAAATTCTAAATTAAGTAGTTATGATTTAATACAATATGGCTTTGATTTTATAAAAAAATTAAAGTTTTGGGAACAAATCAAACCAAATTTTATTGAAATGAATTTTTTTGATATTTTAATTGGCAATCAAGATCGGCATCCGTTTAATTGGATGGTACTTTTTAAATCAATGGATGATATAGAATTTTCTACAATATACGATAACGGTGCCTCACTAGGTTTTAGGTTTGACGATGTAATGCTAAAAGAATACATAGAAAATAAAACGAAATTAGAAAAATATATGAGGAATTCAAAAGTTAAGGCGGGACTTTTTGAAAAAAAACAAGTAAAATCGAAAGAAATGATACTTTATTTAAAAAAGCACTTTTTTGAAGAATCGGAAGTAATCATTAAACGAATTACCAATTTTGATTTTAAAGAGTATGAAAATATTATCCAACAATGTGAGCTTTTATCAAGAATTCAAAAACAATGGTTAATAACCAATTTATATTATAGAAGTGAAACGATTTTGAAATGGTATTATGGGGAGGATTAATGAATAATGGGAAAACATAAATCTCTCTGGGTTGTTTGGCAGAATGAGGAAACACGATTAAATTACCATATCGGTACTTTATCCTTTTATGATAATAAGTATGAATTTCGCTATACATGGGAAAGCAAAGGTAAACAAAAGGTAAAAGAAGCTTTAGAAAATGGGTATATGTTACATCCTGCCTTTCCAGACCTAGAGAAAATTTATACTTCCACTGAATTGTTTCCCGCATTCGATCGTCGCTTACCGTCTGAAATACGACCTGACTTCACACAAATTTTGGAAGAATTAAAATTAGATCGAAACGCTTCCAAAATGGAATTATTGGAACGGACACGAGGAAAAACTGCCAATGACACTTATTCATTTGAGCAACCATTAAAAGTGGAAGACAACAAACTGATGACAACATTTTACATAAATGGTATGCGACATCAAAAAGACTTACCTCATAACTGGGCAGATATTTTGCGCACGACTAATCGTGTGTACTTAAAATTGGAACCTGAAAATCCCGTAGATAAAAATGCAATTGCAATTTATGGTGGATTAGGAAGCAAATTAGGTTATGTTCCGCGTTTTTATGCTACAGGTTTAGCTGCAATATTGAGCCGTAACATTCAAACAACTGTCAAAATTAATTATATAAATGAACATGCAACTCCTGATTGGTGGGTTCAAGTAAGTTTTGAATGTAGCATGGATGACATTCTTCCTGAGGAAATAAGAGAAATCGATCCATTGTTTGAAGAAGCCGTATAGGAAAGTACTAAGAAATTGCAAAACAGATAAATATGGGTATTCCTGGAAGAGATGCTGATAATACAGGTGTTAAAATGGAAAGTTTTTTAATTATGTTTAATGGTAAAAACTGGTCCATAAAATGTCAATATGATTCAAACTTTCCACTCATATAAAAACGATTTACAGTCCATTCAACAAGCTTTTAATCTACATCCCTCTAAGAAAGATAGCCATGCTTCAAAACTTAAACATTTGCAGAATAATCGGTGCGCCTTTTGGGGGTAGGTCTTGTGTTTTCAACTTAATCATGCCGCGTTGGACTTCGTAATTTTCTTTGGGTTGCAGCACGCCATTAATAAATAAATTCATATAGGAAACTGTACTTGGGTCCATGATTTTCTGATTTTTTCCTTTCGTTATGCCATCTTGATCTCTATAGATTCTTGATTTGCCATTGGAATTCGTATAAAACTCAAAAACTTCAATCTTTTTTGGAAGGCGAAAAGAAAACTCTGTTGGTGGTAAATGAGGGATTGTTAAAAATGGCTTAGGTAAATTATTTGTCATTATTCCGCTCCACCCAATTAGTTACTAATTGTTTATTGTTTTTTCTTATAATATGCCCAAGTAAACAAAAAATTTCGCCATACAATAAAACGAAAATTCTTCAAGGAGGCAAAACCATGGCATTGGAAATATTGAAGCTTGCAATTAATGCTTCGACAACTGTAGCAACTGTTCCAGATGTAAAAAAATTTTTTTATTTAGTCAATTCTACTGTAACAGGTGAGGATACGTTAACAATTTACGCAAAGGATTTCATGGACGATACCGGAACAGTAGGAGTTACACTTCCAGAATTATCGGCTAATAATAGTTATTTAACTGTTTATGTAAATGGTGTGCAAGTAATGCAGGACTTATTGACATATAATCCAGGTGAAGATGAAAATGGATTGCTTACAATCGCAGTTCCTGAAGAATCAGAAATTATTCAAAATTCACCGGTCGTTCTTGTTGTAACAAACTTCGCTCCAACAGCACAAACGACTATTGAAACTTAAATAAGCCTAAAATAAATGAAAAAAATGCGCACCCTTTTGGTACGCACGAAAAATAGCCCTTCACTCCTAATGAGTTCGGAATGAGGGCTATTTTCTAATATATATACAGAATTTACGAATAGTTTCAATCATGGTAGTGAACTTTTATCCTTGTAAGTTTTTAGCAACAGCGTGCCTTGAGTGGTGATCGCAGATAATATTAAATGCAGTAGTGTTCACCTATAAAAAAATTTGAGGTAAGCATGAATATTATCCCTTCACTAATTGCTACGATTACACTCAATCTTAGAAATAGTGGAAGTGAGACTGTTTTATTCTATAGATAAGATTTATTAAGGAACCAGAATAGGACATTTATGAGTTCTATGTAGGTGTTTAGACTGAAACTACTGTAAAACGAGAAAATCTTCAAAGAATGATTGAAGATGCTCAAGAAAAAACTTGATGTCATTTCCGATAAAAAACTTTCTCGCTTAGTACAAAATGAGAAATTATTTTACAAAATTAAAAACCTATACGAAAAAGAGGATATTTTTATATCATCATATTGAATAATGCCATTAATGCTCTCAAAGGCAATACCCGCCCGTATTTTTGACATAGCCGCATGGATCATAAAAACATAAGTAATATAAAAAATCCTTTTATATTGTTGCTAGATAAAGGTTTGTAAGTTTTTTAATCAACAGGTGCTAGCACCTGTCGATTAGTTGTGATTCAATTAAGTACAAATCGTTGTCTCATGTATATTTTCATGCATCAAAATTATTAAGGTACTAACTAAATTTTTTAATTGTTCATTCAAACCTTTTACCAGAAATAAGTCAAATTCCTTACAAAAGAAATCTCTGCCACAATTGTCTTTCATTTTTTTCTGGTACCGTACTTGTGTTTTGTCTTATGTAATAAGTACCATCAAATTTAATAGGATCATCTCTTCCTTCAATTTCCAAAATCAAGATTGATTTATCATAATAATCAACGAATTCCATTTTCTCTAAAATTTGACTGATATAATAATCAGGCTCTATATTCATTCGCCTTAGTTCAGTTTCAAATATTCGTCTGTATTGCTCTGAATCTATGTAATCTTTTGCTATCTCTGCTTGAACCCCACAAATATAAAAGTTTCCAACTTTTATATATTTTTGCCCATAAAACGCATAAAATCTTTCCGCATCTTTTTTCTTATCCGCTATTCCTATAAGTACATATCCTTTAGTTCCCTTACCTCGGTTAGCAATCGCAGTTAAGGTCTTAATAACTTCTGAATAATTAGTATTTGAGAAGTTATCTTCATCCATTGTATGAAATCCAATCTTAAAATCAGCCAAAATGCCTTAATATTTCTAGTGGTTTTAGATAATCAGGATGAAGAAGATATCTGGGTTACAAACTAGGTTATTGAATTAAAAGAGGAAAAAGAATATAATCGAATAGCAATTTTATCTCGATCAAGAGGTAAGAATATTGATGTGATAATTAATAAGTATAAAGAAAATATAATCAAATATTTTTTATGGACTTTATACAGATGAAGATCCAATCTATATTGATTTTCACAAAAGCTGTCAATCTAAGTTCATAGAATTTCTTCAATCAGAGCATTATATGAAGCAGAATAAAGTGATCGCTGTGAAGGTTTTCTTGTTCATAGCCATTTCCCCGATTCTCCTCCTGCACAATTATTATATTTTCCTTCCCTATTTATATCGTTCAGATTCTCCTTAATTTACATTTTCTCACTTATTTTCCACCCCTTATTTTTTTTATATTAAAATCGAATCGCATAATTGGGACGTAGCAACGAATAATCCCTCATCCCCCCTTGCAATCGCTAGCTTTTAAATGGGTTTTATGATAATTTTTTTATGACCATGGTGAGAGAAAATGAAAGAAAGAATGCGGGGGATTCCATGAGAAAAAGAAGATTAGGAACAAGCGCTTTTGAAATTTCCGAACTTAGTTTAGGATGTATGTCTCTGCCGACATCAGTGGACGAGGCAAGACCAGTGATTGAAGCTGCCCTTGAACACGGCATCAATTATTTTGATACGGCAGACCTTTATGATAAAGGAATGAATGAAGAAGTTGTCGGGGAATGTTTAAAACCGTACCGGGACCAAGTCTATATCGCCACAAAAGTGGGAAACCGCTGGAATGAAAAAGGAGACGGCTGGTATTGGGACGCTTCAAAAGAACATATTGCAGAAGGAATCAAAGAGAGTCTCCGCCGACTGAAAACCGATTACATCGATTTATATCAATTACATGGCGGCACTATTGACGACCCGTGGGACGACATTATTGAAACCTTTGAAAAATTAAAACAAGAAAGCCTCATCCGCGAATACGGTATCTCCTCTATTCGCCCAAATGTGTTTCAGCCGTTTTTTGAACAAAGCAACGGTATATCCAACATGATGCAATATAGCATTTTTGACCGCCGTCCGGAAGAATTTTTCCCGTTTTTTGAAGAAAAGAAAGTTTCCGTTGTCACAAGAGGCTCCATCGCACAGGGACTATTGACGAATGAATGGAAAAGACGGGTGGAAAAAATCAACTCCTATTTAAATTATTCCAAAGAGGAACTCGTTTCAATTCTTGAAAAAATCGAGAAGGAATTCGGCTCCGTCCATTCAGCTGCTATCGCCTTCAATTTAAGCCAGCCTACTGTTGCAACCATTGTCGTCGGAGCGAGAACAAAGGAACAGCTGCTGACAAATATTAAGGCTTATGAGGAAGCACAAACAATTCAAGACCTTTCTTTCATTCAAACTATTACAAAACAAGATATTTACACCGTTCACCGATGAAAAAATATATATTTTTTGTGTTTATCGCGCTCCTCGTTTTATATTATTTATCCAGCATGCCTTATGAACAGCAGACCATTGTTCCTGAATTGAGGGAAATCCTTCATGACCAGCCTTTTTATGACCTGTTAAGCAAAATTGAAGCGAATTACTGGGGTCGGACGATTTCAGTTGAAACGAGAGGATACTATTATTTTGTTGAATTTTTAATTCGCAAAGCCATGCATTTTTTAGGTTATGGTATGGTAGCCACACTCTTGTATTTGCTATTCCGGAAATTGCGATGGAGTTTTGCTGCGGTTATTTCTTGTGTTTGTACATTTTTCATTGCCATGTTAGATGAATACAATCAAACCCTCGTTGAAGGACGGACAGGCGTTTTTCAAGATGTATTGCTCGACACTGCAGGGGCAATCACCTTCCTTCTTTTGATTAAATGCTTTTTTTTCATTCGAGATTTCTTCATTCGAAAGGTTCATTAATGTCAGCCTCCAGAATTTTCTGGGGGCTTTTTTATTTGTATAATTTAAATTTTCTGAATTATTTTAAAATATTTTTTGGAGTAATCAATATTTTGGTTCCTACATAAAAATTCTGCTTATTTTCTTCATTTTATGCAAAATAATGACTTTATATTGAAAATAAAATATTTTACTGATAAAATTTTGAAGTTGTTATCAAGAAAAATGATATTTTTATTTAATAAAAATGATAACTGGATGTGAGGGGATTTCATTCTCCTTGCCATTCTAGTTTCTGGGGGCAACAAAATGGAACAGAAAGAATTAAAAAGAGAATTAAAGAATCGGCACGTTCAATTAATTGCCATTGGGGGCACCATTGGAACGGGATTGTTTTTAGGGTCCGGTGCTGCCATTTCTAAGGCCGGGCCATCCATTCTATTGGTCTATCTCATCGTGGGGACGGCTTTATTTTTTGTCATGCGTTCCCTTGGCGAAATGCTGCTTTCTAATGCCGGCTATCAATCTTTCACCGATTTTGCGACAGATTACATCGGTCCATGGGCTGGCTATGTGACAGGCTGGACCTTTTGGTTTTGCTGGATTATGACGGCCATGGCCGATGTTATAGCCGTTGGTGTATATGTCCGCTATTGGTTTGACATTCCGCAATGGGTTCCATCGCTCATTGCCATTATCCTGTTGCTTTTATTAAATCTATTAACGGTAAAACTGTTTGGTGAACTGGAATTTTGGTTTGCTTTAATCAAAGTCATTACCATCGTTGTTTTAATCGCAATTGGCATTTTCTTGCTCGTTATCGGTTTTGAAACGGATAACGGCGTAGTGTCCGTAAGCAACATTTGGAATTACGGCGGATGGTTTCCAAATGGCATAACCGGCTTTTTATTTGCTTTTCAAATGGTCGTCTTTGCTTTTGTAGGGGTGGAACTGGTGGGAGTGGCCGCTGCGGAAACTTCCAATCCAGAAAAAAATATTCCTTCTGCCATTAATAAAATTCCTATCCGAATTTTACTGTTTTATGTAGGCGCCATTTTCGTCATTTTATGCATTACTCCTTGGACAGAGTTAAGTGCAGCCAACAGTCCATTTGTACAAGTATTTTCGTTGGCTGGAATTCCTGTTGCGAGCGGCATTATCAATTTCGTTGTACTCACATCTGCAGCCTCTGCCGGAAACAGCGGTTTATTCTCCACAAGCCGGATGATGTACAATTTGAGCAAAAACAAACAAGGTCCTAAAATTCTTTCTACTTTAAATAAAAACTTTGTTCCTGGCAATGCCTTGATTGTGTCCTCCATTGTTCTTTCCATCGGAGCATTCTTAAGCTATATCATTCCGGACACTGCTTTTAGTGTTGTGACAACCATCAGCGCCATCTGTTTTATTTGGGTTTGGAGCATTATATTAATTTCACACATTGTTTATATGAAAAAACGGCCTGATTTGCATCAAAAATCTAAATTTAAAGCGCCCTTTGCACCGTTCATCAACTATGTCATTCTCGCATTCTTTGCCGCGGTGTTAATCATTATGTTGATTTCTGAAGAAACAAGAACAGCCGTAATTTTTACACCTATATGGTTTATTCTGCTATTTATTACATACGCCCTTCGCAAAAAAAATTAATTGTATTAATCTATGAAGGGCAAGGATTCGGCGCCCCAACACCTTATACTTTCAACGACACCATTCAAAGTTTTGTGCTAAAAGATTTTTTCTTTGATTTTTCAACAATAATGAAAAATAAACTTTATGATGCTCCTTTTCCAAAAAGAAAAAGAGCGAATCGGAAAAACGTTTCCTTCGCTCTTTTTCTTTATTAATATTTGGAGCCTAGATTTCCATACTTTTCAAGCAATTCTTCAAAGCTCATATTTTTCTCCCGCTGTTTTCTTTCAAATTCCAGCCGCGCTTGCCGCTCTTCCTCTTTTTTTCTTTCTTCATCAAGCAATTCTTTTTTTGCGGCTTTTAATTTTTCTAAGAGTTCTTGATTTAGCTGATCTTGAAGGGTGATTCCTTCATGATTTTCAACGTTTTTTGGAGAAGATGATTGTTTTTTCTTTTTTGCCATTCTGTTCACCTGCTTTAGTTTTACCTTATCGTTGAACGACGGTTGCTACTCCCTGTCCTCCGCCGATGCAAAGAGTGGCAAGCCCCAATTTCGCATCGCGTCTTTTCATTTCATGAAGAAGCGTCACTAAAATGCGCGCACCGCTTGCACCGATTGGATGACCAAGGGCAATGGCACCACCGTTTACATTTAGTTTATCAGAATTAAAGTGAAGTTCGCGATCCACAGCTATCGATTGGGCAGCAAAAGCTTCATTGGCTTCAATTAAATCGATTTGGTCTAAAGATAAATCCGCCTTTTTCAACGCTTTGCGAACTGCTTCAGCTGGCCCGATTCCCATAATAGCAGGGTCAACCCCAACAGCGGCATTGGCAACGATGGAAGCAAGAGGTGTAATGCCAAGTTCTTCCGCTTTTTTCTTGGACATGACAACTACAGCTGCTGCTCCGTCGTTAATGCCGGAAGCGTTTCCAGCAGTGACCGTGCCATCTTTTTTGAAGGCTGGGCGCAGGGCAGAAAGTTTCTCCACCGTTGTGCCAGGACGCACGAATTCATCTGTATCAAAAATGATTGGATCTCCTTTTCGCTGAGGAATTTCTACAGGCACGATTTCCTCTTTAAATTTTCCTTCTTCAATAGCTTTTGCCGCACGAGCTTGGGAACGAGCCGCGAACTCATCCTGTTCCTCGCGCGTAATATGATATTGAGAAGCTAAATTTTCTGCGGTGATACCCATATGGTAATCATTGAAAGCACACCAGAGGCCGTCATGAATCATGCTATCCACTAAGTTTTGGTCGCCCATTTTAAATCCGCTGCGGGCATTTTTCAACAAATACGGAGCTTGACTCATATTTTCAAAACCGCCAGCTACCACAATATCCGCATCCCCCACTGCAATGGCTTGGGCAGCTAAATGCACGGATTTCAGACCAGAACCGCATACTTTGTTGATTGTCATTGCTGGCACCGTTTCAGGAAGTCCTGCTTGAATCGCTGCTTGACGGGCTGGATTTTGACCGAGTCCTGCTTGCAACACATTTCCCATAATCACTTCATCCACTTGATTCGGCTCAATTCCCGCCCGACGGATAGCCTCTTTAATCACAATGGAACCCAATGTTGGAGCTGAAACATCTTTTAATGAACCTTGAAAAGAACCAATGGCTGTTCTTACTGCACTAACAATCACAACATCTTGCAACATGAACTTCTCCCCTTTATTCAGTCTACAATCACATCACGATTTTGCATAATTTGCTAACTTAGAATTATACTAATATAAAATAAACAAAACCGTGTAATTTAATTCTACCAAATGATTCAAAGAGTTTATCATGAAATTTGCGATATTTTCAAACTTTTCCCACTACTACATAAAAAAATGAAAAAGGAGGTGCCTTTATGAAGAAGAAAAAAAGAAAAATTCTGTGGTTTTCTACCATTATTACAACCATTGCAAGCGTACTGACAACGGTTTTCGGGTTTGCATTGACTAATCGACTCATGTATATCAAGAAAAAAGATGATGATTTTATTTTAGACAGGGAATTAAAAGCCAATCGATTCGATGAAAATTGGTTTAACAGCATTAAAAAAGACGAATTCACCATCGACTCCCCAAATGGCTACCAAATTAAAGGAATATTTTTGCAGCCTTGCCCCACAAAAAATACGGTCATTATTTGCCATGGCGTAACGGAAAATAAAATCAATTCCATTAAATATGCGCGAATGTTTGAAAGACTTGGATTTAATTCCTTTGTTTATGATCATCGAAGACATGGGGAATCCGGCGGAAAAACAACAAGCTACGGCTATTATGAAAAGTTTGACTTGGCGGCAGTCGTTAAAACTGTCCGCGCTGTTATTGGAGAAGAGGCGATTTTAGGCATTCATGGAGAATCAATGGGTGCAGCAACCATGTTATTATATGCTGGGTCCATTGGAAATCATGTAGATTTTTATATTTCCGACTGCGCTTTTTCTGATTTCGAAGAGCTTTTAAGATATCTCGTGAAAAATTCCACTCGCATTTCGCCAAACATTCCTATTCATTTAGCTGATTTCTTCCTTCGCTTCCGGGATGGATACCGTTTTAAAAATGTTGCACCCATCGAGGCAGTCAAAAATATTGAAAAACCTGTGCTTTTCATCCACAGCATTCCTGATGCGTTTATACCTTGCAAAATGACAGAGGAAATGTACGAGTTGAAGAAAGGTCCGAAACAATTAAAATTATTTGAGCGAGGTGCTCATGCCCAATCCTTCAACGAAAACCCGGTAGAATATGAAGAAACTGTTCGGGAGTTTTTGCAAGAATATGTATGGAAAGAAAGAGAGAGAAGATAAATCAAAGTTCTTCATGCTGCCCTCGAAATTGTAAGAGGGTTTTTTTGATGGATTGCTGCGTTTGTAAAAAGTTTCACAACTCAGCAAATAAAAAAACACTCAACCCCTTGCGCTTCAAGAGATTGAGCGATTGCTATAAATGCTTCCATACACGACATTTTATAAAAAGTAATAAATCGCTAAAAACATAAATAAACTGCCAACCATGACAAATACATGCCATATCGCGTGGTTATATGGGATATTTCTATTTTGGTAAAAATACGTTCCAATGGTATAACTTAATCCACCGGCTAATAACACCAATACACCTTTGATGGTCAAATAATCCATGACTGGTTGAAAAACAAAAATTACTAGCCATCCCATACTGATGTAAACGAGCAGTGATGTTCTTTTAAAACGATGGACAAAAAATTGTTTTAAAATAATTCCAATGACAGCTAATCCCCATTCAATCCCTACAAGCGTCCACCCGGCTGTTCCTCCAATGGCAATTAATGCGACAGGTGTATACGTTCCCGCAATTAAAAGGAAAATGGAACTGTGATCCATTTTTTTAAGAAAAACTTTATGTTTTGGAATGGAATGGTACAGTGTGGATGCCAGGTAAAGGAGAAACATCGAAACTCCAAAAATAATGTAGCTAATAAGCTCCTCTTTCGTTCCTGTACTTTGTGCTTTTCCAATTAATAAAATCAATGCTGGAATTGTTAATAGTGCGCCTATTCCATGGGTTAATGCATTCCAAAACTCTTCTTTTTTACTGTATGAACGATTCATTACAACAGACTGTGTCATCATCTTCACCTCTGTTTTTATTATGTGAGTATAACGTTATTTCAAACAGAGTAAGATGTAATGAAAATTATGTGATAAATGTCATATTCAACTAATTCAGTCATGTTTTCTGCCAAACTGGATTCCATAAGAAAGAATCCTAAATGCCTGTGCCTTATAGACAAAAAAATGGCACCTCCATTTGCTAAAAGTAACGACTTGTTGGAGGTGCCTAAAATTTTCCTATCTATCATTAATTTCTATTGATTTGTCTCAATTGTTTACTTAATTCATTCATCTCATTGATTAATGAATTAATGGATGCGATTAATTCATGTTCACTTTCTAAAGTGGAAGTAATTTCTTCCGTAGAGGCTGCATTTTCTTCAGAAATGGCGGATACGTTTTGGATTTGATCTTGGATCGTTAGGAATTTATTTTTTGTCTCTATGATTTCCGACATTCCTAGCGATAAACCTTTATATATGTTTGAGTATGTATTTTTAATTTCTTCAAAGTATAAGGAAATATCTTTCAATAATTTTGTTCCTTGGTTGATGGCATTTTCGCCTTCTGTTGATTTTTCTTGCACCATTTGGAACTTATTGTACAACTCTTCTGTTACCGTTTGAATGTTTGTTGTGATTTGGCTGCTTTGTTCAGCGAGTTTTCTTACTTCATCGGCTACAACGGCAAATCCTTTACCATGTTCGCCGGCACGGGCAGATTCAATCGCTGCATTCAGTGCAAGTAAATTAGTTTGGTCCGCAATTTCTTTAATGCTGCCCAGCAACATATTCACTCTTTCTAAACTGCTATACAAATCTGAAACCGTTAAGTTCGTATTGCTGATGGTCGTTCCAACCGTATCCATATAGTTTGTCACTTGTGTGATTTTTTTCCAACCTTCTTGAACTTTTTCATTCATACTTTCAGATTGATTTACAACTTCTTCCGTTACGTTCACTGTATGATTCATTGTATCTAATGATTGCACCATAGAATCATTAATGATTGTTACGCTATTTGCTTCCTCTTGAATTCCGGCAGCCATTTGTTCAACAGATTTTACAACATCTTTACTAGAATCATAAAGTGTTCCTATTTCCTTATTAAATTTCGTAATATGTTCATCCAACTGATCAGAAATTTTATCCATGGATTGGAATGCAGATGTTAATTGTTCAACCAGTTCCTGTGATTTCAATTCTTTTTGAGAAGATTCTTCGATTAATTCTCTACCCCATTTTGTTAATAAATACAAAATGACGATGATGGCGTTTAATACAAAGAAGACGGTTATAAATCCTTTTAACGAGCTATCTAATCCTAAAAATTTATCAGGCAATAGGAAAAAGAATAGAAGATATATAATATCTAAAGCAATTCCTAAAGATAAAATGAGTTCTTTTTTAAAATAAAGTGCCACCATTGCAACGGAAAGCAAAATAATATAGTGCTTATTTAAAGCAAATATATCCACAATAAAAAGCGCAATGGTCACTAAACCTGGCAAGAATGAAATAATCAAGCCTTTTAAATATGTATTGATGGGTAAAAAATATGTGGAACAAGATAAAATGATGACAAATGCACTTGCACCAAGAATAGGCGCACTTTCCCCAAATCCTCTTGCATAAACAATCGGTATACAAATTAATAAAATTAAAATAGCTGTGATAGCAATATTGACTTTATGAACCCTATTCGTATTGTAATAATCCTGGTTCATTTGATTAAACTCCCTTCCCTTCTAAACAATTCCTCTATTTTTGACTATTTTTTTAATAACCCCTTTCTCCTTTTCCCTCCTTTTTATACAAATTTTTATATCCATGATTAAAACAATTAGTATTACCATTTTACAAACAATTCCAAATAATACTTTCTTTTCAATGAAGTACTATTCGAAAAATTTTCTAAAAAAAAATATACAACAAAAATTCTATTTCGATGACTATTTTCAGGTGAATTTACTAATATTCTGCATATTCGACATAAAATAATGTTTTTTTGAGAATCCTTTCCATTACAAAGACTAGAAAACTTTATCAATAAACCAACCAAATGAAGTAAAATGAACATCCTATTTTTGAATAAAAATACATATACTTCCAATGTCAAAAAAGCGCTAAATCCCTTAACATACAAAGGATTTAGCGCTTTTTAAAAGCATTTTGCAGCATATTTTCACAATTTCTTAGTTTTTTTCAAGAAAAGATTAAATAATCCTTTTCTTCGGGGTTTTCTTTTTTTCAAGTTTATACTATAATACTTTTACGATTCAACGCTTTAAACGGTTAAAACCTACTATTATTCTATTAGATTTTTTGTATAAAAATTTATCAGAAAAATTAGTAGATTAGAAAGAGGCAGAAAAGTATGAAAGATTTTTTTAGTAAACTTTTAAATGGAATGAGTATCGCCATTGTTTGCGCACTAATTCCTAATGCTTTATTAGGTGAAATCTTAAAACTGCTGATTCCGCATATGCCAGCTCTTCAGCACCTCTATGATGCCACTGCCATCGTTATGAGTATGCTACCGGTGTTAGTTGGTATTTTAGTAGGAATGCAGTTTAAAATGACTCAAATTCAATGTGCCAGTGTGGGGCTTGCAACGGTAATCGGCAGTGGCGTCATTAGTAAAACCGCTGACGGAATCTTTACAATTGGCGGAATTGGCATTGTTATTAACGCCGGTATTACAGCTGCTTTAGCGGTGTTGTTTGTACGTTTAATCGGCACTGGATTAAGAGAATATTCCATTTTATTAATTCCAATGTTAACAGTATCCATACCTGGTATGATTGGATTCATCATCTTACCTTATGTCCAAAAAGGCGCTAATTTAGTTGGGGATGGAGTGGCTTATTTAACAAATTTACAACCTGTTGTGATGGGCGCCTTAATCGCGGTTGCCTTTGGAATTATTATTCTTTCTCCAATTTCAACAGTGGGAGTTGCAACGGTGATTATGCTTTCAGGAATTGGGGCTGGAGCTGCAAATTTAGGTGTTGTGGCAGTCGGAATGGGGCTATGTATTGCAAGCTATAAAGCCAATTCCCTTGGTACTGCATTAGCCCATGTTTTAGGTTCACCAAAAATCCAAATGCGCAATTTCTTTATGAAACCGGTCATGGCCGTACCAATGCTAATTACCGCGGCCATTCTTGGAGGACTTGCCGGAATTCTGAATGTACAAGGTACTCCTTATAGCGCAGGTTTTGGTTTATCCGGATTAGTCGGTCCTTTAAACTATATTAACCTAGCAGATGGCGGATGGACTTTGACGAATATTTCCATCATGTTGGCAATGTTTTTAATCTTGCCGTTAATTTTAAATCTATATCTAATCTTTTTATTTAATAAAAAATTAAAGTTGATTAAAGAAGAAGATTATAAATTGGATTTTGAATGATTTGACTTTATCTATTTAAAGTAAAAAGGTCTTCTGCAATGGGGCTGCAATACCCGATTGCCGGAAGACCTTTTCTGACATATTCACCAAAGTCAAAAGATTGATCGGCCAAATATTGATGCAAATTCGTTATAGAGACGTGTGCTGAAATAACTTCAACTAATCTGTCGACGTTTGCCACATCTATAGAAGAACAAGTCGCTATCATGAATGAAATTAATCATGTTGCCACAAACCTAACGAACAATACCATTACTTTAGCAGAAGAAGCGAAAAAATTTCGTAAAAAAAGTAGTTCCGCTTGTCAGAAGGTCACGGCAGAAACAGTTTGAAGATTAGTTTGAATCCATTAAGAAATGTTTTTAGAGTAATAGATAATTTATTGCTAAAAAATTTTTATTGGTATATTTTTGTAAAAAAGGAAACTGAGTAGAAAGTTTTGGGAAAATGAATGGATTGAACATTTTTAAATCATTCTTGCTTTCAATGTGGTTGTAATTTCTTCATACAGCTTCATTACAAAAGATTTTTCCTATAGTTCTTTAACCTCATTACTACTTGGAATTTTTATAGCAACAATAGGAATAGAAGAATTAAGAAATAAAGAAAAAAATCCTTGGGGTCTATTTTATATTTTTGTATCTTTATTAGTTATTGTTATGGCTATATTTAGTTTTTAACTAATTTTCAAGAAAGTTCATTAACTCCAACTTCTTCCTAGTTTAAGTCGTTCTACTCAATAAAAATGGGAGGCATCAAAATGATTAGAAATTTCTTCGTATATGGTACACTCATCACAGGTTGCTCCAATCATCATGTAATCCCCCCAAATTCCATTGAAAAGATACAAAAAGCTACTATTGAGAATGTAGAATTATATTCGCATATTTGCGGCGAGTATCCTTGTATGGTTGAAGGAAATTCAAAAGTATTCGGGGAAGTCATTACTATTAAAGAAAGTCATTTTAAAAAGGCTCAACAAGCGATGGATTTACTGGAAGATTACGACGAGAATGCTCCAAAACACAAAAACCTTTATAACCGTGAAATCAAAAATGTTATTTTGGAAACTGGCGAAATCATTCAAGCTTATGTTTATATGTACAATTCCAAACTTAAAGGGTTAGGAAAGCGAATCTCTGAAGGAAATTGGAAAACATGGGTGGATCAAAAATGACGAACCAATTCTTTAAGTCCAAACCTGCTATTTTTAAAGGAAAGATTCGTTTATGAAGGAAATTATAGAGAGAAAAATACAGTATGATACGAAAATAGTAGAGCATAAATGTCATTTATTGAGTTTTCAAAATCGCCGCATCGTTTTATTTCATCTAATAGAAGAACCTTTTACAATGACAGTGAACGATTTGAACATTACTATTCCAATAGGAAGTTATACTATTGCTTATTATTGGTTAGACCGCCCCTATAACTTGTATTTTTGGAGAGATCAAGAAGGAAATTACTTGGCTTCGTATTTTAACATTGTAAAGAGTACAAAATTTGAAGACAATATAGTGACCTTTGAAGATTTAATTATTGATGTACTGGTCCTTCCCAATGGAAAGTACTTTATTTTGGATGAAGATGAATTGCCTAACACCTTGGAAACCTTTGAGAATGGTTTTGCGAAACATGCTTTAGAAAAATTACTAAGCTCCATCCATGATATACTTGGGCAAACCATTTTAGAATCCCAAGGCATTTATAACCATAAACGATTTATTCCACTTCTGGATAAGGGCATTAAGGCTTTTTAACTTTCCAACTGTCCCAATACGAGATAAATTCAAATCTGTGGATGAAAATGCAAACCGCCAGCCCGACAAGCAGACTGGCACTTTAATCATTGGAAAGATTTGCTGTAAACCGATTTTATTTTAACCGAACAGAGGCATTCCTAACCGATTTTTTCTTCACAGGCGCAACCACGATGCCTGTTGATTCTTCAAAATCGTATAAACTCGTAGGTAAATCCGTAAAGCGCTCCAATTCATTATAGGCAGGAATACCGTGGTAGGTCATATCCAATCCTTCTTCTTCCTCGCGTTCACTGGCTCTAAGATGGACCGTACCCTCACATATCTTCGCAATAACTGCACCGCCAATTAGACCCCATACAACAGCAACAATAGCACCCAATAATTGTACTGTTAGGAGAGAAGCTTCACCGGTTGTAAAAAGCCCTTGAGAAGTATCGAACAATCCAACGGCAATCGTTCCAAATACTCCGTTAAAACCGTGAACAGCTACCGCTCCCACAGGGTCATCCACTTTTAAAGAATCAACGAACAAAGTTGCATAAATGACAATGATTCCACTGATTCCTCCGATGATGATGGCACTAAAGTGGGAAACATAGGCGCATCCGGCGGTAATAGCGACCAAACTTGCCAAAACACCGTTTATTGTCATACTCGGGTCTGCTTTTCCAAATTTTTTCATGGTCATCAAAAGTGCAGCAGTACCTCCACTAGCTCCTGCAAGAATCGTATTTAGTGCAATAGAGGCAAGCGCTGTATTGGATGCATCTAATGTGCTTCCTGCATTGAACGCAAGCCAGCCAAACCATAAAACAAAAGCACCTGCTGAAGCTAAAGGAATATTGCTTGGGGCAAAAACGTTCGCACTGCCATCGGAATTAAATCTTCCTTTTCTTGGCCCCAGTTTTTTCGCGATTGCAAAAGCAATAAATCCCCCAACCGCATGAATGGCAGCAGAGCCTGCAAAATCCTTCATGCCCATTTTCGCCAGCCACCCATCGCTATTCCAAATCCAATGGCCACTTATAGGATAGATAATCATGCATATAAGTGCGACTGCTACAATATAAGCTTTAAAGTTCATCCGTTCCGCTACGGCTCCTGAAACGATGGAGACACTTGCAACGGCAAATCCCATTTGAAAAAGTACAAAAGCCGCACTAGGCAATGCCATCGATAAGGAGATGTTTTCAGGATTGGCAAATAAACTTGTCCCAATAAATCCAAAAGCATCTTTTCCAAACATAATGCCAAAACCAACTAACCAAAATGCGAGAATACCTACCGTCAAATCAACAAAAATCTTCATCGTGACATTCACGGCATTTTTTGTTCGCACTAAACCGGCTTCCAGTAAACTGAATCCACCTTCCATGAATAAAACCATTGCGGCACTAATCACAACCCATATGGTATTTAAATAAATCAGCTCCATGCTATTCACCTCTATTATTTGCTAAATCATCAATGCTCAAATCTATCTCGCCAGTCTTAATGTTATAGGCTTCCAGTATGGGGTACACATAAATTTTTCCATCCCCATCTTCACCGGTTTGACTGGATGTAATAATGGTTTCAATCGTTTGCTTGACCATATAATCGGAAAGGACAATTTCCAATTTGATTTTTGGGTGAAGAGTGACTTTATAATTTCTCCCCCGATATACTCCTTGGGTGTCGATTTGTTTTCCCCGTCCAACAATCTGAGATACCGAGAAGCCAGTAATACCAATTTTTTTTAACTCTTTAATCGTATCCGTAAGCTTTTCTGGTCGAATAATTGCTTCAATTTTTTTCATGAGGTAGCCTCCTGAATATTTCGAATTTTCTATTGTTCTAATATAGTATATTTTTATATCATTTCCAATCTCATTTTTAGATAATATCTATATAAACGAAATATTTAATACTATTATTTGCGATAGTTTTATTACTTTTTAGCAGATTTTGATATAATTCATTAACTTTTTATATATGATGTTGATGCAATTCCTTTTTCTCCTGTGAACTAAGTTTTAAAAAGCAATTCCACTATGATTTCATTTCTACTCTCCGCAAAATATAGTTTAAATTTTTCTACTTTTTTGATTATTTTATATTTATTATTTTTAAAAAATCATTCTAAATTATATTGACGTTTCAAACGAATATTGTTATCATTCTTCTTAACTTTTTAATAGAACAGAAAACCTTGTATAAATTCAAGAATACGGCTTGAATGTTTCTACCAGCTACCTTAAATAGCTTGACTACAAGGAATGAAAACATATTTATATTTTTTTATTCCTTTTGCTGAGAAACTTTGGCCTCATTGTTGCCAAAGTTTTTTTGTATGAATGAAATCCTAAAATTTTCCTTTTATTAATTTTTACAAACAGGAGAGTACAACATGAAAAACTTTTTCCATTTTGCAGAACGAAATACTTCCTATAAGCAGGAAACATTGGCAGGGATTACGACATTCTTATCCATCGCCTATATTTTAATTGTGAATCCACTTATTTTGAGCCAGTCCGGCATGGATCAAGGCGCCGTTTTCACTGCTACGGCTCTTACAGCTATCATCGGCACATTGATTATGGGGCTAGTAGCCAACTTCCCGATTGCCATTGCTCCAAGTATGGGACTGAATTCATTTTTCACCTTTTCCGTATGTATCGGCATGGGTATCGACTGGCAAGTGACGCTCACCGGAGTTTTCGTTGCAAGCATCATTTTTACGCTGCTAAGTTTAATGAAAATACGGGAGAAAATTATCAATATCATTCCACTCGATTTAAAATATGCCATCGCTTCAGGAATTGGATTCTTTATCACCTTTATTGGTTTGAAAAATGGCGGCATTATCGTGGGCAACGAGGATACATTTGTTTCGATTGGCGATCTCACTTCACCGATGACACTGCTCGCCATTGTGGGACTAATCGTTACCATTATTATGTTAGTCCGCGGAATAAACGGCGGCATATTCTATGGCATGTGTATCACGACAATCATTGGTATGATTTGCGGATTAATTGAAGTTCCATCATCCATCATTGGAAGCATCCCAAGCATTAAACCTACTTTCGGCGTAGTATTTCTCCACTTGCATGAAATTTTTACGCCAGAAATGTTGACCGTCATCTTTACCTTTTTAATCGTTGCTTTCTTTGATACAGCTGGTGCTTTAATCGGATTGACAAGCCAAGCTGGGATGGCCAAAGATGGCAAGATTCCAAACATCGGAAAAGGGTTACTTGCCGATTCTCTTGCTGGTGTAATCGGCGCTGTTTTAGGTACATCAACGCCCGCAACAAGTGTTGAATCTTCAGCCGGCATTGCGGTCGGAGGAAAAACAGGCTTTACAGCTGTCGTGATTGCAGCTTGTTTCCTAGTAGCATTATTCTTCTCGCCGCTTGTCAACGTCATTTCGGTGGAAGTAACATCCGCTGCACTGATTATTGTTGGGGCTTTAATGGCGATGGAAATACGCAAAATCAACTGGACAAAATTAGAAATTGTCATCCCTTCTTTTTTAACGATTATTATGATGCCGCTAACGTCCAGTGTTGCTATTGGGATTGGGATAGGCTTCATTCTTTATCCTATTTGTATGCTTGCTCAAAAACGTTTTAAAAAAATTCATCCGATTATGTATGTGCTTTGCCTTTTATTTATTTTGTACTTTGCGTTTATTATCTAGGGTTGTTTAGAAAGATATGCTTTCTAAGCAGCCTTTCTTTATATATTGGATTGGCGATTATTTTCCCCAATGCGGCGATTATCTCACGGAAGTTGGCAATTATCCTCTTTCTGAATGGAGAAATTTTTTTGGGTGGCGATTATGTTCTTCACTGTGGCGATTATTTTCCTCAATGCGGCGATTATCTCCCGGAAGTTGGCGATTATTCTCTTTCTGAATAGAGAAATTTTTTCGGGTGGCGATTATGTTCTTCACTGTGGCGATTATTTTCCTTAATGCGGCGATTATCTCACGGAAGTTGGCGATTATCCTCTTTCTGAATAGAGAATTTTTTTCGGGTGGCGATTATGTTCTTCACTGTGGCGATTATTTTCCTTAATGCGGCGATTATCTCACGGAAGTTGGCGATTATCCTCCTTCTGAATGGGCGTGATTATCTTGCTCTATGTGGCGATTTTCTGAGGAAGATTGGCGGATACATTGCTTTGAAGGGCAAAACAATTCTTTAGAAAAAACGTAATCGGAATTTATTGAAATTAGGGAAATTTTCTCACTCTAATATAAAAATAAAAAGGTTATCCTCCTTCAGAATAAATTCCGATGCAGGACAACCTTGTGGGATTATTTTTGTTTTTCTTGAATTTTATTTAATTGAGCCATCATTTGACGAACTTGTTTTTCAGATGGTTTTCGGCCCATTTGTGCCATCATTACACGAATCATTTGTTCATTGATTGGTGGATTTTCTTTCAAATATTTCATCATAGATTGACGAGCTAGGTAAAATCCTATTGCTACGCCAGCAACTAGTGCCACAATAATTAATAATATTGCTAGCCAAGTACTCAAAAATATAACCTCCTTCTCATTTTATACCGCGAAAACTCTCCACGTTGGATTATACACTATTCATACTATGGATTCTAGCTTTTCCCTTGTATTTCTAAACGAAACCACTATACGTACCTTATGTATTGTAACCAAAATTTTGAATAAGTGAAAGATATTTTAATCAAATAATAAACAAAAAATATCCGAACTTGATTTGAAACTCCATTCATCAGAATTTCAAATATCGTTCGGATACAAGGTAGAATTATCAATTCACTTGGTTTATTTAGAATTCTCCGTAATCCATTGCTCTATATATGGATATTGTTCAGCAACTGCCCGCTTGCCGGTAATGACCGAAACATGCCCTGCCTTCACCACATGCAAGGTTTTGTTTTTGCTGGAGACTTTCTCATTTAATGGTTTTATTTGCTGCGGCAATACAATATTGTCGCGGGTTGCCACAATATTTAATAAATTTGCCGTAATGTTTGACAACAATACACGCTCGCCGCGGATTTCTAATTCATCGTTTATCAATTTATTTTCTTGGTAAAAATCACGTATCCATTGGCGATATGCCTCACCAGGGAAAGGCACACCATCGTTCAACCACTTTTGCATCAGCTTCCAATTAAGAATTTTTTCTTCATTGTCAACATTTGATGCGATATTGACATAGACACCTACAGTATTTGAAAGTGGATTTAATAATTTATTGCCAAAATCAATGAATTCAAAAGGCACATTTCCGAATGTCTCAACAATATGATCTAATTTGAAGTAACGTTTATCCAGCCAATTAGTATAAAGGCCGGCATCTTGGAAATCGATTGGACTTGTCAGCAAAATTAGATTTCGGATTGGCAGCTTTTTTTGATAAAGGGCTGTAAAGATAGCCGTCATCGTTCCGCCCATGCAGTATCCAAACATCGTGATTTCTTTAGCGCCGGAATGTTTCAGCACTTTTCTTGCTGCCCGTGGAATATAATCAACAATATAATCTTCCAATTTCATATGGCGGTCTTCAAAACCTGCCGTCCCCCAATCCAAGAGATACACATCATGTCCGCGGTCTGTTAAATATTCGATGAAACTATTTCCAGGATATAAATCTAAAATATAAGGTTTATTAATCAGTGCATAAATCATTAAAATAGGCACTTTATTCGTTTTTTCTTTATACGGTCGATAACGGTAAAGTTTGGCTTTATTTTTCGTCCAAATTACTTCTTTTGGCGTTTGGCCCACTTGCGGATCCGGATCCGTAAATAATACTTCGTTTAAGCGTTTCAGCTTTTCAATGGTATCGTTTTTTGGCAAACTTTCAATCCAATCTTTAATTGGTGTTGCATCAAGAGTAACCACAAAATCCCTCCTAAAAAATTACATATAGAGGCCGCCGTTTACCGCAATGACTTGACCTGTTACATAGTCTGCCTGAATCAAATACAATACAGCTTGAGCTACTTCGCCCGGTTCCCCTAATCGTTTCATTGGAACTTTCGAAACAATATTATTCAATACTTCTTCCGGCATCGCAGCTACCATTTCTGTGCCAATGTAACCTGGGCACACAGCATTTACGGTAATTCCTTTCGATGCTGTTTCCAATGCGAGAGACTTTGTAAATCCTAAAATGCCTGCTTTCGTTGCCGCATAATTGGTTTGACCAAAAGCGCCCGCTTGGCCAACAATGGAACTAATGCTTACAATACGCCCATAATTTTGTGCCAACATATGTTCAATCACTGCTTTTGTTGTGTTAAACACACCATTTAAATTAACGTTAATAACTGTATCCCATTCTTCTTTTGTCATTTTTCTAAAGGTGCGGTCTTTTGTAATGCCTGCATTGTTGATTAAAATATCAATTTTGCCGAAGTTTTCAATCACTTCTAATGCCAATCTCTCTGCATCTTCGTAAACCGATACATCCACATGGAGCGCATGGAATTTTCCTCCTTGTTCCTCAATGGTTTTGGCCACATCTTGTATATGCTTTGGACTATTATGATAAGTGCCAACAACGGTTGCACCATTTCTCGCCAACACTTTTGCAATTTCCGCCCCGATGCCTCGGGATGCCCCCGTCACAATGGCCACCTTTCCTTCCAATGGTTTTAACGCATTTACTTTTCCCACTTCAAATACTGTAGTTGTCATAAAACAGTCTTCCTTTCTTCAATTATTTTAGTATTTTTATAAACATTATTTTGAAACTGTTTTATTCCCTGCAGCCGCTATGGAAGTCTTTGATTCTTCAGCCGCTTCCAATGTTTGGTTTAGTAATTCAATCACTTTGTCCAATTTCTTTTCTAAAGAAGAAACAGATTTTCTTAAGTTTTCAATTTCCTTTATAATCCGATCGCGCTGGGCATCAAACTCGTCTTCCAGCTGATCAATTTTAGAGTCTACATTGATGATTAAAGAGGCGACATTGGCAATTTCATCGCGGGTAGGAAGATTCGCTTGCTTTAAGTAGCTCTCTGTCAATTTGTTGACCAATTCTTGATATTGCACATATTGGCTTTGAATTTGTCCTAAACTCTCAGCAAAAAATTTTTTCTCAAGGGTTTCTTGCAGTGTATTGTTCCAAATGTTTTCAGTTTTGTTATAAATTTCTTTCCAAAGGGTAAAAACGTCAAAGGATGATTGGACCAATGAGAATCATCTCCTCTACTAATCTTTCAATCTAAAAAGCAGCATATTTCAATATATTATTTATGCCAATTTTTTATTCATTATGAGCAGTTTTCAAATTAATGAAATTTTTGGATAAAATTTTAAAAAATTCTAACAAAACAATTGACAAGTTCTACACATATATGTAAATTACATATATAAGTAATAGCAAAAGGCGGTGTAAACATATTGGTATCAAAAGAGGAAAAAAAGAAGCCGACAAGTCCAAGCATCGGTGCTCCGAAAAATTTTTTAATTCCCCTCATGCTGCTGCATCTAAGGGAATTTCATACTCATGGATATGAACTAATGGAAAAACTGACGAAATTCGGTATTGAATCTTTAGATCACGGAAATTTTTATCGCCTTCTCAGACAATTGGAAAAAGAAAATTTCGTGACTTCTGTTTGGGATACAAGTTCTGGTGGCCCTGCAAAACGCATTTACTCCATCACAGAAGCTGGAGAAAAATATTTGGATATGTGGGCCCATTCATTAAGTGAATATCAAAAACTGTTAAATCAATTTTTCAATTTATATAATCCATTCTTTACAACAAACACAACCAATTCGAAGCAAAAAGTCGAAGCAACCTCTAAATCAACATCTACACCAACAAACGCAGCCTCATCTAAAGCAAAAGCTCAAGCAACCTCATCAAAGCCTAGATCCACTCGCACTCGCAAAACAAAACAGTCAAAGTCATCAGAAGAATAACTTCCTCATTTTTGGATGTATGCATTACTCAATGCATTCATTATAAATTTAAATTTTTTCTTTAATTAAAGGAGGAAATCAACCAATGGCAAAAGAGCAAATTGCAAAAGGTGTAGATTTAGTATGGGATAGCTGGATTAATAGCTTAAAAACCATCGAAAAAGTACAAGAAGATTTCGAAAAAAGAGCACTTCAAGCATTTAATGTCCAAAAAGAATTCATTGAGTCTTCCGTAAGTGCACTCAATGCAATTGAAGAAGAAGCAAAAAAAGCTTCAAAAGAATGGCAAGAAAGACTTGAAAACAGCTTACAAAATTTGGGCAAAGAAGGCCAATTCATTGAAATATCAAAATGGCTTGAAAGCGTTCAAGAAATTACAGAAAAAGCACAAAACTTAGCATGGAAACCAAACAATGCGCTGCTTGATTTATTTGCCAATGCTCAAAAACAAATTGAGATCACCCTTCAACAAGCCATTGAACAACAAAAACAAGAACGCATAGAAACAATCAGCAAGATTGAAGAAATCGCTAGCCAACTAAAAGAAACTCATAAAAAACTGTTAGCGGTGGCTGATTGATTCCGTTTTGCGAAACCCTAATCTTAGTTAACATATCCCCTTATATATATGATCCCCATATATCCCCAAAAACCCTGTTGTCCTTAAGCGACAACAGGGTTTTCAGTTTTCAACGATACGACGCATATTTCACCGGCTTTAACCAACCACATTCGTATTCTTCTTTATTAAACGCAAGAAATGAATCATTCATTTGGCTCAAGCATTGGAACAAATCTAAATCCAACATGCGAGAGCCTTCACAAATCGCTTCAATATAATACTCATATACTTTGATTTTAATACGCCCTTTTAATTTATGTTCAAATCCTAAATAATCACCGATCCAGTGCATATCAGGAAAACATTTTTGTAGATGTTCGTATATTTTCCCCTCAACTTTCCCTTCCATTGGTTCACATATATAACTTAATTGTTTTTTGGCAGAGGACTCTTTTTGGTCATCGATTTTTGCCACCATCTCTAGCAGCATTCTTTCCCTTCCAAAAACAAATGACTGATATTGTTTTTTTATATTAAATATTGAATATACTCGCATGTACTTGTCCTCCCTTCTGTCTTCATTATAATAGAAAGATTTCGAATTTTTTGTCAAAACTTGTCCTTGAGATAGAATTTTTTTTGTCAAAATCCGATGAAAATACTTTCGTTTCAACATTTCCAAGCGGTTTATCTACTAATTTTTTCCCTTAGCCAATAGATTGAAACCTCTCTCGGTCTCAAGACTTAGTAGAAAATACAATTCCAGGTCGTTTTGAAAAATTCTATTGGATTGTAAGATGAGCGTACAAAGACGAAAGGAGAATGAAAATGAAAAAATTACTTTTACTGCTACTTGCCATCCTTTTAGTTGGCATCGTCCTTGCAACTTTAGGGCCATTAATGGGGCTTGCCTTTGCACTTTTATTCATCTTCCTCGGAATGCACTATTATGTAAAAAGCAATTCCATTGTAAGCAAAGTGCTATGGATTTTCGTTGGCATGCTTGGCATTATGATGGCAGCGTCCAATATCCCAGCACTCGTTGGACTTGCTGCAATCATCCTCTTATATGTCATCTACAAAAAATGGAAGGATGAAGATGTTTCTTTTTCAACAAAGGAAGAAGATGATCCATTTACAAATTTTGAAAATGAATGGTCCAAAATTCAAAATAAGGAGAGATTTTAAATGATGGATTTATTGAAACGATTCCGCTATACGCTTGAAGCAGATTTGCACGCCCTCTTTGATAAAAAGGAAGAAAAAAACCCGATTGCGATGTTGAATCAATACATCCGTGAAGCTGAAAAAATGACGGAACAAACAGAGAAACTTTTAGAAAGGCAAAGAAAATTAAAAGAAGAATTGGAACAAAAATTAAAAGCCACAGGAGAAATGCTGGAGAAAAGAACAAAACAGCTGGAGTTGGCAAAAGCAAGCGGAGAAGAAGACTTAATTCTCTTTGCAGCCCAAGAAGTGGAGGTTTACAAGAGCCGCCAAAACATATTGTCTGAAAGCTTAGAACAGGCAGCCAATGAAATCATTCAATTAGAACAAAAATTTGAAATGATGAAACATAAAATTGAAGATATGAAAGTTCGACAATTGCAATTAATGGGGAAAGAAAATGTCGTTCGGGCAAATGTGAAAATGAACCGCGTATTTGATTCAAACGATATGGATTTTCAAAATCTATCAACCTACATCGATCATTTATCAAACAAAATCGAAAAAAATTATGAACATACCCAATTGGAAACGCGTTTAGCGCTGCTTGAACAAAAACAATTAAATACGTCCTCGAAGGAAACAATCGAACCATGATATAATGAAACATAAGCAGAAGGGGGCATTCCCTTCTTTATTATTATGAACTTGTCTTTAAAAGGAGGGACCACTTTGAACAATTTTACGACGAAACAGTTAACAACGGGGATTCTCATCATGCTGCTGATTTTCTTTGTTGAGTTAACCTTCTTTAATAATGGTGGTGCCTTCTTTTTAATACTTGGGGCATTCTTCCTTTACCGAAGTTTCGCGAAAGGGAAAAAAATCTATTTTTGGATCGGCGCTTTATTTTTCTTCATCGCCCTATTAACGATTTGGAGTTTACGTTTATTCATCGTCTGTATATTGATTTATATGTTGTATAAAAATGCAACGAATCAACATAAAGAAACGGCCATTCAAGGGGAACACTTTGAACAGGGAATGATTCAAAAAAACGATTTGCTGCTTCCCTCTTCTATGCCGCCGATGGAACATTATAAATGGCAAGATATTCTAATTCAAAATTTTCTTGGGGATTACACTATTGATGCAACAGAAACGATTTTACCCTCCGGCACTTCGGTCATCACCATTCGCCAAGGAATTGGGAAAGTCACCATCATCTTGCCTTATGAAATCCCATTCAAACTTCAATATTCCACTCTGATTGGAGAAGCCAAATTATTGGATTATCCACCAAAGCGGTTATGGAATGAGCGAATAACTTTTGAAGACGGCAATCCTGTAAACTCTAAAAGAAAATTGGTCATTCATGTCGCCACATGGCTCGGGGATGTGGAGGTGATTCGAAAATGATATCACTTTTATTCCGCACCCTTGCGATCTCTATCATATTAATAAGCATGTTTTTCGGGGTTTTCTATTTATTATATGATGTTCCAAATGCTGCAGAGTGGAGCCCTTTATGGGAAAACACATATAATGACATGCCGCTTGGTGCCATCATTCTTTGCAGTGTGTTCCTCATCAGTTTTGTGATTAGTTTATGGTGGATGATTTCGGAAAAATCGAAGGAATTCATTACATTCAAATATGTGAAACAATTGGCAGAGCCGGAGCTTACAGTAAAAAGCAATGTATCCTTCCCTCTTCGAAAAGCATTAAAAGAAGCCAATGAATTAATCGACACACAGCGAAAAAGTTTGCAGCGGCTATCCAATGAAAAAGCGGAAGCCAACGACAAAATTATACAAGAGCGAATTATTGCAGAAAGACAAAGACTTGCAAGAGAGCTTCACGACTCCGTTTCTCAACAGCTATTTGCCGCATCGATGCTCCTTTCTTCCATCACCGAAATGGATACACCGCCAGAAAACGCCAAACAAATATTGCAGCAAATTGAGAAATTGGTGCAGCAAGCTCAATTGGAAATGCGGGCTTTGCTATTGCATCTTCGTCCAATTGCCTTAAACAATAATACCCTCGCCCAAGGGTTGAAAGATTTAATATTTGAATTAAAACAGAAGGTCAATTTTGAAATTGAATTTCAAATTGAAGAAATTGAGCTTTCCAAAGCAGAGGAAGACCATTTATTCCGCATTGCCCAAGAAGCATTATCAAATACTCTGCGCCATGCAAAGGCAACGGAAGTGGAAATGTTGCTCGTTAAAAGACACCATTTGGCGATTTTAAGAATTCAAGACAACGGCCGCGGATTTGATATGAATGAAGAGAAAAACTCCACTTCATACGGTTTAAAAAATATTGCTGAACGGGCTGTGGAAATCGGAGCGAACTATAAAATCGTCTCCGTTCCAGGCGAAGGAACGATTGTTGAAGTAAAAGTGCCTTTGAAGGAGGAAGAAAAATCTTCAGAGGAAGAAGTACAGGAAACGGGAGGTGCGTCTAATGATTAAAGTGTTCATTGCCGATGATCACGAAATGGTTCGCATTGGCGTCTCCACTTACCTCTCTGCTCAACCAGATATGACCGTCGTAGGCGAAGCTGCAAATGGAAAAGAAGCAGTCGAAAAAGTGCTTCAGTTAAAGCCAAATATTGATATTATTTTAATGGATAATGTGATGCCGGTCATGAACGGAGCTGAAGCAACAAGGGAAATTTTAAAAAGCTGGCCGGATGCGAAAATTATGATGGTGACAAGTTTCCTTGATGATGATAAAGTCTATCCAGCACTGGAAGCGGGCGCTATTAGCTATATTTTAAAAACGTCCAATGCCAAACAAATTGCCGATGCGATTCGAAAAACGGTTCAAGGCGAGTCGGTGCTGGAGCCTGAAGTCACATCGAAAATGATACATCGGATGCGCAATACATTAAACCGCCCTCTTCATGAACAATTGACGGAGCGGGAAATGGAAGTGCTGCTTCTTATTGCAAAAGGAAAATCCAATCAAGAAATTGCCGATGAACTCTTTATTGCATTGAAAACTGTGAAAACCCATGTCAGCAACATCCTCGCCAAATTGGAAGTGCAAGACCGCACCCAAGCCGTTGTTTATGCCTTTCAAAACGGGCTGGTAAAGTGAATTATAAACCCATCTATTTCTTCTGCAACGGGGAAGAAGTAGATGGGTGAAATGATTCCAATATGATAATCTGCCCTTCTGTAGTTGCTACAAAAGGGCAGATTTTTTTATTCTTTCAACTTTTTTGCTTGAATAATAAAAGTTTTATTTTCCGTACTTTCTAGGGAAAAGGAGTTGCCGATTCCATCCTTTACGTCAATCATAATCTGCAAATGCTGCCAATAAGGGAGATTGGTGCGATGCATGTAATATGGAACGCCCTCCACCTCCCCAATCCGTTCGTCCTGGCTGCTCAGATAGAAGTCTTCTTTTTTCATACAGATTGGCGAAGTGCCATCACAGCAGCCTTCTGAATGAACAAATATGATCGGACCATACTTGTCCTGCAGCCTCTGAATTAATTGTTGGGCAGCTTCCGTTGCAATAACTTTTTGCATATTAGAAGAATCCCATAGAACCTTTATTGTATCCAACTAAAATACATTTTGTTTGTTGGTAATGGCTAAGCATCATAAGATGGTTTTCACGGCCAATACCAGATTGTTTATAGCCGCCGAATGCTGCATGGGCTGGGTATTGATGGTAAGTGTTTGTCCAAACACGTCCCGCTTTTACGGCACGAGCTGCTTTGTAGGCAGTTTCAATGTTGCGTGACCAAACCCCTGCACCTAAACCGTAGAATGTGTCATTAGCAATGGCAATAGCTTCATCAAAGTCTTTAAATGTAGTCACTGAAAGCACTGGTCCAAAGATTTCTTCTTGGAAGATGCGCATTTTGTTATTGCCTTTGAATACAGTTGGTGCTACATAGTAGCCGCCTTCCAATTCGCCTTCCAATTTGTTTTGATATCCACCAATTAGACATTCTGCGCCTTCTTGTTTACCAATTTCAATGTAAGATAGGATTTTATCCAATTGTTGTTTGGAGGCTTGAGCACCCATCATTGTTTCTGTATCTAATGGATTGCCAATTTTAATCGCTTTAATGCGTTCCATTGCTTTTTCCATGAATTTGTCATAGATGGATTCATGTACTAATGCACGGGATGGGCAAGTACAAATTTCACCAGAGTTTAATGCAAATAATACAAAACCTTCAATTGCTTTATCCAAGTAATCATCATCTGCATCCATTACGTCTGGGAAGAAGATGTTTGGTGATTTGCCACCAAGCTCTAATGTTACAGGAATGATGTTTTCTGTTGCATATTGCATGATGGAGCGGCCAACTGCTGTGGAACCAGTGAAGGCAATTTTTGAAATCCGTGGATTTGTCGCAAGAGGTTTACCAACTTCAATACCAGTACCTTGTACTACGTTTAATACACCTTTTGGCAATAAATCTTGAATTAATTCAAGTAATATACAGATGGAAGCAGGTGTTTGTTCTGCAGGTTTTAACACGATACAGTTACCTGCTGCAAGTGCTGGAGCAATTTTCCAAGCAGCCATCAATAATGGGAAGTTCCAAGGAATAATTTGTCCAACTACGCCAAGGGGTTCATGGAAATGGTATGCTACTGTATCTTCATTAATTTCACTAATGCCGCCTTCTTGTGCGCGAATAGCGCCGGCAAAATAACGGAAGTGGTCCACTACTAATGGAATATCTGCATTTAATGTTTCACGAACTGCTTTACCATTGTCCCAAGTTTCTGCAACGGCAATCATTTCAAGATTTTCTTCAATGCGGTCCGCAATTTTATTTAAAATTTGTGCACGGTAGGCAACAGATGTTTTTCCCCAAGCATCTTTTGCTGCGTGTGCCGCGTCAAGAGCTAATTCAACATCCTCTGCTGAGGAACGTGGTACAGTTGTAAAAACTTTACCAGTCACAGGAGAAATGACTTCTAAATATTGACCTTTTACTGGAGGAACCCATTCGCCGCCAATAAAGTTTTGATATTGATCTTTAAAATGTACTAAAGAACCTTCTGTATTTGGATTTGCATAAATCATGTGTTTCCCTCCGTAAATAAATAGATTTATAAGTCATTGCAACATATCCGTCACAAAACTTATGAACCTATTATGCTCTTTTTTTTTTATAAATGCAAACGTTTACACTCGGAAAATATTTTATTAATATATTTTGCATAATCTATAAATAGCAATTTTATGTATGAAAAAGATGATACAAAGTTTTATTGATATAATTTTATAGTTTTTGCAAATAAAAAAGGCATCCCCATTTTGGAGATGCCTTATGTTCATTATAAAGATTTCACTTTATTCACAACATTTTCAACCGTAAAGCCATATTTCTCCATCACTACTTCTCCTGGCGCACTTGCACCGAATGTATCGATTGCAAGCACGTCTCCTTCATCGCCAACATACTTATGCCAGCCTAAAGAAGAGCCCATTTCGATGGCTAAACGTTTTGTCACAGCTTTTGGCAAGACAGCTTCTTTATATTCTTCAGATTGTTTTTCAAAGCGGTCGATGGAAGGCATGGATACAACAGATACATCGATTCCTTCTTCGCGCAATTTTGCTTGGGCTTTCACAGCTAATGAAACTTCAGAACCTGTTGCAATCAAAATTGCATCCGGCGTTTCTTTTGTGGCAGGGGATACAACATAAGCACCTTTTGCTACGCCTTCTTTTGCTAACTCAGCAGTATTTTCAAGCACAGGCAAGTTTTGGCGAGATAGCACTAAAATAGTTGGTTGGTCTTTTGATTGAATAGCAAGTTTCCATGCTTCTTTGGATTCATTTGCATCAGCTGGACGAATCACTGAAACGTTTGGCATTGCCCGGAAAGATGCTAAATGTTCAATCGGTTCATGGGTTGGACCATCTTCACCAACTGCGATAGAGTCGTGAGTGAACACAAATGTCACTGGCAATCCCATCAATGCGGACAAACGAACAGCTGGGCGAATGTAGTCAGAGAATACAAAGAATGTGCCTCCAAATACTCTGAGTCCGCCATGTAGCGCCATACCGTTTAATGCAGCTCCCATCGCAAATTCGCGTACACCGAACCAAATATTTCGTCCTTCTGGTGTTTCAGGGGAGAAATCACCGCCGCCTTTAATAGTTGTTTTGTTTGAACCAGCAAGGTCGGCACTTCCTCCAAAGAAGTAAGGAATTTTCTTCGCTAATGCATTAATTGCCTCACCAGAAGAAGAACGAGTTGCTACAGATTTGCCAGGTTCATAAGTAGGAAGCTCTGCATCAAAGTCTTCTGGAAGTTCGTTATTCATAGCTTGAATGAATTGTTTTGCAAGTTCTGGATATTCTTTTTGATATTGTTCAAATTTCTCATTCCATTCGGCTTCTGCTTGCATACCATTTGCTTCAATAGCCGTTTTAAATGTTTCATATACTTCATCTGGAATTTCAAATGGTTCATGTTTCCAGCCGTAAAATTCTTTTGTTAACTTCAATTCATCCGCTCCAAGGGGCGCCCCGTGAACATCAGATTTACCTGATTTATTTGGAGAACCGTAGCCAATAATCGTTTTAACTTCAATTAATGTAGGTTTGCCTTTTGATTCTTTTGCTTTTGCGATAGCTTCATTGATCGCATCTACATCTGTTCCGTCTTCCACACGCAAGTAATTCCATCCGCATGCTTCAAAACGTTTTTGAATATTTTCGGAGAACGCTTTTGAAAGGTCGCCATCTAATGAGATGTCATTGGAATCGTAAAGGACAATTAATTTTTCAAGTTGCAAGTGTCCTGCTAATGAAATGGCTTCACCTGCAACGCCTTCCATTAAATCTCCATCGCCGCAAAGGGCATACGTATAATGGTCGACAATTTCATAACCTGGTTTATTATACATGCTTGCTAAATGACGTTCTGCCATTGCCATTCCAACTGCCATGGCAATACCTTGTCCAAGAGGACCTGTTGTTGCTTCTACCCCTACTGTGTGGCCATATTCAGGATGCCCTGGCGTTTTTGAACCCCATTGGCGGAAATTTATGATTTCTTCCATTTCTAAACCATAGCCGCTTAAATGAAGCAAACTATATAGCAGCATGGAGCCATGTCCAGCTGAAAGAATAAAACGGTCACGGTTAAACCATTTTGGATTTTTTGGATTATGGCGCATTTGTTTTGTCCATAATGTGTAGGCCATTGGAGCTGCACCCATTGGAAGTCCTGGATGCCCTGAATTTGCTTTTTCAATTGCATCAATGGATAAAGTTCGGATTGCATTGATTGCTAATAAATCCGCTGTAGTTGTCATCATTTTGACATCCTTTCTCGTACTAAAAATGGTTCCGTATTCAGTTTAGACAACATTTCCATAGAAAACAATCAATTTTTCAGGAATATTATGTTTTATCTTACAATTATTTAAGATCGTTGAAACTTTCTTAGTTTAATTTATTGCGGCGAAGTTCTTTTATTTTTTCAGGTGTTACATCATTTCCTTCAATATCAAAAATTTGTACGTTTTCAATCGTTTTTCTAAAATTTTCACGGAAAGCTTCTAAATACTCTTTTCTGAGCATTGTCCGCTCTTTTGCTTCTTCTTCAGTTAATTTACCCTCTCTTGCTTTTTTTGTTAATTCATTGATGCGGGCAATTTTTTCTTTTGGTAACATTCCAATCACACCTTTCCTTGTCAATATCAAAAGAATATGAAAAATAGACTTGAAGTGCAAGTAGATTAGTCTTCAAGTCTCTCTTTATATTCAATATATCTGCGGTGTACAGTTGCTTTGCTTACATCATATCCTAACCCTCTTAAAGTGGATGCTATTTCTTGGAATGTCAACCCTTTATTCCGCAAATTGACAATTTCTTCAATGGGCACTTCGATTCGATCCCGTCCTTCCCGTCGATGTTTATTTTTAAAATTACGTTCAGGCCGATATCCGTTTTCCACTGCCCGGCGCATGCCTCGTTTAATTTTGGCATTATGAATCTTCCGCTGATACTCTTCCACAATTGCTAAGATTTGTAATAGCATATCATCCATTTCATTTAAAGTTAAAGGACCGGCATCGTTAAGTGAATAGACTTCTGTTTCATATTTTTTTAATAAATGCAATACTGCAACACGGGCATGTCCACGGCCTAAACGGGTTTCATCTTGCACAAAGACGGCAGGAATTTTAGATTCTGAAATATAATCTAACATCTCAAGTAATCCTTCCCGCTCTACATCATACCCGCTGTGGCAATCTTCAAAAATGTGGACTACTTGAAATCCTAAACTTTTGGCATAGCGGGAAAGCTCCTCTTTTTGCCGTTCCAAGGACGTTTCCTGCTCTGCTTTTTCCGTACTGACCCTTGTGTAAATAACTGCTTTATTATTTTTCATAATCATTTCTCGCTACCTTTATGGATTGAATTTCTTCTTCATTCACTGCGATATAAACCGCATTTTTTGGAATAGGGATGAATAATGTTTCCCCCGCTATGATATGATTACCATTCAGATTGTTTTCTGCTGTAACTAAACGTATCCATTCTTCTTTCGACATATCGCCTTTATAACGATCTGCTAATGTCCAAAGGGTATCCCCTTCTTGTATCGTAATTTGTTCGTAGGAAAAGTCTTCATCTGTAATAAAAATATAAGCAATGATTAATAAAGAAACAATGATTAAAATTTTTATATAATGCTTCTTCTGCAACAAGCTCATACAAGTATTCCCCTTTTCCCGAATGTTTGTTCCGAATATCTGTTCTTAATATAAAGGGAACGTACGTTTTTTGTCAAGAGTTTTTTCGAACTTGTGTTTGCATTCTATTACATTCATTGATATACTATATGTAAAATATGTAAAACATTTCACTTCAGAGGTGACCACGATGGAAAAGCTGTCAAAAAGGCAAAGAGATATATTGGAATTTATAAAAAAAGAAGTTCGGGAAAAGGGGTATCCTCCATCCGTCCGCGAAATAGGTGAGGCAGTTGGGCTTGCCTCTAGCTCAACCGTACACGGTCACCTAACGCGCTTAGAACAAAAAGGCTATATACGGAGAGACCCAACAAAACCTCGAGCAATTGAAATATTGGATGGCGACGATGAGCCTCAAAAACAACCTGTCGTGCATGTACCATTGGTGGGGAAAGTTACTGCCGGCAATCCGATCACTGCCATTGAAAACATTGAAGAATATTTCCCGTTGCCTGCTACATACGGAACGAGTGATGATCAGCTATTTATGTTGGAAGTAATGGGAGACTCCATGATTGATGCGGGAATTTTGAATGGAGATTATGTCATTGTGAAACAAACGGCCACAGCGAATAATGGAGATATTGTTGTTGCAATGACCGATGAAAACGAAGCAACTGTCAAACGATTTTATAAGGAAAAAGGCTATTTCCGCTTGCAGCCAGAAAATCCTTCTATGGATCCAATCATTGTAGATAATGTTACCATTTTAGGAATCGTAGTCGGTCTATATCGAAAATTGCATTAACATAAAAAAACTCGCAATCTCTTTTTCAGAATGCGAGTTTTCTTCTTTATGCTTTTTTGCAAGCGTCAATAAAGGCTTGAAATAAAGTTTTGGATTGTTCCATTCCTTCAATCGCAAACGCTTCGGGATGCCATTGAACACCGATGCAAAACGGATAAGATTTATGTTCAACCGCTTCGATAATGCCATCGCTTGCTGTTCCAACAACCTCCAAGTCTTTTGCCACATCTTTGAGGGCTTGGTGATGGAAGGAATTTACCTTAATTTTCTCTGATTTTAAGATTTGCTTTAATTTGCTTTTTTCTTGAAGTGCAACGAAATGGAATGCTTCATTCCGCGGACAAGTTTGCGTATGTAATAAAAGTTCACCTTTATATTCAGCATAAATATCTTGGTAAATTGTTCCACCCAATGCAACATTTAATATTTGCAAACCGCGGCAAATGCCAAGGATTGGAATGTTGCGTTGAAGGGCCAATTTTGTCCATTGAATTTCCCGCTCATCCCGCTTAGTAATGACTCTTCCTAATTTAGGCTTAGGCTCCTCCCGAAAGAAAAATGGATGAATATCTCCACCACCGGTCAAAAGCAGACCATCAATAGCTTGGATGATTTTATCTCCGTCTTCCTCCTCAACATATGGAAGACATACTGGAATCCCACCAGCTTCTATGATTGCCTTGATATATGTTTCATTTATTTGATAAACCCCTTTTTCCCAATCCAATGTGACGCCAATCATTGGTTTCATAAACATCCCCCCTCGAATTTTTTATATTATAATAATTCAATATAAGATAGAACCGTTTTCTATGCCTTCATAAAAATGGAAAAATATTACAAAAATAGCGTTTGTATACGAATAAAACCGTTATCTGCGCGAATGGCCAACCGATTCGCGCAAATGAACAATTTATCCCCACAAACGCCTTTTAAAACTTAAGCGGCTACTCTTCAAAATAAATTCCAATACCAATCGATTATAGAATCTCCATAAAAATAAACTATGCAGCTGGCGATGGCGATGGATGGACCAAAGGGAACCGGTGTTTTTCGGCCTTGCTTTCGAACTTTTAATACGATGATGCCAATGATCATGCCGATGACGCTGGCTACAAACAATGTAAGTAATGTCTTCACCGTTCCTAGCACTAAACCGATCAAGAAAAACAACTTAATATCACCGCCGCCCATTCCGCCTTTTGAAATCACCGCGATTAAATATAAAATGGCAAATCCTATAATCGCACCAAGCAGCGCATCCCACCATGGTTCAAGGGGAGAAACAATGCGTCCAACGAGCAGGAATGGCAAAAAGAAAAGAAGCACTTTATCCGGAATTAACATATATTGAAGATCCGAAACGACAATAATCAGCAACAATGAAAAGAAGAATAACGCAACAATCAATTCAATGGAGAGTCCTAATTGGTGATAACTCCATACAAAAAGCAAACCTGTTACAAGTTCTGTCATGAGATAAATAGGCGATATCTTTGCACCGCATGTTCGGCATTTTCCACGTAAAAAAATGTAAGAAAACACCGGCACTAAATCAATAGCGGTTAATTGTCTGCCACAATTCGGGCAATGGGATGGCGGGGAGATGATCGACTCCTTGACTGGCACTCGGAGGCCGACCACATTATAAAAAGAACCAAACACTATCCCAAATAAGAATAAATAAAGTGAAACCAAAATTTCCATAAATGCGCTCCTTACATTCGACTACTCTTCTCCTTCATAATAAAAAGTCGTTACTTGTATAGTTGATTCGATGCTATCTTCCGGATCTTCAGCAAATTCATTTTCTTCCCCAGGCAATGTAAAGTCAATAATGTCAATATGCATAATCCGTTCAATTTTTTCAATTTCTTTTATAAATCCGATTAAATGCTGGGCATCTGGTGAAGCCACATTGATTTCAAAAGTAATCAATTTTAACTCTGGAGGCAAAGATTCCTTATCAATGGTTGAAACAGGAACTTCGCTTTCCTCCTCCCCTTCTTTTCCATCCTCTTCATTGGAAGCGCTCGGTTTTTTATATTCCGAAGCTGAAACAAGGGTATCATAATTGTTAAATTCAATGGATAAAATTTTCGTTCCGGATATGTATTGAGTTTCTTCTATATTTAATACTAAATCATCCAAACTTCTCGTTGCAGGCATTTTTTTTCTCATTTCAAAAAGCGTTGCCTGGTCGAGAGTTTTCGATGCATTGATTTCTTCAATTTGTTTTTGGATGGATGAAATTTCTGTGCGGGCGGATGCAATGGACGATTCCAAAGATTGGACTTCTTCTTTCTTCGGTAAAATCAAGTAATAATAAAAGGCGAATAACAATGCTGCTATAAGGGCTATAACCAATAAAATAGAAGATTTTTTTTCATTAGACAACTTCATTTTTTAGCACCTCCAGCAGCCAATGCGTTTTGATTGATGGAAAGGACAAATTTCGCTTCATATCGAGGCATTTCATTGAAATCCTCTTCATCGTCCTCTTTTGTTTCAACATCAAAATGTTCAATGGATGAAACTTGGACATCTGAAAAATAGGAGCTGTTGGAAAGTCTTGTCAAATATTTTGAAATATCGCCCAACGTTTCAAAATCCATGGACATTTCCAGTGCCTCTTCATCAAAAACGTACTCTCTTAAATAAGTATGATCGAACTGCAAACGAATGGTTTCATCAATAATCGGTGAAACAGGATAAGAAATGGCTTCCACAAACTCTACCGATTGCTTTAATGAACCAGTATTTAAAGAGGCGCCATCTAACTTTGCCTGCCACTTTGCCTGTTCAGCCAAAACTTGCTGCTCCTCGCTTTTTAAATCTGTCACTTCAGCACGATATTTAAAATATTGAATCACCAAAAACGCAAACAACAATAACGAAACAATTGATACAATGATATATAGATTTTTCGGTGTGGACTGCCTTTTATCAACTTTCGGCATCAGGTTAATATCTGGAATCATCACTTAACCTCCTTTAGGGCAAGTCCAAGCAATGCTGCATCCTTTGCCTTGAATCCCGGATAATATTTTTTCATAAACTCATCATCCATTAAGGTAATAGGCAAATCAAAATTTTCCTTTAGAATAGAATGAATATGATTCAAATTTGGATGATCTCCCATGACAATCATTTCATCGATACTTGTTTGTTCTTTACTAATCGTAAATCGGAAGAAATCTAATATTCTTTCTAGCTCTAATACTTGGTCAGAAAGGAGCAAGCGATAGTCATCAAAATCACCGTTATAAGTAAACTTCACTTGGTGATCGTCAAATTCGTCTGCTTTCCATTGGCTCAAATCGGTTTCAATCTGCTGGAAGCGTTGGAATTCTAAGTTACCCTTCGAATAAATAGTCACGGAACATTCATTGATTAACCAATTTGTCAATAAATACGTTTTCTGTTCATCCAACAAGTTCATGGAGTCAAGCAATCGTAAATTGCAAAGGGCTCGAACGTCTGCCACAACCGGATTCATATGTAAGTCCAAAAATAAATGTATGTATTGATTGACGTGTTCGGCGTTTGCGGCAAACAACATCGCCTTGCCATCTCCTTCTTGCGGGTCAAAAACGTCAACAATTGGATCATCAAAGGGAAGATGGATGGAATAGCCAATTTCCATTTCTACATATTCCCTTAATTTTTCCGTTTCGACATCGTTCGGATGTTCAAAAGCTTTCAGCAGAATAAAAGAATCCGGTACAATCAACCGAACATCCTGCCTTTTTCCTCCCCACAAGCAAACGCACTGTTTCAACAGTTCAAAAAAAACCATTTCATCTTTTATCTCAGATTCAACGATGACCCCTTCAGGTATGGCAATTTCAAATACTTTCGCCTGCGATAAATCCGGGCCCTTCATCACAAGGGAGCGAAGTACATAATCATTGATTTCAATGGATATATGCGAATTTTTCTTTCGATTTAAAAACATACGCAGGGCTCCTTTTATATAAACTACTAATTTGTTGCAATTAAAGTAGATTTAATTGCCTATTGAGACAACTAACCGAACTGGCGGTTAGTTGTCTTATAGGGAATTAAATTACTTGTGTTCTCTTAATTCGAAGTTGTAGAATTACCCGTATTTAGTTGAACTTTTCCGTTATCATCTACTGAAACTTTTGCGTCTGTAAGCTGTTGTAATGTATACCCTGTGATATCTAATGATACATTTCCGTTTGTACCAGAAGCAGTGATTGTATTAGCTCCACTAGTTACATGAGTAACAGTAGTTTTTGTAGCATCTAATTTTCCTACAGATTCTAAATATTTATTGTCTTTTAAATCTTTTGCAGTTACAGTTTCTTGATCGCTATTTTCTGTGAAATAAATATTTGCAGCATTCATGACATTAATTGCATCTGAAACTAATGCTTTTGCACGGTTATTTTCTATAATATTTCCAATAGCAGGAATGGCAATGGCGGCGATAATAGCTAAAATCACCACTACTGCTAACAATTCAATCAACGTTAACCCTTTCTCATTTTTCACTCGTTTTTTTAATGTTTTGAACATTTGACATCCTCCTCCAGTGTAATTATGTATTTTGCTATCTTCATTTAAAGTCGATCTTTTTAACAATGCCTTCACCTCCTTAAAAATTCCAAAATCGACTTACATTTGTTCATATAAGCTAAACATTGGCAAGAAAATTGCTGCAACAATTCCGCCAACGATTGCTGCCAAAAATAGAATCATAATTGGTTCAACGAGCGACTTTAATGTATCCACACTTCGCTCTACTTCCGCTTCATAAAAATCGGATATTTTTTGCAGGATATAATCGAGGGTACCAGTCGTTTCCCCAATTGATACCATCGATGTCACAAAGGGTGGAAAAAGCCAACTTTTTTCCAACGGTTCTGTTAACGTACTCCCCTTCTCCAAATTCGTTTTTGCCTCTCGGATTACGTTTCCAACTACAGGATTTCCTATCACCTTTTCAACAATGGTTAAACATTGCAATATCGGTACAGCACTACTAAATAACGAAGAAAGAGACGACATCATTCGGGCTATGACTGATTTTTGCAAAAGCGGCCCGAAAATAGGCAATTTTAACATTGTATAATGAACCGAATAATGAAACTTTTCATTATTCATATATAGAAGCGCAAACAAGATGGCAATGATGGCAATTGCGCCTAGCACCATCCACCAGTAGTGTTGCAGCACTTCGCTGATTTTAATGGTAACAATGGTGATTGTCGGCAATTCTGCCCCCATTGATTCAAAGGACTCTACAAAGGACGGTACGACGAACAACATCATAAAAATCGCAACTGCAATAGTTAAAATCAACAAAATGATTGGATAGGCCAAGGATGATTGAATTTTTTTCTTTAAGTTATATTGTTTTTCAAAGGTTGTTGCCAACTTGTCCAAAATGTTGTCTATATTTTCCCGTTACTTCCGCTGATAGCATCATATTGACAAATAAATCGGGAAATATGAGCGGATGCTTTTTTGTTGCATTCGAGAAAGAAACACCTGAACGGAGATCTTCCTCTACTAGCTCTAATGCTTTTTTTAATGGTTTGCTTTTCGTTTGTCGTGCCAATATATTGGTCGCATCTACTACTGATACGCCCGCACGAATCAACGTCGCAAATTGTCGGCAATAAATGACGAAATCTTGGTTTTTTACTTTTCCTCTTCCGATTTTTATCTCTTTGTCAAATAGGCTTGTTGATTCATTCACTTCCCGTGGATTGATGCCCCGATCTCTCAATTTTGCAATGGCTGCCTTTTTACTGGAAGCATCAATTTTTCCCTTCGTCAGCTCTCCACTTTTTGTCCTACCTACATACTTGTAAATGGTCAATGGTAATCACCAACGTTCATATAAGGTTTCACTTCCTCTAAGGATACCTTTCCTCACGAAATCAGCTCTTGAATGGAATGCTGCATTGTATGCATACCTAACGCACGACTTGTCTGCATAATATTTGGGATTTGTTCAATTTTTTCACTTCTAATCAAATTTTTAACAGATGGAACGCCGATAAGAATTTCCGTTGCTGCAATTCGACCTTTATTATCCTTCCGAACAAACAGGCGTTGTGAAATAACTCCTTCCAACACGCTTGCAAGCTGGGTACGAATTTGACTTTGTTGATGTGGCGGGAACACATCGATAATCCGGTTAATCGCTGTCGGAGCATCCATTGTGTGAAGGGTTCCAAATACTAAATGCCCCGTTTCTGCAGCTGTAATAGCTATGGAAATCGTTTCCAAATCCCGCATTTCTCCGACTAGAATCACATCCGGATCTTGACGGAGGGCAGCTCTTAAGCCCGTTTCAAAATCTTTTACATCCGTTCCGATTTCTCGCTGATTCACAATCGATTGTTTGTGCGAATGAATAAATTCTATCGGGTCTTCAAGAGTAATAATGTGTTTATTCATCGTTTCGTTAATGTGATTAATCATCGCTGCTAAAGTCGAGGATTTCCCCGAACCTGTAGGACCTGTCACCAATACGAGTCCTTGTGGCCGTTCTACTATGTCATACAGTACTCTCGGCAACTCCAACGATTCAATCGTCGGAATAATGGTTGGAATCATACGGAGAGCGAGCGCCGGAGCATTCCGTTGTTTATAAGCATTTACACGAAATCGAGCGTTGTCATTGTATCTATAATTAAAATCTACGTCACCATAGTTGCGATAGTGTTCTAATTTATACTCCGGTAATATGTGACTTACCATTTCTTCGATTTCTTCTGCCGTTAATCGCATAGTCCCCATCTTTTTCAGCTTTCCGTGGATTCTGAAAATCGGTGATGTACCAACCGTTAGATGGATGTCCGAAGCGCTCGTTTCATAGGCTTTTTGAAGTATTTCTTCTATTGAAAGTTTCATAGCAAATCCCTTTCTATTCAACCGTTGCAACACGCAATACTTCTTCAGTTGTTGTTAGTCCTTCTAAAACTTTTAAAAATCCATCACCAATCAGCGACCGATATCCTTCTTTTTTCATGTAATCCTTGATCGCTGCAAGACCTTTTCGCTGAGAGATATATTCTCTAACTGTTCGGTCAATTGGTAAAATTTCATGAATGGCTATTCTTCCTTTATACCCTGTATAGTTGCAAGCCGGACAGCCGCGCCCTCTTAACACTTTTTCAATTTGCAACCCTTCCATGGCAAAGAGTTCCTTTTCTCGCACAGTTGCTGACATCTCTTCTGCACAGTCACGGCATACTCTCCTTACTAGCCGCTGTGCCATCACTCCCACCACTGAAGAGGCTATTAAAAAGGATTCAATGCCCATATCTTCCAGCCGTGATATCGATTCAACAGCATTATTGGTATGGAGGGTGCTTAATACTAAGTGGCCAGTCAAAGAAGCGCGAGTCGCAATTTTTGCTGTTTCTAAATCCCTAATTTCCCCAACCATGACTACATCTGGGTCTTGTCGAAGAATGGAACGCAATCCTGTTGCGAAATTCAACCCAACCTCTTCTTTTACTTGGATTTGATTGATACCTTCCAGGCGATATTCGACAGGATCTTCAATCGTGATAATATTGACTCCTTCTTTGTTCAATTCCGATAATGCAGCATACAAAGTTGTTGATTTTCCTGAACCCGTCGGACCTGTTATCAACACAATTCCATTGGGTCGTGATATCATGTTTCGGAATAACTGTTCATTTTGCTTACTGAATCCCAACTTATCAATACTTTTTACTGCATTGCTTAAATCGAGAATCCGCATAACAATTTTTTCCCCGTAAATGGTCGGCAATGTGGATAAACGAATGTCCACCTGTCGGAAGTTGACCGTCATTTTGATGCGCCCATCTTGCGGTATGCGATTTTCGGTAATATTTAAATTACCCATGATTTTGATGCGGGCTGTAATCATATTTTGCATATGCTTTGGAAGGGAACGCTCTGTTTTAAGTATTCCATCAATCCGGTATCTCACGCGAAAATCTGTTTCCTGCGGGTCGAAGTGAATATCGCTAGCCCTTTGCAATACCGCATTGGAAATCAATTGGTTCACCAATCGGACAATCGGCGAATCATCATCTGTGATTTGTTGGTCTGCTGACGATTCGCTAGTGTCAATATTTAAATCTTTCATTGCAGCATCCATTGATTCTTGCAACTCATAATATTTTGCAATCGTTCGATATAAATCATCTTTTGCCGCAATGCTTGTCTCAATTTGACATCCCGTTGCCATCCGAACCTCTTCAATGGCGAAAAAGTCCATCGGATCAGCCATGGCAATGAACAGCTTATTTTTATCCCGCCGAACAGGCATAATTTGTGCCCTTTTTGCCAATTCTGCCGGTACAAGTTGAAGCACTTCCGGATCAATTGGATATTGGCTTAAGTTGATGTGCGGAACGCCTAATTGAAATTCCAATACTTCAATCAATTGTTGTTCAGTTAGAATATTTTCACGAATTAAAAAATCTCCTAATTTTTCATTATTCAATTTATTTTTTAATGCATATTCGAGTTGTTCCTTTGTAATAACACCCGCTTCAATGAGCAAATCTCCAAGCCGTTTCCGTGTTTTCATTTTTGCTCTCACCTTTCTACGAAGTTACTAAATTCCCACCTTTGTCATAGTAACTTCCAGGCGGTAAATCATCATCATCGTTATAAACATTTTCATCATGAGAATCGTTACTATGGTCATAATCAGGTAGTCCATCTCCGTTTAAATCTAAGTTTTCAATATTCTTCGAGTTTGAAGTGCTTTCCTCATCTTCAATGGAAGTTTCAGGCTGGATAGATGAATTTAGCACAATTCGATTCGTTGGAGCATAATAATCACGGCTGACTTCTTCTACTTTTTGTTCATCGTTATCCATTGTCACGATTCTTGTTACAGTGACACGAAGACCAGCTTTCCCTTCCTGAATCAACTTCGATGTTCCCATTGGCAGTTTTTTCGAATATCTGTTAATAATTCGAGGGGCGATTGACTCCTGTGCAACGCTCAATTCCACCGTCATTTCCTTAATGCTGGAAAACAATTCGACCTTCAACTTTTCTCCTTCAACGGTCAATTTCAGCAAATATGGATATTTCGATACATTCACAAATTGAAAATCTTTTTCACTAAAAGCATCAACAAATACGTTCAATCCTGGTTGTAAATAATTTGGAAGTTCATTTTGAGGATGTCTTTCTAAAATATCGACATTCCCTTGCAGCACCGTATTGTAAATCATGGAGCCAACAAAATTTAAACCTTCCGTATTGGCTGAATCTGACAAATTCTCTAAAACTGAAAGGAATGAAAAAGTTTCATTTGGCTGCAATACATAGCCGTCCAATCCTTCAACTAATGCTTTTACACCCTTTGCATTTTCTGGAATTTGTTCAATTGTTAATCCGATTCTTTCATTCTCAAGTTGAGTAAAATCTGTAACTTTCGCTTCGACTTTATGTGATTTTAAATAAGATGCTTGGATGATAACCCGTTGATATGTTTCTTCTGAATCCCAGCTTGTTATGTATGAAATCTGTTCTTTTAAATCTGCATTTTCCTTTATATGTATTGGGATATGGACAACCTTTTCCGATTTCCAGAAAAGGTAGAAAGGTTGATCGACTAAATTTCGATAATTCTTAATGCTGGATTCAATATCAAATTGTATGTCTTGCGAATCAATCCTTATTTCTTCACCGCCTCCACTTATCATGACCGGTTCCGACCGCCATTCATTGATTCTTTTTTCCAACACATCTTTTATTTCGCGGTCATTCAAACCAGAAACTGCTACTCCACCAATTGTGGAACCATTTGCTTGTTTCTCATCCGCAAAAACTTTCAAATAGTGTACTGGTATCAATAAGCAAACCATTGCCACAATTACAAGGATGAAGGTGAATACTTTATGGGATTTTATGTAGCTCAAAACTATACACCTCATTACAATATGAAATTTTTATTAATTTTAATTGAAAATTATTTTATCAATTTCCGGTTTTACCTATTTTTCCTAGCACGAAAAATCATACAACAATACAAAAAATATGTATGATTCTTTGTACCTATTTTGTGTGAAAAAAATTTAACACTTTTAAAAAAGTAGTAATTTGATACTTTCAATTAATATTAACGGGCAGTAAAAATAATCCGTTTATCTTACTATAAAACATTATAGCTTTAAAAAATTTGTAGAATTATGTATAAATTTGTAGATTTTATTTCGTTTTTGTTACAATACGATTACCCAATAGTTAAAAATTTAATCCTAATTGTGACAATGAAGGCACAATCATTTAGGACCTCTAGCATTTTTCGGTCCATTCGTTTATCTTGAAAATAGATTTCATTCCATACCAAAGTAGGTGTTATTCATGAAGTATCTTTCTAACCAAAGAGGTGGAAAACCTTTAATTATTTCGGTCATCATTCTTTGTGCTATCTCTTTGATTTCTGCAGTTGCAATTGTTTACTTTTCAATTAAAGACCATAATGTAAAAATTTCTGAAGAAGAAATTGCTGAGGCAATAAAAGTGGCGGAAACTGAACTTAATAAAGCCTATGAGGTAACGAAGGAATACCCTTTTGAAAAACGTTTTGAAGCCATACAATCCATTGGTTACCAAGAACCAAAGGAAGGCGAATTAGCTGTTTTTACTTTTGAAAAAAAATACGATAAAGACGATCAATTTTACGTAATTTTAAAAATGAAACCCCATGCTCAATTTGAAAATCTATCAGTGGTGAAAGTCGCTGTATTTGATAAAAAACATGGTGCACTAATTGTAGAAAAAGAAAACGTCTTAAAATGGGAGAAGAAAGAAACTGAGTCATAATATTATTCACTTAAACAAACCCTGTCTTGTTCACAGGGTTTGTTTTTATTTTTCATTTCTATAAATAAATAATACTTTTGAACTATTACATTTTGGTTCAAAATGTTGCAATAATGTAAAAGAATCACAAATTGTCAAAATTTCTATAATAATGTCGATAAATATTAATACCATTATCATTTATAATTAAATAGATTTTAATTTATCTATTTCAAATATTATATTTTTGATTTGTTCTAAGGGGTGGCACTTATGAAACTCAATGAAAAGGGGCTGACTCTCGTTGAAACGATTGCTAGTCTCCTGATCATCACGATTGTATTAATAAGCATCGCTCAGCTTATTATCCAATCAAATAAAACGACGGCAATAAATAACGAAAAATTAGTGGCCATCGATTTAGCCGAAACGGTACTGGAGCGATTGAAGGCAGAAAATCAAATTGTCAAAGAAGCCATTGAATTGGCCGACCCGGATGCAGATGATATTGAAATTCCACTAACAAACATAAATTTAGAAAATCTTTCTACCCAACAGATTGATGGAAAAGATTGTTATTTCATCGAAATCAATCAAGATACATATCAAATCGAAGCACATACCATAAAACCGGAAAATACAAATGTTGAAAATTTAGGGTTAAGACCCGTGATTATTACAGTGGATCGAGTCAAACTTAACACTTCAAACGGGAAATCCGTGATTGAAGAATTAATCGGAAAAAGTGAAATTGAAGGATATGTTGAACTATGAGGAAACATTGGAATTCTAAAGGACTTACTTTAGTGGAAGTATTGGCGGTTTTAGTGCTAGGAACCATCATCGCACTTCTTGCTTTCAATGTGTTGTCTAGTATGTTTTTTAATCAAAAAGAAAAAATAACTACTTCAGCGAATGTGCGGGATGTAGCGGATTATTATTTAGAAAGTCTAACTAGCTATATTTATTCCCTTAACGAAAGCAATGTGGAAGATTTCGTTCAGTCGCCAACAAAGGGATATTATATTGTCGAAAAAGATTCGAAAGACAAAATTACCGGGTTTAAGAAGGAAGGTGCGACTATTTTCCTCTATATTGGAGGGGAAAAAATCGAATCACCTTACTCAGAAATTACCATAGCCGATTTCCCTCAAAAAATAGAGGATCAACAAATCACAAAAATTGAAAAAGCAAAACAGCATATCTATAAAATCATCCTAACATTGAAATATAACAACAATCAATCGATGACCTTTACAAAAGAAATACACTCCATCCCGTAAAACATTTCATTAGAAACTTGAGAGGAGAAACAGTATGAAACACATTTGCTCACAAAAGGGAAACACTTTTGTGATGGCTGTTATGGTATTGGTAATTGGAATGGTTGTAGGCATCACTTTAATCACCCTTTCCGTTAACGGCACAACAAGAAATGAACATCGGGAACAATCCAATCAAGCAGCTGTATTAGCTGAAGATGGCGTAAAACATATCTCTTTGCAAATCAATAAAGAATTGGAACAAGCCATACAAGAGTTGGAAAATGAAGAGAAAGAAGAAGCGGAAGATGAAGATTTAAAATTTATGGACGACCATACATATAAAGAAAAGTACAACGAAGAATTCACTGCCATATTAAACCAATATAGTTGTACTAAAGGAACACCCATTACATATGAAAAAGAAGGAAAAAAATATAGCGTTTGTTACGATGATGAAAATACAAACAACCAAATCATCGATGACACTTTTCGATTGGTACACTTTAAAAGCACAGCTACGGCCGATGGAACTACAAGAACGATGATTAGCGGAGTGAAAATCGGAGCAATATACACAAACTATCCGAAAGCATTAAATTACGCTGTTTCAACAACAGAAGGCGGCAACTTACTGATGAGCGGCGGGATTTCAATTAATGGTGATGTACGCGCCGGAGGAAATATCATCCTTTCAAAAACCGGATTCAATCCTTTTGAAATTATTAAAAATCCTTGGATTTCAAGCATCTATCCTTCAGTTGGAGGAAAAACCGTCTTTCCATCGAAAACGGGATATCCTCGGTTTTACTTCAATTCAGAAAATGGAAATTTATTTTTAGTCAAAGATGAAAAGTTAAGAAGCATATTTAAATATCACGATATTTATAAAACTGACTATAATAAAGATAATTATAATACGAAACTTTTTACTTTAATACCCGCACAGGAAACCGAAAACTATTTGTATAACAACGACCAGCTAGACTTTATAAAAGAGGCTGGTGCAATCGAATCTCTTAACATAAGCCGCATGGTTGGAATTGGAAAAAAGATAATGAAACAAAAGGTCATTCGTGATAAATATGTAGATTTTGATAAAGATTTTTTAGGTGTGCCTTTACCTTTAAACGGTTCTTACCATGCTGCTGAACCTACTCTAATCAAAGCGGGGGTCATAGCTTCGACAGAAAAAGCCCCATTGGTAACAGGAGATTATAAATTTGCCGGTGCAGGCGGCATCAATGTGGCTTTATCTCCTTATACCTTTGATGGAAACTTTTATTTCCATGACACCCAAGCCAATTTAACTGCTGGAAGTAAAGTCACATTAAAAGGAAATTACTATTTCGACCAAAAAGATAAAGGTATAGATGCAACGCCCATTGTGATTAGCGGCGGCGGTGAAAATTTATTAGATGGTAACTTTTATATTGATGGCAAGGGGAAAGACGCACTAGTCATTATGAACGGTTCCCACAAGTTAAGAGGCAATTACTTTTTAAATGGAGATTTAGTCTTATACGATACAACCATTCGATCTGATGCTGTTTTCTTTGTTGATGGAGATGTGAAGATTTCATTTTCGACCCTCAAAAAATTTGATGAAGGGAATTTAGTCATTTTTGCAACAGGAGATATAGATATTGATTACGGTTATGATATAGGTTCAAATTTATTTGAAAAATATATGAATGTTAAACAAAGAGATTTCAATGCATTCCTTTATTCAGCTAAAAAAGTGGAAATCCACGGTTCCGTTTCCAATCTAAAACTAAATGGAGGCGTTTCAGGTAAGAATGTATTCTTAACTGGTATTCGTGGAGATGTTGAAAAAACAATATTGGGGCTAAAATATGATTCTGCGGAAGAACAAGAATCAAAACCTTCTCGCTTAACAATTGATTATAGCAATAACATCGTAACGACATTCCATAAACTGAATAATCTCGGCTTTGACTTCCATGATTTAGACTTACAACAACCGGAAATCGTGACGAGAGAATTTAAATAATAAAAAGAGGCTGGGACATAAACAAAAAATTAAAGGGGCAGTTGAAAGGGTTTTGATAAAAAAATGATATGACTTAAAATTGATTGGAGTGACGGGGCGACTCCTGCGACGAGCCCGTGTCTCGAGACACCGCAGGAGCGAAGGGATGAGCTCCGAGGAGGATCGAGCCGGGCCCGCGGAAAGCGTCCCCGGAACGGAAATCAATTTTTAATAACATATCAAAAAAACATCATTTTCTCCTTGGAGAAAATGATGTTTTTTTAGATTTGTCCCAACCTCTTTTAAATTGTTTTATTAATACATTTTTAAATAATGTTCTCTTTCCCAAGGGTGGACTGTAGAACGGTACATCTCGAATTCGATTTCTTTTGCTTCTTTAAAGTTTTGATAAATGTGTGGTCCAAGAGCGTTTTTCACCACTTCATCTTTTTCAAGCAAACGAAGAGCATCATCGAGTTGTGCTGGCAAGTTTTCGATTCCGTTTTCATGGCGTTCTTCTTCAGTCATCACATAAATATTTCTGTTAATTGGAGCTGGAGGTGTTAATTTATTTTTGATGCCGTCAAGACCAGAAGCTAAAATCACCGCCATTGCCAAATATGGGTTTGCGGAAGGGTCAACGGAACGCACTTCAAGACGTGTTGACACACCGCGGGATGCTGGAACGCGAATCAACGGCGAACGGTTTTGAGCAGACCATGCCACATAAACTGGCGCTTCAAAGCCTGGAACTAAACGTTTATAAGAGTTCACTGTAGGGTTTGTTATGGCTGTAAAACTTTGCACGTGTTTTAACAAACCAGCCATAAATTGCAGTGCTGTTTCGGATAATCCAAGTTCAGTGTTTGGATCATAGAAGGCATTTTCATTTCCTTTAAATAAGGAAACATTGCAGTGCATTCCTGAACCGGCTTCTCCAAATAATGGTTTCGGCATAAATGTTGCATGTAAACCATGTTTACGGGCAATCGTTTTCACCACTAATTTGAATGTTTGGATATTATCGCAGGCTGTGATGGCATCCGCGTATTTAAAGTCAATTTCATGTTGACCTGGTGCCACTTCATGGTGGGAAGCTTCCACTTCAAAGCCCATTTCTTCTAATTCAAGAACGATATCGCGACGGCAGTTTTCCCCAAGGTCCGTTGGCGCTAAGTCGAAATAGCCTCCATGGTCGTTCACTTCAAGAGTTGGTTCTTCGTTTTCATCCAATTTAAATAGGAAAAATTCCGGTTCTGGTCCTAAGTTGAAATGTGAAAAGCCCATTGCTTCCATTTCTTTGATGACACGTTTCAAGTTTGTACGAGGGTCGCCATAGAATGGTTCACCATCAGCAGTATAAATATCGCAAATAAAGCGAGCAACTTTTCCTTTTCCTGTTGTCCAAGGGAAGACCATAAATGTATCTAAATCTGGATATAAATACATATCGGATTCTTCAATGCGGACAAATCCTTCAATAGAAGAACCGTCAAACATCATTTTATTGTTTAATGCTTTATCTAATTGGCTTACAGGAATTTCTACGTTTTTAATAGTTCCTAAAATATCTGTAAATTGTAGTCGGATGAATTTTACTTCCTTTTCTTCTACTAATCGATAGATGTCTTCTTTTGTGTATCGACCCACAATTCCACTCTCCTATTTGTTATGATTGATAATATCGAGTAACATCTGCATATCTAAGCGAAGGTTTTTGCGAACGGGATTGGGCAAGTTTCATTTCCTCCCGCAAAATGCTTCGGATTTTTTCTTCAGAAAGTTCTTTATCCAACTTTCTTTCAACTTTTGCCTCTTTTTTCATTTCAAATAATTTTTTAATCCCCGCAATGTTCAACCCTTGTTCAAGTAAATCTTTAATTTCTAATAACAAATCCACATCATTCAATGAAAACATCCGTTGATTGCCTTCTGTACGATGGGGGCAAATTAAACCTTGCTCCTCGTAGTAGCGAATTTGCCGCGCAGTCAAGTCTGTTAATTGAATGACGGTTCCTATAGGCAATAACGGCATCGATTTTCGTATTTCGCTTGTCCGATATGTCATGTCACTCCCCTCCAATGATGTTCATTTTACTATCTGGCATTTTGTTTGTCAACGTTATGTAAGAAAACCTTACATCAACAAAATCATCGCATGAACAAAAATTTTTTGACGTTGTTGTATGAAATATTTACTTTTTTCATTTTCCGTAAAAGAAAAAACTGTAGAAAAATTGTCTGTTAATTTCTACAGTTTTTTCTAAAAATCTATCTTCTTTTTAAACCTGTTAAGAATTCCAATGAAAAGATCAAGATATTGATAAAAGACAAATATAAACTGAAGGCGGTATTGACAACTTCATTCTCCCTTACATAATGATGCCGAATCAAATTAAAATGATAGACCGTAAAAAGCACTATGGCCAACACTAAGAACCCTGAAATTAAGAAATAAATGATGCCCTCAAAAGGAATGAAAAAATAAATAAAGACGAAGAAAATGAGCAACAGTATACTTGCAGCAATATATGCTGCTCCATTTGTCATATACTGCAGCATTTTCAATCCCAATAGAGCAAGGAAAATAAAAAGAATCGCTGTTCCGATGAAAAGGGAGTAAAGAAATGCTGTTCCAATGCTAATGACAAACTGCGCCAGCCAAAAGAACAACATCCCTGTAAAAAATGGGATCATATACAAGAAAACTTCGGCGATAACCAAATTTCGGACGAATCGAACAACAAGCAGGAAAAGGATATCTATAATAGAAACCACAAGAACAATGGAAGAAGGAAGAAATACCGCCAATATAAAACCAAGCGCCGTTAGTGCCCACATTAAGGCAAAATGTTTTAACACAAGATTTAAATGATGGCCGTACATGGCAACAACTCCGTTTGATGGTTTAATTCAATATATTTTTCAATGGAGTTGTCTTATTCAAGAAAATCGGTTTTGCCGATATACTCAATGATTCGTTGTTTTCCGTTAGTGACAATTTTTGTCACACTGGCTCCATCAATCTCAAAATCCCAAATATTGTTTATGGATAGCTGCATAATGGATAAAATAAGTGCCCGTATTGCGACCCCATGGGATACAACTAAAATTTTCCCCTTGCTGAAGTTGCTTTCACAATATTCTAGAAAGTTGTTCATTCTTTGGATGACTTGTTGAAAGCTTTCGCCTGTATCAGGAATGTATTTTTCAGGCTGATGGCAATAATGGGCATATCTTTCAGCGTCGAATGTTTCTATATCGACAATCCGTTTTCCCTGCCAGCTGCCTAAATGAATTTCCATTAATCTTGCATCTTTTTTGATTGTAAAATTATTCCCCACTAATAATTGGGCCGTGTGGAATGCCCTTTCAGATGTACTGGAAAAAGCCGCATCAAAACGGACATCTTTTAATTGTTCCTTTAAACGGTTGATTTGTCTGATGCCATTCGATGTTAGCGGGGAATCAAGCCAGCCTTGCAATCGCCCTTCCCGATTCCATTCCGTTTCCCCATGGCGCACGAAAAAAAGTTCTAATTTATTGTCCATACCATTCATCCATTACTTGTTGAAATTTCTCCATGGCTTCCTTTCTCTTAATGCCTATACGAAGCCACTTGCCATCCATGCCGTAAAAATTTTCTGTATGCCGCAACACGACGCCTTTTCGAAGACAATAAAAATAAAAGTCCCGCGTCTTTTCCGGTTCTTTCAGCTGAAAGCATAGAAAGTTCGTTGCGCTATCCGTGATGATGCATTGTTTCTCAAGTAAATAGTGTTCAAGACGAGCTTTTATCTCAGCGTGTTTTGCAATGCTTTCATGCCGGAATGCTTCATCTTCCAAACACCATTTGCCAATTTCAATGGCTAACGCATTAACATGCCAGTGGGGAAGCTTATTGTTTAATTCTTCCACCAGTTCTTTTCTTCCAATGAAATAGCCCAAACGGATACCTGCAATGCCGTACATTTTTGTCATAGACCTTAAAACGGTTAAATTTGAATATTGTTCAATAAGCGGTATGACCGATTGAGTTTCATCAGTCCAATCCATAAAGGCTTCATCCACTAAAATTTCACATCCTACTGCTTCCCCATAAATCAGCAGTTCTTCAATTGTTTTCTTTGGGATGAGGGAGCCTGTGGGATTATTAGGGTTGCATAAATAAAGGCAAGCTGCATCCTTCATCTGTTTTTTGATTTTTTCGATTGGGAGCTGATAGTCGGTGATATTTTCCACAACTAATTCCAACAGTTTTGCTTTTTGGGCTTCCAGCGTTGTTTTATATTCCGAAAAGGTTGGATGTACAATGATGACTTTTTGATTTGTAAATCTCCCAGCAAAAAATGTTAATAATTCAGCAGCCCCGTTGCCGATGAGAAGGTTTTCCCGTTTGACATGATGTTTCTGTGCCAAAAGTGTTCGCAACGGTTCAGCTTCTGGATGGGGATAAGTCACAATATGGTGCAGCAATTGATGCCACTTTTCTTTTATTGCCGCGGGAAAACCGAAAGCATTTACATTTTCGCTTAAATCGTATACTTTTTCTGGCATCGGAATTTGAAAACGTTCATAAAGGGTTTGGTAATTAGCTCCATGGGATGGATATTGCAACGATGACACCCCCAATTAAGATTGTAAACAAGAAGGACGCAATGAGCATTTGCCGAATTGTTTCTTTTATATGTTCGGCTTCCAATGGAACATCGGCGATTCCCATATATGCCCGGAAAGATGGAATGCCTTGATAAGAGTTGTAGCCTCCAAGACGGATGCCCAATTGATAACTGGTGGCTGCTTCCAAATAGCCGCTGTTGGGACTTGGATGCTTTTTCGCATCCTCAAGCCATAAACGAAAGCGTTCTTTCAACGGACGGTTTGTTTTATTTTTCGTGAAACATAATATGATAAGTCCTGTCAGTCTGCTTGGAATGAAATTGGCTATATCATCGAGCCTTGCGCTGAATTTTCCGAATTCCATATACTTCTCATTTTTATAGCCAATCATGGAATCCAATGTATTAATGGCTTTATATGTCCATAAACCTGTAGCACCAAAAAGGCATGCATAAAATAATGGAGCCGTCACCCCATCGCTTGTATTTTCAGAAACCGTTTCCACGACACCGCGCACGATTTCCGGTTCATTTAAATGTTCCGTATCCCGTCCGACAATCCACGATAACTTTCTTCTTGCTTCTTTCAGATCTCCTTTTTCTAAGGCTACATAAACTTCCATCGCCGCTTCCTTTAAGCTTCTTTGGGCTAGTCCAACTCCGATTAAAATTCCTTCCACGATAATGCCCACCATCACATGAATTCGATAGGACACATAAACGATCAAAAACGTCGTGACGGCAGCAGTCGATACTACGAGAATAGCCGTGACAGCACCTTTAAAAAATCGATGAGAACCATGATTCAATTTCGTTGTAAGAAAGCGAATAAAAGAGCCGATCCATCGAATGGGATGAGGCATTTTTGGAGGATCGCCGATGATAAGATCCAGCAATTGCCCGATGATTACAGCTAGGATGGTCATGTTATGATGTTCCTTTCTTAAAAGCGATATATTCATCAACGGCTTCACTTAACGTTTCAAATAATCCTTTTCCAATAAGGGAACCTACTTTTGTAATGGAACCTCCATATTGATGAAACTCCCCATTTTGTGTGGAAGCAATGCAAATGCTGTCGGTGGAAGTGCCTGTCGCAATTGTTCCGGTGGTTTTGTCAAGTATTTGTTTTTCAGAGAGCACTTTCGTTTTCGCTTCCACTGCGCAGCACATGGCTTGAATCAATGCCTCATCTGTCAAATGGCCGTTAATCAAAATAAAAATATTGATTGTGCCAATTGAAGGATTAGAAGAATACTTGTAAGCGTTCGTCACGTCCACTGCATTATTTAATCCTGCTGTTACAAACAAGAGGATGGAAGTATCCCCATCTTGGTAAAAGCGTGAAAAGGCATATTTCATATCAACCGCGGTCATCATGGCAACGGTTTTGTCCAAAGGAAACCCTTTCGACTGAAGAAATTGCTTCATTTCTTCATGGGCATCTGATGGATTATAAGTCGGGTCAACAGTTCGATTAATAAAATATTGATAATTGCCATAACCTGCGTTGTGGATGGCCGTACTGATGGTGCGAAGCGGTTTTTCTGCCTCAATGGCGATATATTCTCCATAATATTTGATAGAGTTGAGTGTTATCATGATTTTCCCTCTTTTTGTAAACTCTATATGTACGTTAACACAAATAATAGTATGGTGCGAGCCAAAATTTTTTGGCGTCCATGATGACAGTTGATTCTCAGACTCTAAAGAAAAAGCAGCTCAAGTTGAACTGCTTTAAGAAAATTTCAGTTTTTGAACCGCGCTGCAAACCGCATATTTCACGTGTTCGTAAGTTAATCCTCCCTGCACGTATGCAGTATACGGCGGACGGATTGGGCCGTCAGCTGTCAGTTCAATGCTCGAGCCTTGTACAAAGGTGCCTGCCGCCATAATGACATCATCTTCATAACCAGGCATATAGGATGGCACAGGCGCATAGTGGGCGTTGATTGGAGAAGCTGCTTGGATTTCTTGGCAAAAGGCAACCATTTGCTCTGCCGTTTGGAATGAAACGGACTGGATTAAATCGGTGCGGTATTCCGTATAGTGAGGAGTTGTTTTCATTCCCACCTCTTCCAACATTGCAGAAGTGAAAATCGCTCCTTTCAAACTTTGAGCAACTACGTGAGGCGCCAAGAAAAATCCTTGATAAAAATCGATCAGCGTGTTTAATGAAGCGCCGGCTTCTGCACCAATTCCAGGACTTGTCATGCGAAAGGCACATTTTTCCACTAAATCGGCTCTTCCAGCGATGTAACCGCCCGTTTTTGCAAGACCTCCCCCTGGATTTTTAATGAGGGAGCCTGCCATTAAATCCGCTCCAACTTCTATTGGCTCAAGCTTTTCCACAAACTCCCCGTAGCAATTGTCCACAAAAATGACGACATCTTTCTTGATTTCCCGCACTTTCTCACACATTTCGCGAATTTGTTCAATGGTAAAGGATGGTCTAGTAGCATAACCTTTTGAACGCTGAATGGCTATCATTTTTGTGTTTTCATTGATGGCTTTTTGGACACCTTCCCAATCGATTTCTCGGTCGTCTATCAAGTCGATATGGCGATAGCGGATGCCAAAATCTTTTAAAGAACCTGTATCTTTTTCTCCTCCATCGACAATGGATTGAAGGGTATCGTAAGGTTTCCCTGTTATATAAATAAGCTCATCGCCAGGACGAAGCACGCCGAATAAGCTTAAGGTGATGGCATGGGTTCCGGAGATGATTTGGCTTCTAACAAGGGCGCTTTCTGCACCAAATACTTCCGCATATACCCGCTCTAGCGTATCTCGTCCTTCATCGTCATAGCCGTAGCCAGTGGATGGATTCAAATGAAAGTCGCTTACTTGATGTTTTCGGAAGGCTGTTAATACTTTTTGCTGATTGAAAAAAGCTGTTTCTTCCACTTTTTCAATGTACGGTTTTATTTTTTCTTCTATTTTTTTTGCAAGTTCTACGATTTCCGGTTTTAAGTTTGATACAAACATTTCGAATACTCCTGTCTAAAATCTTACTGTTTATCCTATATCATCTTATCAATTCGTTGTTAGGAGTCAACTGTATTGTAAGGGATTGTTTTTTCAAAATCCATTTTAAACTTATGCAGGAAATTTCGAATAGCGAATGTCCATCCAATTCCATAAAAAAAGTGGAGTCCTGTGAAGAACCCCTTCTCATTTATATTATTTAAATTCCAACTCTCCGTCGTATTCCAACATACCGCCTTCAAGGTTGACTACATTAAATCCATTGGCTTCCAAAAATTCACAAGCTTTCCCGCTGCGGTTTCCAGACCGGCATACAATAATGTATTGTTTTGACGGATCTAATTCATTCATGCGTTCAGGAATGGAGCCAAGGGGAATATGTACTGCTCCAGGAATCATGCCATTAGCAACTTCAAAATCTTCCCGAACGTCAATAATATTCAAGTCCTCATTAGCATCCAATAAATTGATTAATTCTTCTGTAGTCATTGTTTTCATGAAAAAACCCTCCAAACCTTTTCATATGCTACTTATTATAATCTACAATAGAAAAATCGGCGAGTCTGAAACTCCCATCTTACATTTGCTATAAAACGAATGGACATGATTGTTGCGCAATCTACTGCGCAAACACATCATGCCCATCTTTTTTTGCAAAGACTTCTTATGAAATTTTAGTTGTTTTCTTCAGATTGAAACTGAACATTTTTGGATGGTGAAAATGTTGAAATAGCATGTTTATAAATTAAATGCTGTTTTCCTTCCGATTCAATTAACACAGTAAAGTTATCGTAGGATTTGACTGTTCCTTTTAATTGGAAGCCATTTAATAAAAAGACAGTAACAAAAGTATTGCTTTTACGCAAATTGTTTAAGAAAGTATCTTGTAAATTGATTGATTTCACACCGCACACCTCATCTATTTTTTTCTCTAGTGTAAAATATTCGATAGCATGAATTTAATTTCCTTCTTTATTATAAAAAAATTTAGACATTTTTATAATACTTCCCCAATCATTTCCTATCCAGTGTACGTCCATTTTATTTCGAAAATAGGTTAATTGCCTTTTGGCATAGCGGCGGGAGTTTTGCTTGATTTGCTCCACTGCTTCATCAAGGGAAATGCGGCCGTCCAAATATTCATACAATTCTTTATACCCTATGGCTTTGACGGCCTGCACATCTCGGATATTTCTTTCCCACAAACTTCGAACCTCATCAAGCAACCCTTGTTCCATCATTATATCCACCCGCTCATTGATGCGTTTGTACAATTCTTCCCGGTCGATATTCATTCCGATAATGAAGTGATTGTACAATGGAACATGGCCTCGGTTCAGCTCTTCCGATTGTTTGGATATGCCATGCAGTTCTATTAATTCCAGTGCTCGGATGACGCGGCGGGTATTATTTGGATGAATTTGTTTTGCCGTTTCCGGGTCGAGGGCCGCCAGTTTTTCATGCATTGCTTTTGGCCCGATTTTTGCCAATTCTTCATAATATTTTTTCCGCGCTTCTTCATCTACTTTTTCTTCTGTAAATTGAAAATCATACAAAACCGCTTGAATATACAAGCCTGTACCGCCAACAATAATCGGCAATTTTTTTCGGCTTTGTATTTCTTTTATTTTTTCCCGTACCAATCGTTGATATTCCGCAACGGAAAAACTTTCTGTCGGCTCTTTAAAGCTTAATAAATGGTGGGGGATGCCTTCCATTTCTTCTTCACGGATTTTGGCGGTGCCGATATCTAGCCCTTTATATACTTGCATCGAATCCCCGTTAATAATTTCACCGTCAAAGGCTTTTGCCATTTTAATGCTTAATGCCGTTTTTCCTGAAGCCGTTGGACCAACGATGGCCACTACATCAATACACTTTTGTTTTTCCATTTTCTTAACCACCGTAATAATACTTCATAAACTAGTTCTTTATTTTGCTCATTTAAAATTTCGTGGCGCATCCCTTCAAATAAATAAACCGCCACGTTTTCAAGACCTGCTTTTGTCAACTCTTCGGCAACTTGGAAAACCCCTTTTCCATTATTCCCAACTGGATCTATGCTGCCGCTGATGAAAAGAACAGGCAAATCTTTGCGGATTTTTTTGTTTTCCTCTTTTCGGCTAATGAGCAATAACCCATCCGTTAAATCTTTGAAAAATTGATGGGTTGGAATGAATCCGCAATATGGGTCTTCTATATAAGTTCTCACTTCTTTCACATCGCTTGTCAACCAATCGAAAGGCGTCCTAGCGTTTTCAAACTGTTTATTGAAACTTGAGAAAGATAATTCATTCATTAATTTGCTTTCCATCTCTTTTCCTTGGAAACGGACAAGAGATTTTGCAAGCACATTCCCGATATAATGCAAAGCCGTTGTTGAGCCGGTTCCGCAAAGAATACATTGATGAATCAGGCTTGAATGTAGCTGAATAAATCTTCGGGCAAGGAATGACCCCATACTATGACCAAATAAAATGGTATCGCATTGCGGATTCATCGTTTCATTCATCATTTCATAAACGTCTTCTACCACCCGCTCAAATCCATCTTCATCACAAAAATAGCCAAATTTGCCGCTTGCTTCTCCCGTTTTTCCGTGGCCGCGATGGTCAGGAACAATCACCCGATACCCTTCTCGGCAAAGGAATTGGGCAAACTCGTCATAACGCTCGCCATGTTCCCCCATTCCGTGAAGTATATAAAAGTTTCCAATCGGATTTTCTATTTCATAAATTCTAGTATAGATTTGCTGCCCATCACTCATCTCAATCCAACGCGCCTCTTTCATTGCCATCACCCTTTGCATCATGAATCAATTGATTTAACTGCATGGTATAAAATAATTTTTCACTCTCAGAATAGCCAATCCTTTCACTCATTATGTCAATGACTGCATCTTTTGTTTGTTCCACCAGCGCGAGATTAAAATACATGAGGCCCGTTCTGCGGATGAAAAAGTCGGCTGGCGTGTATGCCATTTCATGATAAATGCTGTAAAGTAATTGGGCATACAACGACTTCGGAAGGGTTTCTACAGCTGTTTCCTTACTTAACAGCTCAAAAACCCGGTCGATATTCGTGCCATACATTTGGGCAAGCATTTTCGCTTCACCGAAATTAAGCCCATATTTTGCTCCTTCCATCGCCTTTTTGTTTAGAAAATCCTCAAAATGGGAGGAACGAAGCCCTTCTGCACCAGATAAAGGCAGCTTTTTCGTCATGCACTTTTTGGCATGCCGGAATCGATGTTTTTTTACGATTTGGTCCACTATTCGCTCCGCCATTAGCCGATATCCTGTGAGTTTTCCGCCGGCAATGGTCATCAAGCCGCTTGAAGATGTCCAAATTTCATCTTTCCTTGAGATGTCTGACGGGTTCTTTTTCTCTTCATATATCAGAGGACGAATGCCTGCCCAAGTGGATTCGATATCTTTAAACCCTATAGAAAGAGTTGGAAAGATGGATTTTAAAGCATTCAGCAAATATTCTATATCTTCTTTTTCTGCAACAGGATGAATCGGATTATCTTCATAAAAGGTGTCGGTTGTGCCAACATATACTTTTTCGTCCCTTGGAATGGCAAAGACCATCCGTCCATCCTTTGTATCAAAATATATGGCTTGTTCTAAAGGAAGCGCGGATTGATCCAGCACAATGTGGACGCCTTTCGTTAATTTCAACGTTTTTTCTTTCTTTTGATTTGGCACGTCTTTTTTTAGTAGTTCATCCACCCAAGGCCCGGTAGCATTAATGATTTGCGTTGCATGAATCGTAATCATTTCACCGGTTATTTCATCGCGCACTTTCGCTGCTACAATGCGGTTTTCTTGATAAATAAAATCTGTCACCCGAGCATAATTCAAACAGATGGCTTTATACTCCACCGCTTTTTTCAACACTTCAAGGGTGAGTCTTGCATCATCGGTTTTATATTCCACATAATATCCTGCACCTAGCAATCCTTCATCTTTCAAAAAAGGAACGAGTGCCAATGTTTCCCTTTTTGAAAGCATTTTCCGCCGCTCCGATTTGCGGACTCTCGCAAGAAAATCGTAGAGTTTTAATCCAATTGATGTTGATATCATTCCCAAAGAGCCATCTTTATAAATGGGGAGCAGCATTTTCTCAGGGGTGGTGACATGAATGCCATTTTCATAGACAATTTCCCTTTCTCTTCCTACCTCTGCAACTAGTCGAAATTCCAATTGTTTTAAATAGCGCAGCCCCCCATGAATCAGCTTCGTCGAACGGCTGGATGTGCCACTAGCGAAATCTTGCATTTCGACTAACGCAACGGACAAGCCCCTTGATGCAGCATCCAAGGCAATACCAGCACCGGTAATACCGCCGCCAATCACCAGTACATCAAAGGAATAAGTGTTTAATAAATGTAAAAGTTTGGAACGATCTTGAAATGAAAACATCCGAGCACTCCTTTATTCCGTTTGGCTGCTTCCTCTTACATCACCCGTTTAAACATTTTTTCAATTTCATATGTGGAGAAATGAATCATGACCGGCCGTCCATGAGGGCAAGTAAATGGATCTTCCGTTTTTCTCAAATCGCGGATCAAAGCGTCCATTTGCTCTTTTGTTAAATAATAGTTCGCTTTAATGGAACGTTTACAGCTCATCATAATGGCCGCATCTTCCCTCAGTTTTTTGATATCGGTTTTTTTCGTTTTCAATACTTGTTCGATTAATTCCTCAATAATTTCCTGCTCAAACCCTTTTGGAAACCAAGTCGGATGTTCCCTTACAACAAAGGAAGAAGGTCCGAAGTCTTCAAGGAACACCCCCACTTCCTCAAGGGCTTTTCGATTTTCTTTTAAAATCAACGCTTCATCTTGCGTGTAGTGAAACGTCAACGGGAGAAGCAGCGCCTGCCGCTCATTCGAGTCCACTTCCCCTACTTTTTCCCGAAAATACTCATATTTAATGCGCTCTTGGGCAGCATGCTGGTCAATTAAATAAAACCCGTCTTCCATTTGGGCTACGATATACGTTCCATGAATTTGACCGACCACTTCAAGCTCAGGAATAGGCTCTTTTTTCTCTTGGGGCGCTTCTTCATCCAACGCGGGAATTGATGGTTCCTCTTGTTGAGCGTCCCATAAGTTTTCATCGGTTTTAGGCTCTACCCATTCTTCCACATATTCAGTCGGCGATATTTCTTCTAATTCACTTGTTGGACTTTCATGGACAACCGGAGTGTCCTCTTTTAACCGTTCCACAATCGTTTGGAACTTTGATTCATCTATTGCCGGTTGTTTCCAAATATTTAATTGTTCATTCGCCGGACGGGCCACTTTTTCTTTTTTTTGCACTAACGGCACATTCATATGCCCGCGGATGGCATTGCGAATGGTGTTTTCAATTAAAGGAAGCAGCTCTTCCTCTTTACTAAGACGAATTTGCAGCTTGGCAGGATGCACATTGACATCCGTTAAATACGGATCCCCTTCAATATACAACACGACGATTGGATATCTTTCAATCGGCAAAAAGGTATGATAGGCATCCACAATAGTTTTCTGAATGACGTAATGTTTTACCCATCTTCCGTTGACGAAGATGGACATATAGTTTTTAGATGCCCGGGTAATTTCCGGCAGCGTTGCGTAGCCGTGTATCGTATAGTCCTTCGATTCTCCCCGAAAAGGAATCATTTTTTTGGCATTTTGCATTCCATAAATGGCCGCTAATACTTGTTGAACATTTCCGCGACCATTGGTTTGCAGAAGAGTCCCTCCGTTATGGACTAACTTAAAGGCAATATTGGGATACGCGAGGGCTAAGCGATTGATTAAATCAATGGAGTGACCCAGTTCCGTTTGAATGGTTTTTAAATATTTCAGCCGCGCCGGTGTATTGTAAAACAATTGGGAAACAGTAATTTCCGTTCCTCTTCGTAGAGGTCCAGGCTTTTTCGATACAATTGTTCCACCCTCAAGTTCCAGCTCCACACCCGATTCCCCGTCAGAGGTCACTAATCTCAATTTTGAAACGGCGGCGATGGAGGCAAGAGCCTCACCCCGGAAACCGAGGGTACGGATGCGAAACAAATCTTGCTCCTTTGAAATTTTTGATGTGGCATGGCGGGCAAAACAAAGCTGTGCATCCTCTTCATCCATGCCGCTCCCATTGTCAATGACTTGAATGGAGGAAAGCCCTGCTTCTTCAAGGAACACTTCAATGGAAGTACTTCCGGCATCTATGGCGTTTTCTACAAGCTCTTTGACAACGGATGAAGGCCTTTCCACTACTTCCCCTGCTGCAATTTTATTGGAAAGCCATTCATCCATGAGCCGAATTTTTCCCATCGGTATCCCTCCCTAATTCTTTAGTGATTGCTGCAATTGATAAAGCAGATTCATGGCTTCGATCGGCGTCATTGATACGATGTCAGCTTTTTGCAGCGCTTTTATTACTTCCTGTTCATTGGAGTTTAACGAAATTTTCTCCTGTTTTGGTTCCTCTTCAAATAAAGAAAGTTGAAAAACTTCTTCTTTTTCTTGTTTTGCGCCCCCCACTTGCTGGGATTCAAATTGTTCCAAAAGGGTTTGGGCTCGGTCGATAATTTCCTGCGGCATGTTGGCAAGTTTTGCTACATGCACGCCATAGCTTTTATCTGCCGCCCCTTTTTTTACTTTATGCAAAAATACCACATTGCCATGTTTCTCAACTGCGCTGACATGTACATTTTGCAGTCTTTGAAGCTCTTCTTCCAACGCCGTAAGTTCATGATAGTGGGTAGAGAATAAAGTGTTTGCGCCGATATGGTCATGAATATATTCCATCATGGCTTGGGCTAGAGCCATGCCATCATATGTGGATGTACCGCGCCCGATTTCATCAAATAACAACAAACTTCTTTCCGTTGCATTCGTAATGGCATTTTGGCTTTCAAGCATTTCCACCATAAAGGTAGATTGTCCACTGGCTAAGTCATCTGCTGCACCAATCCGTGTGAAAATTTGGTCTGTGATAGGCAATTCGGCTTCATCGCAAGGCACATAGCAACCCATTTGCGCCATAATGACAATGAGCGCCACTTGACGCATATATGTACTTTTCCCAGACATATTTGGTCCGGTAATCAGCATCATATTTTTCTCTTCTGTCAACACACAATCGTTTGGCACATACCCTTGTTTATTCAGCATTTTTTCAACGACCGGATGTCTGCCGCCAAGAATTTTCAAACCTTTTCCATCGTGGAATTTTGGTTTTGTAAATTGATATTTTTCGGAAACGACCGCAAAGCTTAAATACACATCCAATTCGCTGATGAGTGAAGCGAGCTCTTGAACGCGGGGAATATATTCTTTCAGCTGTTCCCTCAACTTCACAAACAATTCATATTCAAGGGCTAAACTTTGTTCTTCCGCATGTAAAATTTGCGTTTCTTTTTCTTTTAATTCCTCCGTGATAAAGCGTTCGGCATTGGCTAAAGTTTGCTTTCTGAGATAGCGTGAAGAATCGATGTTCGTTAAATTTGATTTCGTTACTTCAATGTAATAACCAAACACTCGGTTAAAGCCGATTTTCAAATTCTTAATGCCCGTTCTTTCCCGTTCTTTTTGTTCCAATTGGGCAATCCAATCTTTTCCGTTTCGTGCAATGTAGCGCAGTTCGTCCAGTTCTTTGCTGTAGCCTTCCCGAATCACGTCTCCTTCTTTAATTGCAACAGGCGGATGGTCGGTGATAGCCTTGGAAAGCAAGTCTTCAATGTCTTCACAAGCATCCATTTTATTGGCAAGGTTAATAAGCGTCTCCTTATTGCTTTCCAATAGCTTTTCTTTGATAGTTGGCACTTGTCTAAGGGACTCCCGAAGCTGGGCCAAATCTCTGCCCCCGACATTTCCAAATGCCACCCGGCCAGCCAAGCGTTCCAAATCATATACTTTTCTTAAAAGTTCTCTCAGTTCATCCCGCAGGAAAAATTCATCAATTAAATCCGTGACGGTGTTTAATCGTTCTTCAATAAGGGTGCGGTTTGCCAATGGTTGATGGAGCCATTGTTTCAGCTTTCTTCCTCCCATGGCTGTAACCGTCTCATCTAAAATCCATAATAATGTTCCCTTTTGATCTTTGCCTCGTATTGATTGGAGCAATTCGAGGTTCCGCTTTGAGTTGGCATCAATTTGCAAATATTGCTTTGATTCTGTATACGCAAAAGGCTGGATATGGGATAGGGAGCGCATTTGCGTTTTTTCAATATATTGGAGCAAATATTTCGCCACGCCATAGCATGTTTTTGGCAGATGGATTAAATACTTGCTTGCTTTCGCTTCTTCCATTTCTTCATTTTCGATGGATAACACGATGCCAAGGTTTGCTGCCTGCTCTTGTAGAACAAGCTTTAATTCTTCCGTCACAACTAGTTCTCGAATGTTGTAGGCTTGAAGCTGTTGAAAAAGCCCTTTAATGCCGCCTTCAATGATGAAAGAATTCCCTTCTCCCGTAGATACATCCAAATACGCAAACGCAAATTCTTGTTCTGATAATCGCTCGGCACAACCAATAAAAATATTGGATTTATTATCTATCGTTTTTCCTTCCACCAGCGTCCCTGGTGTGATGACTTGAATCACTTCCCGTTTCACAACGCCCTTTGCCTGTTTTGGGTCTTCCACCTGTTCACATATGGCTACTTTATACCCTTTTGATACTAACGTTTCAATATAGCTTTGAGCGGAGTGATAAGGTACGCCGCACATCGGCACTCGTTCCTCTCCCCCCGCATCTCGGCCAGTCAATGTAATTTCAAGAAGTTGAGAAGCTTTTATGGCATCTTCAAAAAACATTTCATAAAAATCGCCTAAGCGAAAAAAAAGAAAAGCATCTTCATATTCCGCTTTAATAGTTAAATACTGTTGCATCATTGGTGTGTATGTAGTCATGATATTCCCTCACTTAAATTTCTCTAACATATTATAACACGATGAAAATTACTGCGAGTAATCCGAACAAACCCTTTTTATAAACATTAGGAGCACCATCTCATTTTATAGTTGATGGTGCCCTTAATGCAGATTATTGAAAGGATGAAGAGTCGTTTGCGTTTGACTCTTTGAAATCAAAGTCTGATGAACTTGAAGAGGATGAAGAGCTTGAGGATTCATCTTCGTCTTCAGCATCGTCAAAATTCCATTCTTCTTCAAATTCAATTGGATGTACAGATACAACGATTTTTGTTTCACCGATGAGTTCCACTAAGAATTCCCGTTCAATCACAATGTTGAAGCAATCGCCTTTTTGGTTGATGATGGCTTCAATGCAGTTAGGTTGCTGCAACACTTTTACATGCACTTCATTGGAGTCGATGATTTCTTCATCGCGATAATGCAATTTAATGCGGTCTTTATATGGAATTGTTTCTGAATAAACAGCCGTTTTGGAATGGTTATTGTAAGCATACCATACGTTAACATCGTATTTACCAGAAACCTCAACATATTTTCCGACTTTTTTCGCAGAGTAGTGATGATTGATCACCCAGCATCCTAAAATGCTTGTTGGCGTATTCGGTGGACGCAACACTTCACTGGATTCCGTGCGTTTTTTCCCCTTTGCAATAACCGCTTTTGTCACAATTTGACGCAAACGTTTCAAACATTTTCCTCCTTTACATCTCGTCGACCTATTGTATGCGACAAATGCCTAATTGGTGAAAAAATATTTTTATTTTATCGAAATCCGTTAGAGATTGTCGTTTTGGAGGTAGGAGTACATCGGGGCATTTGCCTAACAAACATATCGTATTAAAGGAGGGCAAAATGTGTTCCAATTTGCATGTTTTTTTCAAAAGAAAAAGCTACTGGAAAATCATGCTTGATTTTCCTCGTAGCTTTCATTCATTAAGAGCAGCTGCCAGGGTTAGAGTATTTCACTTTTGAACCTGTTTCACCTGTCAATAAATTGCCGCCTGTTGATTCGATAATATCGTTTGTCACCGTCGTTGCGATGGCATTGGATACTAATTGCAGCAAATCATTTACTTCCAATTGGGATTGTTTAAATTGTTGCACAACCGGGATTTCATCAATTTCTTTTTCAATTTCTTCGATTTTTTTCTCCACTAATTTCAACGCTTTTTCTTTCCCTAAATGTTGGAAGTTTACCGCTTGTTTTTGAAGGGATTTTAAGCTGGCAATTTTTTCACGGACAAACTGGTTTTCATTAATTTGTGCTTCCGCTTTTTTGAAAAATTCCACTTCTTCAGTTTGGGCAATCATGTGAGCAATTTCTTTCGCTTTTTCAACGATTTCATCTTTTGTATAAAGTTTTGTTGACATTATACGTTCACCTCATCCCGTTTTACTACTTCCACGAATTCGCCGCGGAGTGAGTAGGAACTAGCTTTCGTAATTTTCACTTTCACCAACTGGCCAATTAATTCTTTTGGACCTTCAAAGTTGACTAATTTATTTCTTCGAGTATATCCAGCTAATACGTCACTGCGTTTTTTGCTCTCGCCTTCAACAAGCACTTCAACGATTTGGTTTTCATATTTTTTCAAAGCAGCTCTTGAAAATTCTTCTACCACTTGGTTGAGGCGTTGCAAGCGATCTTTTTTCACTTCTAATGGAACATTGTCTTTCATTTTTGCAGCTGGCGTTCCTTCACGAGGTGAGTAAATGTATGTGAATGCTGATTCAAATCCAACTTCCCGATATAAATCAAGGGTTTCTTGGAATTGCTCTTCTGTCTCATTTGGATAGCCAACAATAATATCTGTTGTCAATGCCACATTAGGAATGGCCGCTTTAATTTTTCGAACAAGTTCTAAAAATTGTTCTCTTGTATATTTACGAGCCATGATTTTCAAAATTTCATTGGAACCTGATTGTACAGGCAAATGAATATGCTCTACCAAGTTTCCGCCTTTTGCCAACACTTCGATTAAGTGATCGTCGAAGTCCCGTGGATGGCTTGTTGTGAAGCGAATGCGCGGAATATCGATTTTGCGCAATTCATCCATTAAGTCGCCAAGGCGGTAGTTGATGTCTGTAAAATCTTTTCCGTAAGCATTGACGTTTTGTCCAAGAAGCATGATTTCTTTATAGCCTTGTGCTGCAAGTTCTCTTACTTCTTGAATAATTTCTTCAGGTCTTCTGCTGCGCTCTTTTCCGCGTGTATATGGAACGATGCAGTATGTGCAGAATTTATCGCAACCATACATAATATTTACCCATGCTTTGATGGAACCTTGGCGGGCTTTTGGAAGGTTTTCAATAACGTCCCCTTCCTTAGACCAAACTTCAATGACCATCTCTTTAGACATATAAGCTTCTTTTAAGATGTATGGAAGGCGATGGATGTTATGGGTACCAAACACCATATCCACGTGTTGATATTGAGTTAAAATTTTATTCACAACGGATTCTTCTTGGGACATACAGCCGCATACACCAAGAAGCATATCTGGTTTTTCCCGTTTGTATTTTGCAAGGAGACCTAATTCGCCAAATACTTTATTTTCCGCATTTTCGCGAATGGCGCATGTATTTAATAGAACGACATCCGCATCCTCTACCGTATCCGTTGGTTCATAGCCAAGTTGAATGAATATACCTGCCATGACTTCTGAATCATGTTCATTCATTTGGCATCCGTAAGTGCGGATATAGAATTTACGGCCGTCTCCCATGCCTCGAAACTCTTCAGGAATTTTGAAATCTTTATAATATTTCACTTCTTCTTTACTGCGTTTTTTCGCATCTTTTAAAGAAGGAGCAGTAATGACTCGTTCAAAATATTTACTATAATCTTTTTCCGTTTTTTGTGGTTTCGGCTGTGCTGCCTGATTATTCGCTAAACGTTGTTCTTCGTTCATTGATTATGAATGACTCCTTTCTACTGGATTCATAGAGAAATCCCATTTTAATATTATAACGAATAATTCAACAATAGGACAATATGAATAATACAAATATGCGCTTTTTGACATATTTATAGTTCTGAAAAAAATTGTTCATATTGTTCTTGATTTTTTTCTTTTAAAATCGTTAAAAAAATGAGGCAATACTGAACAACGGAAAACCAGTTTAATTGATATTTTTGTTCAAATTGGTGCTTGGGCATTTCTAGCACCGATGTAAAAAGCTTTGTCGGTTCGATCTTTTTTTCTTGCAAATAGGCTAAAAAAGCAAGGAAATTTTTATGATCATCTACCGTCAGCTTTTTTTCATCTATCAGCTTATCAATTTGTTCTCGATTTTGAAAAGAATTTGCTTTGCGGAATAATTTAACGATTTGTTCTTCCTGCTTTTTCTTTTTGATGGAAAAAAAATCAATGACATCGCTCAATGGAAAAGACCTCGACTTCTTACTATAAGATTTGCGCCCTTATTATCCATATTACCCTCTTTTTACGATGAATTAAAACGGAAATTGAATGATTCGATGGAAATCGTTATTTTTCTGACAATCCTTGAGGCATTCGGCATAGGCTTTCAAGAGTAGCTTAAAAAAACAAAAATGAAGTACCATCAACTGAACAACTGCCGAATAGCATTGTTTCTGATTGATGGTACTTGTTTGAAGAAATTACATAAATTCTTTTACTAACTCGTTAAATTGTTCATCGCTAATTTTCAAATCCATGTCAACTAGAGGTTTTTCGGAGAAGCCTTCCAATTGTTCTTCATATGGAATAGATTCAGGGTCTTGGTAAACGATTCCTGTCACAAGTCCTTCTTTTTCCATCACCGTTTGCATTGCGAGTTCCCGATTTCGAGGATCGTATCCTTCAATGTCGTCTAATTTTGTTAAATGTTCTTTAAACCATTCATACGTATTCACTTTATTGTACGTTACACAAGGGCTGAATACATTAATGAATGAAAAGCCTTTGTGCTGGATTCCCGCTTCAATCAAAGCCGTTAATTCTTTAATATCGGATGAAAATCCTTGGGCAACAAAGGTTGCTCCCGCTGATAAAGCAAGTTCCAACGGCTTAACGGAAGGCTCTTTAGAACCTTGTGGCGATGACTTTGTGACGAATCCATATGCAGAACGCGGAGAAGTTTGTCCTTTTGTCAATCCGTAAATTTGGTTATCCATTACGATATATGTGATATTAATGTTTCGGCGAATGGCATGTACCGTATGGGCCATCCCAATGGCATAACCGTCCCCGTCACCGCCTGTTGCAATCACATGCAAATCGCGGTTGGCAATTTTTAAACCTTGGGCAATTGGCAATGCCCGACCATGAGTACCGTGGAATCCATAGGAATTGATATAACCGCTGATGCGTCCTGAACAGCCAATTCCAGAAATAACTGCTAGTTCATGGGGTTCAATTCCCACATTGGCAGCCGCTCTTTGAATAGCCGCTTGTACGGAGAAATCCCCGCATCCAGGACACCAGTTAGGTTTTACATTGTTACGAAAATCTTTAAATGTTGCCATTAGTCAAGCAACTCCTTTACACGAGTTTTTAGTTCACGAGGCAAGAATGGAGTGCCGTCATATTTCGTAATACTAAATGTTTTATCATGAGCGCCAATGTTCATTTTCATGATATTGGCTAGTTGTCCAGTTGCATTATTTTCTACCACGATGACTTTTTTCGCCCGTTCAACATAAGGTCGCAATTCATTGGCTGGGAATGGATGAATTAAGCGCACATGCACATGGTTTGTTTTAATGCCTTCTTCATCCAATTGTGGACGAACTTCTTCAATGGCGCCTCTTGTTGAGTTGAAACCAACGATTAAGATATCGGCTTCTTCATGGGGCGCGTCCACATAAATTGGATCTTTAAAATTCACATAATTCAATTTACGCAAACGCTTGTCCATTTGATTTTTTCGATTTAACGGCGCTTCCGCAGGTTTTCCGGTTTCATCATGCTCATTACCTGTCACGTGATGAATGCCGTGAAGCTGTCCTGGTACAACGCGCGTTGAAATGCCATCTTCTGTGACTTCAAAACGTTTAAAATCTTCTTTCGGATCTTTTTCAGGCAAATCTCCTAAGTTCAATTTGCCTCTGCGAATTTCGACTTTTGAATAATCAAAAGGCTCTGCTGTTTGTTTACCTAATGCCAATTGCAAATCCGTCATGACAATAACTGGAAGCTGCAATTCTTCTGCGATATTAAAGGCTTGGATTGTATCGTAAAAGGCTTCTTCAATGGTAGATGGAGCAATCACCACTTTTGGAATTTCCCCATGAGTACCATAAAGCATCGCCATCAAATCAGATTGTTCTTGTTTTGTTGGAAGCCCTGTTGATGGACCGCCGCGCTGCGTATCTACAATAACAAGCGGCTGTTCTGTCATGCCAGATAAGCCAATGGATTCCATCATGAGTGACAAACCTGGTCCCGCTGAAGCTGTGAACGCTCGAACTCCACCAAAGTTTGCACCGATAGCCATTGTACATGCGGATATTTCATCTTCCGTTTGAATGACCGTACCGCCAAATTTCGGAAGTTTTTTAATTAAATACTCCATAATTTCAGAAGCCGGAGTGATTGGATAAGCGGCCATAAATCTTGCACCCGCGGCAATCGCACCTAAAGAGACCGCATCATTTCCGATCATGAACAAGCGGCGGTTGCCGTCAGCTGGTTCCAATTGCCATTTGCCAACTTTATCGCCAATGAGTTCACAAGTGGCTTCATAGCCCCGCCGAATCGCTTCCATATTCTTTTTGACCACTTCTTCCCCTTTGCGGCCAAAAATTTCATCCACGACTTCCTGGAAATTTTCAATCGGCAAGTTCAAAAAAGCAGCGGTTGAACCAATCGCTACCATGTTTTTCATTAATGAAGTGCCGAGCTCGGAAGCGATTTCCGTAAATGGAACAGCAAATAGGGGAGCTTTGGAATCTTCCGGATTGACCGGTTCAAATTTGCTGTCGGCCAAAATGATGCTATCTTCCGTCAATTCCTTGTAATTGACTTCAATCGTTTCCTGGTCGAACGCCACCAAAATATCCAAATCATCCGCTATGGCGCGGACAGGCGTTGGACGCACAGTGATTTTATTGTTTGTATGTCCTCCTTTAATGCGCGAGGAGAAATGCCGATAGCCATAGAGGTAGTAACCCAAACGGTTCATGACCATCGCAAAAATTTCGCCTGTGCTTTCAATACCTTCCCCTTGTTGCCCGCCGACTTTCCATGAAAGCTGATGTAACATTTTAACATCTCCTTAAAAAACATTTCATTACATACCTTTTTCTTATTTAAATATAACATGAATCGAAATGCATGAAATACGAAAAATCGTCATTTATTTTCAATTTCAGACCTTTGACGGAAGCGTTCGTTCACGATTTTGTAACGACTTCCCGGACATTTCAGAATGGCTGGAATGGCAAAGGAGATGTACCGTTTTATTTTTTTCCTCGGAAGGCAGGAATGCGCGGATTAATTTTTCGGAATAAGGATGTGTTGGATGGGCAAATAATTCTTCGCATTTTGCCCGTTCCACCAGTTTTCCATGATGCATGACAAGCACCTGGTCGGCAAAATAGCGGACGAGCGGCAAATCATGGGAAATAAAAAGCATGCTTATTTGCAATTTTTCTTGCAATTCTTTTAATAAATTGATGATTTGCGCTTGTATCGACACATCCAATGATGAAACCGGCTCATCCAAGATCATGATTTTCGGATTGACGGAAAGGGCGCGGGCAATCGCCGCCCTCTGTTGTTGACCGCCGCTCAGCTCGTTGGGATATGCGTTCCTTTTTTCCATTGGCAGGCCGACCAATTCAAACAATCTTTCCAAACGCCCATTCCGTTCCTTAGGATTCCATTTTGCCGCACGCAACGGCTCCAGGATGGATTCGCCGACGGTCATCCGGGGATTAAAACTGGCGCTTGCATTTTGAAAAACGAACCCTACTTGTTGATAGAATGCGCGTTTGTCTTTCATCGTTTTTAACTTTTTCCCCAAATAATAAACTTCTCCTCCTGTTGCTTGATGAAGGCCGACAATGGTTTTCCACAAAGTGGATTTACCGCTGCCGCTTTCCCCCACGATGGCGGTAATTTGTCCGCTGTTTACGGTAAAGCTGATTCCATCCACCGCTTTTATCACTTTTCTTGAAAGGAAATTGCCCGCTTTAAAGTGCTTTTTCAAATCATGAATTTCTAATATGGGCGCCCCATTCTCTCCCGAAAAAATATTTGTGATTTTGCTGCTTCTTTCCGGCTTCAATTTTATTGCAGAAAGCAGTTTCTTCCTTTCTTCCTTCGGACGGATACAAGAGACATACCGGCCATATGGACCGGGTTCCTTCAAACCATTCAATGCATCATCCTTTTTGCATTTTTCCTCAGCAATGGGACATCTCGGATGAAAGGCGCAGCCAGGAGGAAGATGGCCGGGTTTCGGAGGCTGGCCTTTCAAAGCGAACAAGGGGATGTTTTTATCCAAATCCATGGTCGGAACCGCTTTCAATAATGATTTTGTATATGGATGCTGCGGTTCTTTCAGCACAAGGTCCGCCTTCCCGTATTCCACCGCCTTTCCGGCATACAGGACCAGTACTTTATCAGCCAGTGTGGCAGTTTCGGCCAAGTCATGGGTAATTAGCAAAATGGATAAATTCAGTTGTTTTTGAAGGTCGGCCAGCAATGATAAAATCTGTTTTTTGATGATGCCGTCCAGCGCCGTTGTCGGTTCATCCGCAATAAGCAAATCCGGTTTGCCCGCCAGAGCGATGGCAATCGTGATCCTTTGCAGAATGCCTCCGCTCAGTTCGTGGGGATATTGATTCAGTCTAAGCTCCGGTTCTGTCACGCCGACAAGGCCCAATAGAGACAAGCACTCCTGACGAATCCTTTTTTTGTTAACTTTCTCTTTTCTTCTCAGTAAAAACACTTCTTCCATTTGCCGTCCAATCGTCAAAACCGGATTTAATGCGCTCATCGGATCTTGCATGATCATCGCAATTTTCTTCCCTCGGATCTCTACCCACTCTTTTTCTGTTTGTCCGGCCAATTGTTTTCCATCAAAATAAATTTTTCCCTTGTCGATTTTTCCGTTATCCGGCAACAGCCCGATGATGGACAAAGCGGTCGCCGTTTTCCCGGAACCCGATTCCCCCACAATCGCCAATGTTTCCCCCCTGTCAATCGAAAAACTGAGATCCCTTACCACCTGAACCCGTTTATTTTCCATTTGATATGAAACGGAGAGGTTTTCAACTTCTAATAGCGGGTGTTTCATCCCAATCCCTCCTGAATTTCATCTATGAAAATTCGGATCAAACCGATCCCTCAATTTTTCTCCGAGAATGGTGAAAGCCGTGAAGGCAATCATGATGGCCATGCTCGGGAAGAACAACAAATAACCGTAGTCCCGCATATATGGCCTAGCTTCGCTGATCATCATCCCCCATTCTGCATGGGGAGCTTCAATTCCCAGTCCCAAAAGCGAAAAACCTGAAAGAGCCGTCATATACCAGCTGGTATTTAATGCAATCACGACGAGAAGCTGAGGCAACACATTCGGCAACAAGTGCTTATACATGATTTTTTGATTTCCGAGCCCATACAATTTTGCCGCCAAAACAAATTCCCTTTCCCGGACTGATAAAGTCACCCCTCTGACAATCCGGGCAAATCCGACCCAAGAAGTGAAAATCATGGCAATCGCCAAATTCATCAACCCCGGACCGATGATGCCGACAATGACCAATGCGAGGATCCTTCCGGGAAAGGCGGAAAGCAAATCGACGGCCCGCATGATCATACCGTCAATCCAGCCTCCAAAATAGCCGGCCGTTACACCGGCTGCCGTGCCGATGACAAAACAGCCTACAGTAATCAATATGGCAACAAGAAAGGTCGTCCGGGCGCCAAAAAGGATTCTTGAAAATACGTCTCTCCCCAGATGGTCCGTGCCAAACCAATGTTCTTTGCTTGGCGGTAATAGCCGTTCCGACAATTCGCCTGCGTTTGGATCATAAGGGGCAAGCCAGTGGGCAAATATGGCCGCCAAAAATAAACAAGCAATCGTCGCGACGCTCAATAGTAAGCCGACATTCATCTTTTTCTTCACATCAGCCATGGATATTGCTCCTTTTTGCATAAACTCTCGGATCGATCAACATATAAAGCAAATCGACAATCAAATAGATGCCGATGATAAAGACGGTGGCGAACAAGACATAACCTTGGAGGACCGGGATGTCCCTGCTGTTGATTGCCTGCAATGCCAGTCTACCAAGCCCAGGCCAGTTAAAAATATTTTCAATGATGACCGAACCCCCCAGCAGAAACCCGACGGTGCTTCCAAAAGAAGTAACAATGGGAATTAATGCGTTCCTTAAGGCATGTTTTTTCAGCGCTTGCCATTTTGTCAGCCCTTTTGCCCTTGCCATTGCGACGTAATTTGAATTCATGGCGTCGAGAATGCTTGAACGCAGCAAACGGGCTTTGCCGGCTCCGATGCCAAATCCCAATACCAGTGATGGCAATATGAGATGCTCCAATGAACCGTATCCGACCAAAGGGAAAATATCCCATTTATACGCGAAGAAAAAGAGTAAGATAAAGGCCAATAAAAACTCCGGAATACAGTTCATGATCAGCGAAAATCCCAGAATGGCTTTATCGACGGCCGTATCGCGAAAATATGCTGCGGCTGTGCCAAAGAACATTGTAATCAAAACACTGATGACCAAAGAAGCGCCCGTCAGCCAGAGGGTTGGAACAATCCGCTCCTCCAATTCTTTGGCAACAGGCTCCCCGGATACCCAAGATGTCCCTAAATCCAATTGAAGCGCCTGAATGAGCCATTGGCCATATCTGGCAAACAGCCCCCGGTCGAGCCCCAATTGTTCATTCATTGCGGCAACGGTTTCTTCCGTCGGCTGTCCGCCTTGTTTTAAAATAATGCCTTCTGCTATATCCCCCGGAACGATGCTTGTCAGCAAAAAGGTGAGAAAGGAAATGACCGATAGCAAGACAGGAAGAATCAAAATTCGTTTTATGATCATTGGATTCACCACTCCAATTATTGTTCCATCACTTTTCTTGCCAGTTCCCGGTATTCATTGGCCAATTTGCTGTTTGGCGCCCCTTCGATCACCGTCTTTTTTTCTTTTTCGCATTGCTGGACAACCGGATCCCTTGGAAACTTATGGAACAAATTTGTTCCGATTTCTTCCAAAGCTTCGTGTACCCGCTGCACTTCGTTTTCTCCTCCTTTGGAATTAAAAATAAGCCCCTTTAATGTCGCATAGCCCCGGCTCCGAAAATTTTGCACGGCACGGGAAATATTGTAGGCGGCATATAAAGACATCCTTTCTCCGGAGCTGATGATGTAGACATCCTCCGCATAGCCGTCGCGCAACGGAACCGCAAAACCGCCGCACACCACATCTCCCAATACGTCATAAATCACGACATCCGGCTGATAAGTTTCAATGGCGTTTAATTTTTTCATCTGTTGAAATGCCGCAATAATCCCTTGTCCCGCACAGCCGACCCCCGGCGTCGGGCCGCCCACTTCCACACACAGGACCCCGTTAAAGCCTTCCTTTACAAAATCGGATAATTGAATGGCATTCTTTTTTTCTTTCAGTACATTCAATACGGTCGGCACCTTTTCCCGGGCAAGATACATGGTGGAATCCGCTTTTGGATCGCAGCCTATTTGCATCACTTTTAATCCTCGTTCGCTCAATGCTGCGGAAAGGTTGGCGGAGATCGTCGATTTTCCGATTCCGCCTTTTCCGTATATTGCGATGCGTTTAATAGGTTTTGTGTTTGTAATCATACCGAACCCTCTCTTATCTATTATTTTTTCGACACTATTGCATAACGGCTGATTTCATTCAGCAACTGCTGCGTCATGCATTTAAAACCTTCCCAGCCTACCAAAGGGGTCCCTTCAAAGAAGGAAAAGACATCAAAAGCCGGTTCGACAATTCTCAAATGTACCGGGATTTCTTTTGCCAGAAGCCGATCTTCTGCGCTCCCCATTAAAATGAACGGCTGACATTCCCGCAATATTTTCTTCCATTCAAGTTCCGAAGGCGTTACATACATCGGGACAGACAAAGATTCGAGTTCTTCCGCCTCTTCTTTCTCTGGAACTGTTGTCAGGCGGACAGCTGCAACCCGCAGTTCCCAATCTTCCGTCACCATTTGAATCATTTTCTTTGCCATAACCGGCGGACATGCCAGAGCAACCGTCCATTCTTTTTGATAAAAAGTGCCATCTGCAATCCGTTCAAAATAATGGTGAACCGGAAAGGCCATTTCTTCTTTGATCCATTTCATCGGCAACGGGTTATTCGTCATTTTGGCAATTTCCTGAAGCCATTCAAATGTTCCTTTCTTGCCATAAGGCAATCCATAGATATAGGGGATTTGAAAATGTCTTTCCAAATATTTTGCCGCCTGAAGCCCGGCCGCCGTTGCCACGATGTTCAAGTTTGCCTGGGGCAGTTTCTTGATTTCTTCCGTAGTGGTGTCATATGGTATGACCGTTTTTACTTCCATCCCCAAAAATGAAAGCAGCCGGCACAACTCTTTTTTATCCGATTTCCAATTATACGTCTGAATTGTGGGCCCAATGATGTTGACAGAAAATGACGGTTCTTTTGTCAACCCTTTGTCTTTTTGATCGGCGCATAAATGCTCCACCAATTTTACAAGCGCCAATTCAATCCCCTTTTCGGCCTGTTCCTGCCAAACCGAATCTCCAAAGGTAATAATCGGAATGCCGGTTTTTTCCCCCGCTTCTTTGGCAACGGCCTCTATGTCTACCCCTATGAGAGAAGAGACGGGATTTGCGATGATGGCAATCATGGAAAAGTCGCCTTTTTGTGCCATTTCTTCAATGGCTGCCTTCAACTTATCCTCGCCTCCGCTTAATGCAATATCTTCCGCTTCCATTCCCGTCGAGCAAAACCGGTCATGGATGAGCCGTTTCGTCCGGTCTGAAGCGGTCGCAAATTCAAAAAAGTTGCATCCTCCCGTCCCATGATTGATGACCGCGACATCCTTGACGCCGGATAACGCCCATAAAACCCCCAGGTATTCATTGGCCGGCAAAAATACAGAAGAAATTTTACTCATTTGGAACCACGCTCTTTCTGCATTCAATCAAATTCGACACATTTGCCACCTCTTGTTGGACAGCGGAAAAACCTGGACCGGAACGGTGGATGACCGGATGGCACTGGATGACATTTTCCTTTCTTAGCTTTTCCGCCTGGGCATGGCCAAAAAATAATTGCGGTTTAAATTGTCCGATAATCGAATACATATCCATGCCTTTTTTCAATAAAATCGTCGGAATCTTAATGCCAAGCCGTTTCATCTTTTGCACATCCGCATCTTCTTCTATGGGCATCCGGGTCAATAAAAACTTCGGTATCATGCCAAGGGAGGCATAAAAAATGGCTGCATCGACATTGCTTCCTTCCACCGAACCGATGCCAAAGGTAATCCCTTCCAGCTTTGGCCTCATGCTTTCGAGAAATTCGTGATGTTGAATTGACAACTGTTCTATTTCCTTTGGCAAATCCAAATGGAAAAAATCGAATATCGTCTCATATCCTTTAATGATTTTCTCGGTGCCATAAGAAAAATCGAAAAAAATGTATGGAATTCCAAATGCCGATTCCATCTTTTTCGCCAAAGGAAGGGCGATTTTTCCGGCAACAATATTCAATGCGGCCCGTGGAGCGTTTTCGATGTCCACAATATATCGGGTTCCCGGCAAAAGGGCATTTACCGAAATTCCTCCCCGTTCCAAAACCCGGACCATTTCCACTTCCTCCATATTTGCGGATCTGAGTCCAAGAATATTCGCGCTGTAAAGCAGCGTTTTTCCGGGCTTCATCAGGCTGACGAGGGAATCCAGAAAATCGGTGCTTCCCTTTTGCTGATGCAGGCATTCATAGCCGTTCGTTTTCACGACGACCACCTTGGCATTGATTTTACGTTTGGCCGCTGTCAATGCGGATTCGTCAAAACCGATGATTTCCGGCGTACATGTAGTAATTAAAAAAATCAATTCCGGATGATAACATTCATCCAATTCTTCCAGCGCTTCCTCGATCACCGGCTCCACCCCGAAAATCAGGTCTTCCCGGCTTAAATTCAGGCAGAAAAGATTATCCACTCCTCCTTTTGGGGAACTTAACCGACGGTATACCATCCATTTGGCATGATAAGTGCAAGATGGCGGCGCAATGACCAGCGCGATGCTGTTCGGAAATAACGGGGCCATAAAAGACGCTTCAAATAAACCGCAATGCGCCCCCGGAAATTCTGCTGCATGCCGATCATTTTCCGGATGTTGTCCAAAAAAAGCGTTTTGTCGATTGTCCTTCATTGAATACACCTCATCGAGATAATTTATAAACGTAGCGCAGCGGGTCCATTGTGCCTGCAAACTCCCATCCCTCTATGTCCTTTTTCATGATGGTCACTTTTGTCGGATGCACAAGAAATGCTCCAGGAACAATTTCCATCAATTCCAGTTGAATGCCGTTATAAATGGCCTGTCTTTCTTGTTGATTGATATTTGTCACAACCTCGGATACCAAGGAATCCAGCTTTTCATTGCCTTTTACGACCGTACCGAGACCTCTCGTCGTGAAATAATATTGGAAGTAATAATAAGGATCCGCAGTGCTTTTTCCCAAACTTCCCAATCCAGCTAAATCAAATTCTCCCTTCTTGATCAAATCGCGGATCAGATTGTTGTCTCTCATTTCTAAATTCACTTTAATTCCAATTTCTTTCAGCTGATTTTGAATGATTTCTCCCATCGGTTTCCATGTTCGGTCCGATTGGATAAGGAAATTGACTTCCAGCACTTGGCCATCTTTCATTAAATAGCCTTCCGGACTTTTTTCCTTCCATCCTGCTTCCGCCAATAGTAGTTTCGCTTTTTCAGGGTCATGCTCATATCCTTTGATGCTCGTATCAACCCAAGGAATCGAGTCGTCAAAACCGATCGGTCCTGCGGCAGGTGTCGCAAATCCTTCATAAACATACTCGGCGATTTCTTCCCGATCGAGCGCATAGTTGATGGCTTGTCTGACTTTTTTGTCGTTCAAAGGCGCTTTGTACATATTGAAAGCGACCCATTCCAGCGAGCTGCTGTCCGGATTTTCAATCACTTTAAAATCCTTGTTTTCTTGCAATCTTTTAATTTCTGAATATGGGATGCCATAGCCATCGGCGCCAATCAAATCCACTTCCCCCGATTCCAGCGCCAAAATGGTTGTTTGCGGGTCCGGTATATAAACAACGGTCAAATTATCGATTTTTGGCTTTCCTCTCCAATAATCATCATTGGCCACAAATTCAACCTGTTCCTTAGAATGGCTTTTGATTTTATAAGGGCCTGTTCCGATCGGTTCAACGAAATTGCCCTTTTCATCAAAAGAGGTTGGGCTTGGAATCGTGCATTGAAATGATCCCACCACATTTAAAAACGGAGCGAAAGGGCGTTTCAAAGTAAACTCCACCGTATAATCATCCGGTATTGTAATATGGGCGATCCCCAGGCGTTGCGCCAACTGACGGTCTGCCATATAGTGTTCGAACGCCGCTTTGACCGCTTTGCTCGTGAAGTCTGTACCGTCATGGAACTTGATGTTTTTCCGCAAATGGAATGTCCACTTCGTTCCCGTTTCATCCACATCCCATGATTCTGCCAAAGCCCCTTCAAAAACGCCTGTTTCAGTTTCCAGAACTAACGGTTCGAAAAGCACTGTCCTGAGAACGGTATTTTCCCTTCCATCTTCATAAGGGTTCACTCCCAAATAATCCAGTCCGTGTCCCAATGCGATTGCTACACTTTTGGGACCGTCTCCCCTTTCCGCCGATGAATCGGTGTTTGCATTCTTGTCTCCGCATGCTGATAAAAGTAAAAGACTGAAGATTGCGAAAAATAGTAGCGCTATTCTTCCAGACGCCATTCGTTGCAACATATAACACTCCTTTTCATCTATCGATTTGACGGAATTTATGTTATCAATCATCGTTGAAAAAAGTTTGAAATCCATTTGACAACAATTTGTCACTATTTAGGGATTTGTGTGAAATCTGGAATTTCTGTTGAAATTGTTGCTGGTTTTCCATATAAAACAAAAAATAACGGAGAAAAACAACATTGTTTTTCTGGCTCTACAATATTTGGTGTTGGTGGATACAACCAGCACCATTTTTTACACAAAAAAATGAGACACGTGACAAATTCTGGTAAAATGTAATCGACCAAAACCACATTTTCCAAAGGAGTTGTGTCACATGTCTCACCAACATTCTATACGAAATCTACTGAATATAAAAGACAAAAATATCACCTTCGATGAAAATTTTTGTTCTACCGAAACAATCAAAAAAGTAAAAGTCAAAGTTTTTCATGGGACGTTAACGTATCAACCAAAAGCTTGTTATGCCTGTGGTCATGTCTTTGATAATCAAATTATTAAACACGGTTTTAAAACGACGCTCATTAAAATGCCGAGTATTTCCGGTTATCATACATTGTAAATTTTCACATTATTTCAGGCTGACTTTTTCAAATTATTTTGGTTCGTTTTCTGAAATAATGTGCAATTTTTTTGCGGATTATTTTAGATTTTGCGATTTTCCCCAGGTTCTTTGCACATTTT